>VFQQ010001405.1_pt1 | contig 33764 bp, 54 predicted proteins | sample 3512341 | NCBI WGS metagenome assembly VFQQ01 (sample SAMN10412373, study PRJNA504923) | tailings metagenome | isolation source: Relicate 2 Philex TSF1 revegetated site | place: Philippines: Tuba, Benguet | collected 2017-08-29 | reverse complement strand
GGGGGCGGCGGAGGGGGGGGGGGGGGGGGGGGGGCCTTGTTGTGTCGCCATGTGCCCATGCCGCTCCTTTGCTTGTCGCAATGTGCCCAAGCCCTTCAACCCTCCCACTGCCCCAGCCCCCCGCCCTGCCCCTGCCTGCCCGCAGTGATCCACCCCCAGTCCATCATCCACTCCATGGTGGAGACGGCCGACTCGAGCGTGCTGGCGCAGCTGGGCTGGCCCGACATGCGGCTGCCCATCCTGTACACCATGAGCTGGCCGGCGCGCGTGCAGTGCAGCGAGCAGACGTGGCCGCGCCTCGACTTTGTGAAGATGGGGGACCTCACCTTCAGGCGAGCCGCCGGCGCTGCTTGGGGCTGGGCTGGGCTGGGCTGGACGGGGCTGCCACCCGAGTGGTGCCGCAGCATGCCTTGTGCCCCCGCCAGTCGCCTCACATATCTGGCCCACTCCTCGACTCCTTTGCCTCCCCACCCGCAGGCAGCCCGACCACGCCAAGTACCCGTCCATGAAGCTGGCGTACGCTGCGGGGCGCGCCGGCGGCACCATGACCGGCGTGATGAGCGCCGCCAACGAGCAGGTGCGGCAGGCAGGGGTCGGGCCGGGGGGCTGCCCAGCTTCAGATCCCTCCCTGGCCTTGCTACCTGGGCCAGCAGAGCTGCGATCTCTGCCATCTGCCTCAATGTGGGACCAGCGTGTGCATAACTGCATGGTTGCCACTCCCACTCCCACACCACCATGCTGCTGCCCCACTCAACGGCGCCCTTTTGTCACCACCCCCACCCACCGCCCCCTTGTCCCCCTCAGGCTGTGGAGCTGTTCATCCAGGAGCGCATCCACTACCTGGACATTGTGCGGCTGGCGGAGGAGTGCTGCGAGGCGCACCGCAAGGAGCTGGTGGAGGCGCCCAGCCTGGAGGACATTGTGCACTACGACCAGTGAGTCACGGGGGGTCCAGGGGACCAGGGGGTTCAATGGGGAGGCATAGGGAGGCTCCACAGGGACAGCAGGGGCAGTTGAGGGGCAGTTGAGGGGCATCGCAAGTCCCAAGGTTACCCGCCGCCGCCTGCACCGTCCTCACACCCTGGTACCAAACACCAACGTTGTGCTGCAGGTGGGCGCGCGACTGGGTGGCGCAGCGCGTGGAGAAGGGCCTGGCGGTGGCGGCATGAAGGGCGCCGTACCGCCATGATGCCTGCCGCGCACACATTTTTCCGCATCTCTTCCGCTGCTACATCTTTTCCCCTGTTGCCATTTGCATTTCTCTCCATCCTTTCATTGAATTTATCTTTGGCACCACTCTGACGCTGTGAGCTACAGCTACAGTAAGCTCGAGTGCTTTTCATGTCACGTTGCAGCGTGCACCGGCGGGCCGAAGTGCAGTTGGCACTCAAAGGCCGGCGGGCGAGCTTGTGCTTTTTGTGCGATCACAGTGCGTTGCACTCAGCCAGGTTGATCAAGCCACAGTCTTTGTGCGTGCGTGTTGCAGCCGGGTTGCTCGGGGCAAGGCGGCAGCCAGCTTGGCGGCACACAGTAGCTGTGCAGAGTGTGCTGCAAGCGCAGCAGCGGCAGGCGGAGCGCGCGGAAGGCGAACGCGCTGCCTCCTCGAGCTCTCAAGCTTTGGCCAGGGCCGCGTAGGCCCCCTGAAGCGATGGCGGCGGCTGGGCATGCCATAGAGCCCCTGGCCAATCACCCCAAGTGAGTAGGGACGGGCAGTGGCGCCGGAGCGTTCGGCGGCGTAGTGCGGCGGCGACGCAAGCCGTGCATCGTACCTTGCCCACCATCACTTCCTGGTCTCCGCTGCAGGTATGAGAAGATTCGAGACCTCGACAAAGGTGTGCACCGTTGTGACAGGGGCTGCCTGTGCCTCCGATGCTTGCACCGCCCGCCTGCGCTCGCCTCGCTCACCCCTGTCGTGCTGCCCACGCTGCTCCACGACTGCCGCAGGAGCGTTTGGCTGGGTGCAGCACGCGCGCAACAGGCAGACGGGGGAAGAGGTGGCCGTCAAGTTCATTGAGCTGGGGCCGGTGAGCCTGCTGCGCTACAGCAGAGGCGGCGGGTGTACCACCCATTTACGCCTGCTGTTCAACTTGACTGCGCCGCCCTGCCTTGCAATCTGGCAATGTGTGCCTTCGCCCCACCCCACCCCTGCCGCACCCCGCCCACCCGCCGCGCAGCGCTTCTACCAAAAGTACGTGGAGCGGGAGATCATCAACCACCGGCTGCTGGCGCACCCCCACATCGTTGGCTTCAAGGAGGTGTTTGTCACGCCCAAGGTGGGTGCCCAGGGCGGGAGGGCTGGGCCAAGTGGGCTACACTCCCCGCAAGCAGGTGTCATATGGGTTTGGTGCTGAGTGGAGCAGGGGCGGGCTCGGCAGCAGGGGACAGCTGCCCTGGTGCTCTTCAGGCTTGTCGCATGTGCCCACGGCTGGCTGCATCTGCCCTCTCCTTCCCCCCTCCGCCCCACCTGCGGCAGCACCTGGCCATTGTGATGGAGTACGTGGGCGGCGGCAACCTGCAGCAGTATGTGGAGGGGGCGGGCCGCCTGCCGGAGTGGCAGGCGCGCTGCTTCTTCCAGCAGCTCATCCTGGCGCTGCAGGTGGGCTGCCTGTCTCCCGACCCTTTCTTGTCAAGGCGCAGCAGCAGGGCGTGCTGCCGGGCTGGCCATGGTGCCAGCATCTGATGCATTGTTCAGCAGCCGTGTGGCAGGGGGGCCAGGGCCTTGGACGCACCCGCGGCGCCTCCCCACCCGCTGGAGAGGCGCCCACCCGCCCTGCCCGCCTGCACACCCACTCCATCCGCCCGCCCATCGCAGTACTGCCACGCCAACCTGCGCATCGCGCACCGCGACATCAAGCTGGGCAACGTGCTGCTGAACACCAAGTACCAGATACCCATCCTCAAGCTCTGCGACTTTGGCTACTCAAAGGCGGGTCACTGGGAGGGGTGGAGCGTCACACCAGCGTGGCATGCCTGGGACTATGCCGACGTCTGGGCACCTCTGCCGGTAGTCATGACGCAACCAACAGCACCTGCTAGTGGTGCCTGCCTGCCTGCCTGCTGCACCCCGAGGCGCGAGGCGCAAGCTGTCAAGTTGCCAAGCTGCCGCCCCACTGCCGCCACTGCCTGCAGAACATGATGTGGGGCTCGGTGCCCAAGACGCGGGTGGGCACCGCCGCCTACATCTCGCCCGAGGTGCGGGGCTGGGCTGGCCCCTGTGGCTAGTGGTGCTCCTGGCCTCGAGTTAGCTTATAGCAGCGGTGCCGCGGCTACAGGGGCACTATCTGGGTGTGCTTGCACCCAGCCTCAGCAGTCGCTGCTGTGGTGGGTTAACAGGCCGGCCTGCGCACTGCCCGCCCACACGAGTGTGCTGCTAATCTCACTGCTCCCTGCCCACACTCAGGTGGCGCGCTGCCGCGGCGACGAGGCGTACGACACTGAGAAGGCGGATGTGTGGAGCTGCGGCGTCACGCTCTACTGCATGCTGGCGGGGCGCTACCCCTTCATGGACACCGACCACCAAGTCAGGTGCGCCGGGGGTGGCCGAGTTGGCTGTGCAGCGCTGGCGGGACACTGTTCTGGCCTGCGTTGGCTGCCGACTTGCATGGCGTTGCCTTCCCTTGGCTGGCCGTGCATGCACCCAGCGCTCTGATGCTCCTTGCCGTCCCTCTCAGCCCCCCTCACCGTGCCGCCCCCCCCCCCCCCCCCCCCGGCCCCCCCCCCCCCCCCCCCCCAGGCTGAAGAAGATCCAGGAGCTAGCGCCCGCTGACGTGGACGCCGCGCTGGCCAAGCTGCCCAGCGACGTGAGCGCCGACTGCGTCGCCATGCTGCGCCGCATCTTCAGCATACCGCCCGCGGCGCGGCCCACGCTGGCAGACATCATGGCGGTGCGTGGGGCTGGAGGGGGGCGTGGCTGCTGGAGCAGGGGCGGTGGCGCAGCTGTGGTTGAAACTTGCGAGGCGAGTGCGCAGCAGTGCGCGGCAGTGCTCAGGGCCGCCTTCGACTGATGAGCGCAGCTGTGGCCATGCTCTCTCCCCCGCTGCAACTGCCTCTCTCTCTCTCCCGGTTGCCCCCGCAGGACCCCTGGTTCCGCCAGTTCCTGCCCGACCTGTCCAAGCTGGCGGTGGCGCAGGCGCGGGAGCAGCAGGGCGTGGCGGAGATCACGCGCATACTGCAGGTGGGCAGGGGGCTGTTAGCATGTTGTTTGCCGGTGTGCAGGGAGCTTGTCAGCGGCAGCAGGCGGTGACTACTTGGCATGGCATCTGCGAGTGAGCAGCGGTGGTTGACAGCGTGGTCTGCCAGGCTGCAAGCTGGTCGTGGATGCTGTGGCCATGCAAAGTGATTGGCCGCCCCTGTGTACCGCCCTCTCACCGCGCAGGAGGCGGACCGGCTGAGCCAGCTGCGCACCCAGCAGCCGGACGACTTTGCTGGGGAGGTGCTGGAGGATGTGCTGGATGATGTCATGGACGAGGTGGGGGACGGGGCGGGTGGAGTGGAGTGGAGATGGGTGGGTGGGGTCACCAGGCAGGCGGCTGGTGCAAGGGCTGGAGCGTGGCATGCCAATGCGCCCCGCCGGCTGCGGCCTGCCGGTCTGCATGTGAGCCCAGCCTGCCTGCCTGCTGGGGTCAGATTGGGCGAGGCAGGCCCTTCTTCATCAATTCAACATGCCTTGTCCTCCTGTGTTCAGGTTGGTGACCAGAACCGATGAGCCCAAGCAAGCGATGCTTGCCCACCGCCCCAACACTTCCATGTAGCTGCTAGAACGCACTCCGCACTCCCTCGTCACCTTGCTTTTTCAACATTTTCTGGTGCCTCCTTGTATCAACTTCCCAGTTCAACAAGCTCCAACCCACCTGCACCGTTCTGCCCCTTCTGAGCTGCAGCTGCACTCCTGCCCACTCTATGCTGTCTTTAGCCTCTGTCTGTTGTGATCTTTTGAGGCGGCATCAAATGTATTTGCGTGATGATAACAGCGTGAGGGCAGAAGGCTAGAGAAGAGCAGGCACAGGAAGCCAAACAAATGGACAGCAGCAGTGCAGGGGGCTGCACCGTCGCTCGCCCATCAGCGTTGCGGTATGCCGGTTTGCGTGTCCCCGGGCACCCGGTTCCCGGCCACCTCTGCTCAGTGTGCATGGTGCAAGGCTGCGGTGCACTTTGCCAACTGAAGTCAGCTTGTCACAACTGCAGTATGGGCGATGAAAACAACGGCAGCAAGCTGATAAGCAAGGTGGGAGCAGTTGCATCACTCAATTCAATGCAAATGCCCTGGCGGGCGGCGCAGAAGGTCGGCCAACTTGCGGACTGATCGCTGCATTGCCCGCCGTGCTTCCGCAACACTCGAGCTGCCACCGCGTGCGCCGCTGCTGGACTGCAGCAGCTCGGCAGCCGCTTGCTGCAACACAGGCCGCCAATCCCACTGCGACAGCAACGCTGCCAAGTCCTGGCCAGATATCAAGCCGCTGCTGAGAACAGTGGCCTGGGCTGTGGGCAGCCAAGACTCCAGCAACCTGCCCGCCGCATCTGAGACCGCGTCTGCTGACAGATTTGCAGGGCCGCCAGCCTGCCCATGCAGCCGCCGGACTTCTGCGATGGCCAACGAGGATGCCAGCAGAGCCGTGTCGCCCATCAGGCCGACCACCTGCAGAATATCGTGATGGTGCATGAGTGACGTTTGGCAATGCAGCAGCAAACCGATGCTCACAAGCCCCAGCTACAGAGCAGCTGGAACATCAGCATCCTGGCATAAACTAGGGAAAAACCTACACGACGGTAATGACGCATCCCGCACCTTGGGCAGGGAAGAGCCAGCAGAGGAGAGCGACAGCAGGGCCAGCAGCACCCCCTGCAGGATGGCCGCACCATGCTCTGCGGCAAAGCACAGCAGTGCGCTGTGCAGTGGGCTGTCGGGCGCCAGCACCAGAGCCAGGATGGCGGAGAGGGTGCCCATCGCTTGCAGGGCTGTGTCCCGGTGGTTGCAGGCCGTGTTGCCGGCAGCCAAGGGCAGGCCCAGGCTGAGCACCGCCTCCACGGCTGCTGGAGCGGACACCGACCGCCACTGGCGCGCGAGCCGTGCACAGCAGCTCAGCAGGGACAGCAGGGCCTGCGCCGCCTCGGGGTCGGCATCCCCGCCTCGCACAGCCGCCAGCTGGCGCGCGGGCGGCTGGGCCAGGATGGCCGCAACAGTGGCCAGCAGCGGCTGCTGGAAGCCGTCTTTGCCACCGTACAGCTCCAGCGCCTGTAGGAGCGGCCGGCCCAGTGCAGATGCCCCTGGGCAGGGAGGGAGCAGGCAGCAACAGCAACTCTGGGCGCCACCCAGCAGCAATGCTAGAGCTAAGCCACAGAGCACTGTGAGCAGCAAGCAGCGCACTGTGACTCAACAGCGCTCAATCAAGACAACCCAGTCTGCTGGCCGCACCTGGAAGGAAGTAGGTGGCGGCAACCGTGTTGGCAAAGGACGGCAGCACCTGTTGTGCCGCCTCCGGCTCCAGCACCATGGCAGAGCAGAGGCACTGCGACAGCTCTTCATACAGCTCCTGCCGTGCCGGCGCTGCTCTAGCCGGCAGGCGTCCCAGCCAGCCGCAGACCTCGGCCAGCTGCGGCCAGCACGACAGCAGGGCCGCCACAGCGGCAGCCGCCACTCCACGCGCCAAAGCCTCCTTGTCCGCCCAGGCGCACGACTCAATTGCCACAGGCCCGCAGCTGTCACCTGCTGTGCCGCCGTCGCTGCAGCTGGGCATGCCGTCCGCGTACGACTCCAGACCGTTGAGCAGCGCCTGCAGCTGCCTCAGCGCAGCATGCAGGTGCCACGTCGCGGTTCGCACCGCGGCCAGCTGCGCTGCCGCCCCGCCTGCTATCAAGCCGTGCACGTCTTGCAAAGCTGCCGCCACGGGCTGGAACACCGCTGCCTGCACCACAGACTCGGCCAGCGCCCGCAGCTGCAGGTCGCCAGGCGGCACGCCGTGCAGGGCATGCACCAGCCCCGTCACCATCTGGCTGTGCGCCTCCTCACAGTGCTGGTGCCGCGACGGCTGCCGCAGCAGCACCATGCCACGCTGCAGACCTTCCAACAGCTCAGCTGAGGTGGGCAGGCTTGCGGCGACGGCAGCACTGCATGCAAGACCGGGGCATGGTCGATCAAAAGGTGCTGGACTTCAAGGTCTTCCGTGCCCGCAAATGCATGGAACACCAACCCTGTTCTGCATCAAGCAGCGCGCCCTACACCTCCACACCTCGTTGAAGTACCTGCACAGCACCCGCAGAGCACTGGCTGCGCGCTCAACGACGTCATCAGGGCTGCACGCCTGCGCATCCGCGGTTCCGCGGCAGCCTGACATGGCAAAGAGTGCCCGCCCAAGAATTAGCTGTTGCATGTCCTGCAGCAAGGGGCCGGGACCATGGAGCACGCAGCACAATTCTGTGGCTGTTGTGTCCGCAAATGCGTGCACAGATCCCATGCCACCAACTGGCATGCTCAGTGTGAGTGCTCACCTGCTGGTGTTGCGCTTGCAGCAGTGGCATAATGACAGGCCCCAGCTGGCACCAGCAGTTAAGCAGGTCGGTGTGCAGGATGGTGACCAGCGGGCCAGCAGTTGCCGAAGCCGCCTCTGGGACCAAGCTAAACAGGCGCAGTATACCTGCAAATGGCAGCGGCCGCAGACACAGCAGGGTAGAGTGCTGGTGGGCACAATGGCACAAAGCAGCAGCAGCAGCACAGCAAGCCAGCCCCAACATGCGTGAACCAGAAGCCACGCTTTGCTGTGGCATACCGGGCAGCCAGCCAGGCGGTGGGTCCCCTGCCGACCAGCAGGCGCAGCACGACTCCAGCAGCCCGCTCATGCTGCCCAACAAGTGCACACTGGCATCCAGCGCTGCTTGGCATGCGGGCGACTGGAGGCCCAGGCGCTCCGCAGCTGTCTGCACATGTGCCACGAGCTGCTGCACCGCCTTGTCTGCCCCCAAGAGCTCCGCAATGCCTTCCGTAACAGCAGCTGGTACGGCAGGGTGGTGGGAGCGCAGGGGTCAGCATGGCACGGTGTGTACAGCACTGCGCTCTGCTCGATCCAATCACCTTGACACATGCCGTCCTGCAAACATCCCAATCAAGTGACTACGGAATCTGCACACACTGTGCCGGCCCCCTGGTCCCACCTGCCTCGCGCCGCAGATTATCAGGAACGACCTCTGGGCCCTGCTGCACAAGCTTGCTGGCTGGTGGCTCAGCAAGCTGCATTTCAAAAGCTGCCGCGAAGGGCTGCAGCTGCACCAAAAGCACTTGAAGAGCGGACGCAGCAAAGGCGTGCCGGCCAGGCTGCCCCACCACCCTGCAGGCATTCAGCAGGTGAGGCAGTGATGAAGAGTATGAGCGTGGGCTGCCGCCTTGCTGCATGCTGTTGGGTAGCAGCCACGTGCATGGCTTGCCACACTACCCACCCGGTCGCTTGCTCGCTGCCATGGCCTGCATCCCCTGGGCTGCAGGTGCTGCGGTGGTGGCGGAGCAGCTGGTCAAGCAAGTCCGCCATTGCGGCCATGGCAGGCAAAGCCGCTCCGCTGCCGTCAGTGGCAGCCTGTCGTGGCAGCGCCAGCAGCTGCAGCAGGCCCTGCGACATTGGTCGAGGTGGCCACACACATCAGCGGCGTTGCTTTGCTGGTGCCAGCAAGGGAAGAGCGAGCACATGCCTCACGCCTGCGCACCGCCAGCAAGCACACACCCCTGGCCCGCCTCACCTGGCGTAACGCCTCGCCTTCTGGCCCCTCAGAGCCGCAAAGCGTGCAGTGAGTGCTGCAGAACACGGCAAACACATGCGCCAGCTCCGCAGCTTCGTCCTCGTAGCCGCTCGCGCAAAGGGCGGCGGCCCGCTGCGGCAGCGCCGCCGCCAGCTGGACCAGCAGGGGCTGAAGAGCCTCAGTGGCGTGCTCAATGACCTCTGACGCTGCGTCCACTGCTGCTGGCAGGCACAGTGGATGGTAGGGCAGGCCGCTCTGCGGGTCGGCCACAAACAGCAGCTCCCCTGCCAAGCTGGCAAAAAACGCGGCCTGCTCTGCATCCAAGTGCTGCAGGCAGCCCAGCTTTGTCCACGCCGTGAAGCAGCGCAGCACCGCCAGTGTCAGTTGCATCAACTGCGGCCGCGCTAGCGCCGCTGCCGCCACCGCCTGTGGGCTGGGTGATGCCACAGGGCTGCAGGCCTTAGCCAGCGCCGAGCGCAGGAAAGCAACCACCTGAGAACGGCAGGGAAGGGAGCATAAGTCAGCTGGGACCAAATCAAGCAAAAAAACAGCCATCACTGCTGTGCACAGTTGCTGGATCATGGATTACAAGGTGCACCAGTTAGTGCGAAGTGTCGACGGCTTGCTTGCCCAACCCACTGCAACCTGCAACTACGCAAGCCCCTATCGGCACCGCACACCTCTGCGCTCCATTCATGCGCCCGTGCCTTGAGCGCCCATGCCACCTCCGCGGAGGCAGACTGCAGGAGGTATGGGCAGTCGTGGCAGGTCAGGAGAGGATGGATGCGCATGAAGTAAACCCGCACAAGCCGCATGCAGCAACGCAAATACATGCATGCCAGCCGCATGCATCGACAGACGCCACCCCACCTGGGCCGCTGCCACCGCGTCTTCGCACTCTTGCGGCAGAAGGGTAAGGAACTCCAGCATGCATGCGGCGCTCAGGCGCAGCGCTACATGGTGGTGGTGGCCAGGAAGGGTGGGGAAGGTGGGCAGGCATGGGGGGTGCAGGTGCACGAAACTTGGCTAGTGGCACGCGAGCGAGAGCCGCATGGGACTCATGCGGCAATGCAGGCAGTCATGGTGCTCCATCCGACGGGTCTGCAGCTGCCTGCTCACCCAGCATGTCCAGCGGGCGGCTCCAGGCTGTGCAGTGAATGGCCAGGTTGGCCAGGGCCACACAAAGGGCGCGCTGCGTCACGTCGGGCTGCTCACTGAGTTGGCCCTCGGCTGTAAGCGCAGTCAGCGCCTCAACCAGCTCCAGCTGCCTCTCCACCGGCTGCAGCTGCACCAGCTGCTGCTTGCACTTGAATGCCAGCAGAGCGGCGGCTTGCAGCCGCACCTCTGGCGGCATGGCGGCCGGCCCGGCACGCAGCACGCCCACCGCCACATCCCAGGCCGCGGGCTCACGGCGGAATGCAGCCAGCCAGCCATCCGCCTGTGCCCGCAGTGCCGGAGCGGTGGCAGGCGAGGCCAGCAGCACGGCGCAGCGCGCAAAGTCCTGCATGGCGCTGCCGGTGCGGCGGCGGTGCAGTGGCCGCAGTGGCGGCGGGGGCAGCGACTTGGGGTTGGCGCTGCGCCTCAGACTGATACAATGGTGGCCTGGTGAGTGATTAAGAGCATTCAGAAGAGAGCGTGGGCCAGTGTCCGCTCGAGTTGAGAATGGAAGCGGGGCTCAGGGACGGCCCAGGGTCCGCAGTTGCGATAAATAACACAAAAGTTTGATTGCAAGCATCGTTGCTGTCCACTCGCCCTTCCCCAGGCCTGGGTGGCCTGCATGAAGTTGCATTTGCGTGAACCGGACCAAATTCAGCCCGGCTTGCTGCGCAATGCACGTTGATCGTGGTTTGCTCATATCTGCGAAAGCCAAAGCCGCCGTGCAAGCCAGCTTCCACGAAATCGCCGAGCGTGAGGGCTGCTGCTGGCTTGTGAGAAGCATTCATGGCAACGCTTAGCAAATAGAGGAGGTGCGAAGTCGTTGTGGATTGTGCTCTGCCCACCATGCTGCCGCTGCCGCCGCCGCCGCCGCCGCTGCCGCCACTGCTGTTGCATGTGCGGGCCGGCACTGCTGCAGGCCGACACGGCTTTGTGGTTTGGTGCAACGCAAGTTCGTCAATGCCTTGCAGGTTGTGCTCGGTTCGCCCCCTTCCAGGCGCCTGACTTGCACCCCAACGCTGCACTCAACATGGCGAAGCTGCAACCACTGCTGATTTTGTATGGCAGCCAGACAGGCAACGCACAGGTGGGACAGTTCGATGCCATTTGCTGGCTGCTCCCCAAGCTGCCCTGATGTTGGTGGAGGGAGATGCCATGCCACTGGATTGGGCAAGCTCAATGTCCACTCCACTTCCCAGGTGCCCTCCACTACTCTCCACTGCGCTGCACACAGGATGTGGCGGAGCGAGTGGCGCGCGAGGCGGCGCGGCGGCACTACGCACCCCGCGTGCTGCCCGCAGATGCCTACCTGCCCATGGTGGCGCGACTGCCTGCGGAGCCTGCACTGGTGTGGGTTGCCTCCACCACTGGCCAGGGCGAGCCGCCCGACAACATGCGCCAGCTGTGGCGCGTCCTGCTGCGCAAGAGCCTGGCGCCCGGCTCGCTGGCCGGCCTGCGGGCCGCCGTGTTTGGCCTGGGAGACTCGGGGTGCGGCGGGCTGGGAGGGGAGGGTGGAGTGTTGGATTGTAGCTGCAGTTCACTGGCGTTGCAGCTACCGAATGTGCAGGCGGCTATGTGTAATCAGCCTGCGGTGTTGCAGCTAAATTTCTGCTGCGACATCCGGCTGCAGGTATCCCAAGTTTAATGTCACCGCCAAAAAGCTGTTCCGCCGGCTGGAGGCGCTGGGGGCCCACATGTTGCTGCCAGTAAGCGCTTGCTGTCCGCAAAAAGCCTTGCAAATGTGAGCCTGCAACGCGTCTGCACATCAGCTGCCCCCGAGGCTGTGCACCCCACCTGCCTGCCTGTTCCCTCTGCAGGTGGGCCTGGGAGATGACCAGCACCGCAGCGGGTACGAAGCCGCCCTGGACCCATGGCTCGCGCAGCTGTGGCCGGCGCTGCGTGCCGCCTTCCCCCTGCCCGCCGGCCTCAGTGAGCCCGCACCCACAGACACTGCCACTGAGCTGGTCTGCAAGTACCAGGTGGCGTGGCTGAGTGCCGAGGAGGCGGTGGCAGCACAGAGGGAGGCGGCACAGGCCAGCGGGGTGCAAGCTGGCGGCAGCAGCGCTTGTGCTGCTCACGCGGAAGCGCTGTCCGCTGCGGCGCAGTTTGACAGGGTGGAGGCAGCCGCAAGCGGGCTGCCGCTGGCGCTGCAGCAGCAGGGCCCAGAGGGGCAGCCCAGCGCACGCGCAGCAGGCGGCCCTGCCACCAGTGCAGGCCATGACGGTGCCAGCGGCGCAGACGCAGGGGGCTACGGGCCGCATCGCCCCTACTGGGCGCGCCTGACGGCCAACAAGCGCATCACAGCGCCCACCCACTTCCAGGATGTGAGCTGACGAGTGGGTGGGTGGGACATCCGCTGGTCTGCAGCCTGATGCACGGGGAGCATGCATGCGACGCGTGCAGGCAGCAGCTGTCTTGTGGTGCTGTTGCCGCGATCCTTGCCGGAGCCAGTAGTTGCACAGGCGCGCACTCGATGGCTGCTGGTCAGTCCTCATGTTGGTTGTGTCTGCCCCTTCCCTGCGCCCTCCCCAGGTGCGCCTGCTGGACATCGACCTGGGCCAGTCTGGCATCACCTACCAGCCAGGCGACGTGCTGGCCGTGGTGCCGCAGCAGTCGGCGGCAGCCGTGGAGGCGCTGTGCCGCCGCTGCGGCTGGGACCCCAATGCCTGGGTGCGGGTGGAGCCTGTGTGCACGCAAGCAGCAGCGGCGGCGGTGGAGGCAGGAACACCACCAGCAGCGGGAGAAGACAACGGCAGCAGCGCTGCGGCAGGTGCCTGCAGCTGCACAGTGCGGCTGGGTGCGTTGATTGCAGGAGCGCTGGACATCGATGGAGCCTCGCCTCGCCGCTTCTTCTTCCAGGCCAGTGCTGGTCAGCTGGCAGGATGTCGGCTAATGGGTTGCCTCACATGCTTGCTGGGCTGGCATTGGGCCACAGCTGGGGGTGCCTCTTTGCTGCACTGGTAAAATGCACCCGCCTTCCCTTTCTTCCAACCTGACTCACTCTGGCACCGACTGTCTGCAGGTGCTGCACCAGTTTGTGCGGGGCAGCGAGCTGGAGGAGGAGCGGCTGGCCTACTTTGCATCGCCCGAGGGCAGGGACGACCTGTACCAGTACAACCAGCGCGAGGGTGCGGCGGCACGGCAGCCGTGCATGGTGCCTTTAGTGCGGGGGTATTGCAGCACGAGATGCCTGGGCGCCATAGCAACCATGCCATACAGTCCAGTCTGGCCAGCTTGCTGCCAACGCGGTGCTTGTACTGATACTGCCTGTTGCCATGCAGGCCGCACCGTGCTGGAGGTGCTGAACGATTTCAAGTCTGCCCGCCTGCCGCTGGAGTGGCTGCTGCAGGTGCGAGAGAATGCTGCTGCTGCAGCCCTTGCAAGCCTGACAAGCAGTCTACAGCCTGCCATGTGTGTCCTTGACAGCACCAGCCCCTGTGAAGCATTCATGGGTGTGCAGCTACCCTCAACACCTTTGTGATACCTCCCTTCCATCACCCAGGCATGCCCCCGACTAAAGCCACGCTACTTCAGCATCGCATCCAGCCTGACGGCGCACCCTCACAGTGCCCAGCTGGCGGTTGCCATTGTGGACTGGGCCACGCCCTTCAAGCGGCGGCGGCGCGGCGTGTGCACCTCGTGGCTGGCGGCACTGGACCCCCAGGAGCAGGTGGGCCGGCGGGGTGAGGTGGGCTGGGCCGCCGCCTGCAGCAGCCTATTGCGCCAGGTGCATTAGCAGCAGGATGGGCATGGGCCGCCGCAACGCCGTTTCCTAACTTGCCTGCCCTGGCTCCCTGCAGGGCGAGGTGCGGCTGCCGGTGTGGGTGGAGCGTGGCGCGCTGCGACTGCCGCCCAGCCCCGCCACCTCGCTGCTCATGGTGGGGCCCGGCACCGGCGTGGCGCCCTTCCGCTCCTTCCTGCAAGACCGGCAGGCGGGCCTGCTAGCAGGTGAGCTGCTGGCGGCTGGTGGGGAGTGTCAGCCAGTAGCAGTGGCACTTCAACTTCCGTGGGCGGCAGCATGTGCAGCCGGCTGGCAGCCACGCACCTTTGCATGCAGTGCAGCAGATGTGCAGCAAGAGGGGTGTGGACCTCTCCTTTTGGGCTGGCAGTGCTTGCTGCAAGGGATGGTACCATGCATGCCACCGCCGGCGTGGCGCCTGCATCCATCATCCTGCGCTGCAACCATGCCCCTCCTCCCCCGCCAGGCGAGGTCCCCCGCCCCACACCCTGCACCCTGTTCTTCGGCTGCCGCAACGAGGCCGGCGACTTTTACTTCCGCGAGGAGTGGGTGGCGATGCAGGCGCAGGGCGTGCTGGCGCCCGCCCCCGGCGGCCTCGTCACAGCCTTTAGCCGCGACGGTCCTGCCAAGGTGTATGTGCAGCATCGCATTCGCGAGCGCGCAGCAGAGGTGTGGTCCGCCCTGCAGGCAGGCGCATGCATATACGTGGCAGGCAGCGCAGACAAGATGCCCGCTGCGGTGGCGGCGGCCATTGAGGAGGTGGTGGCGCAGCAGGGCGGGCTGGCGCGTGACCAGGCAGCCGAATATGTGCGGCGGCTGGAAGTGACTGGGCGATATCAAGTGGAGGCATGGAGCTGAGCCCTTGTGTGTTGCAGTGCCCATGCGTTCTGATGCTTCCTGGCTGGTGTCCCACACCCCACCTCCTCAGTTTGGCCCTACACATGTGCGTGCGCATGTTCCATGTGCACTTCATGTGCAGCACCTTCTGATCTTTACATGGCATGAGTAGCGGGTGTGACACTGGCAGCAGCGATTGATGGGCGACACCGGTGGTGAATGGCAGGGGGAGGGTCATAGCGTGGTCGGTCAGGGTGCAGCCCCAATGTGGGCGTGAGAAGGAGATTGGTAGGCAGTGTGGCAGCTGTAAGAGGCTGCGAAACTGGTATGTGTGGCAAGACGGAGTGAGAGCGGCAACATGCAGGACGTCAAGTAGGCAAACAGCGGGAGGGAGCACGGACCAAAACCACCGAAAATTTACGGCACACTATGAACCGAGGCGGTTTCGCGGGGGGCGGCAAGGGTAGGTTGGAGAGCGGGGCAGCAAGGGTTGGGGAGCGGGGCGGCATGGCTTTTGAGAGTAGAGATAGACACAACACACAGGAGGGGGGACCTGGAAGCTGTACAGGGCTGGAGGGGTGCAATGTGCACACAAACAAGAGCAGTGCTGGCTATGTTCGGGGTGGGTTGCGGCAGCGTCACCACGCCAGGCGCCGCTTGCTGGGCAGGCCCGGCGAGTCCTGCTGCGGCGGCGGCGGCTGCGCGTTGGGCACCTGGAGCGGCAGCCGCTTGCTGGGCGATTGCTGCATGGTGGCCAAGGTGGTTGGTTGCGCCTCCTGCAGGGGTTGCAAGGCCGAGCGCGGTGTGTTGGTTGCGGCGATGGGAGGCGCGATCACCGCCTCGGCGCCCTAGCCGCCAATTATTGCAGGCTTCGCAGGCCGAGCGGCGCCGAGGTCAACGCGGCTGGACGGTCGGGCCCCCTCACCTTGGCAACACCGGCCGCCGCGGGGTTCTCTGCCACTCCTGACATGTCTAGAATGGTCAAAGCGATGGTGGGCAAGGGATGGAAGGCGGGCAGTGGCCTTGCAGGGCCTCTTCCTCCTCAACCACCCGGGCGGCGGCGCTGCGCATGGCGAGAGCGCCGCTGCATGGGCAGCTTGACCAGCGTTCGCCTCGATCGCCGCATCGTGACTCTGACTCCGATGCCCTTCATCTGGTTTCACCGGCGAGGATGCTGCTCGTGACAGCACCGGTGCCGGACCCGCCTGGCGCCCTGCTCGCAGCTGCTGGCGCCCCAGGGCACCTGCTGATCACCAGCGATGCCAGCGTAGCCTGCTATGCTGCCACGACTGCGCCAGGTGCCGCTGCCGACGACGCCCCCGCGCTTCGCCGGCTGTGGCAGCAGCCCGCCGGCGGCGGCCGCGTGGAGTTTGCCGCGCCGCTGTCCCTGGATGCCTACCTGCTGGTCACTAGCAGCGGCAGGCCAGGAGCGGTGCATGCCGCGGTGGTGCAGGTGCTGCCCACCAGCCAGCACATACTGGCCGCCGCGGAGCTGCCGTGCGGCGAGCAGCCGTGCCAGCGCCCGGTGTTCAGCAACCTGGCGCCCTGCGGCGATGGCAACTTCATGCTGACGGCTGCCTTGTGGCAGGGCACGATGCACGTGCTGCACGCCGAGCGGGGTTCAGGGGGCACATGGCGCCTGGCTGCCAGCCCCTCCCCGCTGGGCGACCTGCTGACTGCTGAACCCGGTGGGTTGAGTTGTGTGCAAACTAGCACTAGAGCTCATTTTGCGCTATGTCGCAGCCCCTTAAAAGCAGGGCGTTGTCCAGATACACTCTCTGTGTCCTTTGCTACTGTGCAGGCTCAGTGTTGGCGGTCCAGTCGCTGGCGCTGGGCCCCGCCAGCGCGCAGTTTGCGCCTGACAGCCACCTGCACGCCGTCGTGCTGTACACCTCTCACCGCCTGGGCAGCGGCGGGCGGGCGCCTGTGCGGCATGTGGCCTGCCTGGAGCTGCAGCCTGAGGACAAGGCCCTGCACCGCTGCTGCTGGTTCTTGAGGTGGGTGGCGCTGGGCTGTAGCAACCCGGGCGACTTCCTGCTGGTGAAGAGGATACCGCAGCCAACAAAGCTTGCTGAGAAATGTTATAGTTCTGTCGTGGTCCCGTTTGTTGCAGGAATGTGTGCCCCACCACCAGCCTGGTTGCAGCACTTTCCGGGGCTCGTACACTCGTGGCGGCACAGACCTCGCTGCTGGTTGTGCATGCAGACGCGCCCCATAACAAGCAACGGGCAGCTGTGTGCCTGCGTGGCACACCCACTGCGGCAGCAGCGCTGTCCAATGAGGCAGCTGTGCTGAGCGACAGCTCTGGCCAGTTGCTGCTGCTGGACGTGCAGCACCTGTTGGCCACACCCATCATGGCCGCCGCACCACTGGCGACGGGCCCCACATGCCTTGCCTACTTGCTGCATTCCCCATGCAGCATGCAGCCGGCTGGGCCCGCAGACAGCGGGTGCGTGCAGGCATGCGATGGAGGGCCACCAGCCGGCCTGCTGTTTGTGGGCAGCGGCGGCGGTGTGCTACTGGAAGTGCCAGCGGCTGCGTTGGCGGGCAGCCCAGCAGCAGCAGCTGCGGAGTGGCGGGTGGCCGACAGCAGCAGCCAGCACTTTTGCAGCTGCTTGTCACCCGTGGTGTTTGGTCAGCTTGTGCCCGACCCCTCGGGCTGCGGCGACACCCGCCTGCTGGCGGTGTGCGGCGAGGCGCCCTCCGCCCGGCTCGCGCTGTGCCGCATGGCCGCCGGCCTCACGCCCCTGGCCATTGGCAGCGCAGACCTGCCGGTGCGTTTGGTTATGTACTTTTGAAGTGTCCGTTCTGGAGGGCTGCAATGCCGTGCTGCAAGCATGAACTAGCCAGATGTTGAGGTTGGCCCTCAATCATTCTGCTGCAGGGCACGGTGCAGCTGCTCAGCCTAAAGGCCTCCCCGTCTGCCGCACGGCACCGCTACCTGCTGCTGTCCTCCGACGAAAGCAGCGGCGCAGCAGGCGCCTGGACCAGCGTACTGGCGGTTGGGGAGGACGGCCTGCAGGTTGCGCAGCTGCCTGGCCTGCACACTGATGTCGCCACTCTGGCAGCGGGGCCCCTCGCTGGTGGATGCATGCTGCAGATCACGCCACAGGTGCGTCGGGCAGGTCTGGAACGAATGCATCCCGCTTGTGCTGAGTGCTGCCTGGCTGGGGGGGCACACCCTAGTGTGGTACTGCCCCTTTGCTGTAGTGTGAGTGTGCCACTAGCCGTTGCTGACTTCATGTGCTGTGCAGGGTGCCCACGTTTTCATGCCCAGCAGCGGGGAGCGCCTGTCTTCTTGGGTGCCGCCAGGCGGCAGCTCAGTCACGCTGGCAGCACAGCACGGGCAGCATGTTGTGCTGGCCTGCGGGGCTACTGTGCACCTGCTGTACTGCAGCACCACGGGGCGGCTGCAAGAAGAGCGCCAGCTCAGCTTGCCCCAGCAGGCCTCTGCACTGACGCTGTTCCAGCTGGGGGCCACCGGCGGTTCAGAGGTGAGCAGGGCAGGCATGGTAGGGGTTGGCAAGCCACAAGGCCTGTAGAAAGCATTTGCAGCCTCTTGGGCAGGCAGAGTTGCGCATGTCCCATTCCCGGCGTCCCAAACCATGCTGCAGGGCGAGCTGTGGCTGGCCGTGGGGCTCTGGGTCACCAACGAGGTGCTGCTGCAGCCGCTGTCGCGAGAGCAGCCCCCGTGCCACCTCGCCCTGGGCAGCCGCCAGTGCCGCTCGGTCCTGGCCTGCTCGCTGGGCAGCAGCAGCAGCGGCGGTGGCAGCGAGCAGCCAGCCCACCTGATTTTGGGCACCAGCACCGGCGAGCTGCTGTGGTGGCGCCTGGATGCCCAGCAGGACGAGTTTGGCGCCGTGAGCAGCGTGCGGCTGCAGGAGTGCGGTGCGGCACGTGTGGGGCTGGCCCCTGTGGTGCTGCATGCGCTGCCGCCCGACCCAGCTGCTGCGGCAGCAGCCATGGCGTACTGCAATGCGGACAGCTGCGTGGCAGACAGCAGTGCCAGCCTGTGCATTCTGGCTGTGGCAGACCAGGCACTGCTGCTGCAGCCAGACCCGCAGCACCCTTCCCGGCTCGTGCCGCTGCGCCTGCACGGCGGCCAGGGCCTGACGGCTGCCTGCCCGCTGCTGGCTGGCGACCTGCCCGGCAGCAGGCTGGCCTACATGCGTGCCGGCCAGCTGGCCATTGCCGGCCTGGACGCCGAGGCGCGCCTGCACTGGGACGAGCTGGCGCTGTCTGGCGGTGCGGCCGCCGCCTCCGCAGCATTCCATGCGGCCAGTGGCTGTGCGGCAGTGGGATGCACAGAAGCCGATGGCAGCAGCAGCCTGCGGCTGGTGGATGTGGCAGCAATGCGGGAGCTGGGCAGGGTGCCCCTTGCTGCACACCACAGCGTGACGGCAGTGGCGGTGCTGCCTCTGGCCTCCAGCGGGCATGCCTGCAGCAGCGAGGCAGGCGGCAGTGCAGCAGCAGCTACCCAGCAGTCACAGCAGCCGCCTGGGTGCGACCAGTTCCTTGTGGTGGCTGTGGCAGAGGATGAGAGCACAACCATGCTGGCTGAGCAGCAGCAGCCTCCAGCGGTAGCCGATGACCAGCCGTGGTGGAGGCGGCCAGTTGAAGTGCAGCCCGCCGAGCAGGACGCCACAGAGGCCAGCAGCACGGCAAGCGTCAGGGGTCGCCTGCTGTTCTACCAGTGGCGGCAGGGGCAGACCAGCGGCGTTGCAGCTCCCGAGCTGGTCCTAGTGGGCGGCTGCCCGTTGCCTGCGGCTGCCTTTAGCCTGGCCACGGTGCTGCCGGAGCTGGAGCCGTATGAAACCGGGGGCCAGGCAGCTGCAGTGTCAGCCAGGCCCAGCAGCAGCTCGTGCCCAGCGGAGCATCCGCTGCTGGCCGCTGGGTGTGACGATGGCACCGTGCAGCTGTTCAGGTGACTGCATGCCAGCATGTTGTTAGCACGGATCACTTTTGGGGGCAGGTTGAAAAGCATGGGATGTGCTGGATGTGGGGGATGTTGGCAAAATGGCCATGCCAGGCAGGCAGCCCCAAATGGAGTTGTTGGCAGGAGGGCAGGGTGGGCAACCCTTTTCATGAGATGTGAAAGTAACGCTTAGAAGGCAAGCACTCCATCCGACACACTTTACCACTCCCGCTGCAGGGTTTTTGTGGATGACGCCGGCATGGAGGGGCGCCATGCAGTGGAGCAGGGCGTGGCAGCCATCGCAGCTGCTGTGGACCCACTACGATTGACTGACAGCAGCGGCTGTAGCAGCAGCGAGGCAGCTGCTGGGCCTGCCACAGAAGCGGCGGCCGCAGCAGCAGCTGAGCCAGGAGGCACGAGTGGCCCAACTGGCGCCAGCAGGCGGCAGCAGTGGTGGCACCAGCAGGTGGCGCTGCAGCTCTTAGCCAAGGTGGGCTGCAGGCTGCCTTTTTGCTGTGGATCATGGCAAGGCATGGCCAGGTGCACATGCTGCCCACCTGCACGTGACTGACCCTCCGCTCAGTGAAGCTGTGCCCCTTGGGTCGACCCCTGCGCAGGCTGCCACCTCTTTCCAAGGCGTGCCCGCCGGCCTCGGCGTGCAGGGCAGCGTGCTGTTTGTGCGGGACCTGCTCTCCTCGCTGACGGTGTTTCGGGTGCAGCCACTGGCCGCTGGGAAGCCACCCACCTTGCTGCCGCTTGCAGACGACTTGTCTGGCCGCCACCTCACCGCCGCCCTGGCGGTGACAGAGGCAGCGGTGCTGGCTGGCAGCCCCGATGGCAGCGTGCTGCTGCTGCAGCGCGACCCGGCAGCCGAGCGCAGCCGCCAGGCAGCTGCCCGGCGGCAGTTTGAGCTGGCCGTGGAGGCTGGCGGTGGGGGTGCAGCAGGGGCGGCGCGCCGCTTCACGCCCAGCCTGCGGCATGCGGCACCCCTGGACGCTGTGGCCTCCCACGAGCTGGGCGGCAGCGTGGTGGAGGTGCTGCCCGGCTGCCTGGGTGTGCCCGTGTGCGCCGTGCATGATCTGCTGGGCAGCAGCAACAACAGCGGCGCCCCAAAGAGCAGCGGCAGCGAGCAACAGCCGGCAGCTACGGTGGTGTGCAGCAACGGCGCAGTGGCGTGTGTGCGCTTGCTCAAACCGCAAAACTATTTGCTGCTGCAGCAGCTGCAGCGGGCTGCGCTGGCTACCTCGTACGTGGATGCGGGGGATGGCGCAGCCACCGCCAAGCTGCGGCTGGCTGGTCCAGGCACCCACGAGGGATGCATAGACGGCACCAGCCTGGCCGCTGCCTTCACCAGCCGGTCGTGGTACGCGCGGCTGGTCAAGGCAGCGCCTGCCGCCACGATACAGCAAGGGCGGGCGCTTTTGGAGAGCTTTGGCCTGTTGTGATGGCATCTCTGTACCTGTGACAATGTATATGATGTATCCTGTAACTTGTGCAGCCAGACTAATAGGAAGGAGGAGCCCAACAAGAGGAGCAAGCGGTCCAAACGGACGTCCAAAGAAGTGAGCAAAGCAGGCTGCTGCCGACGCATCATGCCGGGCGACAAGCGGCGCCAGTGGCACCTCCCAGTCGTCCCTTGCTGCTTTGCGATCGCTACTTGTGAATCACATTTGCCCGTCCCAAGCGCTTTTGGAGGTCTCCACGCGGCGTGGTGGTAGGAAACACCATTTGGCCGGCTCGGGCCTGGAGCAGCCAAGGCGGGGCAGCCTGATAATGCGTGCGTCGACGCCTGCAGCGCGCCACGGCGCCTTGCAGTCGCCCTCCCTGCACTGCCGACCAGCGCCCGCTCGCCGCCGCGCCCTCGCGGCGGTCTCGGCGGCAGCCGCCAGTGGCGCACAATCTAATTCAGGCACCAGCAAGGGCAAAAAGTCCGGTGCACCAGCAGCGATCACAGCCCAGCCCATTGCCCAGCCCAGCAAGGATGGGCCTGCTAAGAAGCGCGTCTTGGTTGTGGGCGGCGGCTGGGCAGGTGGGCACCGGTTCTGTCACGAACTGCCTCATCTTACGATGCCTGTGGCAGCATGTTGCTGTAGCAGGTCGTGCCATTGGCAGCCACTGTGCAAACAGTGCTTTGATGGTTGGAGCAGTGGTGTTTCAGCCAGACAAAATTGCTGTGGCTGACGGGCACGTTTTGTTGCGTCTGCAGGTTTCGGCGCCCTGAAGCACCTGGCAGAGCAAGGGTACGATGTCACGCTGCTGGATGCATCCCCAAATCCTGGCGGCCTGTCAGGTGAGCCACCAGGACGGTGTCCGCTGGCCCAAGTTGCAAACTGCAGCAGGCTCTTGAAAAGACCTGATGTGCTGAGCCCCCGGCCCATGCTCCCCCTCCCACTGCAGCTGGCTGGCGGACACCCCAGGGCCGCGCGGTGGAGGCGGGGACAAAGGGCTTCTGGTACCAGTGTGCGTGGCAGGCGGATGTGTCTGTTGCTGCCTGCTTTGTTCCGTGCGCTGTGGGCCCAGCCTGCCCTGACGCTGCACTGCTGCAAGCTCCTGATGCCATCTTGTGCCTGCTCCTGCACCCGCTGCCGCAGATCACAACATATTCAAAATGGTCAAGGAGCTGGGCATTCCTTGGCCCTTCACTGACTTTGAGACTAGCGGCTTTTGGGGACGGGGCGGCAAGCTGATCACCGAGGTGAGAATCGCGAACCATTCACAGGCTGAACAGCTGTCATGCGCTGCGTTGCCGGTGTGCAGATCCTTCTCATTCAGCATTGCAAAGGCCCTCCAAGCTCACCAGCCATGCACCACACTTGTCCACTGACTAGCCACGAATTAGCTCATGCTCCGTTTATCCTTCCAGGCGCCCGTGTTCTCCAAGCTGCCGCGCCTGCCTGCCATCCTGGGCCAGTTTGTGCACACAGCACCGCTGTTCAGCGAGTGAGAAGCGGCGGCCAGGTTGCTGCACCTGGTTGCAAGTGCCAGACTGGGCTTTGCTCACATGTCACCGGGCTTCGCTCACTTGCTGCCGGCTTGCGTATTTGCAAGCAGCCCAGCTTGCTTTCCTGTTCATGCTCTCCTTCCTGCAGGACGCTGCCGCTGCAGGATCGGGCAACAATCATCCCATGGTGTGCATGGCCCTGTCAGTGCCAGTTAGGGCTGCTCTGCGGCTCCCTGTCAGTTGTGCTGCTGGTAGCCGGGAGCAATTGCATGCACTGTCGAGCACGTCACTTGTTGCCCCTGATCCGCCCTGTCGGCAGGCTGTACACTGCAATCGACCTCGAGTCCACGCCCGATAGCTATGAGCGGTAAGGGGGGCCTCACCTGCATGGCTGCCGCTGTGCCTGGCACAGCAGCCTGGCACCGCGGTACGCCCAGCTACACAGATCATACACGTATAACAACCATGTGCACAACCAGCAGTCGCCTGCATCACTTGCTGGCCACACCCGCTTCCCATGCAGGTACGACTCCATGAGCGCGCTGGACATGTTCCGCCAGTTCGGCATCACGAAGAGCGCCTATGAGGTAGGGCGGGCCACCGACTGTTGAAACAGCTCCAGGCCTGCAGGGCAAGCCAAGCCCTCCCAACCCTGTGCCCCCATTTGGGCAACTCACTGCTGCAGAACTTCCTGAAGCCGACGCTGCTAGTGGGATTGTTTGCAACTCCAGAGGAGCTCAGTGCAGGTACAGGCAGTGTCGTGTGGCAGGGACTGGCGGCCGGTGCCTGCTGCTGCTCGTGCAAACAGCATCTGCCCCAATGCTGCCAGCTGGCGCTGAAGCCCACTTGCTGCCTCTACCGGCTGCCACCTGCAGCTGTGGTGATCGAGACGCTCTACTTCTACGCGCTGGCGCACCAGGCGGACTTTGACGTGTGCTGGGCGCGGGGCTCAGGTGCGTCGTGGTGGTCCATGCACAGCTGAGGCGCCTTGCAAGTGACATGACCCATCGCAGCTGCCCAGCACCAGCTCATGTGAACGGCTATCACTCAGCAGAAGTGAGCAAGGAGGTCCCTGACCACCAGACGGCCCCTCTTTGTCCCCCTTTTGCAGTGAGTGAGCTCATCTTCGAGCCCCTGATTGAGCACATCAAGCGGCAGGGCGGCAAGGTGCAGGTGAGGCGCACACGCACGCTGCTGCATGCTGGTGCTGCTGCCTGGAGCGAATGGTGGGGCAAGCAGTCAGCTAGGAAGCTTGGTGCACGAGCGATAATACCCTGTGCATGATGCACCACCACCCATGGCAGGGCGGCCGCCTCGTCAGCGGCCTGGAGACGGACGGGCTGGGCAACATTGCGGCCCTCACAGTGCGCGACACGGCCACGGGGCTGGAGGAGCGCATGGAGGCGGATGCAGTGGTGTTTGCCATCAGCATCGCAGGTGCGTAGTGTGGCAGTGCGCTGGCCGGCTCGCAGGGTGGTGCATGAAAGTATGGCAGGACTGCATTTGTCTGCTTCCGCACTGCTCGCCTGCGCCCTGTAGTCCTCCCACTTGTGCTGCCCTACAGCTCGCACCGCTGGTCTCCACGCTGCGCAGGCATGCAGCGGCTGGTGCAGGCGACCCCAGCCCTGGCAGAGCGGCAAGAGTTTCGAGACATAATGAACTTGCGTTCCATCGATTGTGTGGCGACGCGTCTCTGGTTTGACCGCCGCATCCCCACGCGGTGAGTGGTGCCGCAGCCGCCAGGACCATGCAGGGAGCATATCTGCGTGCGGCATGCAAGTTGGCGTTTGTTGTCAACCTCTCCATGCTGCACTTGCTGCCCTCCTTGCAGCTTCCCGGCCAATGTGCTCGCGGGCTTTGAGCCGGACTGCGGCGCAACGTACTTCAACCTCACGGACCTGCAGGTGAGGCGCCCCTGTCAGCCCTGTGCACGCTCGCATAGCGCGCAACGTGCTGCACACAGCCATGCCTTCTGCTCACACCACCCCTGTTTCCGTGCCCAGGATGAGTACAAGAACGAGCCCGGCACCGTGATTGCCGCCGACTTTTACGGCTCCAGCCGCTTGCTGCCGCTGTCGGGTGAGCGGCACGTTGTGCGGCTTGAGCCACATGCCTGCTTGTCTTTGTGTCGCAGCACCGGGATGACGCTGCGCTCCCCTGGCCTCTGAGCCCACCCCTGTCCTGCTGCCTCATCTCCCCCTTTGCAGATGAGGACATCATCCGCAAGGTGCAGGCCAACATTGCGGAGTGCGAGCCGGCGTTCCGGGAAGCCAAGGTGTGGCCTGAGAGTGTCTTGTGGGAAGCAAGCAACGGGTAGCATACACAGCAGGCAGGCGGTTCAAAAGCAGGCGCCCCCATGCAAGCATGCAACTGGCATTGGCGAGCCGCAGATCTGTCAACCCGCCTGGACCAGACACTTCGGCTTGTCAACATGCCCCATGCAGGTGGTGGACGCGGCGGTGCTGCGATTCCCACGTGCCGTCACGCACTTCAGCCCAGGCAGCGCAAAGTGGCGGCCCACCCAGGCACGTAGTGCAGGCAGATGGGCACAGCAAATGTGGTGCAGCAGAGTTGTTGCTGGTTTGAAGGTCTGCACCACCTGTCCACGTGCCACGCGCCCATTCCCCTGGCTGACCTGCAGGAGACGAGCTTTGGCAACCTGTGGCTGGCGGGCGACTGGGTGAAGGGCGTGCAGCATGGCGCCAACGGGCTGTCGCAGGCAAGCGGGCAGCTGAAGAGTGTGCACGCCTTGCAGGCAGCTGGTGCTCGCCCTGATGCTGTGAGCCGAGGGCCCCTGACTCACTCCCCTGCCCGCCTGCTGCAGGAGCGGGCGTGGGTGACGGGCCTGCAGGCCGCCAACCTGGTCTGTGAGCGGCTGGGGCAGGGGCGCCCTGCAGACATCCTGCCGGGTGCGTGGGCACGGCAGGCGGGCCACAGACCTCCTTTGCATGCGTCTGGGCTTGCCGGGCGCATGCAGCTGGGCGGCAGGCAGCAGGGTAACAATCAATGATCGACTCGCCAACTTATAACACATGTCCTGTTGGCCCCCCCTGGACCGAGTATTCCCTGCATCCACTCCCACCCGCCCTGCCTGCCTGCCGCAGTGGAGCCCGACGAGCCCCACATCGCGGCGGCCAAGGAGCTGAACCGCGGCATCAAGGGCTTCTTATACGGCATGGGCCTGCGCTCTCCCTTCCTCTGAACTGCCAGCTAGGTTAATCTGATACGCCATTCGTTTCATTCCAATTATTTCCTGCCTGCATGCCCGGCAGCACTTCACAGGGATTCGCGTTGCGAGCGCACCGACCTGGGGCAGCACCTGAAATCACTTGGTCAGCGTTGTATTATTGTGACTGCAACATTGAATCCCAAAGACTGGCACACCAGAGCCACTGTGTAGCAGCAGCAGCCTCGTAAATGCCCTACTGGGACGCGTGCTTGCCTGTGCTGCCGATGCTGCCGCCCTGTTGGCGCCGGCGGCGGAGGTGTCATCGCGCCACCTTGCAGCGCGTCTCAAGCAGACGCGATCACCATCACCGTGCCATTCTTTGGGCTCACAGCGCCACAGCCGCGTTGGAAGCAGAGTTGGCGCCGCAGGTGCGTGAGGGCCGGCGGAGGAGCAGCGTTTCTTTTGTCAACACGATGTGCCAACGCGAGATTGTTTTGCAGTGCGCCGGGCACCAGTTGGGCTGCCACTCGCTGCCTCGAGCGAGGCGCGCCGCGCTGGCCGCCTTCCGAGAGCGCCCCAGGCCACTCAGACTGGTTGATCCCATCCCAGACACCAGCCGAGCGTGGTTTCGGGCCTCCCTGGCGCAACCCTGGGGGCCGCCGCCGCCGCTGACTGCCGCGGCGCTGCTCCGCCATTCGCAGGCGGTTTGCCTCTCGCCACCGACCCTTGAATAGTGTGCTGAGCCCAGTTTTCGGCATCACCAAGCATCAAGCAGCATGAGCTATGCATACTTGTTCAAGTGAGGCTGGTGGGCTCACACACGTGCCGCAGCTTTGCGTGCCTGCAGCACCTCTGTTGCCCCTCCGTTCGCATGCCTCGATGTGACTGGCTCCTGCTGCGTGCCCCTGCAGGTACATCATCATAGGTGATGCCCCCTGCCTCGATGCACGTTGGCCCAGTCCTTGGCAGCTACGAGCAGCGCTGGGTTGCAAGGCGGCGGGTGCTTGTTGGGTGGCATGATGGCACAACCGGGCGGCGGGCTGATGTGCACGCCTCCCCCTGCCCCCCCCCCCCCCTGCCACCTGATGCAGGTGATACCGGCGTGGGCAAGTCATGCCTGCTGCTGCAGTTCACGGACAAGCGGTTCCAGCCGGTGCACGACCTGACCATCGGGTGCGTGCCAAGGGGATGCTGTTGCACCACGGCGCTTCTGCCCAGCTGATGCAGGGTAAAGCGATGAGTGTGGTTTAACAAGCAGCAAGACAGCAACCGGCTGCATGCCCACTGCCTGCCGTGGCACGCAGGGTGGAGTTTGGCGCGCGCATGATCTCCATTGATGGCAAGCAGATCAAGCTGCAGATTTGGGATACGGTGCGAGGGGGCAGGGGCAGGGCAGGCGGTTGTCCTTCTTGAGCTCTGGTGTGCATGTGTTGGGAAAGCAAGAGCGGCATGGGGAGAGCCGCCTGGCTAGCAGCCGTGGGTTGGCCATCCTTGGCTTTGCAGCAAAGCAAATTGTGCAGCAGGAGCAGCAGACTGCTGCCATGGCATTGGAGTGCTGTGCAAGGCTCCCTATGAAGCTCCCCTGCTCTCCCCGTCCAATGTCCCACCCGCAGGCGGGCCAGGAGAGCTTCCGGTCCATCACCCGCAGCTACTACCGCGGCGCAGCGGGGGCGCTGCTGGTGTACGACATCACGCGGCGCGAGGCAAGCAGCTGCTGCCGGGGCTGCCTGGGCTGCTCCATGCTGCGCTTGGGAGGTGTGTGCGTCGGGTTCGGCTGTGCTTTGCAGCTCTGCAAACCAGGCATGCCCAAGGCGTCTGCATGCCGCTCGTGGGTGACACAGCTAGGCTTGCTGGACGGATAACATAGCCCCTGCTGCTCCCCGGTCTGGTCCCTGGCCGCAGACGTTTGAGCACTTGGCCAGCTGGCTGGAGGATGCGCGGCAGCACGCCAACCCCAACATGACCATCATGCTCATTGGCAACAAGGTGGGCACCCGGCGCTGCATTTGTGCTGTGGTGCGTGTGCTGGCCACAAGATTTTTGTGAGGATGCACATGTTTGCTGCATATGTTGTGCATGCCCATTCACGAATCGCCTAGCTTTTTGTCACGTGCAGGCCGACCTGAGCCACCGGCGCGCGGTGACCACTGAGGAGGGCGAGCAGTTTGCAAAGGTGTGGCAATCTGGATTTTGGAAATGGAAGTGGGAAGACGTGGAACTCGAGCATGGCATGCACTGGCATCTTCTGCACCCAGCCAACCCCTCCCATACGCACGGCCCTCCCTGCCCCTGGACAGGAGCACGGCCTTGTGTTCCTGGAGACCAGTGCCAAGACGGCACTGAATGTGGAGGAGGCATTCATCAACACGGGTGGGCAGGCAGGGGGATGACGCTGTAGTGGACCTGCACCACCTCGTGTCCTGTCTTGCCTCTGGGACCTGTGGACTGCAAGCTGGGAGCTGGCAGGCTGCTGGGAGCTGGCAGGCAGCAGGCCATGATATATCGACTGTGTCACGCAGCTCACGCCTGCTGGGTTGCGGCACCTGTTCCCACTGCAGCACGAGCCATCCACGCCAAAATTGCGAGCGGCGCATTCGACGTGTCCAACGAGTCGTACGGCATCAAGGCAAGTGCTGGCCAGGCCTGGCAGCCGCCGCAAAGAGTTGTGGCCTACCGTTGAGGCTGCATCCTAACCGCTCCCGCCCCACCTCTGCATGCGTCCAGGTTGGGTATGGTGCGGGCGGCGCGGGCGCGGCACCCGGCACTGTGCGGCCTGGCGAGCCGGCACCGCAGCAGTCCAGCTCCTGCTGCTCATGAGCCCAGCGCTGCCTGGTGGCAGGCAGCCCCGCTGCCCCTGATGATCGATATGTGCTGGTGCGGTTGTGCTGCCAGGCATTTCTGGCTGCATGCACGCCGATGAAGCAAGCCTCCCCGCCCAGACGCCGCCCTTGTGCACTTCTCTCGACCCTTGGCCGCTCGTGTATGAGTTTTCGTTTCTGTACATTACATTTGAATGGTGGAGGCTGTGTGTGAATTAGGAGCGTGAGGTACAGTTCAGCAGGAGGAGGGCAGCAGGATGGAGTGCTCACTCACACGAATAAAATGGGGCAGAGCGACAAAAGGCAGCCGGGTCCGGCGTGTGACGCACGCAATGGCGCGGCACACAGCAGCCGGGGCCGGGTGCAGCATACTGAAGTGTGGGCATATATGTGTCCTGCGCATTCGTTGCGAACAAGCCAAGGCTCCATGCTTGTTTGCACAGGCGAGGCTGGACCAGGCTGCGCCGGCTGGCAGGGGCGCGGCTACAGCAGCGGGGCGGGGCGGCCGGGCTCACGCCGCGGCCTTCTTGTCCTGCAGGCCCTCGGCGCCGTCGGCGGCGCGCAGCGTGCCCAGCTCCTTGGGCGCCTGGGTGGTCACAACCATGGAGCTCGCGTACTCGCTGCAACGGGCGGCAGGGCAACGAAAGGGTTGGAGAGCAGTGAGCGTCATGGTGGCAGGGCGTGGGCCCAGCAGCCAGCAGCAATGATTGGGATTATGGCGCTGCGTGCCAGGCACAACAGAAAGCCTGAGCACCTAACAGGCTATTTGAGCCCCATGCCCCTGCTACCCACCTGAGGTCCTTGCCCTGCTCCTTGGCCTCCCGCTCCAGCTGCTCCTTGATCCAGTGGTACGTCACGCGCAGGCCGTCCTGCGGGGCAGGGAGGAGGAGGCGGGGTGGTGGTGGGTGGACGTAAAGACACGGCCAGCTACAAGGGCTTCGCCAGCACCCCAGCAGCAATGGATTGGTGCCCTGGTGCGGCCTGATTTGCCTGTCTCCTGCCGCTGGCTATGGCTATGGCTCATCACACAGGGGCGGCCCCGCCCCAACACCAATGGCCCCGACGCACCTCCAGCTTGATGGTGGGCTCCCACCCCAGCTTCTCCAGGATCAGCTTGTTGTCGCTGTTGCGCCCGCGCACACCCTGCGCAACACCAAAGGAGGCAGGCGGAGGCAGGAAGGGTCGCACACCGCGGCCTTGCAGGCAGGGCGGCAAGCTTCCTGCGGCAGGCCGTGGCCCCAGAGGCCCCGGCCCCACATGGGCGCGCACCCCGCCCAGATCCGCTCACCTCGGGGCCCGGGATGTGCTTGATGCCCTTCTTCATGCCGTCAAAGCCCATCACCATCTCCATCATGCCGTTCATCGACACCTGGCGGGCAGGCAGGCGGGAGCGGGCGTGCGGGCGTCATGGGATGATGCGGCGGGCGCACCGATATGTTTACAGCCGCTGCACATGTGCACTGCATCACAGGACACCCAAACATGCACAGCTGTGCTGCACTGTCGCTGGGCACACACACACACACACACAGCTGTCGCGCACCATCTCGCACGACCCCAGGTTGAGCGGCTGGCGGAAGTCGGACTTGGTGATGCGCAGGATGCCCTCCACGCAATCGTCAATGAAGGTGAAGGAGCGCGTCTGCTTGCCGTCGCCCCACATCTCCACCTCGCCCACCGCAGTCAGCGCCTTGCGACAGAAGGCCGCCGGCGCCTTCTCGCGCCCGCCCTTCCACGTGCCGTAGGGGCCTGCGCCGGGCGAGCGGGCGTGATTGCAGCGGGTGCAATGGAGGCGCCGGCCAGGAGTGCGAAAAGGTCTGCTCCAGCTGCAGCCGGGCTGCGCATGAGCCACTCTCACAGCAGCCAGCCAGGTGGCCAGAGCTTGCCGGTCTGCCGCGCCTCCTGTGCCCCACCCCGCACCGTAGATGTTGTGGAAGCGCGCGATGCGGCAGTCGATGCCAAAGTCCTTGTCGTAGTGCATGCACAGCTCCTCGGTGGCCAGCTTCTCCAGGCCATACGCGTCCTGGGGCGGGGGGAAGGGGTGAGGGGATGGAGCAATCAGGCAGGCAGGCAGGCAGGCAGGCAAGCTGCTCAACCAAACCATGCAAGCCAGGACTTCCTGCAGTCCAGCGGCTTGCCGTTCAAGTGGTGAGGCAGCAGCACTTCAGGGCAGCGCACAACACCAACGCGCTGGACCAGGCAGCGGCGGGGTGGGGGCCCACCTGCGGCTGCGCGGGCCAGGCGTCTGCCTCTTTGAGGCCGCCGCCCTCCACCTCCACATCCAGCTGCTTGTACTCTGCGGTAGGCGGGGGAGAAGTGAGGGCGGCATGACCCCACTGCCGCTGGCCTCGCACAAAACCCACTGCTGCTGGCCTGACGTTGGCGCAGCCTGCACAGGCCACACACGGGCAGCGCCGCGCACCCGGGTAGATGCAGGCGGAGGAGGCGTAGAAGAAGCGCTTGATGCCCACCACGCGCGCCGCCTCAATCATGTTGAAGCTGCGGCAGGGGGAGGGTGCGGCACGCATATCAGCATCAAAGCTGCCAGCACGCTCGGCCTGTGCACCCAAGACCGGCCGACTCCAGCAGGCAAACAAGTGTGTTTGGTTGAACACCAGCAAGCGCCGGCCTGTGTGTGTGTCCATGCCGGTGCCCCTCCCTCCCTCACCTAATCATGGTGTTGTTGTACATGATGACCGAGTGGTTGGACTGCAGGGGCGGCAAGGCACAGTGGTGCATGGGTGCGTCAGTCAGGATGTTTCTCTACTTGCAAGCTTGGCTTGCCAAACCTAAGCCGCCGCCAGCGGTGTGTCTGTCAGCCATGCCCCATAGCGAAGCTGTGCACAGCAGCAGCGCAGCCCTAGCCCGCCGCGCCCCCGCCCGCTCACCTGGATGAAGCCCATGCCGCCCATGTCTGCCGCCAGGTTGAACACGTGCTCGCAGCCCTCAACCACCTGCGCAGATGGGGCGGGTGGGGTGGCATCAGTCGGCCGCAGCAGCATCCCTGTTTGGTTGGCAGGGTCTCGTCTGTGCCGTGCCATGCCATGCAAGCGGTGCAGGGGCCAGCGGAGTCCCCCGCCTTCCTCCATGCCATGCCCGCACCTTGCGGCAGTTGTCAAACAGGCGCAGGTCCACCAGGTGGAACTCGTCACAAAAGACCTCCTCCGGCATGTGCTCATTCCGCTTCCAGTCTGCAGCGGGGCGGGGCGCGGCAGGCAGGGGCACATTTACACGGGGACCATGGAGGGCCCAGCCGCCGTGCTGGGTTGATGATGCGCAAGTTGACACCCTGAACCTCGCTGCCTGTGCAGTGTTCCAGGCAGCGAGCTGTCTCCTGCGGCCCATGCCTGACTGCAGCAGGCAGGGCGCTCACCGCAGCCCACGATGTAGTGGCCCTCCGACTTGAGGCGCTTGGCCAGGTGGCTGGGGCAGGGGAGGGGTAGCAGCCGTGCCGGTCAGGGGTGCACCATGGTGCTGCAATGGCATGTGTGTTGCTACAACTGCCACCACCGCTGCAACCTCTACCTGCCAGTAAGGGCATCCTGGCGCTGCAGGCGCGCACCTGGCGATGAAGCCGCCGGCGCCGGTGATGCAGATGCGCAGCTTCTTCTCCGGCCAGTACGGCTCAAAGGGGAACTTGGCCAGCTTGCTGCTGGCCTGGTAGATCTCAGCCACACGCTGGTGTGCCTCGGCCATGGCTGCTGCTCCTGGTGAGTGTGTTCTGCAAGCGGGGATGCGCAGAAAAGAAGGGGTGGGCTGGGCGCCGGTGGCGGCAGCGGCGGCGGCGCAGGCCTCCATCGCGACCACGGATGCGGCTGCCACGCGACTTGTAGGTGCATCCTGGCCTCATGCAAGGACATGCCGCCGCGGTTGGGGCGGCGGCCGCGGTGGGCCCGCCGCCGCAGAGGCTGTGGCCCTTGCAGCCTGCCGCCCGCTGCCGCAAACATGCTCAATTGCGCAATGCAACTCACAGGATGCGCGATGCGCGTGTCGGCTGGGCGGTGCTTTGTGCGGCTGGGAGTCCGGCTGGTGCGGCGCTCGGCTGGCGGCTGTAATCGCACCAGTGAAGACCCCACAAGCCAAAAGAGGGCGGGATGCGGCCCGTTGCCGGCTCGTGTGCTTGCGGCGGGGCAATGCATGGCCAATGCATGCGCGCAAGGAGCACGCCACTCTGCCTTGCCTCCATCGCTGTACTTGTAGCTTTGTTACACTGTACGAGGTGTGTTGCTTCGAATGTTGCTCCTGATGGGGCCAGGCATCGTGCCGCGGGTTGCCGAAGCTCACCGCTTGAGCGCGGCAGCGCGCTGCTCCAGCGCCGACGCGCGCGCCTGCTTGGCTGCCCGGCTCTTCTGCAGGCCCTGGTACATCTTGCGCGCCTTGCGCGTCATCATGATGTCCTTCATCTGCGGGGTGGGTCAGGAGGGTGGCAGGGTGGCAGGGTGCTGGGCACGAGTCGCCACCGGAGGAGGCAGGCACCGCTTGGAGCCGCGCGACGGGCAGGCGCACCCGCAGGGTGCAATGTGCACGCCCAGGCTTGCATGCACCCTCTGCCCCTGCCGCCTGCAGCCTGTTGCCCGCCCCAGCACCTGCTGCTCGTCCATCTGCAGCTCCTCCTCGCCCGACACGCGCCGCTTCTTGGGCGCTGGCAGCTCCGCCGCCTGCTCCTCATCCAACTGCTCGCCGCCTGCTGCCCCCGACTTCTGCAGCAGCAAATCAAGGTGGCAAGGGGCGGCAGACCTCAGCACCAGCCATGCTGGCACTGGCGGGGGACATCTGCTGCGCGCCGTGACGCTTGGAGGGCTGGATCCAGCTGCACATCCAGCTGCACATCCAGCAGACATACAGACTGGCCAGTGTTTTCCCACATGCCCTGCATGCTTGGCCGGCCGTCAGTGGCTCCCACAGGCAGCCCCTGCATTGCACCCCACTCCCACCACCCAACCAACCCATTCACCTGCCCCCTCACCTTGAGCTCCTTGGAAAGCTCAGCGGCGTAGCGCGCCTCCGCAGCCTCAACCTCTTCCTCAGCCGTCAGCGCCGCCGCGCCGCCCTCGCCGCCCGCCTCCTCCTCCCCAACAAACACGTCGCCGCCGCGAGCTGCCGCGGCCCGCCGCTTGCGCGCCGCACGTGCCGCCTCCTGCAGCGCCGCCAGCTGGCGGCCGTACTCGGGCACGTACCCCTCCTCCTCCCCGCTCACAAACGGCGACAGGTGCGGCGGCGGCGCCTTGCCGGGCGCGTACAGCGGCGGGCGCGCCAGCACCCGGAAGTTGGCCGAGTCAAAGACCCACTGCGGCTGCACGTACTCGCGCGACAGGAAGCGGTGGCCCTGCGTGGGGCGGTCCACCACCTGGGGCAGACAGGGGAGGCGGGGCAGCAGGGCAGGTCAGGCAGGAATGCCAGAGACAGGATTGCAGGATGGAGCGGCCTGCCGGACGGGGATGGGCTTGCAGGCAGACACAGGCAGACGC
>VFQQ010001404.1_pt1 | contig 33776 bp, 25 predicted proteins | sample 3512341 | NCBI WGS metagenome assembly VFQQ01 (sample SAMN10412373, study PRJNA504923) | tailings metagenome | isolation source: Relicate 2 Philex TSF1 revegetated site | place: Philippines: Tuba, Benguet | collected 2017-08-29 | reverse complement strand
ACCAAAATTTTGATTATACCTGAAACATGATTAACAAAATTGAATGTTTTAGAGGCTTTTTAAGGCCAACTATTTAGCAAGACCTACTTTGCCAAATGCACTGTTTGCGTGGGAAAAGCAAAATCGCAACCATTGTTGCGTACAATTTGCATAATTTCTAAATTTATTTTTTCCTTTACGGCAATCATCATATCAAAATCGTTGCTGTTAACAAAATATATAATCAGCAAATTTAAACTCGACGAGTCGAACTCGGAGAACTTAACAGTAAAGTCTTCTGCTACCAGTGGTTTATGTTTAAGAATGGTTTCTGCTATTTGACTGGTTATAGTTTGAATATTTTCCGGTTTGCTGCTATAGGTTAATCCAATGGTAAAACTAACCCTGCGCTGTTCGCTCATCGAAATATTAATTAGGTTACTATCTATAATTTTTTTGTTTGGCACCAACAACAAAGCCCTATCGAGTGTACGAATGCGTGTGGTTCGAAAACCAATTTTTTCTACCCTGCCACGTATGTCAGAAAACTCAATTAAATCACCCACCTGAAAAGGTCTGTCTAAGTAAATAATAAAGGAGCCAATTAAGTTAGCCAATGTATCTTGAGCCGCCAACGCAATGGCCAAACCACCAATACCCAAAGAGGTAACCAGTGCTGTAATATTTACTTCGAAGGCTTCGCCAAGTGCAATAAAAAAAGCAAAAATATTAATTAATACTTTGGCCAAATTTTTTAAAAAACTTGCCAGGTCTTTACTAGCTGTTTCGCCTTCCAGGTTGTGGTAAACATATTCTATAAAATCTGCCGAGCGTAGAAAAATTCTGGTAACAACCACAATAAATACAATTTTATAAATGGCTAAAATTATCCAGCGAATGCCAAACTCGGTTTTGGGAGCAAAGCTCCATTCTTCGGGAAAATAAATATTATGGAAAGCACCGTAAACAATAATTAGCAATACCAGGTGCATAAATGGCTTATGCACCAGGTTGCTAAATTCTTTTTGAAACTGTTCGCGGCTAAACCGCTTAAATATTTTAAACGAAAGCCAGCTTAAAAACCGGGCAAAAAAACCTTTTAGTAAAAATCCGGCTGCAAGTATAGCAACACACAACAAAATATGCTTAAGCGAATTGCCAAAATAAACTTCGTTTAATACTTCCATGCTTTTACAAAAGTTTACAATTAAAAATCTGGCTGCAAAATTACTTTACCAGCGTAACTAGTGCCATTTCTAATCCTTTTTTAAGCAAGTTTTGGTGTTTAGGATTAAATTGGTGTAACCTCATTAGCGATTGCCAAATAATTTTGCTGGTATCTTTAAAAATAGCTTCATCCGATAAATCTACTTCTTCGTTTGTCATACAATATGCAAACACACGAGCCATGCCGCAGTTGGCAATATAATCGGGAATAACGGCTACTTTATCATCGGCAAAATTAGCTACGTTGCCCATAAAAATTTCTTCATCTGCAAAAGGCACATTTGCGCCGCAACTAATAACTTCCAGGTCGTTTGCAATCATTTGCTCCAGTTGGTTTTGGGTAACCAACCTGCTTGCAGCAGCCGGAACAAAAATTTCAGCGCCACAACTCCAAATTTTGCTATTAATTTCTTCAAAGCTTAGCATGTTATCGGCAACCAGTTTATTGCCTTTTTTATTTAAAAAGAGCTCTTTTATTTCTTCTTTGCTAAACCCTGTTGGTTTTAATAAACCACCATCGCGATCGATAATACCAACTATTAAAACGCCGTACAAACTAAGATAATATGCCGCAGCAGCGCCCACATTTCCCCAACCTTGAATAATGGCACGTTTATAAGTAACATTGCCACCCCAAATGCCGTAATAATGTCTAACCGCCTCTGCCACACCAAAACCGGTAATTAAATCGGCAACCAAAATATTATTGGTTACAGCTGGCGAAAACCTATCATCGGATACAATTTTGCTAACACCCGTTTGCAAGTTAGCTATACGCTTTTGCTTGCTACCTTCGTTTGCATTAAAATGGCCATTAACCACACCTTCTTGAGGGTGTAATAAACCATAACTTTCGGTAATTGGAATTACCTCATGTATTTCGTCAACATTTAAATCGCCTCCGGTGCCGTAATAATTTTTAAGCAAGGGCATAACCGCTTTGTACCAGCGTTCTAACACCCCCTTTTTACGAGGGTCGGCCGGATCGAAATTTATACCCGATTTGGCGCCACCAATGGCAGGACCGGCAACGGTAAATTTAATTTCCATGGTTTTTGCCAACGATACCACTTCGTGTTTGTTTAAACCTTTGCGCATACGTGTTCCTCCGCCGGCTGCGCCACCTCTTAACGAGTTTATAACAACCCAGCCTTCGGCTTCGGTTTCGCTATCTTTCCATTCAAAAACAATTTCAGGTTGTTTTTCTTCGTATTTTTTAATTAGTTTAGATAATAACATGCTTATGATATTTTAGAGAGTAATGGTAAAAAATTGCCGTACAATGCGCCACCCACATGGTTGTCCTTACTTCCGGTTACAGAGGCCAGTACATTAGGTTGGTTCAACAAACGTAAAACACCTAACAGTCCAAAAATAATGGCTTCTTTATATGCAACAACCATATCGTTAGGAACAACCATATTGGCATTGCTTTTTGCTTTTATTAAATTTAACAAGTGCGTATTAAAAACGCCACCGCCGGTAACTAAAACCTGTTGTGCACCGGCCTTATTAATAACTTGTGCAATTTGTGTAGCAATATGCTCGCACAAGGTGGCCAGCTTTTCCTCCTCCATGGTATCGGGATAGCTTTTAACTATTGGCCAAAACTCGGTATTAATCCACTCCCTACCCAAAGATTTAGGACCCGATTGGTTATAGAAATTTATTTCGTTTAATTCATCTAATAAATAGGTATCCACTTCGGCACCGGCAGCAATTTTACCGCCATCGTCGTAGGGCAGTTTTAACCAACGTGCAGCACGGTTAAGCACAATATTACAAGGTACAATATCAAAAGCTGTAATTTTGTCTGAACCCACAAACGAGATATTGGCTATGCCACCAAGGTTTAAACAAGCATCGTAATCGCTAAACAACAATTTATCGCCAATGGGAACAAGCGGAGCGCCTTGTCCGCCAAGCGCTACATCGAAACTTCTAAAATCGCAAACCACAGGCAAGCCCGTAATTGCGCTAATGGCAGCACCATCGCCCACCTGAGCTGTAAAACCTGCTGCCGGTTGATGAAAAGCCGTATGTCCGTGCGAAGCAATAAAATCCGGCTTTAGGCTATTTTTTAAAATAAAATCATTAATTAACTTACCAATATATTTGCCATAAAAGGCATTTAATTTTGGGTAAATTTCGGCTTTTTGTTTGTACAACTGAGAAAGCCTCTGACGCCAAACTTCATCATAACCAATGGTTTCTGCTGCTTTAACCGTATATGAAAAATTACCATTATCAACCATTATATCGCAGCAAGCCAAATCTACTCCATCCATGCTGCTGCCACTCATTACCCCAATTACACTAAATGTTTGCATGTATTTACTTTATAAATCGGTGCGAATTTAGCCTTTTTCGGGTGGCAAGCAAATTCAACATGCAGCAGGTTGGCAATAAAAATTCTGGCTACAATAGATAAAAACCACTGCTTTACAACATATTAATGCAACAATATTGCATTTGCAATTAATTTATATTTATTTTGAACCCACTATGACATTGACCTCAGAAACGGAAGCCATACAAATTCTTAGAAAAAACGAATTAAAAAAAACGCCCGCACGTGTGTTTGTTTTAATGCGTTTGTTGCAAAGTCATGCCGCTATTAGCTACCAAATGTTCGAAAAAGAACTAAAGCATTTGGCCGATCGCATAACCTTGTATCGCATTTTAAAGAGTTTTGAGGAAAAAGGCATTATTCATAAAACTTTCGACCATGAAGGTTTACCTAAATATGCCATGTGCCATGATGCTTGCCAAACAAACCACCACCACGACCATCATGTGCATTTTAATTGCACCCAATGCAATGAAACCATTTGCATGGAAAAAATTGATATTCCAAAAATCTCATTACCCAAAGGCTTTAAGGCAACTTCTTTTGCATTTTCGGTAAATGGTTTATGCAAAACCTGTGCTAAATAAGTTATCTGTGTTAAAACTTTTTATTGCATATTTTTTAATGTTTATGCTGCCATTGTTTATGTATGCGCAGCAACCATGCACGTTTACATTAAGCGGAAATGTTAGCGATGCCGATACCAAAGAACCATTGGAGTATGCAGCCATACAAGTTAAAGGTAAAGCGCAACATACCTTTACAGATAGTTTAGGAAATTACCAATTAAATGGTTTGTGCAGCGGCGATTTACAAATAATTATTACCCATTATGCTTGTAAGCCTATTTCATTTAAAATAAAAATAAGCGGAAATACATTACACAACTTTGTATTGCCGCACAAAACCAACGAACTTAGAGAAATTACCGTTACCGATAAGTTTACAGCAAATGGATTAGGCATTAAAGAAACAGTAAATGCAAAAGCACTTTTTAGCAAAAAAGGCCTTTCGTTTGCCGAACAATTAAACCAAACTAACGGAGTAGCATTGCTGCAAACCGGAAACAATATTTTTAAACCCATAATAAACGGCTTACATGGCAACCGATTGCAAATTATAAACAATGGTGTTAGGCTCGAATCGCAGCAATGGGGGGCCGACCATGCCCCGGAAATTGATCCGTTTACCATAAATGAAATTACCGTTATTAAAGGCGCAGGCGCTTTAAAATATGGCAGCGATGCCTTGGCAGGCGCAATAATTAGCAATGCAAAACAACTACCGGTTAATGGCAAATTTAATGGCGAATGGTTTACGGGTTATCAATCTAATAACAGGCAATTTAGCAGCCATATTATGGTTGAACACAATGTAAAAAATATGCCTGCATTAAGCTGGCGCTTGCAATTAAGCGGCAGAAAATCCGGCAATACCAAAACACCAAATTACTATTTATGGAATTCGGGTATGGATGAATTAAATGGCAGTTTTACCATTGGATACAGAAAACCAAATTATGCCATAGAATCATACACCGCAATTTTTAACAGCACCATTGGTATATTTTTGGGCAGCCAAATTGGCAATATTACAGATTTACGTGAGGCCATTTTACGCGATAAACCATTGTTTAATAAAGATGAATTTAGTTATTCCATTAACAGGCCACGTCAGGAAGTTTCGCATTTTACCCAAAAGCTAAAATACATATATTACAAAGACCCTCGACATTTGGTTCACACGCAAATTACTTTTCAGCAAAACAACCGCAAAGAGTTTGATTTGGCTCAAATTAGTGATAAACCCGAATTAGATTTGCAGTTAAACACCTTACAAGCAGATGCATGGTACGAGCACAAACACGATTATTGGTTGCATACATATGGTGTTTCTTCAACAGTGCAAGAAAACATTTGGAGTGGCAGCCGCTTTTTTATACCCAATTTTAGGCAAACAAGCTTGGCAGCCTACCATATTAGTCATTTTAGTAACAACCGATTTGAGTTAGAAGGCGGTTTAAGATACGATTACAGACATTTGCAAACGTTTAGAAATAACAATGGCATTTTAAACCAAAACACACGTAATTGGAATAATATAAGTTTATCGGCCAATGCGCAATTCAAAACGCATAATGGCTATTTGTTGGGCCTTAATACCGGCATAGCTTGGCGCCCACCCGCCATAAACGAATTATATGTTAATGGGTTACACCATGGCACCAGCAGTTTTGAAATTGGCGATGAAAATCTTGCCAATGAAGTAGGCTACAAAATAGGCATTAGTATTCAAAAAAGTTGGTTTGATAGTTTAATAAAATTCGAAGGTTATGCTTATAACAATTTTATAACCGGCTTTATAAATTTACTACCCGACACGCAACCAACCTTAACCATTCGTGGCGCTTTTCCTACATTTAGGTTTAAACAAACCAACGCTAACCTTAGTGGCATAGATGCAGCTGCAACTTTAAAAATAACCAACAACATAAACTACAAATTACAATATAGCATATTATACGCCTACGATTTACAATTAAAAAACTGGCTGCAACAGATGCCCGGAAACCGGATTTTTCAACAAATTCAGGTTAATTTACCGTATATTAAAAAAGCAGATGAATTGTCGCTGAATGTGCAATGGCAAACCGTATTTATGCAAACGCGCATACCTAACCCATTTATAGATTATTTACCTCCCCCGCAAACATATCACCTGTTGCATTTGTATGTAAATGTTAATATACAAAAGGCACAAATTCAGGTGGGTTCAAACAATATTTTAAACAGCACTTACCGCGAATACTTAAACCGCTTTAGGTACTTTAACGACGAGGCCGGAAGAAACATTTACATAAAAATACTTTACCATTTTTAACCAAAGCACATGAAAAAAATAATGATTATTACACTGGCCATAGTAAGTTTGGCCGCTTGTAAAAAAACCGAAAATCCTAACAACGAAAACGAACACGAGGCAATTACCACATTGAGTTTAATTTTTAAACTAAACAATGCCGTAATTGATACCTTTGTGTTTGACGACCCCGATGGTGATGGCGGAAATGTGCCAGTACGCATAGATACCATTAAATTAATGGCTAATACCACTTACACTGCCGAAGTATTGTTAACCAATAAAACCAAAAATCCTCCAAGCGATGTAACAGGCACAATTAAAAATCAGGCAAATGCACACGAAATGTATTACCTAACCGATAGTCCGATTCAAATTACAAAAACAGATAAAGATATTTCAGGATTTCCGTTGGGGTTACAAACCATTTGGGTTACAACTAACGGCTTTACCGGTACTGTAAGAATTAAGTTAATGCATAAGCCATTAATTAAAGGCAACAACGATAATCCAAATGTTGGTCACAGCGATATAGATATAACAATGCCGCTTCAAGTATTGTAACTTAGAGCGGCATTACATTATTTATTTAACAGATTTACGATTAAGCAGCCTGATGGTTTTTTAATTTAATCTGTTGGATTTTGTCCTGCGCACTTTTAGCGGTTACTTTTATAGTTTGAGCCGATTTTTCATTACCCGGAACATCGTACATATAATCTATCATAATGGCCTCGCAGATGCTGCGTAAACCACGTGCACCAAGTTTTAAATCAAAAGCTGTATCTACAATTAAATCAATAACGGCATCATCAAACTCAAGTTTTCTATTTTCTAATTCAAATAAGTGTTGGTATTGTTTAATCAATGCGTTTTTAGGTTGAAGTAGAATTTGCTTTAATGCCGGTTTATCTAAAGGATTTAAATGGCATAAAACAGGCAAGCGACCAATAATTTCGGGGATTAAACCAAACGAGCGTAAATCGGCCGCCGATACATATTGCAACATATTTTGTTCTGAACCCTCCTTAACCAGGTCTTTACTTTTAAAGCCAATGGCTTGTGTTTGGAGTCTGCGTGCAATCATTTTATCTATACCTTCGAAAGCACCACCGCATATAAACAAAATATTCTCGGTATTAATTTGAATCATTTTTTGCTCGGGGTGCTTTCTGCCACCTTGTGGAGGCACATTAACGGTGCTACCTTCTAAAATTTTTAACAAAGCCTGTTGTACACCTTCTCCGCTAACATCGCGGGTAATGCTGGGGTTATCGCTTTTGCGACTAATTTTATCTATTTCGTCGATGTAAACAATACCACGTTCGGCAGCTTCTACATTGTAATCGGCAGCTTGCAGCAAGCGGGTTAAAACGCTTTCTACGTCTTCGCCAACATAGCCTGCTTCTGTAAGCACAGTGGCATCGGCAATACAAAAGGGTACTTTTAAAACTTTTGCCAATGTTTTTGCCAAAAGCGTTTTTCCGGTACCGGTTTCGCCTACCATTAAAATATTCGATTTTTCAAGCTCTACATCGTTGGTTTTATTTTTATTTAAAACCCTTTTAAAGTGGTTATATACCGCAACGCTTAAAACCTTTTTGGCATCATCCTGCCCAATTACATAAGCATCTAAATGCGCTTTTATCTCGGCAGGTTTTAGCAAAGGCATTTCGGCTTGTGCCGCTGCACTTTTATTGTGTTCTTGTTCTTCGTTTATTATTCTAAAAGCTTGGGTAGCGCAATTTTCGCAGATTAATGCATCTAATCCGGAAATTAAAAACTCAACTTCATTGCGACTTCTGCCGCAAAACGAGCAATGATCTTCTTTTTTCTTTGACATTTACTATAAAAAAATATGCGCACAAAGTTAACCATTATATGGTTTTTGTGCGCATGTTTATACCTGTAAGATAAATTTTTACGAATTAATGTGCCTTAGGCCTTTTGCTCGGGTTTATGTTTGGTAAGCACATCATCAATCATCCCGTAGGCTTTGGCTTCAGTTGCGGTCATCCAATAATCTCTATCGCTATCGGCTTCTACTTTGGCAAAATCTTGTCCGCTATGTTTGCTTATAATATCATACAATTCCTTTTTTAATTTTTGTATTTCGCGAGCGGTAATTTCAATATCGCTGGCCTGGCCTTGCGCACCACCCAATGGCTGATGAATCATAACACGTGCATGCGGCAATGCGCTGCGTTTTCCGGCTGCACCTGCACATAATAACACTGCGCCCATACTGGCAGCCAAACCGGTACAAATGGTTGCCACATCGGGATTAACCCATTGCATGGTATCGTAAATACCTAAACCGGCATATACACTACCTCCGGGAGAATTTAAGTACATTTGTATATCGCGACGGGCATCCATGCTATCTAAAAACAACAATTGGGCTTGTACAATATTGGCTACATAATCGTCTATAGGCATGCCCATAAAAATAATACGGTCGGCCATTAAGCGCGAAAACACATCGATTTCTCTAAAGTTCATCGGACGTTCTTCAATAACCGTGCGGGTCATATCTTGTATGGTGCTTTCAATGTAAGCATCTACTTTCATGCTGCTAATGCCTTTGTGTTTTACGGCATAGCTTCTAAATTCTTTTCCAAAATTCATAAAGTGTGGTGGTTTTAATTTTTGTCAAATATAATAATCCAATGCAAAAAGTTTCAAGTGTTGTAGTAGCAACAAACGTGCCCTGCTGATTGTCTGACAAAATGCATGTAAATTATGACAAACCCGACAAAAAAAATACCTTGTACAAAAAAATCGTACAGGGTATTTTCGGGTTTAAATGTATTAAAACTAACGTTATTCGGCCAGTTTTTTAATGGCAGCCGCATTCATCCAAACGGCATATTTTTCTTTTAGTTCTGCAATCCAGTTTTTCATTAGGTACTCTTGGTAGTCGCTAGTTGCCAGGCCACGCGCCTCTTTTAACGATTTTGCTTCAGGAGCAATTTTTCCGTTAATTATATAAAAGCGGGTACTACCGGCATCTACAGCGCCTTTTTTGTCCCACAACTCACTGCCAATATTATCTGTTTGTTCGGCCTTTATTTCGCGAATAATAATGCTGTTAGGCGCTTTTTTGGTGTTAAATTTCTTTAATATATCAGCTTCTTTCTTGCCTTTAACAGCCATAGCAAAAGCTGCTTTTTTAACTACAGAATCTTTGCAATTATAAACATTGTAGCTAATACGTTCTTTCCACATGTAATTAGCTGCACGCGGCTTCCAAAAAGATTCTAGTCCAGCCGTATCGGTTACAGCTCTGCCCCAAACTTTTTTATCGGTAAGGTCAAATAACAAAATACCATCATGGTATTCGTTCATTATGCTTCTAAAATCTTCGTATTTGGTTTCTAGAATGCTTTCTTCATAGGCCAAACAACGTTCGTCGGCCCAGGTATTAAACATGTTACGGGCTACCATACCAATATTTTCTTTATCTCTTGGTTGTTGGTTCATGCTTAAAAACTCGGCAAAATCGCGTTGGTTATAGGTTTTATTACCAATAGTAAATACCGGTTTTGAACCTACTTTATCGGCATTAAACTTCCAATTTCCGGCTAAAAACGAAGTATCTAATGTTTTAACAAACTCATTAATATTGGCTGCAAATTCGCGGTAATTATTTTCGCGTTTTACGCGGTTTATCACAGCTGTTTTCGACCCTTCAGATCGCGAATCGCGTGTAATTTTATTCTTAATTACATCTTGCACCTCTTTAAATTCGCCAATAGGTCTTCTTTCTAACAACTTAATAATATGCCAGCCGTAATCGGTAGCAAAAGGTTTGGTTATTTCATTGTCTTTTAAGGCAAATGCAGCATCTTTAAATTCATTGGGGTAACCACTTAAGCTGGCCATCCAATTCATAACACCTTTATTGGCTTTGCTACCATCGTCTTGCGAGTATTTTTCAACTACATTTTCAAACGATTCGCCTTTTTGCAATTCGGCATAAGCTTCGTTGGCTTTAGCTTTGGCATCTGCAATTTGTTTTTCGCTGCTGCCATAGCCTGTTCTAATCATAATATGTTGCAATTTAACTTCGCCACGTGCAGCACGTTTGTCGTTTACACGCAACAAATGGTAACCAAATTGCGTACGAAAAGGCATACTAATATCATTTTTATTGGTTTTAAATGCCATGCTTTCAAACGGATATACCATTTGAAACACAGTAAACCAGCCCAATTTACCCATATTGTCTTTGGCAGATGGGTCTTCAGAGTGTTTTAGTGCAAGGCTATCAAACGATTCGCCTTTTAATGCCCTGCGCCTAATATCCATAAGTTTGTTGTAAGCAGCCAAGGTATCGGCAGGCGATGCATTTGGCGAAACCATTAATAGAATATGGCTGGCATTTACCTCATTTTTCATGCGGTCGTAAGCCTCTTGCATTAATGCTTCGGTTACATTTTTATCATTTAAATATGGAGCAGCCAATTGTTTACGGTATCCGGCCAACTCGTTAATAAAAGCCGGATTGGTATCTAATTGCATGGCTTTGGCCTCTTTAACTTTTAACTTAAAGTTTACATACAAATCAAGATAATCTTGCAATTCTTTCTCGGTTGGTTTGTCTTTCTCGCGGCGGTTTTTCATAAACTGACGCATAAACTCATCCTCATAAACCGTATCGGTAGCAATGCTAAAAACAGCTTGCTTGGTTTTAACAGGCAATGCAGGCACAGGCTTGGTTGCAGGTTTATTGCTTTTTTTCTGAGCCCAGGCAGTGCCGGTTAGCATGACAATGGCTAAAGCCAGAACAACATTTTTATTCATAGTTACGTAATTCTTAAAGAGGTGCAAAAATATAAAAATGCAAGTGGCAAGCAAGTTTAAATGCTTTTATGCTGTTTAAACGACACTTACGTGTTTTATTAGCCAGATTTTTAATGGTAAACCCATCCTGTATTTAAAATTTTGTTTTAAAATTTGGGCATTTTTAGCATTTTATTGGTTTAACATGTATGGATTTTCGCAGGCATTTATTTATTTGCCGGCGCAATTGATATTACAACACAACATATCGCTTAAACCTTTTAATACTTTTGGTATTGATGTAAAGGCTTCGGAATTTGTAGAAATTAACAATTTAGACGAGTTGCTGGTGCTTTGCCTAAATTTTAACCTTACCGAAAGAAACCTGCTGGTATTGGGTGGGGGCAGCAATTTACTGCTTACCAAAGATTTTAATGGTATGGTTATAAAAATTAACCTTAAAGGTATAAATACCATAAAAACAGAAGGTAATTACGTTTGGGTTAAAGCCATGGCCGGCGAGGTTTGGCACGATTTGGTATTGCATTGCATTGCAAATAACTATGGAGGTTTAGAAAACTTATCGCTTATTCCGGGCTGTGTTGGCGCCTCGCCCATGCAGAATATTGGCGCATATGGCGTTGAAATTAAGGATGTATTTGAAGAACTGGAAGCCATTGAAATAGCTACCGGCGAAAAACATGTATTTAACGCCGAAGCCTGCAAATTTGGCTACCGCGAAAGCGTTTTTAAACACCAGGCAAAAGGCAAGTTTATAATAACTGCAGTAACCTTTAAACTAACCATAAACAACCATAAACTTAACACTTCGTATGGAGCCATTCAAGAAGTGCTAAAAAACAAACAAATTGTTGAACCAACCATTAAGGATATTAGCAACGCTGTAATTGCCATAAGACAAAGCAAATTACCTAACCCAAAATTATTGGGCAATGCAGGCAGCTTTTTTAAAAATCCCGAAATACCGTTGAATCAATTTAACCAATTAAAAGAAACTTACCCCAATTTAGTAGGGTACAGCACCGGCCCAAATACCATAAAAGTGGCAGCCGGCTGGCTTATTGAGCAATGTGGTTGGAAAGGAAAAGTGGTTGGGAATACCGGTTCTCACAAAGACCAAGCATTGGTGTTGGTAAATTATGGCAATGCCACCGGCGAAGAAATTTACATGCTGGCCATGGCCATTCAGGCATCGGTAAAGCAAAAATTTGGCATTACCATTCATCCGGAAGTTAACCTCATTTAGGGCCCGCTGATTAACGCTCAAATTATTAATATTAAGGCATTTAACTACTAAAAAAGATGTTTTTCTGCAAGTGCTAAAAACAATTCTAATGGGCTTAAGGTATTTTTACTTTACAGACGTTTTTTGTTTTCGCTAATTCAGCTCTACATCATCTTCTTCGTTAAAGCCCGCACGGCTGTACTACAGTAATATCTGCCAGACTTTTCCTCGAATCTAATGCAGATCTGAATTTAACAGCAAGCTCTATTTAATTTTTTATTCAAGCTAAATGCTTGTAAAAATCTATTTTTGCCCATATTTGTTATATCAACAATATGTCGGCAGATTTAAACCCTATACAAGCAGTAAAAAACTATTGTAACAGCCTGGTTACTTACCAGCGCAGAAAAACCATAACGGTAAACATTGGCGATTTAAAAATGGGCAGCGATTACCCCATTCGCATTCAAAGCATGACCACCACCGATACCATGGATACCCAAAAATCGGTTGAACAAATTATAAGAATGGTAAATGCAGGCTGCGAGTTGGTTAGACTTACAGCACCAAGCATAAACGAAGCCCAAAACCTTGCCGAAATTAAAAAATCGCTTAACAACCTTGGGGTTAACGTACCGCTGGTAGCCGATATTCACTTTACACCCAATGCTGCAGAATTAGCCGCACGCATTGTAGAAAAAGTTAGAATAAACCCGGGTAATTACGCCGATAAAAAGAAATTTAACATTATTGAATACAGCGATGCCGAGTACCAGGAAGAGTTAGAGCGCATACGCGAAAAATTTATTCCACTGGTAAAAATTTGCAAAGAATACGGCACTGCCATGCGCATAGGCACCAATCATGGTAGCCTTAGCGACAGAATTATGAGCCGATATGGCGATACACCATTAGGTATGGTAGAAAGTGCTATGGAGTTTTTGCGCATTGCAGAAGACGAAGGCTTTAAAAATATTGTATTAAGCATGAAAGCCAGTAACCCACAAGTTATGATTCAGGCATATCGCTTGTTGGTTCAAACCATGAATAATAACAATATGCATTACCCATTGCATTTGGGTGTTACCGAAGCTGGCGATGGCGATGATGGACGTATAAAAAGCGCATTAGGTATTGGCGCCTTGCTGGAAGACGGCATTGGCGATACCATTCGTGTTAGTTTAACAGAAGATCCAGAGTTTGAAGTACCGGTTGCACAACGTTTGGCAAACCGTTATACCAACAGGCATACACACGAAGCACTAACACCAATCGTAAACAATTTCGGTGTTTATACGCCTTACAATTACAACAAGCGTACTACCATCGAAGCTTATAATTTTGGGGGCAATCATGTACCGCGTGTAATTGCCGATTTTGGCTGGAAAAGCAAGTTAGCGGAAGCCGATTTAACTGCCATTGGCCATGTTTTTAATGTTGAAGCCGACAAATGGGGCATGACCGAATTGGGCGCAGATTACGTGTATTTAAGCGATAACCTATGCGAATTTATGCTGCCCATGGGCTTAAAAGCCATTTACAACGCACAAACCTGGCAAATTTGTAACGATAAAATTAATGCTTTTCCATTGTTTACAAGCAATGATTTTGCAAACCATGCCCCAACTATTTTCTCAAAAACCTTAAATTTTGTAAGTGTATTTGCCGAAGAACTATCGGTTGATTTACTGAGTAAAATTACGTTAATACCACATGCAGTTTTGGTGCTAAATATTAAAAACGTTGCTGCCTACACCGGCTTGCGTAATGCTTTTATTTGGCTGCTTGAACACCACTTTAGCTTGCCTGTAATTATTAAACGAAGCTACCCCAATGCCGACTTAGAACATGCCATGTTGTATGCAGGTACAGATGCAGGCGCATTGTTTACCGATGGTTTTGGCGATGGCATTTGGATTGATGCTCCAATGGTTGAAAACAAACGCTTAAACGATATAGCTTTTGGCATTTTACAAGCCAGCAGAACACGTATTAGCAAAACAGAATATATAAGTTGCCCAAGTTGTGGCCGTACCTTATTTGATTTACAAGAAACTACCGCCATGATAAGAAAGCATACCGACCATTTAAAAGGGGTAAAAATTGCCATTATGGGTTGTATTGTTAACGGCCCCGGCGAAATGGCCGATGCGGATTATGGCTATGTAGGCAGTGGTGTAGGTAAAATAACATTGTACCGCGGCAAAGATATTGTAAAAAAAGGCGTAGCAAGCGAAGGCGCTGTAAACGAACTAATTGAGCTGATAAAAGAAGACGGTAACTGGGTTGAAAAAGAATAAATGCAACCTTTTGCCAAAAAAATGCAACTTACTTGATAGTGCTAAAAATATATTATATTCGCCCACTTTAATTAACGAAGAAAAAATGAAAAAAGTTTTATTATCAATTTCTGCATTGGCAATGTTTGCCGGTGGAGCAATGGCCCAAAAAGGCGAGGTAAATTCTCCTAAAGAGAAAGTTCCCTACTTTAGGGACCAGACTAAACAATTTAAAAACTACAACCTAAATAATTTGGATCAAGATTTAGGCTGGTTTGATAACATTCAAGATTTCATTAGTAAATCCAATGTTGTTACCTCATTAGCAAGAACAGTTACTATAATCAATAACGATTCATTATTTAAAGACATAAACGAAGATGGTTCGATTGATTATAACTTTTGGTTTGGTGGGGGTGGAATACTCGATCCAAAAGATGATGTACTTCAACTAGGAAATCCGCCAAATGAAAATCAACTAACAAAATTTAATAGTTATAGATTGGATTCAATAGCATTTAATTATGGGTATGTAAGAAATGTACATGAAATAATTGATTCAAGCTCTAACGCAATGAGAGTATCAGATACATTAATTATAAGCTACTTCTCTGGTTCAAATATTGATAGACGAAGTGTAATAGATCAACAACAACAAGTTATTGGTGTTTTTGCAAGACCAACACAATGGAGTGGAAGCAGAAGATTGCATTCAAACACAACAGCTACTGAAACATATATTTTAGATAATTATAATACTAGTGCTTTAGACACAACAAATTTATTTAATGTTAATGGAGGTTTTAATAATTCATACGGCATTAAAACAGCTGCTTTTAAAGTTCCTGTTGGAGTTGAAATATTGGCTAGCCCTGCTGGAACAACAGTAAATAATTTAGTTGGATATACTGTTCATTTTATTTCAGGAATTCCAGCAGTTGTTAATAATGATACTGCAGTCGTACTTTATCAACGAGACCCAGCATTACATCCATTTATGGGTAGACAAGCCAATTTATTTTATTTAGTAAGTAGGTTTGTAAATGCTGATGGAATTTTATGGGAAAATAAAACATTTCATAATACCTCTCTTTACTATCCAAGATGGGCAGCATATGCTCCTAGCGCAGGCAACTGGTTTGGTCCAGTACCAGGAATAGCGTTTAGTCGAAACCGATTTGAAGAAAATGCATTCAAAATATCATTAATTGGTAACATTGGTGTTGGCATGGAAGAGCCTGGTGTAAGCATTGCCGGTATTTATCCTAACCCTGCTAAAGGAAAAGCATTGGTTCGTTTCAACGCTAAATCAACTGCTCCAACTTCTGCTACTGTTGTTAACTTAGTTGGCCAAGTTGTTAAAAACATCGATTTTGGTGTTGCAACTGCAGGTAACAACGAATTTAACTTAGACCTTACTTCATTAAAACCTGGTGTTTATTTTGTAAACATTACCAATGGTAAAGTAAGCGCAACAGAAAGATTAGTTGTAACTGAATAATTCATAAAAACATTCATAAAAAAAGGGCGGCACCTTGCGGTGCCGCCCTTTTTTTATGCTAAAACTTTGCTACTTCTTTACAAACCTGTAACCCAAACCAATATTTACAATATGGTATTTTTCTGTTACACCACTTGCATTGCTCCAATTGGTTAAATCATATAAAAATCCACCCTGGGCAAAAAAGCCATTCTTTAATTCATAACCGGCAATTAGGTTAACGCCATAATTTAAAGGCTTTTTCTCGTTAGCAGCCGATCCAAACTTAATTGTTTCTTCCTTATCTGCGCCACTCGCATCGTGGCTGTGAGAACTGCCTGCAACATTAAAACCAACCGATGGACCCACGCCAAAAAATAAGCCGTTGGTTCTGTACATTAACATTAACGGAACATCTAAACCAAATAAAGTTAAATCGTCGTGATGGTCTTTGTGTGCAATACTGGTACCTCTCCCGTTAAACAATAAACCCGCTTGTAACGATAATTTCTCGCTAAAGCCATACTCGCCAAAAGCGCCGGCATGGAAGGTTGGCAGCATTTCTGCACCATTTAGGGTTGGCGTAATTTGTGGCAATGAGGCATTAAAACCTGCTTTTAAACCAAAGCTAAAATTGCTTTGCGCAAACGATGCTGCGGAAGCAACCAGCAATCCGCATACAAGAATTATTTTTTTCATGGTATTTAAATTTGCTGCAAAAATGCAACAATGTTTCATTTATACAAATGTTGCATTTATTTTTTACACAAATTTAATCCCGGCTAAGACCCTTCGTCGAGTTTTACATTGCCCGCATACTTGCGCCATTTATCTAAAACAGCTGTAAAATCTGCCGGCAAATCCGATTCAAAAAATAATTTTTTATTGCGTGTAGGGTGCATAAAACCCAACGACTTGGCATGTAATGCCTGTCGGGGCATTAAAGCAAAGCAATTATCAATAAACTGTTTGTATTTGGTAAACGAAGTGCCTTTAACAATTCTGTCGCCACCATACACCTCATCGGCAAACAAAGGGTTACCTATACTCTTAAAATGCACGCGAATTTGATGCGTTCGGCCGGTTTCTAACTTACACTCAACCAGCGTTACGTAATCCATGCGCTCAAGTACTTTGTAATGCGTAACGCTCCACTTGCCTTTTTCGGCATCGTCGTATAACTGAAAAACCTTTCTATCTCTGGCGCTTCTGCCAATATAACCGGTAATGGTTCCGGTGTCTTGCTCTAAATTTCCCCAAACCAAGGCATGGTAAGTTCGTTCTATGGTGTGGTAATAAAATTGCTTGGCCAGGTGCGACATAGCCAATTCAGATTTTGCAATAACTAAAATACCACTTGTATTTTTATCAATGCGGTGTACCAAACCCGGTCTAATATTATTCTCTGTTGCAAACTCGCTATCGCGCAGGTGCCAGGCCAGCGCGTTTACCAATGTACCTGAAGTATTGTTATAACCCGGGTGTACCACCATACCTGCAACTTTGTTTACCAATAACAGTTGGTCATCTTCGTAAATAATATTTAGCGGAATATTTTCTGCAACTATTTGGGTATCTTTAGGCGGGTTGGGTAAAACAATGCTAATTACATCGCCGGGTTTAACCTTGTAGCTGCTTTTTACAGGTTTTTGGTTTACCAGTATTGAACCTACATCTGCAGCCGCCTGAATTTTTGTTCGGCTGGCATTTTCAATGCGGTTCATTAACCACTTATCTATTCGCAATAAACTTTGGCCTTTGTCTACATTAAATCGGTAGTGTTCAAATAACTCCTGTTCGTCGCTTTCTAAAAAATCATCTTCAGCCATGTTTTACTTTAGCGATTTAATATCCATATTCCACAAAACAAAACTCCAAATATCGGTTGCTTCTTCAATTAATTTTTCTGTAGGTTTGCCTGCACCATGCCCGGCCTTAATATCTATTCTGCCTAAAATTGGGTTTACACCTGTGTTTTTTTCTTGCAATGTAGCCAAAAATTTAAAACTATGCGCAGGCACAACCCTATCGTCATGGTCGGCCGTAAGCACCATAGTTGCCGGATAACTTGCACCCTTTACATTATGTAAAGGCGAGTATTTAATTAAATAATCAAACTGCTCTTTTACTTCACTGCTTCCGTACTCTACTGCCCAACCCCAGCCAATGGTAAATTTGTGGTAGCGCAACATATCTAAAACCCCAACAGCAGGTAAGGCTACTTTAAATAAATTAGGTTTTTGTGTGATGCATGCACCAACCAGCAAACCACCGTTAGAGCCACCTTGAATGGCAAGCTTGTCTGGATTTGTATAATTATTCTGAATTAGAAATTCAGCAGCTGCAATAAAATCATCAAACACATTTTGCTTTTTATCCAGCATGCCTTGTTTATGCCAATTCTCGCCATATTCGCCACCACCACGTAAATTTGCAATACAATAAACACCACCTTGCTCTAAAAAAAACAAACGCGATGCACTAAAACTTGGCGTTAAACTTATATTGAACCCACCATAGCCATACAATAATGTGGGGTTATTTCCATCTAATGCCAAACCCTTTTTGTGCACAATAAACATGGGCACTTTGGTTCCATCTTTAGAGGTATAAAAAATCTGCTTGGTTTCAAACTCATCTAAGTTTATTTTTATTCCAAAATCATTAAAATGCAGCTTAGACTGGCCAGATTTTGTATGGTAAACATAAATGCTTCCCGGATCGGTAAATGAGGTAAACTGGTAATAAAAACTATCTTCATCGTTGCCACATTTAAAACCATTTACTGTTCCAATACCCGGTAAACTCACATCAAACTCTTGTTTTCCGCTGTAATCAAACTGAATAATTTTATTGGCTGCATCTTTCAAGTAAACAGCAAATAATTTGCCTCCACCCGTATTCACATAATCCAATAAATAATCGCGCTCAGCAATTATATCTTTCCAGTTTTTGGGATCAGGTTTTTTTGGATCAACCAAAACCAAACGGTAGTTAGGTGCATTTAAATCTGTAAACAACAAAATAGAATTGCCAACATTATCAACCACACTGTGGTTATTGGTAAAACCCTTTGCCAGTAAAGTAAACTTGCTTTTGGGTTTAGATAAATCTTTAATCCAAATTTCATTGCCGTGCGTTCCTTCGCTAGCCGATATAATTAAAAACCTTTCGTCGTTGGTTACGCTGGCACCAAAATAACGCAGAGGATGCAATTTATCTTCAAATATTAATTCATCATCACTTTGTGAGGTGCCTAGTTTATGGTAGTAAACCTTCATATACTGGTTTTGACCCGAGAAAGCTTTACCGGCAGCAGGCTCATCGTAGCGGCTATAGAAGAATCCATTTTTATACCAGGTTGCACCGCTAAATTTTACCCATTTTATATGGTCAGATAAAACCTTTCCCGATGCAATTTCTTTTACAAACAATTCGTTCCAGTCGCTGCCACTTTGTGCAACACCATAAGCGGCATAGGTATTTGTTTTATCTACGCTAAAGCTTGCCAATGCAGCTGTGCCATCTTTAGATAAGGCATTTGGGTCTATAAAAACATCGTTATTTTTATACAACACGCTTTGGTTTTGCAATCCTAAATTTTTGTAAGAAAAATAAACGTTTCCTTTCTTAACCGGAGGCGATACTTTTGGGAAATTCCAAATGGTTTTTAAACGATTTTTTATTTGGTTTCTGTAGGGAATTTGGTTTAAATAATTTTGACTAACCTGATTTTGCAATGCTACCCAATTGGCTACATTTTCTGCGGTATCAAATTCAAGCCATCGATAGGGGTCTGAAATGGCGGAGCCATGATAAAAATCTACTATATTTTCTTTTTTAGTGGTGGGGTATTTAAGTTGTTGCGCCATTGTACCAAACTGTAATGTAATAAAACAAGTAAGAAATAAGATGTGTTTTTTCATGCGATAAAACTATTAAAATGTTCTATACTGTTTTGTTTTATCAGTGTAAAGTTATTGTGCTCATCCATTTCAAGCACATATAAGCATAGGTTGCTGTGTTCAAAATAATCCATATTGCTAAGTGGCTGTTGCAATAAAAAGCATAAAAATGCCTTCATGGCGCGGCCATGCATGCAAATTAATGATGTTTGAGGCAAATCTTTATTAAATATTTTATATGCCGCAACACTCATTCTGTTGTATAGCTCCATAGCACTTTCGCCACCATTGAGTTTTGCATCGTAATTTTGGCTTTTCCATTGGTTTACCACATCCCAATACATGGCCTTATGTTCGGCTGTTTGCATTTTTCCTTCTAATACACCCCAGCTAATCTCATTAAGCTCAGGAATAATTTTATACGAAAAACCCGCCTCAATAAAAGGTAAAACACTTTGCTGGGTGCGCACTAAAGCAGAGGTAAAAATAATTTTAAACGGCACATGTTTGTAAAAATTATAAAAAGCATGTGCCTGAGCTACTCCCCTGCTATTTAATGGAATATCTGCGCCACTGCCTTGTACAATGCCCATTTTATTGTAGTCGGTTTCGCCATGCCTTACCAGATAAATAATTTTTTTTTCCACTTCAGAAATTTTTGTGCATATTTACAATTTAAAAAACACAAAATGATAACCGTTTCTCAGCACAAATTTACCGCCCAACAAGAATGGGAACAACTAAGTGGCGATGCAGTAAACAGCAATGCACAACTGGTTCTGGTGTTTGGTTCAACACAAATGGTAAAGCAAAATACAGGAATGGCGGCATTAAGGCAGTTATTTCCTGACGCAATTATTACAGGTTGTTCATCTAGCGGTGAAATAGCGGGTACACATGTATACGACGATTCTTTAATTGCAACAGCATTAACCTTCGAAAAAACACAAGTTAAAAGCTGGAGTAGCGAAATAAGTGATGCCAGCGAAAGTGTAATTTTGGCTCAAAAATTAGTAAAGGCACTACTTGCTAACGACTTAAAACATATTTTTGTACTTAGCGAAGGATTAGTAATAAATGGCAGCGATTTGGTTAGTGGAATTAGGGCTGTTTTACCCGAACATATTAGTGTTACAGGCGGTTTGGCAGGCGATGGATCGGACTTTAAAGAAACGTTTGTTTATGAAAACGGAGAGGCTAAAAATAAGTTTATAGCGGCTATTGGCTTTTATGGAGATAGTCTTAAAGTGGGCTATGGCAGTTTTGGGGGTTGGGATAGTTTTGGCATAGAACGTTTGGTTACCAAATCAGATAAAAACATATTGTATGAATTAGATGGAGAACCAGCTTTGGCATTGTATAAATCGTTTTTAGGAGAGTATGCCAATAACTTACCTGCAAGTGGTTTATTATTTCCATTAAGTTTAAGAGATGAAGGCAATGAATTACCTATTGTAAGAACAATTTTAGGCGTTGACGAAGAAAACCAGTCTTTAACTTTTGCAGGTAATATTCCGGAAGGGGCCTATGTGCGTTTAATGAAAGCCAATATTAACCGATTAATAGATGGTGCCGGAGAGGCAGCAAAAATTACAGCCACTGCCTTGCAATACAACGAGCCCGAAATTGCAATTTGCATTAGTTGTGTGGGTAGGCGACTTGTATTAAAACAACTGGTTGAGGAAGAAATTGAAGGTATTAGAGAAACTTTAGGCAACAAACCCGTGATTTGTGGCTTTTATAGCTATGGCGAAATATCGCCCTTTAGCAACCATGCACGCTGTGAGTTGCACAACCAAACCATGACCATTACAACGTTTAAGGAAATTTAAAGCATGAATAGGCTACTTAAAAGGCAAATAAAAAAGCTATTTGGCGAAAACGTGCCCAATACACCTGAATTTATTGAGTTTTTAAACCTTGTGGATGGAAGCTATAATGAATTTGAGGCAAACTACAATCACCTTGAACATGTGCTTGAAACAAGCGCTAAAGAAAGTTTTAAAGAATTAACCAATTTTAAAAATGGCATTAATGCAGCCGCCATTGTTTCTATTACCGACAATAAAGGGAATATTGTGGCGGTAAACGATAATTTTTGTAAAATATCGGGATATAATAGAGAAGAATTAATTGGCAAAAACCATAGAATTATTAATGCCGGCTATCATGATGAAGCATTTTGGTTAAACTTTTGGAAAACCATTTTAGCGGGAGAAATTTGGAAAGGAGAAATTTGCAACAGGGCTAAAGATGGCAGTATTTATTGGGTATCTACCAGTATTATTCCCTTTTTAAACGACAAGGGAATTCCTCACCAGTTTTTGTCGATTCGATTTGATATATCTAAAAGAAAAAAAATAGAAGCCGAAATAAACAGATTGGCACTGGTTGCTAAAAACACACAAAATACGGTTATTATTACAGATACAAATAGAAAAATTGAATGGGTAAATCCGGCATTTGAGCAATTAACCGGTTATACTTTTGATGAAGTTAAAGGAAAATCGCCGGGAGAAATTTTACAAGGTGCCGATACAAGCAAAGAAACCATTAACGAAATTAGAGAAAAACTCAATAATAAATTACCATACGAAGGCGAAATATTAAACTACACCAAAACCGGTAAAGCCTATTGGTTATCGCTTACCATTACGCCTATTTTCGAGCATAATGAGCATATTGGCTATATTGCTATTGAGAATGATGTTACCGCTAGGGTAAATAACGAAAACCGTTTAGCACAAAACGAAAAAACATTAAAAGCGGCAAACAAAGCATCGGGCATTTTACTTCAATCTAACAAATCGTTTGAAGCGCTAATGAATGATGCATTGGCATGTATTGGCACTCAATTGGATGTTGATAGGGTTTATGTTTTTAGAAACCATTTACATGAAGGAAATGCTTTTTTAAGCCAAACGTTTGAATGGAGTTGTAATACCACTACGCCACAAATAAACAATCCCGATTTACAAAACCTTCCATATTATGATGCAGGATTTGGCAGATGGTATGAACAGTTATCTTCAAAAAATGTGCTTTTTGGAATTGTAAATAACTTTCCGGAAGAAGAACATGAATTACTAAAATCGCAAGACATAAAATCTATTTTAGTTGCCCCTATTTTTATTGGGAATTACTTTTGGGGGTTTGTTGGTTTTGATGATTGTCACTCTGAGCGAGAATGGAATACCAGTGAACAAGAAATTCTAGTTAATTTAGCCAATAATATAGGTGCAGCATACGAACGTAATGATGCAACCGAGCGTTTACAACAAAGCGAACAAAAATTTAGGTTGTTAATTGAATCGGCCACTGATATATTTTACAACACCGATGCGTTTGGACATTTTACTTATGTAAATGATATTGCAGCAAAAATAACCGGCTATTCAACAGAGGAATTGTTGCAAATGAATTACCTCGACTTGGTTGAACCAAGTTACAGAAAAGTGGTGCAAAAACATTACCATGACCAAAGCAATAGTGGTATAAATGTTACTTATAATGAATTTCCAATACTTACAAAATCGGGTGAAGTAAAATGGGTAGGACAAAATGTACAACTAATTAGCGAACATGGAAAAATTACAGCCATACAAGCCATTGCCCGCGATATTACAAAGCTAATAAAAACCCAAAATGAACTAAAGCAATCTAGAGAGTTTGTTAGCAATGTATTAAACGCTATCCCTAATCCGGTATTTGTTAAAAACCGCAAGCACGAATGGGTTGTTGTGAACCAAGCTTTTGCCGACTTAATAGGCAAACCTATTGCAGATATACTAGGACAAACAGATGAAGCAATTATTTCAACAGAAAATGCAGCGAAATATCTAAAATTCGACGAGCAATTGTTTGATGCAAAAGAAGGTGCAGAATATGAAGATGTACACTTTAATCCACTACTTGATAAGCAAGTTAGCTTAATTATTAAAAAATCGTATTTAAATGCTAACAACCAAGAGTTTTTAGTAGCAGTACTAACCGATATTACAGAAATTAAAGACCGCCAGCGTGAGCTAATTTTGTTAAACAATATTATAAACCAAATTAGCGATGCCATTAGCGTAGCAGATTACGATGGCAATTTGGTGTATGTAAACCAATCGCATGCAAACAATTTAAATAAAACTACCCAAGAATTAATTGGATCTAGCGTGGTTTCTATGGAAAAATTATTTGCAAATGTTAGTGACTGGCAAACACATTTTAACGAGGTAAAAGCAAAAGGCGAATTATTGGTTGAAGGCCAAAATATAAAAGCAGATGGTAGCTATTTTCCGGTAGAAGCAAACGTAAAATATACCAATATTGAGGGTAAAGAATTAATTGTTGCCACCATTAGAGACATTACCGAGCGCAAAAAAATGCTACAAGAAGTACTGGATAAAAGTCAGATTTTAAATGTTATTCTTACTAATTTACCCGTTGTACTATATAAAATTAACATGCATGGTGAGTTTACGCAACTTGTTGGCAAAGGTCTTGCCCGTGTTGGTTTAAAAGAAAACCAATTGGTTGGACAAAAAGCATTGGATGTATATACCCAAGAGCAACAGCCTGTAATGCACAATAATTTAAAGGAAGCCATAACAGATAAAACTTCAAAGTATTTTATTATGGAAGGATACGATGAAGCCGGAACTTGGTATTTTGATAATTTTACCTTCCCCGACGAAACAACCGAAGATGCCATTATTGGATTTGCCCTAGATATTACTGAACGTAAAAAAGCCGAAGAAAAACTCGTTCAAAGCGAACAACGTTTTAGAATGTTGGTGCAAAACGCTACAGATATAACAACTATTTTAACCAAAGAAGGAAACTTAGTTTACGAAAGCCCTTCGTTTTATAGGCTATTAGGCTATAACGAAGTTGAAATTTTAGGACGAAATGTGTTTGAATTTATTCATCCGGAAGATATACCGGTTGCAATGGCCGAATTTAAAAAAGGTTTGGAAAAAGGAGGTATTTCTGACCCGGTAGAATTTAGGTTTAAACATAAAAATGGCCATTGGGTTTATTTAGAGTCTATTGGTAACAACTTGCTCAACAACCCGGGTATAAATGGCATTGTTATTAACTCTCGCGATATTACCGAAAGAAAATTTGCAGATAATAAATTGGTTCAAACCAAAAACTTTTACGAGCAAATACTTAATGAAATACCAACAGATATTGCAGTATTTGATACCAACCATACCTATTTGTTTGTAAACAAAAAAGCCATTGCCGACGATGAAAAACGCAATTGGATAATTGGCAAAACCGACTATGACTTTTGCGAAAAATATAATAAGCCAATTGCTGTAGCAGATAGCAGAAGAAGCATTTTTAACAAAGTAGTTAAAGATAAACTGCTGCTTTCTTTTGAAGAAAAAGGCATGGCAAATGGAAAACCCGAGTGGGTTTTTAGAAGAATGTACCCGGTAGTTGGGGCAAATGAAGAGGTAATAAATGTTATTGGGTTTGGGCTTGATATAACCGAACGTAAACTGGCAGAAGAAAAATTAAAGGAAAGCGAAGAGCGTTTAAAATTGGCCGTTAAATCTGCATCGATGGGTATTTGGGATTGGAATTTAATTACCAATGAAATTGAAATGGATGAAGGCATGCACAATGTGTTTGGCAGGGATTTATCAGACTATAAAATATTTGCAAAATTTGGTAGCTTAATTTTAGCTGATGACTTTGAAAAAGTAAATGAAAAACTAAACGATTCGTTTACCAATCATACCTTATTTGAATGTATATTTAGGGTTTACGATACAAAAAATAATATTCGCTACATAAAAGCATTTGCAGAACCATTTTACGACGATAACGACAAACCCTTTAGAATGATTGGCGTTGACTTTGATGTTACCAACGACATGCTGGCGCAAGAAAAAATTGCAAAACAACAATCGGAATTAGAAGAAGCGCAACACTTGGCTCGTGTGGGTGGCTGGGAATATTATACCGCTACACGCCAAATTACATGGACAAAAGAAATGTATGTTATTTCTGAAGTGGACGAAACCCTGTTTAATCCTACTTTAGCCGCCACCTTAGGCCTGTACAACCGCGAAACAAGAGAAGAAGCCATAGGCTTATTTAGGCAAGCCATTAACCAAAATAAACCTTTTGAATTTGAAGGATTGGCTACCACCAAAAATGGTGTTCAACTTTTTGTGCGCACACGAGGTATTCCAATTATTGAAAATAATACTACAGTAGGCTTAAGAGGCGTTTTACAAGATATTACCAAAGAAAAAATTGCACAACAAAAATTAAGCGAATACGCAGAAGAACTTGAAAAGAAAAACAAAGAACTTGACCAGTTTGCTTATGTGGTTTCGCACGATTTAAAAGCTCCACTTAGAGGAATTGAAAACCTTAGCAACTGGATTGAAGAAGACATGGAAGGCAACCTACCGGCAGATGTTCAGAAGAATTTCGACTTGCTGCGATCTAGGGTAAAGCGCATGGAAAATTTAATTAATGGCATCCTGCAATACTCGCGTGCAGGCAGAATGAAATATGAAAAAGTTGCATTTAACGTTACAGAGATTGTTAATGAAATTGTAGAAGCACTAAGTCCTAACCAAAAATTTACAGTTAACGTTCAACCAAATATGCCCGAACTTGTTTCTGAGCGTATAGCCTTTGAACAAGTAATGACAAATTACATTAGCAATGCCATAAAATACAATAACAACGAGCAACCTACCATTTCCGTTTATCACAAAAAAAATGGCGAATTCTTTGAGTTTTGTGTTGAAGATAATGGACCGGGTATTGCCAAAGAATACCACGAAAAAGTATTTGGCATCTTTCAAACCCTGCAATCTAGAGATACAGTTGAGAGTACCGGTGTAGGACTTGCTATTGTAAAGAAAATGGTGGAAGACAAAGGAGGTAAAGTTTGGATAGACAGCGATGAAGGAAAAGGAACTAAGTTTTATTTTTCGTGGCCCGTTAAAGAATAAAATATGCATAAACTACCCAAATTTTTACTTATAGCAGCCATTTTTTTAATGGTAAACACCGCAAAAGCACAATGGTGCATTGACCCATTGCGCGTAAACCCGTTTTTTCCTTGTCCAGACCCCAGGTACGACCCCGTTTGCGGCTGCGATGGTGTTACCTATAGAAACCTGTGTGAAGCGCAAAATAGATTTGGGGTAATGCAATACACCGATGGCCCATGTTCGGGCTTTGAATTTGATATTATTCCAACTTTTGTAGACCAAGATGCAGTTATGACGGTTAGCTTTGCCCAAAATGCAGGAATACCGGCACAATTTGTTGTAACCGATTTTTGGGGTAAAATCTTAATTCAACGCACACTGCCGGCAATGAATAATGCCAATTTAACCTTCGAATTTAGCCTGCCTGTAGTAAATAGCTTTAGACCCGGCACCTACATTGTTTTGGTGTACAACGCAAATGGCGCCTACAGATATAAAAAGTTTGTTAAAGTGTAAAGTGCCTTAAAGCACAGTATCCATTCGGGTTGAACCAACATAATGCACTGATTTTATTTTTATTGCAATAAATAAATAGCATTTTTTCAAGTAATTAAGCTTACATTTGGTTCAACAAAAAAATGCCGGCTTTTTAATTTTATCGCTGAACCAAAACAATTTAAGCTTTCATTCCTTTTTAATTCCATATAAAACCGCTTATGAAAGCACTATACGATTCTATATCATACAAAAGCAGCAAAATGGTAACGCAGGCCTACAGCACCTCGTTTTCTATGGGCATAAAATTGCTTGCCAAGCGCTTTCAATCGCCAATTTATGGCGTTTACGGCTTTGTACGTTTGGCAGATGAAATTGTAGATACTTTTCACGACTATAACAAACACCAATTGTTACAAGATTTTAAAACCGATACATACAAAGCCATAAACCAAAAAATAAGCTTAAACCCTGTTTTAAACCATTTTCAGGAAGTGGTTAATACTTACCACATAGAAAACGAACTAATTGATACGTTTTTAAAAAGCATGGAAATGGACCTTAGCCTTACCGGTTGCAGCCAAAACGAGTACGAAGCATATATTTTAGGAAGCGCAGAAGTGGTTGGATTAATGTGTTTGCGCGTTTTTACCGAAGGTAATAATGCACTTTACCAAGAATTAAAACCCTATGCCATGAAATTGGGCTCGGCTTTTCAAAAAATAAACTTCTTACGCGATTACCAGGCCGATGTAAACACATTAGGCAGAATATACTTTCCGGAATTACAAGGCAAAGATTTTACCGAAGAAGTTAAAAAAGAAATAGAAGCAGATATTACTGCCGATTTTAACATGGGCTTAGAAGGAATTAAAAAACTACCTAAAGATGCCCGTTTTGGCGTGTACCTGGCCTATGTTTACTACAGCCGTTTGTTGCAAAAAATTGTAAACACACCGGCAAGTGTTATTTCTTCGCAACGTGTTAGAATTCCAAATAACCAAAAATATGCCTTGTTTTTTGGCAGCTACCTGCGCCATAGCTTAAATTTGCTGTAAAAACAGGCCATGCTTATAATTGCTTTAATGCTAACCCAACTTTCGGTAAATCTAATTACGCTGCAAGAAATAAGAGATACTTACGCTAAAGCCATTTACAATGGTAAAGTAACCAACCAGCTTATTCAAACCTTAGAAAATAAAAGTGCTTTAAATGCTACCGAAAAAGGTTATTTGGCTTGCGCTTACATGGTAAAAGCAAAATTTTTATTAATGCCTTGGGATAAACTAAACAGCTTTAACAAAGGCAAAAATTTATTGGAAGAAACCATAAAAGCCGAACCCAACCATACTGAAAATATTTACCTGCGCTATACCATACAAAAGAGTTCGCCGGCATTTTTAAATTATAACCAAAACCTTATTCAAGATAAGGCATTTTTAGAACAGCAACTACCCATAATTAAAGATGCTGCATTAAAGCAACTTATTACAGACTTTTTAAAACAACCCTAACCGCTTATGCAAATAGAAGAAGTAATACTGGTAGATGAAAACGACAACGAATTGGGCACCATGGAAAAAATGGAGGCGCACCAAAAAGGATTACTTCATAGGGCATTTTCTGTATTTTTATTTAACCCACATGGGCAATTATTATTACAACAACGCGCTTTAACCAAATACCACAGTGCAGGTTTATGGACCAACACTTGCTGCAGTCACCCACGCAAAGGCGAAACGATTTTGCAAGCTGCCAACAGAAGACTTCAGGAAGAAATGGGCATGGAAGCCAATCTTACCGTAAAACATAAATTTATTTATAAAACACCATTCGAAAACGGATTAACCGAACACGAACTGGATTACATATTAACCGGTGTAACCCTGCTTGAACCTACCATAAACACCGTTGAAGTTTGTGCATACAAATGGGTTGCCATACCGGATTTACTCGACGATATAAAAAACAACCCACAAAACTATACCAGCTGGTTTAAAATAATTTTTGCCGAAAGCCTTCGTGCGTATTTAACAGATTAATTGCATTATTTAGTTTTGTAGCAAAAGCAAGTCTTTGCAATTTAAAATTCTTTAGTATATAAATGTAACAATCTAATAACAATAGCATTACTTTAAGAAAATACAGCAGTATGTTATTTGCCAAAACCTATAAATAATGGCAAAACGACTGCTCGATGTTTGTGTAATTTCTGATGTGCATTTGGGCACTTATGGCTGTCAGGCCAAATCGCTAAATAAGTACTTAAAAAGTATTCATCCCAATACCTTAATTTTAAATGGCGATATTGTAGATATTTGGCAGTTTAGCAAAAATTATTGGCCCGATAGCCACATGAAAGTGGTTCAGCGTATTTTTAAAATGATGGCCAATGGAACAGAGGTTTATTACCTTACCGGAAACCACGATGAATTATTGCGAAAATTTGCCAACTTTAAATTAGGTCGATTACAAATACTTAATAAACTTGTATTAGATTTAAATGGCAAATCAGCATGGTTTTTTCATGGAGATGTTTTTGATGTTACCATGAAACATAGCAAGTGGCTGGCCAAACTTGGCGCAATAGGTTACGATACCCTTATTTTAATTAACAGCTTTGCCAATTTTATTTCTAATAAACTGGGTAAAGGAAAACTATCGCTCTCTAAAAAAATTAAGAATGGGGTAAAATCGGCTGTAAAATTTATTAACGACTTTGAACAAACAGCCATTGAAATTGCCATTGAAAAGCAATACGATTATGTGGTATGTGGACATATCCATCAGCCGGCTATGCGGTTGGTTCAAACAGAACAAGGACAAACGACTTACCTTAACAGCGGCGATTGGATTGAAAACCTAACGGCTTTGGAATTTACCAACAACCAATGGAAATTATTTTCTTACAACGATGCTGAAATTACAATAGACGATAAGTTAGATGATACCGAAGACGAAGATTCGTTGCAAATTGATATTGATAGTATTTTAAAAACCATTTTAGGCTAACATGAATATTTTATATGCCATACAGGGCACCGGCAACGGACATATTAGTCGCGCACAAGAAATAATTCCACACCTGCTTAACTACGGCAATGTAGATTTACTGGTTAGCGGCACACAAGCAGATGTGGCCCTACCTTATTTAATAAAGTACAGAAAAAAAGGAATTAGCTATACGTTTGGCAAACATGGCAATATTGATTTAATAGACTCGGTTAAAAAACTTCGTCCGTTAAACTTTGCTAAAGATGTATTTACATTGCCTGTAGAAAAATACAATTTGGTAATTAACGATTTTGAACCCATAAGCGCTTGGGCCTGCAAACTAAAAGGCAAGTACTGTTTTGGGTTAAGTCACCAGGCTGCCTATTTAAGCCATAAAACACCCCGCACCGATAAAAAGAATGCATTTGCCGAATGGGTATTTAAAAACTATGCTCCGGTAAACGATAAAATTGGATTTCATTTTAAGGACTACGACTCGTTTATTACCACACCGGTAATTAGGCAAAAAGTTCGCAAACAAGATGTAAGCAACGAAGGGCATATTACAGTTTACCTGCCCGCCTATGCAGATGATGTACTGCTGCCATACTTTACAGCATTTAACGATGTAAACTGGCAGGTTTTTAGCAAGCACAGCAACCGAAATTATACGTTTAAAAACGTAAATGTAATGCCTGTAAACGATGATGCATTTGTAACCAGTCTTGCTACCGGCAACGGATTACTAACCAATGGCGGATTTGAAAGTCCGGCTGAGGCCATGTACCTGCATAAAAAAGTAATGGCCATACCCATGCAAAACCAATACGAGCAACAATGCAATGCACGCGCATTAAAATTATTAGGTGCCACCGTATTAAACCGCATAGACGATACGTTTGGCTTACAATTAAAAAACTGGCTAACTTACGGCTTTCCGTTAAGTTGTAACTATAAAAACAATACCGCACAAGTTATCAATCAATTGTTTGCGCAAGTAGCTGTGCGTGGATTTGGTGTATAGTTTTTTTTTGTTTGGGCAACCCAATTTATTTAGTCAACCCTAAAAAGCTTGTAAAATATTAAAATGTGTTATTAAAGTTTAAGGTACAATCAAAATTCCGGTAGTTTTTTCTTTTTTTCCTCGAGTACTCGGGACTTGAACACCCACCGAACACGGCATATTTGCCAGATAGATTTGAGTAGAATTCGGATTCTCTCTTCAAGTGGAATTAACACAAGAAATACTATTCCAAAAAACATCCCTTTTTCGAGGATGCCCCGAAGAGCGCTAGACCCGATAATTATCGGGTAGCAAAATTTACTGAAGGGGCCTTGTCTCCGCGTGAAAGGGGAAAGAAAGCAGCGGCAAGGGAAAATTTTGCGTGGCTGGTTTGTGCGTTGGCAAAGCGCCTTGCTCATCGAAGTTTTTTGCTCAACTATTATACCCATTCTTGGTTCAAAACAAACCAATGAAATTTAACATATTTGTTTTGAACCTTAGAATGGTTATGCCAATTGCTCGGCATTAAAGTAAAAAGTAACTCTGAGATTGTAAAAAAGAATAAAAGTAAATAATTCGCATTAAACATAAAATATATCGCTATATTTGCGGTTTAAATATAAAATATTATGATTTTTAGGAAGCTGGAAGATTACATATTACAAAAGTTACATCAGCAAAAAGCGATTATATTGCTTGGAGCCCGACAGGTTGGAAAAACAACCTTATTAAAAAAAATTACCGAAAACAGAAACAATACTTTATGGCTAAATGCAGATGAACCAGATGTTATAGCATTAATTGAAAACGCCACCAGCACACGTCTGAAAAGCTATTTTGGCAAAAACAAAGTAATTGTTATTGATGAGGCACAACAAATTAATGACATAGGTAAAAAATTAAAACTGATAACCGACTCGCTGCAAGATATTCAGCTAATTGCAACCGGGTCGTCGGCATTTGAAATTAAAAACAAAACCAACGAACCGCTTACAGGAAGAAAGTGGGAGTTTCAGTTATTTCCACTTAGTTTTTCTGAAATGGCAAGCCACAATGGTTTGCTTGAGGAAAAAAGGTTATTGCCCCATCGCTTAGTTTATGGCTATTACCCAGAAATAGTTACCCATTTGGGCGAGGAGCGAGAAAGATTAAGACTGCTGGCAGATAGTTTTCTTTACAAGGATATACTGATGCACCAAGGATTAAAAAAACCCGAAAAACTTGTTAACCTGCTTAAACTTCTGGCATATTACTTAGGCAGCGAAATAAATTACAATAAATTAAGCAAAGAATTGCAGATAAATAACGAAACAGTTGAAAAATACATACAGTTGTTAGAACAGTGCTATATCATATTCAGGCTACCTGCTTTCTCGGGAAACCATGCAAAAGAGCTTAAGAAAGGTAGGAAAGTTTATTTTATAGATAATGGAATTGTGAATTCGCTTACCGGAAATTTTACCATTTTTGAAAACAGAAACGATCGTGGATCTCTATGGGAAAATTTTGTAATTAGCGAATTATACAAACAGAATCAATATAGCAAACAATATGGAAATTTTTATTTTTGGCGCACACACGACCAACAAGAAATTGATTTAATCATTCAAAAAGCTAATCTGCTGGAAGCCTTTGAAATTAAGTGGAGCGAAAAAAACAAACCACGTTTAAGCAAAACGTTTTCTTCAAACTACCCTGCTCACCAGTTTCATTTTATTAATTACGCTAATTTCGAAGAGTTTCTTAACATGTAAAATTCACTTTACATCTTAAATTCATTTAGCAAATTATAATTAAGCCTTATATCCAAATTATGTACCTGCATAAAAAAGTAATGGCCATACCTATGCAAAACCAGTACGAACAACAATGCAATGCACGTGCATTAAAATTATTAGGTGCCACCGTATTAAACCGCATAGACGATACGTTTGGCTTACAATTAAAAAACTGGCTAACTTACGGCTTTCCGTTAAGTTGTAACTATAAAAACAATACCGCACAAGTTATCGATCAATTGTTTGCACAAGTAGCAGTGCGTGGGTTTGGTGTGTAGGTTTATAATCCGGAAAAGTAAAATTTATTTAGGGCTTACTGTTAAATTCAGATCTGCATTAGATTCGAGCAAAGTCTGGCGGATAGCACTGTAGTATAGCCGTTCGGGCTTTGACGAAGAAGATGATGTAGAGCTGAATTAGCGAAAACAAAAAACGTT
>VFQQ010001403.1_pt1 | contig 33796 bp, 31 predicted proteins | sample 3512341 | NCBI WGS metagenome assembly VFQQ01 (sample SAMN10412373, study PRJNA504923) | tailings metagenome | isolation source: Relicate 2 Philex TSF1 revegetated site | place: Philippines: Tuba, Benguet | collected 2017-08-29 | reverse complement strand
ATCACTGATGGAGGCATTGTCTTTAGCTTGCTCTCAGACTGCTAGGTTTTCACACGCTCTGATTTGCGGGCCTTCCTGTTATTGCCTGATCAATCAGCGAGCAAGCTTGCCATCCACCGACAGCTTGCCGGCACCTTCGAACACCAGCGCCACGCTGATGGCCAGCAGCGCCAGGGCGAACTCGTAGCCATTGTTGCTCATGAAGAAGCCGTTGGCGAAGTGCACGGTGAAGATCGCCACCAGCATGGTCACCGCCAGCACCGCTGCCGCCGGGCGCACCAGCAGACCGATGATCAGCGCCACGCCGCCGAAGAACTCGGCGCTACCGGCCGCCAGCGCCATCAGGTAGCCCGGGGCCAGGCCGATGCTTTCCATCCACTGTGCGACACCCGCCAGACCGTAACCGCCAAACCAGCCGAACAGCTTCTGCGCGCCATGGGCGGCGAAGGTGATGCCGGCAACGATGCGCAGGATGGTGATACCGAAACCGGCTTGGCTGGCGGTGATGCTTTTGATCAGGTTGTTCATTGCAAGGCTTCCTGTGTGTGGGGGAGATGGCGCACAGAATATCCAATTTATTCGATTAAAAAACAGCAAAATACCGCTTATATAAATCGAATTATTAGATTGTTATTTGGCCGTCAGACGCCGTCCCTGCGGCTCCAGCAAATAGCGCTCACGGTCATAAGCAAGGTAGTACTTATTCACCGCGTTCACATAGCTCACCACGCCCATGCCCACCTGTTCCATCGCCACACGCTCGACCTGGAAGAACCACTGATTGGGGTTCAGCCCCCGCCTGCGCGCCTCGGCGCGCAGGCTCTGTACCCGTTGCGGGCCAAGGTTGTAGCCAGCCAGCACGAAGGCCATGCGCTCGCGCTCGTTGAGTTGCGGGCTGTTGAAGAAATTGCGCCGGATCATCGCCAGGTACTTGCTGCTGGCCTGGACGTTGCCATCGACATTCTGGATGTTGCTCACCCCGACCGTGCGTGCCGCCGCCGGGGTGATCTGCATCAGCCCGGTTGCCCCGCTTGCCCCGCGCGCCGAGGGGTTGAGGGTCGACTCCTTGAATGCCAGGGCGGCCAGCATCAGCCAGTCGAAGCCCTGCTGATCGGCATGCTGCTGCAGCACCGGGCGCACCCGCTCCAGACGCTGGCGCTCGGTGCGCCCCAGGGGCGAATGCACCTTGTACAGGCGACGATAGACACGCTGGAACGCTGCATCCTGATCGGCCGGAGACTGATAGCTGCTGAAAAACCGATCGATACTGGCGCGCAGCATCGGCGCATCGGGACGTACGAACCATTTCATGTCGCCATCGCGCGCCAGCACCAGATGTCGATCGATACGCAGCTTGGGCATCACCCTGGCCCAGCGCTCGGCGATTGGCAGCTCCACCGCAGTGCGCTCGAAGATGCCGGCCTGGACCATCTCCAGCACATCTTCGATCGCCAGGCTGGGGTCGACCCACTCGACCACGATCGGCGGCAGCTTGCGATCGGCGAGTTGCTGGTTGATCAGGCGCAGGGCCTCACCCACCGCACTGCCTGCCGGCAACGACAGGCTGCGTCCGGCCAGTTGCTCAAGGCTGCGGTAGTGCCGGTTACCCTGTTTGGAAACCAGTACCAGCGGCACGTCACGGCGAAACGCCGTGCTGGCACTGACCTCGTGCCCGGTGCGCACGTTGAGCACTTCGCCGGGCGCGACCAGATCGCCCTCGCCGCGCTGCAAGGCGCCGAGCAACTGATCCTTGGCCTTGGGAATGATCTTCAGTGTGAGGCTGCGGCCATCACGGGAATTGCGGTTGAGGTATTGCTCGAATGCGCGCAGACGGTGGTATTCGATGCCGATGCTCTGACCCTTGACCGAGCCCGAACTGTTGCGGCTCTGGTTGACCAGCACGCGCAACTCGCCGCTGCTGCGAATGGCAGGCAGGTCGCGGGTGCTGCGGGCCTGGCTGCCGACCTCGGGCGGGCCGGCCAGGCGCGCGCTGACCGGCAGCGGCAGCGTGGCCAACAGGCACAGGATCAGCAGCAATCGCGACATCGGTTCTCCAGGGAAGGCGGTTGTACCGCCGAAGCCTCATGGGGGTGGTCTGCTCCTCGCCGATGCGCGACAGACGGCAACTGACAGCGAACCCGCCAAACAAGTTCCCCAGGCAGGCAGGGGCGCGGAGAGTGGCACAGGCAAGCGTCAAAGCGCCACCCCGCACGCTTGCATCAACCTTGGAAACAGCGAACAAGTTGTTGTTTGGAATCGACTTTCTGACGAATGGACGGCATCTGCTATGCTGCCCCATCGCGCTCCGCAGGTGGCACCATGCAGCTCATCGATATTGCCGTCAATCTCACCCACCCCAGCCTCTCCGTGCAGGCCGAAGCCCTGCTCGAGCGTGCCTACTCAGCCGACGTCTGCCAGATGGTGCTGACCGGCACCAGTCTGAACGAAAGCGAGGCGAGCCTCGCACTTTGCCGACAGCTGGACGTCAGCGGCCAGCGCCTGTTCTGCACCGCCGGTGTTCACCCCCACGATGCCAGTTCCTGGGACAGCGCCAGCGCCAATGCCCTCAGGGCGCTGCTGGCACAAGCGCCAGTACGCGCCGTCGGCGAGTGCGGCCTGGATTTCGATCGCGACTTCTCGCCGCGTCCGGCCCAGGAGAAGGCTCTCGAAGAGCAGCTGGCACTGGCCGTGGAACTGCAGATGCCGGTGTTTCTTCACGAGCGCGAAGCCAGCCAGCGCATGCTGGAGATCCTGCGCCACTATCGCGACCAGCTGCCCGCGGCGGTGGTGCACTGCTTCACCGGCGAGCGCCGCGCCCTTTATGCCTATCTCGACCTCGACCTGCATATCGGCATCACCGGCTGGGTCTGCGACGAGCGTCGCGGCACGCATCTGCACCCGCTGCTCAAGGACATACCTGGCGAGCGCCTGATGCTGGAGACCGATGCGCCCTTCCTGCTGCCGCGCAGCTTGCGGCCAAAACCCAGGAGTGGGCGTAACGAGCCGGCGTACCTCGGCGAAGTACTGCGCGAGGTGGCGTTGCATCGAGGTCAGCGCGAAGACGCGCTGGCAGCGCAAACCACTGCCTGCGCCCGGGCGTTCTTTGGCATGCCGGCCATACTCGATGAACCGGCACCAGAGTCTTGATTGACGTCAAGGCTCCGGCTGCCTCGCCACGGCATACTGCTGGCAAATAGCCAATAGTGAATGCAGCAGGATGGATATCACAGCATGGGCGCCTGGATCAGCGATCTCTCTCTCAAGTACAAGTTCTGGGCGGTAAACGCCGTAGCCTTCGTCATCAGCCTGATGCTGGTGCTGTTCGCCCTGCATACCGAGCAGCAGGCGCGCAGCGCCGATGCCCGGCAGGCCGCCTCAGAGCAGGCGCGCCTGCTGCAACAGTGGCCACAGCAGGCGGCGCTGCCGTCGGCGGACAACGTCCAGCTGCTGCAGGGCAACACCCTGCCGGGTGCTCAAGGCGCACCTGACGCCAGCGGCTGGCAGGCCATGGCGCATGATGCCTGGTTCAGCGACTTGCCGGTGATCGGTGCACAACGCACCACTCTCAGCGATGGGCGCCAACTGGCGATCCTGGCTCGCGCGCCCAGCCTGTTCGATCTGTTCACCCAGCATGCGCTGACCTACGCCGTCGCAGTCGCCGTCCTCATGCTGTTGCTGCTGGCCGCCTCGCAGCTGTTGATCCGTTTTCTGCTCAGCCACCTCAACACCCTCAAGGACGTCATGCTGCAGGCCGAACGCAGCGGCGACCTGTCCCTGCGCGTGCCGCTGGATAGCCGCGACGAGGTCGGGCAGATGGCTGCCGCGTTCAACGCCATGCAGGCCGGCTATCAGCGCGTGGTCGGCACGGTCGGCCAGGTGGCCAGCGAACTGAACAGCGGCACCCGCGACATGGCCCAGCGCATGGGTGCCGTGCGCCAGGGCATGCTCAGCCAGCAGAGCGAAACCGACCAGGCCGCCACCGCGATCAACGAGATGTCGGCAACGGTGCAGCACATCGCCGAGCACGCCGGCACCACCCGCGACCAGTCGCGCAACGCCGATCAGCTGGCCCGCGCCGGCCAGCAGGTGGTCGAACGGGTCGAGCAATCCATCGCCGCCCTGTCGCAAGGGGTACGCCAGAGCGCCGGCAGCATCGAGCGACTGGCCGAGGACAGCCAGCACATCAGCCGCGTGGTCGGGGTGATCCACGGCATCGCCGAGCAGACCAATCTGCTCGCTCTCAACGCCGCCATCGAGGCCGCCCGTGCCGGTGAAATGGGCCGCGGCTTCGCCGTGGTCGCCGACGAGGTGCGCAACCTGGCCAAGCGCGTACAGGACTCCACCGACGAGATCACCCAGATGATTGGCCATCTGCAGGACGGTACCCGCGACGCCGTGGAGTTCATGCGTGAAAGCTCGGAGAACGCCAACCACTGCGTGCAACTGGCGCAGGAGGCCGGCGAAGCGCTGGCGGCGATCACCGCCGCCGTGGCGCTGATGCGCGACAGCAACACGCAGATCGCCGTGGCCGCCACCCAACAGAGCCAGGTCGCTGAGGAAATGAGCCGCTCGGTGGTCGGCATCCGCGACGTCACCGAGCAGACGGTCGGCCAGACCCTCGAATCGGCCGCCACCAGCCAGCAGCTTGCACAGTTGGCAGGCGAGCTGAACAGGGCCATCGGCCAATTGCGTCTGTAACCCGCAGACGCGGCACGAACCTATCTGCCCCATAGTCAGCGGCAATTCGCCGCGGTCCCCCGACGGCCCTAGACTCGAATCATCGAGTCGAGGACCGCATCATGAGCAAACGTCATCCCAACCTGCTGGCCTGGCAATGGCGCCACTACGCCGACCAGCACAAGCACCCCACCAATCTGCTGCTGCACCTGATCGCCGTGCCGCTGTTTCTGCTGTCGCTGGTGGTGCTGTTGATCGGACTCTGGCAACTGAGGTTCGTACCCCTGGCGCTGGGCATCATCGGCCTGATCGCCTCTCTGGCACTGCAGGCGCATGGCCACCGTCTGGAACAGCAGCCAGCCGAGCCCTTCAGCGGCAAACGCGACGCGGTGAAACGCCTACTGCTGGAGCAGTGCGTGACCTTCCCGAGGTTTCTGTTCAGCGGCGGCTGGTGGCGCGCCTGGCGCAAGCGCAAGTAGCCGGCGTCAGCCGAACACCGTCACGGTCTGCCGGCTCAGGGCGATCAACTCGCCGGCCGGGCTCCACATCGCCGCCGCCACGTGGCCGTAGCCATCGCGAGCATGCTCGATGTCGGCGCGATACAGGCACCAGTCCTCGCTGCTGAGACGTTGCAGGGGCTGCACGAACTCGATGGTCCAAGTCAGCGAACTGCCCGGCGCCGGGCTCTTCAGATGCGGCAGCACTGCCGGCGGCCAGGCATCGACCAGCGCCAGCAGATGCGCCTCGCTGAGCGCCTGAGCCTCGCCCTCGCCGCGCAGGCGCACCCAACCGCCCATCTGCCGTGACGGATTGTTGCTGAACGGCATGCCGCCGATGCCCCAGCGCATGGCCAGAAAGCGGGTGAACTCGGGGGTGACATGGCGCACGTAGGGCAGCTCCTGGCACTGCTCGACCGGCGCAATCTGCGGTGCAGCCAGGGCCTCCACGGCGATCGCCGACGGGCGCGACGCACCGAAACTGCCCTGCACCACCGTCACCACCTGGCCATCCTGGATTGCGCGCAGGAACATCTGGCTGACCGCCTTGCCCTCGCGCAGCACTTCGGCCTGGAAGCTGACCGGCACATCCGGCGCCACCGGACCGACGAAGGTGATCGCCAGCGAACGCACCGGCCGCCCCTCTGGCACCTTGGCGCGCATCGCTTCGAACGCCAGCGCGGCCACCAGACCACCGAAGCTGGCGCGCCCCTGCCCCCACTCGGCCGGAATGGTCACGGCAGCGGGGTCGCGACGCACCGCGTCGAGCATCTCGGAAAAGATCATAGGCACCTCATGGCTTATCGATGGCGACGATCTTAGGGGATGGCGACGGCTGAACGATAGCCCGAAAAAACGCCTAAACGGTCATATTGGCGGCGAAAATGTCGCCTTATCTTCACTGGGGAAATCGCCATACAGCGCCAGCAAGGCATCGTCGGCACGGCGCTCGGCCGCCTGCTGGGCCTGCAGCCAGGCGGCCCGGCATGGGCGCAGGGCGCTGAGGGCTTCGGCCTGTGCCAGCCATTGCACATGATCGTGCCAGTCGCCCAGGGCGCCTTGCGCGCGCTTGAGCCGCTGCTGCGCCGCCTTGGGCAAACGACTCTGCCGCGGATAGGCCTCGGCAGCGTAGCGCACGCGCTTGATCAGCAGGCGCAGGCGATGGCGGTCATGCTCTGGCTCGCGCAATGCACGCGCCAAGCGCCTTTGCTGACGGCGCAAGCGGCGCCGGATGCGTTTCTCCACATCGTCCAGCTGGCCCTGCCTGGCCGCTTCACGCCAACTGCTCGGCCAGCCGTCGAGCAACAGCAGAAGATCCGCCAGTTCGCGGCTGTGGGCGATCGCGGCATACCCGGCGGCGCGCTGCTCATCCGCGGTCGGCGCCAGATGCGCCAGCCCGAGACGCTCGAGCTCGGCCCCCAGCACCTCGCGATCACGCAGCGGCCCGCTGAGCCGACCCAGCACGGCTGCGCCCTGCTCTAGAGCATCCACGGCCGGCAGACCACGCAGCGGACGCAGCAGGCTGCGCAGCTGCCGCAGGGCTACGCGCAGGTCGTGCAGCGCCTCTGCGTCGGTACAGTCGATCAGTCGCGCCCGGCAGCTGTACAGACGCACCTGCAACGCCAACACGCGTTCCAGGCAATCCTCGATGAAATCGCTCATGCTCGTTCCTCCCGCACGACGAGGGGCCGTATCCCCTCACACCTCTGACCGGCGGCCCCGCCCAGTTTCTTCAACAGCCGGCTATCGCGGCAGGCGCCAGGGCAAAGCCCTGCGCAAATCGCTCAATGCGCGCTGCAGGGTCGCCCGCGAAGCGGGCTCGCCGGCATAACGCTGCTGCTCGAAGCAACGCGCGAATGCCTCGATCTGCGCCGCCTGATCGGGCAGTTGCCGGGCAGCGCGCGAGGCGAAGGCACGCGCGCCCTCGCCGGGCTCGCGCCTGACCTCATGGCGCGCCAGCAGGCGCTCGAACTTGCGAAACACCTGGCGCTGCGGATCGGCACGCTGCTGCCAGGGCTTGAGCAGCCAAAGTGCCAGCAGCCCCAGCAGCAAACCACCCGTGCCCACCAGGCCCAGCGCCAGGCGCTGCCAGTCGAGGCTGCCGAACCAGTTCTGCAGCAGCTTCAGCTGCTGCTCACCCTGGTAACCCAGTACCCAGCGCTGCCAGCCGTAATTGAGATTCTCCCAGCTCATGCGCAGCTGGTTGAGCCAGGCGAGCTCGCGGTAGCGCAGCGGTGAAAAAGGCTGGTCGTCGAGAAAGCCCTCCTCCTCGCCCAGGGCCTGTTCCAGGCCCTGCTCGATACGCTCGGGCGCGACCTGGAAGGTGGGATCGACGCTGCGCCAGCCCTGTCCGGGCTGCCAGTACTCGACCCAGGCATGGGCGTCGAACTGGCGCACCTGAATGTAGTTGCCGTTGGGGTTGAACTCGCCGCCCTGGTAACCGGTGACGACCCGCGCGGGAATGCCCGCCGCGCGCAAGACGAAGGTCATGGCGCCGGCGTAGTGGGCGCAGAAGCCGCGCCGGGTATCGAACAGGAACTCGTCGATGCTGTCACGCCCCAGCGGCTGCGGACGCAGCGTGTAGACATAGGGCTCACGGTTGAAGTGCTGCAGCACTGCCGCCACCAGCGCATCGCTCTGCGGATGCTGCGCCTTCAACTCGGCCGCCCAGGCCCGAGCGCGCGGATCACCCTGCTCGGGCAGCTGCAGCGCCTGGCGTAGGCCAGGCGGCTCGGCCTGCGCCTCACGCGTAGCCTGTGGCCAGGAGCGCACCTGGTACAGCAGCGGCCGGTCCACCGGGCGCAGCCGCTGCCAGCGGAAGTCGCTCATCATCCGCCCGCTTTCCGCGGTCACCTCGCCAACGTCCAGGGCGAACAGCCAGCGCTTGCCGCTGGGCTGCATGATGATGCTGTAATCCAGCGGCTCGCCGGCCCTGCTCCACTGCGGCGCGACCGGCACCTCGGCGTAACTGGACTGCGACCAGCGCCGGCCATCGAAACGCTCCAGCGTCAGCGCCCGCCAGTACAGCTGCCCGCGTGGCGGCGCCTCACCGTCGAAACTGGCGCGAAAGGCCAGCGCCGAAGACCGGCTGAGCTCGGCGATATCGGCAGGCTCCATGCTGTCCGACAGGCCGGTGACGCCCTTGTCGCTGGGCAGCGGCAGCGACCACAAAGGCCCCATGCGCGGGAAGAACACGAACAGCAGCAGCATCAGCGGTATGGCCTGCAGCATCAGGCCACCGGCCAGGCGCAGGGTCGGCCAGGGGCGTTCGGCGAAACCACTGTGCTGCAGGCCGACCAGCGCAGCCAGCAGCGCCGTGACCGGCAACAGGCTGTAGAACGCGGCGAGGATGCCGTCCTCGAACAGGTAGGCGGTCACCACGCAGAAGAACCCGAGGAAGATCAGCACCAGCGCATCGCGCCGCGTGCGCATTTCCAGCAGCTTGAGGATGAAGGTGGCGATCAGCAGCACCGCCGCTGCATCCAGTCCCACCAGCGTACCGCGCGACAGCAGGATGCCGGCCAGCACCAGCAGCACCAGCCCGCCCTTGGCCCAGCCCTTGGGATAGCGTGCGCGCATGCGGAAGATCTGCACACGCCAAGCGGCAGTGCCCAGCCACAGTGCGATCATCCACAGCGGCAAGTGCACCAGATGCGGCACGATCACCAGCACCTGGGCGACCAGCAACCAGACCAGGGCGACCCGTGGAATCCCCGGCAGACTGCTCATGAGTGCGCTCCGAACAATGCCAGGGCGCGCAGGCAGGCATCGCGATGGCCTTCGCCATAATCCGGGGCGATCACCTGTCCCGGCAGTTGCAGACCGAATGCCTGCTGCCGTTCGGAAAACTGCAGCACCCAGTGACACAGCAGCGAAAGACGCATTTCGCTGTCGCCGCCCAGGCTGTCGAAGTCCAGCCACAGATCACGTCCGCTGAGCATGGCGAAGTCCTTGACCAGCAGTCCCTGGCCGCGCGAATAGGCCTTCCAGTCCAGGCGCCGCTTCGAGTCACCCGGCTGGTACTCGCGCAGGCCCTGAAAATCGTCGGCGCCCTGGCCGCGAGCACGCATGCCCTCGTCCTGTTCCTCGTCACCCAGGCCCGCCGACAGCGGCAGATCGCCTTCCAGCGGCCGCGGGTAGACCAGCACCGCCTGGTCCAGGTCGACCCAGCTCCAGGCCACCAGCAAGCCCAGGGGGAAACGGCTTTCCACCCGCAGGCGCTCCGGCCGCAGCCAGCCGCGCCGCGTGGCCGGCAGGCTCAAATCCACCTCGGTCTGGCCGTCGCGCGGCACGTCGCGCAGCACCAGTTCGGCGGGCGGCCAGCCCAGCGCGATGGCCTGGTGCTCGCGCTCGCGGCTTTCCAGGCGCACGCGAAACCGCGCCTGCTCGCCGACGAATACAGCACCACCGCCACCCGCCTTGAGTACCAGGCCGGCCAGGTTGCGATAGGTGTGCAGGATGGTGACGACGAATACCGACGCCAGCAGAAAGGTCAGACCATAGGCCAGGCTGTTCTGGTAGTTGATGCCCACCAGCAGCATCAGCAGCAGCGCCACGGCAAACGCGCCGCCTACCCGGCTGGGCAGAATGAAGATACGCCGCTGGTTCAGGCGCACGCTCGCCGCAGGCGGAATGCGCCTGGCCAGCCAGCGCCGCCAGAGCGGTTTCAGCGCTGCGCGCATCAGAGTGCCGGCACTTCGCGCAGCAGCCATTGCACCAGGCTGCCGCCACCGTGGCCGGTGGGGTCGGCGCGCTCGCGCAGGCGATGGCCGACCACCGATGGCAGCACCGCCTGTACGTCCTCGGGGATCACGTAATCGCGCTCGGCCAGCAATGCCCAGGCCCTTGCCGCGGCCAGCAGCGCCAGGCTGGCGCGCGGCGACAGGCCCCAGGCGAACTGCGGCTGGCTGCGCGTCGCCTCGACCAGGCGCAGCACGTAGTCGACCAGCGCATCGCTGGCGCGCACCTTGGGTACTTGCGCCTGCAGGCGGGCCAGCTCGGCATGGTCGAGAATCGGCTCGATGCGCGGCAGCAGGTCGCGCCGGGCGTCGCCCAGCAGCAAGGCGCGCTCGGCGGCTTGCGCCGGATACCCCAGCGACAGGCGCATGAGAAAGCGGTCGAGCTGGGACTCGGGCAGGGCGAAGGTGCCGCCGCTGCTGACCGGGTTCTGCGTGGCGATGACGAAGAACGGCTCGGGCAGCGGCCGGGTCGCGCCCTCGATGGTCACCTGGCCCTCCTCCATAGCCTCGAGCAGCGCACTCTGGCTCTTCGGCGTGGCGCGGTTGATCTCGTCGGCCAGCACCAGCTCGGCGAAGATCGGCCCGGGGTGAAAGACGAACTGGCCGCTGTCCTTGTCGAATACCGAAGTGCCGAGAATGTCGCCCGGCAGCAGGTCGGAGGTGAACTGGATACGCTGGAAACTCAGCCCCAGCACGCGCGCCAGGGCATGGCTCAAGGTGGTCTTGCCCATGCCCGGCAGGTCTTCAATCAGCAGGTGCCCGCGCGCCAGCAGGCAGGTCAGTGCCAGGCGCACCTGCGCCTCTTTGCCCAGCAACACCTGATTGACCGAGTCGAGACAGGTATCGAGTTTGCTTCGCATCGTTCGCTCCTTATGCAGAACGTCGATGCTACTGGGGCGCCGGCACGCGGCATAGCGCGGCGCAAACTTTACTCACGAATCTGTGAGGCCAGCCGCTATGCCAGGCGAAATTGTCCGGCCATGCCCTGCAGCTCGCGCCCCAGCTCGGCCAGCTGGATGCTCGAGGCGGCAGTCTCGTCCATGGCCGTGGCCGACTGATCGGCGATATCGCGGATCGAGGTGACACTACGGTTGATTTCCTCGGCCACGGCGCTCTGCTGCTCGGCCGCCGCGGCGATCTGCTGGTTCATCTCCGAGATCAGGCTCACCGCCTCGGCAATCGCCGCCAGCGCGCCCTCGGTCTGGTTGGCATCGCCAACGGTCAGGCTCACCAGGCTGGCGCTCTGCTCCATGTCGCTCACGGCGCGGCGGCTGCCCTCGCGCAGGGCCGCGATCAGCGACTCGATTTCCGCCGTCGATTGCTGGGTACGTTTGGCCAGGGCACGCACCTCATCGGCGACCACGGCGAACCCGCGCCCCTGTTCACCGGCGCGCGCCGCCTCGATGGCGGCATTGAGCGCCAGCAGGTTGGTCTGCTCGGCGACGCTCTTGATCACATCGAGCACCGCATCGATGCGCTGGGTATCCTGGCTCAGGCGCTGGATGCTCTGCGTGGTAGCCTCCATCGCAGCGGCCAACTGTTCGATACGTTGCAGGGTCTGACGCACCACCTGGCTGCCGGCGCCCACGCGCTGGTCGGCCTGCTCGGTGGAAGCGGCTGCGGCTTCGGCGTTGCGCGCCACCTCGTGCACGGTGGCGGTCATCTCGCTCATCGCAGTGGCGACCTGGTCGGTTTCCAGCTTCTGGCCATTGACGCCCTGGCGGGTCTGTTCGGCGGTTGCCGAAAGCGTCTGCGCCGAACTGGAAATCTGCGCCACCCCGCCCTGCAGGCGGCCGACCATTTCCCGCAGGTTGCCGGCCATGCGCTGCATGGCGGCTAGCAGTTGGCCGATCTCGTCACGCCGATCCTGTTCGATACGCACGCTGAGATCGCCGGCGGCGATGGACTCGGCCAGGTCGATCACCCGCTTGAGCGGACGCACGATGGCCAGGCTGATGATGATCGCCGCTCCCAGACCGAACAGCAGGGCCAGTGCCGCTGCCGCGATGATCAGGCCACTGCTGGCCTGGCGCTGGGCATGCATGGTCTGGCGCTGGGTTTCCAGGGCCAGCTCGACGCGTTGCAGCAGTTGCTCGACCTGAGCGACCAGTTGCCCGTAAACCTGTTTCTGCTGCTGCAGCTGGGCGGCGTATTCCTTGAGGCGCTCGTTGAAGGAGTCGACATTGACCACCACCTCGCCGAGCACCGCGGCATAACCGGGGTCATCCAGCGCATCGCGCAGTTCCGCAGCCAGAGCCTGTGCCTCGCCGGCCTGGGCGATTTCGCTCTGCTGCTGGGTATCGCTGCGCCGGCTGGCCTCCAGACGCTGGCGCGCCTGGTCCAGCGCCTGCAGCAGCAGCTGGTGGATCTTGCCGACCTTGCCGGCGTGCAGCACCGAATCGCCGCCCTGCTCGCCCCGGGTGCTCTTGAGCAGGTCGACGCCATCCTCGGACAACCCTTCCTGCAGCAGATCCAGGCTGTTGGCGGCGCTGACCACCAGCCAGTCGGCGGCCTGCAGCGACAGCTGCATGTTGTCGGTGAGCTCGATGTAACGGGCAAAGGCGCTGCGGTAGTCGGCCAAGGCCGGTTCGACCTGCGCCATGATCGCGGCGGTATCGCTGTCCAGCTCGGCTTGCAGTGCCTGCCCGGCCTGCAGGATGGCCTCGGCCTGCTGAGCCAGGCGCTCGGCCTGCTGACTGTCGCCACTCAGGGCGAACGCCTGCTCGCTCTGGCGCATGCGCAGCACCTGTTCGCCCAAGGCATTCATGCGCTGCTGCAGCTCGGCGCCGGCACTGACCTCACGCAGCGCCAGCAGACCGGTCGCGGCCACCAGGGCAGTCAGAATCAGCACCAGCGCAAAACCCAGCATCAACTTGCCGGCCGTACTCAGACTGGCCAAGCGCTTGCCCAACGAGCCACCCATGACAACCCCCTGCCTACCGCAGCCAGCTCCGAATTCTGGAACATAGGAGCGCGATGCTGCTGGCGACAAGCCAGCAGGCAGCGAGATGGCCGGGAAAGCTAACTGGAGGTCGTTTTCAGAACGGGTTCAGGGGCGCTGCATCTGGAACAGGTCCCGCGTGCGGCAGTAGGCGCTGCCGCCCAGGCGCCCGACCAGGTCGAGCTTGAGCGGGTCGAGACGCCCCTGCTCGTTCAGCACCGCATCGTCGACGTGCGCCAGCAGCACCTCGGCGAAGATCAGATGGCAGCTGGGCCGCTGCGCCGGATAGGGCTGGATCTGCGCCACCCGACACTCGAAGGTCACCGCAGCGCCGGCGACCCGCGGCACGTCGATACGCTCGCATGGCAGGCTGGCGATGGCGCAGTGGGCGAACTCGCTGACCTCGTGCGGCAATATGGCCGCACTGGCATTCATCGCCTCGGCCTGGGCGAAGCTGACCAGCTGAATCGCCAGTTCACCGTTGGCCTGGGCATTGCGCAGGCTGTCCTTGAGGCTGCCATCGTCACGGGTATTGACGTTGACCAGCAGGGTCGGCGGGTTGTCGCTGATCACCTGGAAGAAGCTGAACGGCGCCAGATTGGCCACGCCGTCGGCCGAACGCGTCGAAACCCAGGCGATCGGCCGCGGCGTGACGCTGGAAGCCAGCCAGCGATAGGCCTCGAGCGGGCTCAGCTCGGCGAAATCGAGCTGCATCAGCGCCCCGCTCGCGATTCGCGAATATAGAAGCGCGCACGCTCGGCCTTGCTGGTGCAGCCTTCGTAGGCTTCGAACTGCTGCTGAGTCTTGGCAGCGGTCAAAAGCGACAGCGCCTTGGAATAGCTCACGGTACCGGCGAAGCCTTCGGCCTCGGCGATGCTCAGCTCTTTCCAGGCGGCATCCAGCTGATTGGCGCAGGTTTCGCGGTAAACGGTCTTGCCGGCGCAGCCGGTAAGCGTCAGCGCCAGCAGCGGCAAACAGATCCAGTGTTTCATCGACCACACTCCTCGGACGGATATGACTACGGATTGAAGCTTAGGACGTCGGCGCCTCGGGAAAGTGCCCGCTTCGCTGGCGCAGGTACTCCACCACCGCCTGCTGCTCGCCGGCGAACTCGATGCGTGCGGCCTTGCTCTCGCGCTGGAACACGTACATGGGATCGTAGTACTCCACCAGCAAGGCTTCGATCCAGCCGCGATGGGTATCGACCTGGCCATCGCGCGCCTGCTCCTCCAGCGCCTGGTCCATGATCGCCGCCAGCCGCTGGTAACGCTCGCCACCAAGACGCCGGGTGATGTTGGCCAGGCTCTCGCGCAGGCGTGCGGCAAAGGCGGCAAACCCGGCCTCCGCGCCCTTTACCGCGACGAACTCGGCGCACAGCTCGACCACGTAAGCCTGCAGGATACGCTCGACGCGATCGCCCAGGCTGTCCTCCAGCCACACCAGTGGATAGTGCTGCATGCCCTGATAGAGCGGCAGCGGCAAGGAGCAACGACCGATCAGACGCGCCTCGTCCTCCAGAACGAACTGTCGCTGCCCGGCGGCACGGCGCTTGAGCAGGTCGATGGCCAGGGCATTCTCGAAATCGATCTGCGCCGGCTGCCCGCTGGCGCGCTTGCCAAAGCTGGAGCCGCGATGGTTGGCATGCGCCTCCAGATCCACGGCGTTGTGCAGCTGGGCGAGCACCTCGGTCTTGCCGGTGCCGGTCATGCCGCCGACCAGGACGAAATCGCACTCGGCCACTGCCTGCTCGGTGGTTTCCAGAAGGAAGGTGCGCATGGCCTTGTAGCCACCGACCACCCGCGGGTAATCGATACCGGCCTCGCTTTTCAGCCATTGCTGGACGATCTGCGAGCGCAGGCCACCGCGGAAGCAGTACAGGTAGCCATCGGGATTGGCCCTGGCAAAGGTCGCCCAGGCCTCGATGCGTTCGGCCTTGGTGCGGCCGCTGACCAATTGATGCCCGAGTTCGATGGCCGCCTGCTGGCCGTGCTGCTTGTAGCAGGTGCCGATCTTCTGCCGCTCGATGTCGGTCATCAGCGGCAGGTTGGTCACGCCGGGGAAGGCGCCCTTGAGAAATTCCACCGGTGCCCGGGTATCCATCATCGCCCGGTCGTTGAGGAAAAGATCGCGGTAATCGGTGCAGTCGTTGCGCATCAGAGCACCTCGACCGCGTAGCGCTGTCGCTCGACCATTGCGCCGATGGGCGCCAGGTTCAGCCCCAGCTCGGCAGCCACGGCGAGGAACTCGGCCTCGCCTTCCGGCGCCACCGCTATCAGCAGGCCGCCGCTGGTCTGCGGGTCGCACAGCAGCAGCTTGGCCAGCTCCGGCAGCGGCGCGATCTTCTCGCCATAGCTGTCGAAGTTGCGCAAGGTGCCGCCGGGTACGCAGCCCTGCTCCAGGTAATGCTCGACGCTGTCCAGACGCGGCACGCGAGCGAACTCCACGCGCGCGCTGAGGCCGCTGCCATCGGCCATCTCCACCAGGTGGCCGAGCAGGCCGAAACCGGTCACGTCGGTCATCGCCCGCACGCCGGCCAGCTTGCCGAAGCGGCTGCCGGGTTTGTTCAGGGTGCACATCCAGTCACGCGCCAGGCCGACGTCCTCGCCGCGCAGCTTGGCCTTCTTCTCCGCGGTGGTGAGGATGCCGATGCCCAGCGGCTTGGTCAGGTAGAGCTTGCAGCCGGCCGTGGCGGTGTCGTTGCGTTTCATGTTGGCCTTGCTCACCAGGCCGGTGACCGCCAGGCCGAAGATCGGCTCGGGCGCGTCGATGGAATGGCCGCCGGCCAGCGCGATGCCGGCCTCATCGCATACCGCACGGCCGCCGCGAATCACCTCGCGGGCCACTTCCGGCGCCAGTACGTTGACCGGCCAGCCGAGGATGGCGATGGCCATCAGCGGGTCGCCGCCCATGGCGTAGATGTCGCTGATGGCATTGGTGGCGGCGATACGGCCGAAATCGTAGGGATCATCGACGATGGGCATGAAGAAGTCGGTGGTGGAAACCACCCCGCGTTCCTCGTCGATGGCATAGACCGCCGCGTCGTCGCGCGAGGCGTTGCCCACCCACAGCCGCGGATCGAGGTTCTGCGCGCCGCTACCGGCGAGGATCACTTCCAGCACCTTGGGGGAAATCTTGCAGCCGCAACCGGCGCCATGGCTGTACTGGGTCAAACGGATTGGCTCGCTCATGTCTCTCTCTTGCATCGACCACTGGCGGCGGATTCTAGCAAAGACCGCCTTGGCGCAGCGCCTTTGCGCGAGTAAGGTCGATGCATCGGGGGGGATTTTCCTATGAGCAAGAGAGTGGCGCTGGTGCTGGGCTCGGGGGGCGCGCGCGGCTACGCCCATATCGGCGTGATCGAGGAGCTGCAGGCGCGCGGTTATGAAATCGGCTGTATCGCCGGCTGCTCCATGGGTGCGGTGGTTGGCGGCATCTTCGCCGCCGGCAAGCTGCGCGAATACCGGGAATGGATAGAAAGCCTGGATTACCTGGACGTGCTGCGGCTGCTCGACGTCAGCTTCCGCCTCGGCGCCATCCGCGGCGAGCGGGTGTTCGGGCGGATCCAGGAGATCGTCGGTGACGTGGATATCGAGAACCTCAACATCCCCTTCACCGCCGTCGCCACCGACCTGACCAACCAGCAGGAGATCTGGTTTCAGGAAGGCTGCCTGCACCAGGCGATGCGCGCCTCGGCGGCGATTCCCAGCCTGTTCACCCCGGTCGTTCAGGGCAAGCGCATGCTGGTCGACGGCGGCCTGCTCAACCCGCTGCCGATCGTACCGGTGGTGTCCAGCCACTGCGACCTGATCATCGCGGTCAACCTCAACGCCACCAACCAGAATCACTACCAGCTGCCGGTCATCGAGCGCCCTGCCGCGCTCAAGGGCCGCATCGACCAGCTGATGACGTCGCTCGGCTCGCGCCTGCCAAGCTTTCGCCGCAAGAGCGAGGACGAAACGCTGCTGCTGGCCGACGCGCAGCGCGTCGCCGATGAACTCAGCCCGGCAGCGGCGCCCAGCCGCAAGGCCGGCGACGAGGCAGCGCCGAAGTCTGCCAGCGGCTCGCGTGTTGCCGAGCTCAGCGGGCCGGCGTCACTGCTGGAACTGGTCAACCAGAGCTTCGAGGTGATGCAGACCTCGCTGGCCCAGTACAAGATCGCCGGTTACCCGCCGGACGTGCTGATCAACGTACCCAAGCGCGCCTGCCGCTTCTTCGAGTTCTACAAGGCGCCGGAGCTGATCATGCTGGGCCGGCAGATCGCCCGCGACACCCTGGACAAGTACGAAAGCGAACGCGGCTGAGCAGCCTCAGCCGCGCGCCTGCTCGCCCGGCAAGGGCTTGTCCACCACCTGCTCGGCCGGCGGCGCCTTGTCCGCCACCCAGTCGCTGAGCAGGCTGTAGGCCACCGCCAGGAGTGTCGGGCCAAGGAACAGGCCCATGAAACCGAACGCCAGCAGGCCGCCGAACACGCCCAGCAGTACCACCACCAGCGGCAGGTTGCCGCCGCGACTGATCAGGTAAGGCTTGAGAATGTTGTCCACGCCACTGATGACGAACATGCCCCAGACGCCGAGGAACAGGGCGAAACCGTAGTCGCCCTGCCACACGAGCCAGGCGGTGGCGGGAATCCACACCAGCGGCGGCCCCATCGGAACCAGGCTGAGGACGAAGGTGAGGATGCCCAGCACTATCGCCCCCGGCACCCCGGCGATCCAGAAACCGATCAGCGCCAGCAGGCCCTGGGCGGCGGCGGTGCCGATCACACCGTTGACCACCCGCTGTACGGTGCCGGCCACCAGTTCCAGATAGTGGTCGGCGCGCTCACCGATCAGGCGCTCCAGCAGGCCGTGGACGAACACCGCCAGACGCGGGCCGTCACGGTAGAAGAAGAACACCAGTACCAGGCTCAGGGCCAGCTCCAGCATGCCGCCCCCGAGCTGCGCGCTGCGCGCCAGCAGCCAGTTGCCGACCTGGCCGAGATAGGGCCTGAGGGAGGCGAAGAAGGCTGCGCCCTGCTGGTCGATGGTCAGCCACAGCGCCGCCAGGCGCTCGCCTACCAGTGGCAGGCCGGCCAGCCAGGCCGGCGGTGGCGGCAAGCCTTCGACCTGCAGGTCCTTGATCAGCGCGTTGGCGTCCTTGATGTGGTCGGCCAGGTTGAAGCCCAGCCAGATCAGTGGGGCGGCCACCAGGATTATCCAGCCGCAGGTGAGAATGCCCGCCGCCAGTGACAGCCGGCCATTGAGCAACTGGGTCAGCAGACGCATCAGCGGCCAGCTGGCGAAAGCCAGCACCGCAGCCCAGAACAGCGCCGACCAGAACGGTGCCAGCACCCAGAGGCTGGCCGCGAGCAGACCGAGCAGAAGAATCTGCACCAGCAGACGATCATTAGTGGCCACGAATCGAAACTCCCTTCGCCAGAACGACAAAGCGCCCATGATGGGCGCTCTGAATAACCGCTTCGTATCACAGCTTAGCGCAATAGACGCACCGTCAGCGCTTCGTCCGAGCCTTCAGCCAGTTCCAGACGCGCTTCGCGCACGCGCTGCTCGATCAGCGCCCCACGCCAGTCCTGCGCCTGGCTGCCGGCGAGGCTGACACGCAGGGTGCTGTCGAGGTTCAGGCTGCGTGCCAGCACTTCCACCCAGGCGCTGTCGGCCTTGGCCTCGCCGGGCAGCCTCAGCTGGCCATCGGTACGCAGTTGCCGCAGCAGGGTCGCAGGCGTAGGCAGAAGTTCGCCCAGCGGCGTGCCGGCATCCAGTTGCTCGGCGTGCAGATAGGCGCGGCGGTTGCCGCGGGTGATGCTGTACAGGGCCAGCAGGCTCTCGTGATTCGGCTCGGCCAGGCGCAGCAGCGCGTAGGCCTGCTGATCGTCCGAGCCGTACAGCGTGGCATTGCCGAACACCGCGTTGGCCCAAAGGTTGCTGGCACCACACTCACGTCCCTGGCACCAGTACAGCAGCTCGGCCCCCTGCTCCAGCAGCGCCTCGCGCGAAGCGTTGAATACCTGGTCGGCGCTGTGGGTGCGCGGCAGCTCGTAGGTCACCGCGCTGTGCTGGCCCTGCACGAGAATCTCCCGCTCGTAACGCAGGCGCCCGCTGATGCGGCGGATCGAGCCTTGCGGATAGATGCGCTCGACGTCGGGCGCTTCCTTGAACGCAACGATCTGGCTGGCAGGAAAACGCGGCAGAACCTCGAGATCGCGGCTGCCAGGAAGATCGGCCGCCAGCACGGCGCCGCTGCAGAGGGTGGCCAGCGCTGCGCCAAACAGCTTCATGCGCCCCATCATCGAAACGGACCCTGTTGCGGGAAAATGGCGGGCGGGCTTGCGAAGCGGTGGGTGACGACGTTGAACGGGTCGATCATGCGATCCTCCATGGCAGACCGCCACACCTTTCCCCACGGCCGCTGGCAAGTCAAGGCGAGCGCAGGAATGGATTGAAACAATCCGCTACGAGCTGCGCACCGGTTTCGTCGTCCAGGTGCAGGTGGTGCCCGCCCGGCAAGCGATGCACCTCGAAGGGCAGGTCCTGCAACAGCGCCCGTACAGCCGGTTGCGCGCCCATCATGCCCTGCTCTGCCAGCACCAGGCTGACCGGGCATTGCAGCACGCGCACGAAGGCCTGGGCATGCGCCCAGCTCAGGCGCAGGGGCGAAGGCAGCGTCAGGCGGCTGTCGGTACGCCAGGTGTAGCCACCAGGCACGGGCATCAGTCCACGCTGGGCCAGCAGTTCGGCCGCCTCGCGGCTGACCGCGCCGACGCCCTTCATGCGCGCCTCGACCGCGCGCGCCATCTCGGCATACACCGGCTTGCGCTTGTCGCTCAGCGCCTGCCTGGCCCGCAGCGCCTCGCCGAGCTTGGCCGGCGCCTGCTCGGCTTCGCCGGTATAGGGCACCAGGCCGTCGATCAGCGCCAGGCGGGCGATCCGCTCGGGCATCGCGGCTGCCAACAGCACCGCGGTGATCGCGCCCATGGAATGCCCCAGGATGGAAAATCGCTGCCAGCCAAACTGCTCGGCGACCTGCAGCACATCGAAGGCGTAGTCCCACAACGCATAACCAGCGCCGGCGGCACGATGATCGGAGTGGCCATGGCCGGCAAAGTCCAGGGCGACGATGCGCAGCCCCTGCAGCTTGGGCGCCAGGCGCGCGAAGCTGGCCGCGTTGTCCAGCCAGCCATGCAGGGCCAGTACTGGCAAACCATCCTCCGGCCCGTACAGATGGGCCGCCAGTTCGATATGCGGCAGACTCAGGCGGACTTCCTCGAACCCCGTGCTCATGCGCTTTTCTCCTGGCTGGAGGCCCAACGGGTGAACAGCTGACGCAGCAGCTCGGCGGTCGCCTGGGGGCGCTCCAGCGGAAACATGTGGCCACCCGGCAGATGGTGATATTCGGCGCGGGGCATGCGACGAAGCAGGCGGGCGTGATGCGGCAGCACCACGCGACTGTGGCGCCCGCGCACCATGGCCAGCGGCACCGCCAGCTGCTGCGGCCGCCCCGGCGCGCTATGCGGCACGCTGCGATAGATGCTGATTTCGGTGGCCGGATCGAATTTCAGTCGCAGCCCCTGCTCGGCCATCTGCAGGCCATGACTGACATAGGCATCCAGGCATTCGGGATCGAAACGGCGGAACAGGCTCTTGCCGGCGAAGTAATCGCGCGCCTCGGCCAGATCGTTGAACGCCTCGCGCCGGCCCAGGGTACGCCCGGCCGGCGTGATGCGATCGATGAAGCCGAAGCGCTTGGCGGCGCGGATCACCATGCGGTCGGCCAGGGTCAACACCGGCGAGTCGAGCATCACCACGCCGCGGTACAGCTCGGGGCGGAGCAAGGCCGCGTGGTAGTGCAGCACGCCGCCGAGGGAATGGCCGACACCCCAGACCGGCTCGGCGCCGCCTTCCAGGTGGTGGATCAGCTCATCGACCAGGTTCGACCAGTTGTCATTGACCGGAAAACGCGGGTCGTGGCCATGCTGCTCCAGGTGCTGCACCTGAAAATCCGGCGCCAGCGTCGCGAACAGCTTACCGTAGGTGGCCGAAGGAAAGCCGTTGGCATGGGCGAAGAAGATCGGCTGCGGCATGCATCGAACTCGAAAAGGCGAACATCCCGCGATTTTCCGGCAGCCGTCGGCAGGCGGCAATGACCGTAATTGCCATTGATGGCGGCGCAATGGTCAGGCCTATGACACAAGCCGGCCGACGATGCTCAGCGCCACCAGCAGAAACACCAGGCCGCAGACGAAGTCGATGGTCGGCGCTACCTGCAACAGCCGCTGACGCATCAGCGGGCGGCTCAGGGTCATGCCGAGCAGGCCGAACCAGAACAGACTGAGGCCGAACAACAGCGCCGCACAGGCGACCTTGCCGGGTAGCGACATATCGGCCGGCACCAGGCTGCTGAGCAGGGCCAGGAAGAACACCAGCGCCTTGGGGTTGCCCAGATTGGTCAATACGCCGCGCAGCCAGGGCCCGAACAGCGAAGGCGTCAACTCGCCATCCAGACGCCCGGGGCCGGCACTACCGCGCCACCAGCCCCGCACCGCGCCGATACCCAGCCAGCCCAGATAGAGCGCACCGCCGACCTGCACCAGATCGAACAGCCACTGGGTACGGCTGAGCAGCAAGGCCACGCCGCTGAGCACCAGGGTGCCGTGCAGGAGAATGCCGCAGGCCAGGCCCAGCGCGCTGAGCAGACCCGCACGCTGCCCTTGGTGCAGGGCGGTGCGCACCACCAGCGCCACATCGGGACCGGGACTGATAAGGGCCACCGCGAATACGGCAGCCAGCGACAGCAAGACGGACGTCTCCTGCATGGTGATCTCCAGGAAAGGGACAAGGATGGACGGTGCGGCTGAATCAGCCCTGGCGCAGGCGCGCCGGCGGCAGGCCGTAGGTGCGGCGGAACAGCCGCGAGAAATGCGCCTGGTCATAGAACCCCAGGCGCAGCGCGATCTCGCTCAGCGGCTCGCCTGCCAGCACCAGCGGCAACGCACGCTGCAGGCGCAGCTGGGTGAGCCATTGATGCGGCGGCAGGCCGGTGTGCTGGCGAAAACGCCGCAGCGCCTGCCAAGGGCTCATGGCGCAGAACGCAGCGATCTCCTCCAACGTGGGCGGATCGTCCAGGCGACTTTCCAGCCAGTCGCGCAGGCGCTGCCAGGTGCGCTGGTCGAAGACGCGATGCGGCTCGCTGACGCGCAAGGTCGAGCCCATCTCCAGCAACTGAGCCAGCGCCTGCCACAGCGCCTCTTCCTGCGCCAGCGGCGAGCCTTCCAGCATCGCCGCATGAAAACGCTGCAGGCGCTGCGACAGCAGCGGATGGCGCAGGCTGCTGGTGGTCAGCCTCGGTGCGCCCTGACGCCCGTCGCTCAGGGAACGACTGGCCTCGTCCAGCCAGAAGGGATCGAAGGCCATCACCCGGATGCGATAGCCCTGCCCCTCCAGGCAGGCGCCGTCATGAATACCCTCCGGGGCCATCAGCAGCACGTCCCCTGCCCCGACATGCCGGCGCTCACCGCCATAGACGTAGCGATGCTGCCCCTGGATCAGCAGGCCGACGTGGTATTCCAGGTGAAAGTGCCGGGGAAAGGCGAAGCGGCTGTACTGCGCGTCGATCAGGCGAACGCCGGGCAGGCTGCTCTGGATGTGAGTGATCTGGTCCATGGCGCCTACTGTAGCGCCATGGAGCGGGCAAATCTTGGATGAAATTGCAGTGCTTATAGCCTGGTCAAATGCCAGCGAGCTAGCGCCAGGCAAGGCGAAACCAGGCGAAAAAGCGCAGTTTACAAGCTGTAAATGAGCATTATTAGGCTGGTTTCAACGCAGTATGGCCGACGCGCAGCAGCCTTTGCTCTCAAAGCTTCGGCGGCTGCTCGCCCAACGGCACTATGGCCATGGTCAACCGCGAGATGCAGCTGGGCTTGCCGTCATCACCACACAGGCGAATATCCCAGACATGCGTGGTACGCCCCAGGTGCACCGGCCGCGCCACCGCATGCACACGCCCGCTGCGCAGGCCACGCAAGTGGTTGGCGTTGACCTCGAGGCCGACGCAGTAAAAGCGACTGCTGTCGATGCACAGGTAGCTGGCGGTGGAGCCCAGCGTTTCCGCCAGCACCACCGAGGCGCCGCCATGCAGCAGGCCGTAAGGCTGGTGAGTGCGCGAGTCGATCACCATGCTGGCGCTGAGCGATTCGTCATCGAAGGCTTCGAAACGGATGTCCAACACCTCGCCGATGCTGTCCTTGAGGGTGGCGTTGAGCGCCTCGATGTCGGGGGTGCGCCGCCAGAGAGCCATTGGATCTTTCCTTGTGCGGAGGGAAACCGGGGCCGGCAGTGCCGGCCCGGCGCTGCTCAATCGTGCCAGAGCACCACTTCGCTGCGCTGCTGCCATTCGGCGAAACGCTCGCCGTAGGTGCCTTCGATCACGGCGCGCTTGATCTTCAGCGTGGGTGTGAGGAAGCCGTTCTCCACCGCCCAGACCTCCCGAACCAGCACCAGCCCCTGCAGGCGCTCATGTTGATCAAGGCGGTCATTGACCTGTGCCACCAGCGCCTTGAGGCTGTTCTCCAGCTCGGCACGACCGTCGTTGGCCGCCTCCTGGCGCCCCACTTCAGACAGCACGCACAGGGCGATCGGCTGCGGCAGGCCGTCACCCACCACGCACACCTGCTCGATACGCGAATGCTCGCCGATGCGGTTCTCGATCGGCGCCGGTGCCACGTACTTGCCCTTGCTGGTCTTGAAGATTTCCTTGATCCGTCCGGTCAGACGCAGATTGCCTTCGGCGTCCTGCTCGCCCTTGTCGCCGGTGCGCAGGAAGCCGTCGGCGGTCAGCGCCTCGGCGGTCTTGACCGGGTCCTTGTAGTAACCCTGCATGGTGGCGCCACTGCGCACCTGGACTTCGCCATCCTCGGCGATACGCACCTCGACACCGGGGTTGTTCTGGCCGATCCAGCCCTGCTTGAACCTGCCGGGCCGGCAGACGTGGGAGTAGCCGCAGTTCTCGGTCATGCCGTAGACCTCCTGGATCTCCATGCCCAGGCGGCGGTACCAGTTAAGCAACGCCTCGGGCACCGGAGCGGCGCCGGACAGCGCATAGCGAATGGCATCCAGCCCGAGGCCGGCGAGCACCTTGCGGCCGACGATGCGGCCGATGATCGGCAGCCTGAGCAGGCGGTCGAGCTTGTGCGCCGGCATCTTGCCGTACACCCCCATCTGGAACTTGGTCCAGATCCGCGGCACGCCGAACATCACCGTCGGACGCGCGCGTTTGAGGTCATCGAGGAAGGTGTCCAGGCTTTCGGCGAAGAAGATCGTCTGCCCGGCGTAGATAGAGGCCAGCTCGACGAACATGCGCTCGGCCACGTGGCACAGCGGCAGGTAGGAAATGAGCCGGTCATCCTCGCCCACGCCGAACAGCGCGATGGCGTTGCTGGCGGCGAAGCCGAAATTGGAGAAGTTGTGCATCACCCCTTTCGGCGCACCGGTGGTGCCGGAGGTGTAGATGATGGTGGCCAGTTGATCGGCCGCGCGATTGGGGTCGTCCTGGATCGGCGCGCAGCGCTGCAGGTCGTCCCAGCTGAAGTCGAACCGGCCCTGAGGATGCAGGGGCAGGCTGACGGTCGGCAGCCCCTCGGGCAGCCCCGGGGCCATGGCCTGCCAGTCGTCGAGCTTGCCGATGAAGGCCAGCGCCGCCTCGGAGTGCTCCAGCACCTGACGCATGGAGTCGGCGGTCAGGTTGGGATAGAGCGGCACCGATACGTGGCCGGCCATCCAGATCGCCAGGTCGGCGATGATCCAGTGCGCGCAGTTCTTCGAGACGATGGCGATGCGGCTGCCCTGCGGCAATTCGCGGCTGCGCAGCCAGCTGGCGGCGCGGCGCGCCTGCTCCCCCACGTCGCCCCAGCTCAGCTCCAGCAGCCTTCCACCGCCCAGAGGTTGCACCATGTAGCGTTTGTTCGGGTGCCTTGCTTCACGTTCGTAGAACAGCTCGAGCGGCAAACGGATTGCATCAGCCACAGGGCTTCCTCCTTTGTTGTTTTTGTAGGAATCAACCAAGCACTTGCTTGGTCGACTATTCCACGCAGACAAAAGAGGCGCAAGTTAAGAAATGTTTCTGGTTCGGGCTACAGGCTACAGGCTACAGGCTACAGGCTACAGGCTACAGGCTACAGGCTACAGGCTTGTCAGTATGAAGCCCTGGTGCAAGCGTCAAACCTTGCGCTCCTGCCTGCAGCTTGCAGCCTGTGGCCTGCGGCCGCTCAACGCGGATGGATCAGCGCCAGCAGCTCCATCAGCCCGGCGGCGGGTATGTCGCCTTCCAGCTCGGCCAGGCTGGCGGTACGCATGGGCAGCGGCTCCTGACGATGACCATGCACCAGCAGCCCGCCCAGCGCACCGATCAGCGGCTGATGGCTGACAAGCAGCACCTCGGCACCAGCGCGCTCGTCGAGGTACTTGAGCACCTCGCGCGGGTCGCTGTCCGGTGTCAGCCAGGGCACGGTGCTTATCTTGCCGGCGAAGCCCAGCGCATCACGCACGAGCTCGGCCGTCTGCTGGGCACGCGCGTAAGGGCTGGCGACGATCGCGGTCAGGGGCCGGCCGGCAAGCTGCGCGGCGGCCTGCTGCACTTCCTGACGACCATGGGCGGTCAGCTCGCGGGCGGCATCGCTCGCAGCCTGCGGCTCGGCCTGACCGTGGCGCAGCAGCCATAGCCTCACAGCTTCGGCTCCTCGTCACGCACCGGGTGCGGCGCCGGCGGGATGCTGTGGGCGGTTTCGCCTTCCGGAGCGCGAGGCGTCGGCCAGTCGGCGAACGGCCAGGGTTTTTCATCGGTGTTGAAGGTGCCGAAACGGCCGATCTGCGCCAGGTACTGGCTGAGACTGTCGCCGAAGCCCAGCAGGCCGGCATTCGGTGCGCCATAGAACAGGCGATAGCCCAGCTGCAGCAAGACCACGGCACCTAGCAACAGCTCGGCCAGTTGCCAGACGATGACGAAGATCACCATCCACAGAATGCGCAGCAGAATCGACTCGCGCTCCAGTTCCTGCTTTTCATCGCTCATGACTCACGCTCCTTGATTGGCTGCCGGCTCAGAAACCGGCAGTGGGGATGAAATCGACGTCGGTCTTGGGTTCGCCACGCATCAGCAGCTCGATCACCTGAGCCAGCGTACGCCCCTCGAACAGCACGGCATGCAGACCGGCGACCAGCGGCATGTAGACCTCCAGTTCTTCGGCGCGCGCCTTGAGCACCTTCAGGGTATTGACCCCTTCGGCGACCTCGCCCAGGCGTTGTACCGCCTCATCCAGGCTGAGGCCCTGGCCCAGGGCGTAACCGACCTGATAATTGCGGCTCTTGGGTGACGAACAGGTGACGATCAGGTCGCCGACCCCGGCCAGGCCGAGGAAGGTCATCGGGTTGGCGCCGAGCTTGACCGCGAAGCGGGTCATTTCCGCCAGGGCACGGGTGATCAGCATGCTCTTGGTGTTCTCGCCCATGCCCAGCGCGGCTGCCATGCCGGACATGATGGCGTAGACGTTCTTCAGCGCACCGCCGAGCTCGACGCCGAAGCGGTCGGCACTGGCATAGACGCGGAAGGTTCGCCCGTGCAGCGCCTGCTGCACGCGCAAACACAGTTCTTCGTCCTCACTGGCAATCACCGTGGCGGTCAGTGCATGGTCGGCCACTTCCTTGGCCAGATTAGGCCCGGACAGCACACCGATGCGCGCATCGGGTGCGATTTCCTCGAGAATCTGGCTCATCAGCTTGAAGGTCCTGGCTTCGATGCCCTTGGTGGTGCTCACCAGCATCTTGCCCGCCAGGAGCGCGGCCACGGGCTGCAGGGCATCGCGCAATGCGCTGGAAGGCAGCGCCACCAGGACCAGTTCGGCCTGTTGCAGTGTGGCGCCGAGGTCGCTGGTCGGTTCGATGCCCGGATGCAGCTTGACGCCCTTCAGATAACGCGGATTCTCGCCGCTCTGGCGCATCTGCTCGGCCTGTTCGGGATCGCGCATCCATTGCAGGACGCGCTGGCCATTCTCCGCCAGCAGGTTGGCCAGGGCGGTGCCGAAGCTGCCGCCGCCGAGGACGGCAATGGGTTGAAGCTGTGTCATAGGTCTTCCGGATAAGGCCATGCGTGATGGCGGTCTGCGGTCATTATACGGAGCCGAGAGTGCCCGGCCAGGGCAAAAGTTCAGTGGTCGAGCGCGGGGCAAACGAGAATTACCGCAGAGTGCGTACGCCTGGCACTGGCAAAGCGCGACGGGTCGGTTAACATGCCGGATCGACGTTAATTGCCAAGGACGATTCGTGCCCACAGGCAGCCCCTTGCCCCCGCCCTGCCCCTCTCGCCAGCAGGCAGCAGAGCCGCAGCCCGCCAGGGACGGTACAACCACTGGCCAGCGCCGTGGCTGGAACATTCATACCCGCACCCAGCTGATCAGCGTCGGCCCGGCCCTGCTGCTGACGTTGCTGCTGACCGGTTTTCTCACCTTCACCCGCCTGCAGGACCTGCGCCAGGAGCAGGGTCATACCGGTCAATTGATCGCCAACCAGCTCGCGCCCGCCACCCAGTACGGCGTGCTCAATGACAATCTGAACACCCTGGAAAGCCTGCTACGGGCCACCTTGAGCACTCCCGACGTGCGCTTTGCCGAGGTGCGCGACCGCGACGACAACATCCTGGTCTACGTCGAACGCCCCAAGGAGCAGGGGCACAGCACCGCGCAGGTGGAGGTATTTCAGGCACCGATTCACTTGCAAGGTCCGCCAGGCCGTGAATGGCCATTGCCGCCGGGCAGGTCACTCGGCGACGGCTACCTGGGCCGGGTGATCGTGGGCATATCCAATGACACCTTCAGCACCCGCCAGCAGGAAATCCTGATGAAGGCCGGGGTTCTCTCGCTGTTCGCCCTGCTGCTGACCTTCCTCCTCGCCCGCCGCCTGGCCAGGCAGCTCGCTCAGCCGCTCAGTGCCATGGGTCAGGCCCTCGAACGCATCCAGGGCGGCGACTATCGTCCCGCGCTGATCGAGCGCGGCAACGACGAGCTGACCGATCTGGCCCGGCATATCAACAACCTGGCCTGCGCGCTCGAGCAAAGCGGCCGCGAACAACAGCAGGCGATCGCCGAGCTGATCCAGGCCCGCGAGGAGTCTGAACAGGCCAACCGCGCCAAGTCGGATTTCCTGGCCATGATGAGCCATGAGCTGCGCACCCCGATGAACGGCGTGCTGGGCATGCTGCAGTTGCTGGAAACCACCGCGCTGAACGACGAGCAGAGCGAGTACGCGGCCCTGGCCACCGAGTCCACCGAGCACCTGCTCAAGGTGATCAACGACATTCTCGACTTCTCGCGAATCGAACGCGGCGCACTGGAGCTGGAGGCCATCGCCTTCAACCTGCTGGAGCTGTTGCAGGGTTCCATCCAGGTGTTCCAGCACAGCGCCCAGCAGCGCGGCCTGCAGTTGCAGCTGGACACCCAGCCTGGCCTGGAGCACCTGGAAGTACGCGGCGACCCCACGCGCATCCGGCAGATTCTGGTCAACCTGATCGGCAACGCGCTGAAGTTCACCGAAGAAGGCCATATCCGCGTGCAGACCCACTGGCAACCGCTGGACGACCAGGTGCTGTGGTTCACCTGCGCGGTGCACGACAGTGGCATCGGCATCGACGGCGAACGCCTGGAGCACATGTTCGATGCCTTCCAGCAGGCTGACACTTCCATTTCCCGGCGCTACGGCGGCACCGGCCTGGGTCTGCCGATCGCGCGCACCCTGGCCGAACGCATGGGCGGCACGCTGCGCGCGGAAAGCCAGCTGGGCGCGGGCTCGGTCTTCACCCTGGAGATTCCCCTGCCGTTTCGCCACTGCAGCGAACAGGCGCCGAGCGATGACAGCCAGCCCCTGAGCAGCGGCGACGGCCAGGCCGTGCTGCTGGTCGAAGACAATCCGGTCAACCAGACGGTGATCGAGGCCATGCTGCGCAGCCTGGGCTATCAGGTCAGCCTGGTCGGCGACGGCCAGCAGGCCGTGCAAAGCTGCACGCAGCAGGACTACGCCGCGATCCTCATGGACTGCAGGCTGCCGCTGATGGATGGCTACGAAGCGACGCGGCAGATCCGCCAGCTCGAGCACGGCAGCCGGGTGCCGATCATCGCCCTGACCGCCAATGCCCTGCAGGGCGATCGCGAAGCCTGCCTGCAAGCGGGAATGAACGATTACCTGGCAAAACCATTCAAACGAGCAGACCTGCAACGCATTCTGCTGCGCTGGTTGCCAGCCCGACCATAGGCGAGTGGCCCCGATGACAAGCCCGAGTTACAAGGGTAATGCTGTTCACTTAAGGTTGTACGCGTGTGGCTCCCCTATCCCATTTATGGGAGAGGGGCTGGGGGAGAGGGCTGAAAACACGACAAACTGCCGGTTTTCCCCTCTCCCTAACCCTCTCCCCAAAGGGGCGAGGGGACTAATCGCGTACGGTCATTTCTTAGGCAAACAGCATTACGAGTTACAAGGGGAAACTGCTGTGCCTGTGACAATGCCAGTACAGCGGAGTACAACTGTACTCACTGCGCTGTGACTTTCACCACAACGCAACAGTCTATGACTAGGCTGCCGGCAGACGCCTACCCAGGTGTGGCCGGCCAGGACGATTCGCCCAGCCTTAGAAGCGTGGGGACAATTGAGGAGCTCGCATGACAAGACAAAACGCCTACACCCGGGAAGACCTGCTCGCCTGCAGCCGCGGCGAACTGTTCGGTCCGGGGAACGCGCAACTGCCCGCCCCGAACATGCTGATGATCGATCGCATCGTTCACATCAGCGAGACCGGCGGCAAGCACGGCAAGGGCGAAATCGTCGCTGAGCTCGACATCAACCCGGATCTGTGGTTCTTCGGCTGCCACTTCGAGGGCGACCCGGTGATGCCAGGCTGCCTCGGCCTCGACGCCATGTGGCAGCTGGTTGGCTTCTACCTCGGCTGGCAAGGCAACCCGGGCCGCGGTCGCGCCCTGGGCAGCGGCGAAGTGAAATTCTTCGGTCAGGTGCTGCCGACCGCCAAGAAGGTCACCTACAACATCCACATCAAGCGCACCATCAACCGCTCGCTGATCCTCGGCATCGCCGATGGCAGCGTCAGCGTCGACGGCCGCGAGATCTACAGTGCCGAAGGCCTGCGCGTTGGCCTGTTCACCTCTACCGACAGTTTCTGAAGGACTTGCACATGCGTCGTGTCGTGATTACCGGTCTGGGCATCGTTTCCTGCCTGGGCAATGACAAAGAAGCCGTTGCCAACAGCCTCCGCGCGGGCAAATCCGGCATCCGTTTCAACCCGTCGTACGCCGAAATGGGCCTGCGCAGCCATGTCTCCGGCTCGGTCAACCTGAATCTGGAAGAGCTGATCGACCGTAAGCTGTTCCGCTTCATGGGCGACGCTGCGGCCTACGCCTACCTGGCGATGGAGCAGGCGATCAAGGATTCCGGCCTCAGTGAAGAGCAGATTTCCAACCCGCGTACCGGCCTGATCGCCGGCTCCGGTGGCGCCTCCACCTTCAACCAGATGGAAGCCATCGACACCCTGCGCGAAAAAGGCGTCAAGCGCGTCGGTCCGTACCGCGTGACCCGCACCATGGGCAGCACCGTATCAGCGTGCCTGGCGACTCCGTTCAAGATCAAGGGCGTCAACTTCTCCATCTCCTCGGCCTGCGCCACCAGCGCACACTGCATCGGCCAGGCCATGGAGCAGATCCAGCTGGGCAAGCAGGACGTGGTCTTTGCCGGCGGCGGTGAAGAAGAACATTGGAGTCAGAGCTGCCTGTTCGACGCCATGGGTGCCCTCTCCACCCAGTACAACGAGACCCCGGAAAAAGCCTCGCGCGCCTACGACGCCAAGCGTGACGGTTTCGTCATCGCCGGCGGTGGCGGCATGGTCGTGGTCGAGGAGCTGGAGCACGCTCTGGCCCGCGGCGCCAAGATCTACGCGGAAATCGTCGGTTACGGCGCCACCAGCGATGGCTACGACATGGTTGCTCCGAGCGGCGAAGGCGCGATCCGCTGCATGCAGCAGGCGCTGGCCACCGTCGACACCCCGATCGACTACCTCAACACCCACGGCACCTCGACTCCGGTTGGCGACGTTGCGGAAATCAAAGGCGTGCGCGCCGTATTCGGCGACAAGGCCCCGGCCATCAGCTCGACCAAGAGCCTGTCCGGCCACAGCCTCGGCGCTGCCGGCGTGCAGGAAGCGATCTACTGCATGCTGATGATGGAAGGTAACTTCATCGCCGCGTCGGCCAACATCGACGAGCTCGACCCGGAAGTGGCCGACATGCCGATCCAGCTCAGCACCGTCGAGAACGCCAAGCTCGATACCGTGATGAGCAACAGCTTCGGCTTCGGTGGCACCAACGCCACCCTGGTGCTCAAGCGCTGGGCCGGCAAGTAACAGCTGCCACGGTAAAGAAAACGGCGCCTTCGGGCGCCGTTTTCGTTTGTGCTACTTTCCTCCCCCTCCCGCTGGCGGGAGGGGAAATGGCCGTGCCTCAGACCTTGAAGCGCGCTACCAGGTTGTTCAGGTCGATCGCCAGACGCGACAGCTCCTGGCTAGCCGCACTGGTCTGGTTGGCACCCGCCGAACTCTGCAGAGACAGATCGCGAATATTGACCAGATTGCGATCCACTTCCCTCGCCACCTGAGCCTGCTCTTCCGACGCACTGGCAATCACCAGGTTGCGCTCGTTGATCGAGGAGATCGCCTGAGTGATCAACTCCAGCGCCGTGCCCGCAGCCTGGGCCACTTCAAGGGTGGAACGGGCGCGACTGTTGCTGCTCTGCATCGAACCGACCGCCTGATCGGTGCCGCTTTGAATGGCACCGATCATCTGCTCGATCTCCTGCGTGGATTGCTGAGTGCGATGCGCCAGCGCACGCACCTCGTCAGCCACTACAGCGAAGCCTCGTCCCGCATCACCGGCCCGCGCCGCCTCGATGGCAGCGTTGAGCGCCAACAGGTTGGTCTGCTCGGCGATGGAGCGGATCACGTCAAGCACCTTGCTGATCTCACGGACCCGCTCGGCCAACTTCTCGACCTCACCCGCGGTGCCATTTACATCATCGGCCAGCTGACTGATCGAGCTCACGGTCTGGCGCACCTGCTCGCGCCCCTGCTGCGCCGTAGCATTGGATTCGCGCGATGCCTCGGAGGTGCTCACAGCATTGCGCGCGACCTCTTCGACCGCGGCAGTCATCTCGTTGACTGCCGTAGCAGCCTGTTCGATCTCGGTGTTCTGCTGATGCAGGCCGCGAGTCGAATCTTCGGTCACCGCATGCAATTCTTCGGATGCCGATGCCAGTTGATTGGACGAGTCGGCGATGCTCTGAATGGTGTTACGCAGGCTCTGCTGCATGCTTTTCAGGGCGTTTAGCAGCCGTGCCGGCTCGTCACGGCCCTCGACGTGGATGCTCTGGGTCAGATCACCCGACGCCACTACCTCGGCAAGACGTACCGCCTCCGTCAGCGGCGCGACGATGCTACGGGTCAGCAGCAGTGCCAGGCCCACGGTAGCCAGCGCCGCCAGTGCCATCATCACCACTACCCAAGTACGCGCCGAATCGAACACCTGCCCAGCCTTGCGAGCTGCCTCCATAGCGCCCTTGCGGTTCAGCTCGGAAAGATCAGTTAGAGCACGCGCCATATCATCGGCATGTTGATTGAGCGTGCCACGGGTCACGGCAATGGCATCGTCGAAGTTACCTTGGCGAATGAAGGCAACGATCTTGCCCTGCTCCTGCAAGTAGGCCGCTTCGGCTCGGCGAAAAAACTCGTAAAGGCTACGCTCCTCACTACCGGAGATAAGCTTTTGATACGAAGAGTCAGCCGCACTCAACTCAGTACGCAGTTCATCGGCAAGGCGCAGGTTCCTCTGAAGCTCATCAGGCTCACGACTGAGCATCAGCCGCAGCGTCACGGCATGCAGACGCAGGATGTCCTGGCTGACCTCCCCCAGCGCCATCATACTTGGCAGCCAATTCTGATCGACTGCCTCGGACTGCTTGCGCATCTCGCTCATCTGCAACAGCGAAAAAGCCCCAAGCAGCAACACCAGCAAAGCTACTAGACCGAATCCCAAAGCAGCCCGTGGTGCGATAGAAAGATTACGCAGCGACATTTTTGCAACTCCCATTGCGCGCAGAAATCGAGACATCCTTCGCCGCACTTGGCAAAAGACCTTCAGAGATTGTACTAGGGTCTGTTGCCGTTTCGACGCGAGCCGTGCGCGAAACGACAACAGACCCTAATCCCTTCTTTCTTATCGACGCGATTCAGTCGCTCTTGATAAGGACATAAAGAAATTTCTAACGACGCAGAGCCTTGGCCATCGCCTGGTCGACGTGGTGGCGCCATTCATCATCGCGCCACTGCTCCTCCCGACGCGCCTGCCAGTCATCGATGCGCTGCACGTCTTCGCATTGGCGGAAGCCATCCTCCCAGCCGCGGGCATACAGCGGCTCGGCCATGTAACGTGGCACGTCCTTGTCGAACTGACCGAGCGGGCCAACAGCCGAACGCCCACTGCTGCAACCGTCCTCGAAGCCGTCGACGAAGGTCGGCGGATAGTTCTCTGCCAGCATCTGCTCGCGCAGGCTCTGACACCCCAGCAAGACCAGCAACGACAGGCCACAGATCAGCAAACGCGCGACCTTCATGACTTCATACCCCCTCGATTACGCCGAGCAGCCGATCCTTTAGCGCGCACAGCGCCCATGCGCTGGTGCTACAGGCGCCTGTGGCCAATGCTGAACGCAACGCCGGAATGTCGGCGTCGCGCAGGTAGCGCTCGGCGTCGCCCATACGCTCTTCGCCGCCAAAACCGCCACCGCGCATTTCTGCCAATGCCTGCTCCTTGCTCCAGTTCTGGTAGATCACCCGGTACATGGCGGCAATGAGCC
>VFQQ010001402.1_pt1 | contig 33803 bp, 61 predicted proteins | sample 3512341 | NCBI WGS metagenome assembly VFQQ01 (sample SAMN10412373, study PRJNA504923) | tailings metagenome | isolation source: Relicate 2 Philex TSF1 revegetated site | place: Philippines: Tuba, Benguet | collected 2017-08-29 | reverse complement strand
TGTAACAGCAGCAACGGCAACAACTACGGTAGACATCAGCAGTCTTCAATTGGAATCAAAAATAGCAACCAACCGGCTGAAAGTTGCCACCACTTCAATCTGCCTTCATTTCACCCAACCTGCTTAGTGCATTCAATCTGCAAAACTGTACCAATCCACCGGTGCCTCAATCAGGCAACCTGCTCAACCCGTTCCTCTTACTATCAACCTGCATGCACCTCCCTTCCAACCTGCCACCCTGCACATCAATCTGACGTGCGGCATCTCGGTCCGCCGCCCGCTCCCCTCCTACTTATGCACTGCCTCTGACCTGCACAGCAACCAGTTCCCGACTTACCTGATCACTTGCACAACTGTGCCAGTGGTAACAGACATTCCCCACTTGACTATCAGAGACCGGCCAGCGTGTTACAGCTTGATCCTCCTTCTGGGCGCTCCACTTCAAGGGCCCACGAACCAGCACCCCTCCTCCACTCCAGTCATCTTCTCTCTGTTGAGTTTCATCTTCTCTCTTCAACTGCGGCATTGCGACCTTGCTTCTCTCCAATGCTGTCCCTTCCCATCCCGACTGACCATCTCTGCTGCTCACCCAACCTGACCCCGCACCTCGATGCTGCTCAACTGCAACGCAACCATGCACCTTGACACCACCTGCAATGAGCTGATCTGCAGCTGAATGGCCGTTGCACACTGCCTAGCCCTGCGTACACATCGCACACACATGTGTTGTCTGAACGCCGGCTGTAGCCTCATTGGGTAGGTCCTGCAAGCGCTGGGTTTACATAGTCAGCAAGGCCGGCAAACGGGAAGCTTTAGTAGAGATACAGAGGGGTCGTGGTCGTAATGGTGGCCAGGAAGAGAAGAATTCGTTCAGACTCTGGCGATTGGGTACGCATGCTGTGTAAACGGAGCAGCGGGCATACTTGAGCGGTTCAATACTGGAAAAAGGATGCAAAGGAAGGTATGCTCACAACGCACAGCGGGTAACAGCACCAGCAACTCGCTCAAAACTCGAACAGTAGCACGCAGTTCCAGGTGACCGTCAGCAGCACAAAGCAGGCGAGGGCCAGGCGGGCGCTGCTGCCCTCCCCTGACGTTCGCCACAGCCACGCCTGGAAGGCCGCCAGAGCGCCTTGCTTGGGAGGCAGCCCTGCCGCCTGCCGCCGCTGCTGCTCCTTCACAAGCAGCCTCGCCTCGCGCAGAGCCTGGCAGGCCAGCGGCAGCATGCAGCCGCACAGCTGCAGGTAGCTCAGCAGCGCCCCGCACTCGGCCACAGGCACGGCGGCGGGTGGCAGCGGGGGGCGCAGGGGCGCCACCGGCAGCGGAACTAAGAGCGCCGCCCCGCTCAGCAGCTGATGCATCCCATGCAGCTCGCGCTGCGCCGAGGGGTGGGCGGCAACTAAGGCGTTGCACAGGCGGGGAGTGTACATGGCTGCTGTCCCCGCCAGCACCAGCTGCGCCGCGATGCTCAGGCTGCGGGGCAGGGCAAGGGGGAAGGATAGGCGGTGGTTGTTAGTGCGGCAGAGGTGGATAGATTTTGCCGGACCCATGCATGGCTTTCGCAGAGCCAGGCAAGGCAATACGCAGCAGCAGTGCATCTGGCGGCAGCCGCCATCCCTGCAAGCCCGTGAATTGTTTGCACGACAGCCCAAATCTGCCCCGCCCTCTCCCCGCCCCTCCGCCCCCGCCCACCTGAGCCACGTCTGCCAGCCAAATGCAAAGAGCACCATGGTGGCGCTGCCCGAGGTGAAGACGATGCGCAGCACGCTGACCAGCGCATTGCCGTCCTGCGCGTCGGGCGGCGCCGCATGCAGGCTGTCCTCCAGCATGCGCTGCTTGAGCAGCGTGGCGCAGCCCAGGCCCAGGCCCGCCGCCCGAAAGGCGGCTGCCGTGAAGGGCCGCAGGCGGAGGTAGAGGCGGCGGTTGCGGCGCCGCAGCGCTGCCTGCGCTACCACGCCGCTGCAGTAGGCTGCCAGCCACAGGACGGTGAGCCAGTCCATGTAGGGCCGGAAGCGCAGCACAAAGCTGGCCAGCACCTGCGGGCGGGGGACGCCAGGGGTGGGGGGGCAGGGACGAGATGTGCTTCCATGTGTGCAGGTGGGGAGCAGCGGTGAGATGTGGCAGGCAGGCGGTGGCACCGCCCACAGCAGGCATACGAGCTGGCGGACGGCAAGGCACGGTTTCCAGCACAGCCGCCTGGCTTTAAGCGACCCAACACGGCGGCCGTACGCTGCTGCACCATGGTTGCAGCAGTGGCCCACCCCCCCTCACCAGCGACAGCCGCTCAGCGAGCTTGTCACGCTCCACTTCCCACTCATTTTCACGGGTGACGAGGTCGCGGCCTGCATGGCAGGCAGGGAGGCTGGAAGGGAGCAGGTAAGCAAGCTTGCGGCAGCGGCGGCGCTGCAGGCGGTCCAGCGGCGGGCCGCGACAGCAGAGTTGGCAAGCGGCCGCCCTCCCTGCCGCGTGCCTGCGTTTGTGAGCTCGTCCTGGGTGCGATCAGTCACGCGGTTTCCCTCGGCGACCGCCAGCAGCCCCGCTCGTTGTGGCAGCTGGCCCCCAGCCGGGCCGCCAAGGCTGACGGTACCCTCTAAGGACATGATTGGGCTGCAGCTCGGCTTTGCACGTGCAGCGGGCTTCCCTGCGCGCCGCCGCAGCGCGGCCCGAGAGCAGACTTCTCAAGCGTCGAGTCTGTGGCAGGTCTGTGGCGCTCAAAGTAGTGCCAAGAGAGGGCGGGTAGCAAACGGAGCTGCCGCAAACAGCGCTGCAGGGGCCTGGGGCTCCCAGCAGCCACCTGGCGTCGGGGATACTCGGGGATGTCGTCGGCATCTGCACCACTTGCTGCAGCCTGCCAACTAAAGAACCTGCATTTGCAAACGCAGCCAACTCATGACAGAGGGTGGTAGAGGTATTCAAGCAAGACGGGTCTCCCTGCCGGAATGCGGGGTTCTCAGCAGTTGTGGCCGGCACCGATGAAAGCGGGCGACGGCAGAGCCAAAACCAGAGGGCTAAGTTGGCGAAGGGCAGGAGGACAAACAGAGACAACAAGAGAAGATCAACCTTGCAAACAGGTCAGTGTCTGTTCGACATCAGGAGACTGTGAGCCAAAGAAGCAGGCATGCTCAAGCGGCCGCCTCGGCAGCGGCAGCGCCCATCAGAGTTGGGCGATTTCAGAAGAACTCGTCCATGCCGGCTGCCATTGCCTCGTCCTCCTGCTCCCACTCAAACGTGGCAATGCTCGCCTCTAACCCCGGCAGCCCGGGAGGCTGCTCAGTAATGCGCATGGGCGTGGCAGGGGCCCCTGCACGGCGCTGCTTGACGACTTCGGCCAGCGCGGTCCAGGTGCCAGCCCCCTGGGGGCCCTGCAGCAGCGTGTTGCCCGCTACATTCACAATGCCCAGCGGCAGCGCCGCTAGAGTGTCGGCCAGGGAGGCTGGCAGCCGCGCGCGGCAGTTGGCGGCGCTGAAGCTCTGCATACGTGGTAGGCTGCCCAGCAGGGTCACCAGGGCGGCTGGGTCCAGCCGGGAGCGAGCCAGGTCCAGCCGAGTCAGGCGGGTGAGGCAGTGCAGGTGCTGCCAGCCGCCCGCCAGGTGCCGGTTGCAGCGCAGCTCCTGCGGGGGCGGGAAATGCAGGTGAAGCAGAGCAGGGGGTGAGCCTACAATCATGGTTGGCCGCAATCGACTAGCCCTCCAGCCCAGAGCGATCGACAATGTCTGCACCCCAGCACAGCCCAGCACGCAGGCCGCCTGCAGCAGCAAAAGGCTTCATGCAGCATGGTCCTCTGCATCCGCAGCTACTGTCGGCTGAACCCACAGCAGGCACAGCAGGCGCACCAGGCACTCCAGGCGGGTCAGGGCGCTGAGCACATCGGGCACTGCTGCCAGCCGGCAGTAGCTCAGGTCCAGGTGAGTCAGGCTGCCGGCCAGGGCGGCCAAGCGGTCCAGGCCACGCAGCGGGAGGCCGCGCTCTGAGTCGCAGTTGCCTGACAAGTTGAGCGCGGCCAGGGATGTGAGGGCCGACAGGCTGGGAGGGACCTCCTCTCCAGGCAGACAGGCCGGCAGGCCCAGGTAGGTCAGCCGGGCAGGGTCCGGCAGCGCTTTCAGAAATGCCTCGGCCGAGTTGTAACGATCATAACCGAGGAACAGGGAGGCCAGCTGGGGCAGCACCGGCCGAGAGGGCGGCAGCAGCGCCAGCGCCTGAGGCAGCACGTGGTAGCGGCCGGCCTCGGTTTGCCGAAGCCACAGGCGAGTGAGCTGCATGTGCTGCAGCACAGCGGCCAGCGCGGCGGGGTTGCCCAGGTTGAGGGTGGACAGGCGCAGGTCGCGCAGCGCCGCCACTACATACATGCACGGACAAGGTAGGGTGGCAGCAGGTTAGGTTTGGATGGGCAGCAGGGTGTGACACCGCCAGCCAGCCACACAGCAAATCAGCCGTAGCGCACAGGCGTGCAGCACTCTCAAGTGCACACGAACTGGCCAGCAGCCACACCAGCACAGCCGCATCCTGCCTCAAGCAGCAGCTGAATTCCAGCGCACTCACGCGGCGGCGCAGGCAGCACCAGCGTCTGCCCTGGGGGCATTGCCTCGTCCCACCAGCCCTGCCGGGCGCACATATCATAGTCCTCGCTAAATTGCAGCGCCACGTTCAGGGTGTGAATGGCGGGGCGGTGTGCCGCCAGCCATGTCTCCAAGCTGCGCAGGCGTGCTGCACCCGGCCAGCCCTGCGGCCAGTCCTGGGGCGACTCGCCAGGCAGGAACAGCTGGATGGTGCTGCCCCACCAGGCAGCAGCGTTATCACGGGCTGCCTGCGCAGTCGCCTTGCAGGCGCATGCGAAGCGGGCGCGGTCCGCAGCCTGCTCCAGCTGTGCTGCGATGGCTGCCACTGCCTCGCCAGGCAGCTCCAGCATGAGGGGGCGGCCGCGCCACGAGGTAGGGGCTGAGCTTGGCACAGGCTGCGATGGTCCGGCTGACTCTAGTGGCCGCCGCTGCTGCTGCTGCTGTTCTCGCGTCTCGTGCGCCGCCGCTAGTGCACGCGCCGCAGGGCCCTCGGCACTTCTGCAGGGGCAGCTGGGCCACAAACATTGATTGCAAGCCTGTAGGGCCAGCAGGAGGCCTGCTTGTTGTGCAGGGCGAGTCTCGGAGCTGCCAACCCTGGCCTCGTTGCCAGCAGGCAGCAGCAGGCGGTGTGCTCGAATCATGCTTGCTGCCCACCTCGCATCGGCCACCTGTTGAGCGCCAGTGCCACCCCTCGGGCCCCCTGCCAACCCTGCAGCTGCCAGCCGATCGAGCAGGTATAGACGGTCGGCCATTGTCAACCAAAGTCAATGGTGTGAGTTTAGGTGCGCTGCAGGCGAAGTGGAGGTGCCCGGCGCATCGGCCGGCGCTGTCCGCGCTGCCGCTCCGGCGGTTATGAAATCCTGCATGGCACTACCCGTGCTGGGTTGGTACCCACCAACCGGTCGAGCGCACAGCGGCCGAAAGCGCCACAATGGCATCAGGCTTGCAAAGCCGACTTGGATGCTGCTTGCTGGGCATGCCGCCGCAGGCTGGATGCACGGGCGGCGATGGCAGGGCTGCCCGCCTGAGCACAGGACGCACAGGCTGGGCAGCTGAGCAGCGGCTCACACTGCTCAACCTGCGCCCGCGGCCGCAAGCAGCCAACATGGCGCTGGGCAGCAGCGGCAAGTCGCTGGCCCAGGGCTGGGCGGGCCTGCCGCTGCTATGCCGCCACCTGCCCAGCCGATAGACTGGCCAGCCTAGCCGGCGGGCGAAGTTTGACAATACATTGTTTCTATGGTCGTGCCTGGGGTGAGGGTGGTGTGGTCGGCATGCTGTGCCCGCTGCCCTTCCGAGGCTGGCACAGCCCGCTCACTCCTGTGCACTTACCATACTGCCCTTCCCACACTGGCCCATCAACCTCATGACCCGACCAACTGGAAGGTGAGGCGGAGGGGTGGCAGTAGGTGAAGGCGCTGGAGGCGGAGCTGCACCTTCTGTCCACAACAGGCCCTGTATTGTGCCCGCCGCCTGCCCCTGCCGTCCCTGCCACCCAGCGGCGGCGCCCAGCCAGCCCTTTGTGTCCCAGCAGCAGGCGGTGGAGATGCAGGAGCAGGTGTGGTCGGTGCAGTGAATCTGTATCTGCTCTGTGGCGCGATGCTGTGTCACTTACTGCATTTGATTTCCAGCTGGACCAGATTTCATTGCCTTGCAAACAACTGGCAGGCAGTCCGCAGTGCAGGCATGCAATGCGTGGCGGCAGCCGAGGACACTAGCGGCCGCGCTGGCGCTCCGCCGCTGCCGTCAGCTAAAAGCTGTGAACCGCACTCTTGGCATCAGTCTGCACACGCTGGCGCAGCTAGAGCTCCGCCCTGTTCTTGTCCTTTTGTAGGCCGCTCCTGGTGGCGCCCGCCGGGGCGTTCACATCCCCCCTCTCCAGAACAAATGTGCAGTGGCCGGACCGCTCCAGCAGGCGCACGTGCGCCTCAACCGCCTGAGCGCAGCAGGGGAGGCTTGGGGGCGTTTGGGATTTAGGGAAAGGGCAGAGTGTCGCAGCCATGCAGCGATGCCAGCAGGCGCTAGGCCCCACAGCAGCAGCAAGTGCAGCCACAGTGGCATTGCCAGCAAGCCCAGAAGCACCATTCCCCCCGCAGACACACAGACACAAGTTGCAGCATGAATGCCGATTGGTTGGATAGATTAGTTTATCCAACCCACCTGCCACATCTGCACATTGAGGCGCTTGTGGGCGCGCGAGGCGGGTTGGTCGCGGTACCTCAGCGGGTCAAACCTTGCAACAAAGCACGTGCCATCTGGGGGTGCAAGGAGGGGGCACGGTGGGAGCGGCGAGGTGGGCACAACCCGCCGGAGCAGCTGCGCCAGCCGCAGGCGTTCGTGTGTTTCAGCCTCCGCATGCACAGCTGCTGCCCAGCACGCTGCAGCCCCCGCCGCCCGCCAGCCCACCCTTCCACTCGAGGCGAAGTACACGCGCAGAGCCATCCAGGCGGCGCTCCAAAAGGCTTGGCGAGCGAGCATCGTACTTGGGACCGCTGCAGCTCATCGGCACACCAGCACACGACCCGGCTCCGTCGGAGGCGTTGGGGGCGAGACAGAGCGCATGCGGTGCCGTGTCTTGGCCCAAGTGCAGCGGCTGGCCTGCAGGCAGCAGCCAGGGGCAGCATAGCGCGGACACTACGGGTCAGGTGCTGGGCCGCCACATGTAGAACCAACGCAGCGGTTCTGACCCTGCGCGAGGACAAAGGCAGGAGCGGGGGCCCTGGCGGGCACAACCATGCCACCCACCTGCCCCCCAGGCCGCAAGGCAGGCCTCCCACCTTCAACACACGCGACCGTGCGTGCGCAGTCCGGGCTCAGCACCACCACATGCCCTGGAACCCGCTCCCCGGCAGCCGGCCTGAGAGGGTGGCCAGTGTGGGAGAAGCGCGCCACGTAGGCAACCGCCACCCTGCACCCAGCAGCCGGACAGAGTTGGAGGGATGCGAGGAGGTCACCCCATGGCCACACATGTGTGGAGCCCAGCTGCTGGGCGCAGCCGGCACTGCGCAGGTTGCTGTGCCGGGCGTGCCGTGCCCTTCGGCAATAAGAGCTCCGCCCCCAAGCCCAGGAAGCAGTCCTTAGCCCGCCAGGACAACCGCCAAGCCGCGGCGCACTCACCAGCCTGGGGGAAACGTCAGATTCACCGCGAGGGTGGGGCTGGAGGTGGCGTTGATGTGTGCAGGGGGTGTTGCAGCTCCCTCGAACAGGGTGAGCTCCAGGAACACCAGTGCGGCGGCCACCTTCCGCTCCTCCACATCAGCTGCAGCAAGGCGGAAGAACAGGGTGGCTGCCCATAAGCGGGCTAGAAGCAGGCGTAAAAGCGTCAGCGCTGGCTAGCTGGCTATAGCTGCAAGGGCTGGCTGTTGACGGTAGCAGCCTTGAGCAGGAGCCAGAGGACCAACGGGCAAGCAGTTTGCCAAGGGCTCGCAGGAAGGCCAGCCATGGAGTGCCGCCGTGGCGGCGTGAACCGCTGCCACACCTATAGAGAGGCGGTACTTCTCCAGCAGGGGGTCCAGCAGTTCAGCCACCAGCATGCTCTGGTTTGCAGCACGCGCGTCTTCCTCCAGCCAGCCGAAGTGGTTGCCGAGGTCGCGGCCCACCTGTGGGGGCCGCCATGGCAAGTGTGCACGTCAGGGGGCGGGGCACGGTGTGGGCATGGCCAGCTTGCAAGCACGCCCGAGCATATCTGGCCCATCCAGGCGCCGGTAAGGGGCAGCTGGGCAGCCTCACATTGAAAATGGAGTAGGTCGGCGAGTCCTTGCAGCGGTCAGTGGTGTCGCTGGAATTCGCCCTGGAGCATGAAGGGGTTGTCGAAGGGCGGCGCTGGAAAGGTGCGCGCGCCATTGGCAGAGCACTCCAGGCACATGATCACCCAAGCCAGGCTGCCAGCGGGCGGCGGCTCTGAACTGGAGCCCCAGCCCAGCACAGCATGCTCAATCTATCGCACACCTGGGTGGCAGCGGTGCCGGGCTGCGCGAGCGTCAGCGCCGCCAGCACGAGCGCCAGAAGCGGCAAGAGCCGGCCGGCACGCCGGGTGCCGCCCTGAGGCCCCCGTTGGCCGATCATCCCACCAGCCTGTGCAGGAGGTGAGTAATGGCTCCCTGGGAGCTCCTGGGCAAAGGTTTGTGGATGCCAGTGCAGGGTTGCAGGCTGACAACACGCCAGCCCCCTCAACCGCACCTGCAGCCTGTAGGCAGGGTGGCAGCAGCACAACAGCAGCAGAAGCAGCTCCAGCAGCGCAGCAGGGTGGGTGCAAGAGTGGCGGACTGCCTCCTAGTGCCCCCAGCAGCAATGCACTGTCACACTCGCTTCAGGGCTGATCCCAGTGCCAGTTGGCTGCTGTGCGGGCAAACTTGGGTGCCTGGCGGCCGGCGCTGTCCGCGCTGCCGCTCCGGCCGTTGTGAAACCCTGCATGGGACAACCAGTGTCCAGCATGCAACACTCAAAGCTTCGTGTGCAACGGCACCAAAAACGTGGGGCTGTGGCTAGCCGAGCTGCTTGCATCAGCACACCGCTGCCGCAGCCTTTCAGTGCCTCTGCGTCTTCTTCGCCATCTCCGGCCTCACATGGGCAGCCGCCAGGCTGCCGCCGCCGTCCCGTAAGCCTGTCTTGAGTTCAGGGCAACGATGCTTACAGATACAAAAGCGTTGGGGTCCCAGGGAGTGCCGGGGGTCAGCTGCTCAGCAGAGGAGGGCGGTGGTTGAGGGTGCACGCACATTGCCGCGGCGGCAGGACCGGCCCTCAGCAGGCCAAGTTGCCAAGCTTGGGCATAAAGAATGAGAGAAGGGAACAAGAGAATACGTAGACTACAGGTAGAGGGATTGGGTTGAGTAAGGGGCCACAGTGCGGTTCAAAAGCGGTTGGGGTTCGGAAGAAGCACGGCAACACAGGGCCAGCAGCGCAAAGGAGGCAGCATTCAAGAATTGGCACACGGGATCACGAGCAAACACACAACCCAATGAGGCAACAAGAACAGGGTCAGGGAGCGCAGAAAGCAAGCCGCTTGCTGCAGTGGAGCACATTATCATTATCAAGGAAGGCCCTGGGGCGCAGGCAGGGCAACCCTCCATCGCATGCCCGCACAGCGGCAGCGCCGGTCCTCCGGCGGCAGCTGCCGCACTCAGCACACCACCTGCACGCCCAGCCACGTGGCCCACCCACTGATCCACAGGCTGACGGGCAGGATGGAGTAGGCGTACAGCTTGAGCAGCATGCGGGCCAGCACCGGCGCCAGCGGCTGCGTGCGCGCCGACAGCTGCAGCAGCACAATCAGGTTCTGGGCGGTCGGCATCACGCTGCCCGCCAGCAGCACCAGCAGCAGCACGGGGTCGGAGGCCACGGCGGCGGGCAGCAGGCCCCAGCGCTGCAGGCCCACGACGCCTGCAGGGTGGCACAGAGCAGGGGCGGGTTGAAGTTATGGTAAGGGGTGAGGTTGGCTAGGCGGTGTACGGATGCATAGGGCTGCGGTAGGGCGGCGGCAGTGCAAGCTTGGATACCACGCAGGCAACCTTCATCAAAAGCTTTGTGGCAACAAGCATTGAGCCAAGCTTGCATGCTGTCCGCTCTCAGCAACCCGCTTCCAGCACCAGCTGCTCCTAAACAACCCAACGGCAACCAAGAACCCAGCGCAGGCAGAGGCACGCACCGGCGAGCGTGAGGGCGGGCAGCAGCAGGAAGCGCGTCACTCCCACGATGGCAAGCACCCGAGCCTCCACTAGGCTGGTGGGCAGCAGCAGGTGCTTGGCTCCGGCCAGGAAGCCGGCCAAACCGCTGCTGCTGCTGCTGCTGCCGCTGCTGCTGCCGCTGCTGCTGCTGGGGTGCCGCGCCTGCTCCTGTGTGCTGCCGCTGTCTTGAAGCAGGCTGGCGGCAAGCACCACGCTCTGCCCCGCCAGCGCGCCGCCTGCCAGCATCCGGATCACGTCCACAATGTTCCGCAGGATGCCTGCAATTGGTAGTGACCAGAAGTTGTGGGGCGGTGAGGAGTGTTCGGTGTGAGCAACCCAAACAAGCACCCAAGCTTCACACTGCCGCTGGAATGCCCATGCACCGCTGCATGCTGTGTGCGCAGCCTGCTCACCTGCACCCAGCGGTCCAAGCATCTCGGCAGCAGTTGCGCTGCTGGGCGCCACCAGCACGCGGCCTGTGCAACAGACCGGCACATTGATGCGGAATCTTGTGTTAGCCGGCCCGCAAGGATGCGCAGCAACCATGTGCACTGTCCTTAAGCAGCAAGGCAGCGCCTGTCCATGTCAATTATACGCCCTTCCCACCCCCAGTGCCACCCTCGTCTCACCCAGCGGCGTCATGCCGGCAGCGGCGCCCGCCAGCACAGCCAGGAAGGGCGGCGTGGCCACCTTGCGGGCAAACGCTCGCAGGCGCACAACTGCTGCAGCAGGGCTGGACGCCAGCGCAGAGCGGCGATGCGCCCCGGCAGCCGCCTCATCCGCCTCGCTCTCGCTGCCGCTGCCGCCGCTGCTGCTGGCGCTGCTGCTGCTGCTGCTGCCGGCGCCGTTGGGCCCGCGCAGCAGCAGGGGCCCGGCGCTCCACAGCAGCGGGCTCCAGGACAGCAGGATGAGGGCGAGGTACCCCAGTGCGCGCTCGGCCGCCGGGCCGGGCAGCATGGAGGAGAAGAAGACCACCTGGGCGAAGTGGAGTAGGACAGGTGAGGTTTCGGTGGAGGTGGGGTGCTGGCTTTGGCTGGAATGCGAGTGGGCAGGGGAGCCGCGGCAGGGGCATGGAGATCGACAGCAGAAGAGGGGCACTGTATCAGACATATGCAACATGTTGTTCCTTCCGCCTGCCACATAAACAGCACTGTGCTGAAGCCAGCAGCCCTCACCGGCAGGGTGAAGCTGGAGCCGAAGCTGCAGGCCAGTGTCACCAGCTGGCGCAGGCCTGCAAGGCAAGCAGGGGAGCAGTGGGGCCGCTTGCAGGCACGTCATAGACAGGGAGGCTGCTGCCCTGACTGCGCTGGCCTCTATACATTGCCAGCCAAGTGCCTGCCTGCCTGCAGCATTAGCGCACCTGACGGCTGGCCTGCAGTTGAGGCTGCCTCTCCTGCTCCTTCCTCAAACCGCCAGCCGCGACTGAGGCTGTCCACCACTGGGGCCACCGCCGCGCCAAGGGCGGCACCAATGCCGACTTGCAACAGCACAAACGCGCTGATGGTCAGCAGAATGCGTGGGTCCGGGGCTGATGACAGTATCTGGCTGCACCGGCTGAACAGCATGCAGGGGATGAGCAGGCAGAAGGAGACCTGCGGTGGATGGACAGGGGTGGCAGGGAGGCTTGAAAAGAGGGCGGTGCGGGGGTGCACCAGCAGCACCCGTCATAGCCAAGCGGCGCCCAGCGCACATGCAAAGATGCGCCAGCGGTCAGTTGGCAGGCGCCGCCTGGCGCAATCCAGCGGCCACCACCCAGCAGCCGCAACCCCCGTGCTGCCAGGACCCATGGCCCAGCACCCACAACTCACCTTGGACAGGACGGGGGCTGCGTTGGCAGGGATCTGCTTGGTGCGCAGCAGCCAGCCGACCAGGCAGCAAACCAGGGAGAGCTTGAAGGAGGCGCCAACCGTGGCGCCGAGCACGTGCGGATCTATCTGCCGCAGGGTGGCTGCCGCCAATGCCGTCAGCGCGCCTGGCTGCAGCGCCCCCGCTGCTGCCGCCGCGCCTGCTGCCGCTGCCGCCGCGCCCAGCAACAGCGTGCCGGCGCCCCAGCGTCCGTTAGCTGGGCCATCAAGGCTGAGCGGCGAGGGAGCGGGCGTTGCTACTGCCACTACTGCCACCACGTGCGGCTGGGCGACGGCGGCGGCGGCGCGACGCTGGCGGCGGGGCAACAGTGCGCATCTGCTGGGCTTCAGGCTGCACCGCTGGCTGCCTCGATGCAGTGCGATGCGCGCAACTGCCTGGCTGCGCCCAGCTGCAGCTGCCGGCGCCAACCACCTCTGCCTCTGCAGCCGAGCGGCCTGCATGGCCGCTCACGCGACAGCGATCAAGCTGCTCCAAGCAGAGGGCGGGCAAGTAAGCCTTGTGCAGCAGCAGGGTTGAGCCTCAACTTGCGCTTCGGGTCCTGCTGCCTGCAGCGATCCCTGAGCCGGCCAAGGCGCGCAGATCAATGCAGGCTGCACCGGCGTCAATGCAGCGGAATGTGCGCACAATCCGTGCTGCCTGCTTTGATGATGTGAGACCAGCGGCGCCGGCGCCGCGGCGGCATGCGGCACTGTGCGTGAGCACTCAGAAGCTAATTACAACTCAATGTGTAGACTTACTTGTACGTGGGCAATGGAAGAGCATCGTCATGCGCTTTGAAGCTCTCAGCGGCAGACATAAACAGCCGTTGAATTCTCGCGGGTCGTGTGTTGTGCCCAAGTGTCGTTTGTTTCAGCCACCACGGCGGCCTCACTCGTCGTCATCAGCCTCGCTGCCGCCGCCCTCCGGGACATAAATCTCTGCGGAGACACCCGCGTCGGCCAGCAGCCGGTCGGCGGGGTGGGTGATGCGCAGCGTGGCGTCCAGGCCCAGCGTGCGCAGCGCGGGGGCGCGCTCCAGCAGCGTGCGCGCCTCGCCCAGCGTGAGCTTGCGCCCGTGCCTGGGAGGCGAGGGCAGCACACAGGGGGGTTTGCGGCTTCAGCAGTCGGGCCATGCGCCGTGCATGGGCATTGGCATGGCGCCCAGGCAGCATGCAGCGGTGCACGCGAGCAGCGCAAGGCCCTCCACAACGGCGCTCCAGAGCACATTGCACATACGGTGAGAACCACAGCAGCACTTGAGCAGCAACTGCCCTGCAGGCTCCCACGAAGCTCCAAGCACATTCAACGCCACCCACCTCCACACAAGCGTCTTGAGCGAGGGCATGGGAGGCAGCTTCTCAGCGGGCATGTCGTGCCCGTCCACATGCAGCACTTCCAGCGAGGCGGCGTAGGGGTAGGGGCCAGGAGGGAACCTGGGAGGGTGGGCAGGGTGGGTGGCGGGTGGGCGGGGTAGTTTGAGGGCGAGGCAGGCGGGTTTAGCCTGGCTGGCGGAGCAGGGCAGCTATCTCGTAGGGAGTGTGCAGGCAGCTGGCGCTCAGGCTCAGGCTGGCAGTGCCTCGGCACTACAGCGTCCTCACTGTGAGATTGCGATGTAGCCAATGTCCAGGAATGTGAGGTGCTGCAGGCCGGCCACCGAGAGCGGCAGGTGGCCGTCGCGGGGCAGGGTGTGCGCCAGCGACAGGCGGCGCAGCCGAGACGCGCTCGCCAGGCTGGAGGCGCTGGAGGCGGGCAGCCATGGGTTGCGGCTGAGGTCCAGCTCCTGAGGGGAGGCGGGGCAAGGGGTTGGAGCGGCAACAGTGGTGGGCAGGGGGGGGGGATGCCAGTTGGCAGGCCTGGCTGCCCAAGCCAGCAACGCAGGCTGGCGGCAGCACACTGTGGCAAACACTGTTGGCAAGCAGTTGAAAAAGCATGGCTGCACAGCAAAGCTGGCCATGCCAAGCAAGGCCCTGGCTGCTGGCTGCCCGCCGGCCCGCTTGCCTGCAGGTTGGTCGACAGGTAGGGCCCTGCCGGCACGCTGTGCAGCCCTGTGGCGCTGAGGTCCAGCTTGGTCAGGCCGCTCAGCTGTACAACAGCCTGCGGCCACAGAAGGGCTGGGAGGCGAGCCGGTCACACCCACCCCTCAGCGCTCCACCCCTCAGGGCATGCTATACCTGCTCCTGGCTGCGCCGCCTGCCGGCCTCCACAAACGCAGCGCCTCGCAACACAACAGGCCGCAACCAAGTGCAGGCGTGCACAGGGTTGCAATTGGCACCCTACCCAGCGCCCGCCTGACAACACAACAAACAGGCCCTTAGCAACAATAATCCCCAGCCTTGCCTCTGGAACCCTGCCCAGTGCGCGGTTTCTGGCCAGGACCAGCTCCGCCAGGTCACCCAGCGCGCTCAGCGTGGCAGGGAACTCGTTGGCGTGCAGCGAGTTGCCGTCCAGCAGCAGCGTGCGCAGCGCGGTGAAGCTCTGCGGGGGCAGATGCAGGTCCGGTGAGTGTCATTCAAGTGCTGCTGACAACTGCATGCCATGCAATTGCAAACACCCTGCACAGCTACCTGCAGGCACGGATGCTGCAGCGGAGCGCAGCGGCAGCGCGCAGCTGGGTCCGAACCGGCAACCGCTTGCCTGCAGGATGGGCGGCACGCGCCACAGCTCGCAGTTGGAGAGGTCCAGCAGCTGCAGCTGGGCCAAGCTGGGCGCTTCCTCAGGCAGCTGCGCCTCAGACAGGTAGTTGCGGGACAGCACCAGGGCGGTGAGGTACGACAGCGCGGTGAGCGAGGCGGGGACTGCGGCGCAGGGGTTGGAGGGAGGGGGACGCAGGGGGGACATTCGGTATCAGGGCAGGGCATCGCAGCCAGACCTCCTGCTAGATAGCACTGCTAGATAGCACGCCATGGTGCTGCTGGCGACGAGTTTAGGCAAAGAAAGACGATATGCGTGCACAGTGAGCGCAGCGCACCTGAATCGAACAGCATGTGCCGCAGCTCCAGCCGGCGCAGGCCCGTCAGGTGCTGCAGGGCACGGGCCAGGCCCGGCAGCCCCTCTGCAGGTTTGGACAACAGCGGGAGGACAGCAAGTTAGAAAGCGCCGACACTTGCTTGCAAGTTGGTATGGCGGCCGGAAACCTGCGCGTTCTCCCACAATGCTGCATTGGCACAACCAGCTGTGCCGTGTCCCCGCACCGCATTCTCACTCACCCTGCTGCTCGGCATAGCCCTCGCACATGCAGATGGACAGCAGCGTGAGGCTGCCCGCCACGCTGGCCAGCGCGTCTGGTGCCGCCGGCAGGTGGCAGTCACGCAGCACCAGCTCTTGCAGGCCCCCTGGGCCGCCAGGGTCGGGCAACGGGATATAAAGGTCGCTCCAAGGGGCGTCTGCGGGGCAGGAGGCGGGGAGAGAAGGGAGACATGGGTCAGCCAGGGAGAATTCTTGGGTGTTGGCTTCCGGTGCAGTCAGCATGGCTCGCACATGCGGCTGCAGCATAGTGTGGATGCCCAAAGTCACCAAATGCCTCCTTACAAAGCTTCAGAGCCATGTTTAGCACAGCAAGCCCCCTTGAAATCTCACAGCACGTGAATTTGAGGTCCAGGCGCCGCAGCCCGCCGCCCAGGGTCGCCGCCAAGCTCGCCACCAGCTGCGACACGCGCTGCTGCGCCCCCTCCGAGGGCTCCCAGGGGTACCCTGTGGCACAGGGATGTGGGAGAAGTGGCATTCAGCACGTTCCGACCAGCGCAGCCATGCCCCATCATGCATGCCGCAAACTCAGTGAGTTGCTGGTGAGTTGCTGGTGGACGTGCTGCGGCAGCTCAGCCGGCCAGCCAGGGGGTGATTTGCCCCTGCATCTCACCCGGGAAGGATGCTGTGAGGCTGTGCAGCAGGGCCCTGCGCCGCAGCACCCAGCAGCGCAGGGAGTGGATGCGTGAGCGGACTTCCGCTGCTGGGCTCATCAGGCCCGTCCACCAATTCCGGTGCAGCTCCAGGCGCAGCTCTCCTGGGCACACCCCCGCCTGCAGGCTCAGCTGGTAGAGATGCCTGCAAATGCAGCAGAATGCGAGGGCCAAAGGCAGCTCGTTTGGTGCACAGGTGCGTCGCCAGGTGCACAAACTACGGGGAAGGCCGACCGGCGGCCGCGCTGCGGCGGCAGCAAGTGTGCAGCTAGAGCGCACCGGCATGTGCTGCCGAGCCTCAACGCGTCTTGGAGGCTGTCGATATGAGTGAACACAGCGGCCTGCAGCTCCGTCGGAAGAGACAGGAGGCTGAACGGCGCGGGGCGAGCCTGGCCGCGCTTGCGGCCCGACATGACTGAACTCTGAGGTGGTGATCAAAGCGTGGGCACGCGAACAGCGCCGTGAGCGCGCTCATGTCACCGGCGTCGCCCCGTCACTGCACTGCTGTGCTGCCTGCTGCCTCACGTGCCGCCGGCATGCTCATCTGGCCTCCCTCAGTGTCAACTTACACGTGCTGACATGCCAAGAACACGGGCAGAAACTGAGCATACAGCATGTCTGGTCATTATGCAGTCAAGGAGTGGCACAGACTCAGTCCGCAAGTGCCGCACATCAACAGGCAGATTGGTCATCAAGCCTGGGGCGCCCTCCTCATGTGCCGCAGCCGTCAGGTGCAGCCGCGTCCATTCAGCCCGCCTTCTTGGCCTTGTGCGCCTCCTTGAGCTCCTTGAAGCGCTTGAAGCACTGCGCCTTGGTCTTGCCCGGCACCAGGGCCGCCACCTGTGCACCAAGGGCGGGCGAGGGGGGAATGTAGGAGGGCATGCGGCTGGCTGGGTGGGCTGAGCAGGAGGGTTGCTGAGGCCAAGGCGGTTGCCGAAGGGGTGCCGACATCCCAATCATGACCCCATGCACATGTGCAATCTGGAAGTCAACTCGAGAAGCCGATGGTCGGCAGCAATGGAGGCCCCACCGCTCCTCTGCCCCCGGCCGCTGCCCCTCGACCCTGCACAGCTGAAGACCCCCACCCAGCCCACCTGGCCCCAGCGGTCCTCCGCATCCTTGCCCACTTGCTTCAGCGCCTTGACCAGAGCCAGCTCCTGCTCCTCACTCCACTCGCCGCTGGCCGCAGACACAACGGTCGCCGGCGCCGGCGCCGCTGCCGCTGCTGCGGGCGCCGCCGCGGCGCCGCCTGCGGGGGCCGCCGCTGCTGCTGCTAGGCCGGGCTCCAGCAGCACCGCTGCGTCGCCCTTGAGGTTCACCTGTAGTCGGTGCCAGGGTGGAGTTGGGTTGGAGTTGGGTTGGACGATTCGTTGGGCAGGGTGGGCGGCACAGCTGGCTTGAACTTGCACATGCACTCACGCAAAGCGCCTTCAACCCTGAGAACATCCACCACCCCAGCAGCCCACCTGGACATCGGTGAAGGCCATCGCGCGCGAGTCTGCGGCCGCCGTGTTGGCCAGGTTGCCCTGCCGCTTCTTGGCCACCACAAAGGTTTCGGACTGCACGCCGCCCACCTTGCCTGCACACAGGGACAGATAGAAAGGGAGAGAATAAAAGTGCTGTGGTCACCAAACATGTGTCGGGCTGCATGCTGCCCACCTTTCCTGCACAGCAGTGTGCAGCACTGCAACATCGATGGAAGCCGAAGCGGGCCACCTGTTTGCTTTCAGGCCGTGTTCCAACATGCCAGAGACTCCAACCACTCCCATGCATTCCAAATCTCTGCTGCCGCCCACCTGCTTTGAGGCCGTGCTTGACCATGTCCAGGATTTCCTCCACCGTCCGCGTCCGCACGTACGCCTGCACCGCCTCCCACCGCTTGCTGGTGCCGGGCGGGAACTTGTCCAGCGCCTTCTTCAGCAAGCGCACCTGCGATGAAGGGGAGCAAGGAATAGCAGGCGGTTTTGCAGTGGACAGAGGACAAAGGTCGCACTTGTCCAGAGCCTTCTTCAGCATGCGCACCTGCGATGAAAGGGGAGAAAAGAGAGAGCAACCAGTTGTGCAGCCAGCAAAGCAAAGCGGCAGGCACCCGCCCACCTGCACCCCCCCCAGCCCAAAGCCACTGATAACTGGCTCACACCCACGCATGTATTGCCAGGCACTCTCAGCCTCCCCCCTCACCTCCTCCTCGCTCCACTCGCTCAGCTTGGCCCGTATCTGCTGCCGCTCCTGCTTGGCCTGGTCCCTCAGAGCAGCCGCTGCAGCCTGTGGGTAGGGGGTGGTGCACACGGGGCAGCAAGTTCAAGGATGGGGCAGCGAACTCAAGCATGGCTCCTGCTTGGCCTGGTCGCGCAGCGCCGCCGCAGCGGCATGTGAAGGACACGCAGCAAACGGGGCAAGAGGGCACTTCCAAGATTGCTTCGCTGGCGGGACAGCAGCCGCAGGGCCGCACTAGGCTGTGCACGCAGAAAGCTGCAGGCGCATGCTGCCTGCACCAGTGCACTGGGCTCTTGCACGGCCGCCTTCCCAACGCGCACCTGCGCCGCCGCATCCTTCTGCGCCTGCTCCTGCTGCAGCTGCTGGCCGACAGCCGCCAGCTGCTGCTGCACCGCCGCCCGCTTGGCCTCTGCGTCCAGGTCCACAGCTGCCAGCTGGTCACACAGCCGCTGCAGGCCTTCAAGCCCCAGGTTGCTGCACAGCTGCTCAACATCCTCGCTGTCCACCGCCCCCGCCGGCAGGCCACTGCTGCTGCCCTCGCCGCCGCCCTCGCCCGCACACAGGCGGCGCAGGCGAGCACGCTCCCGCTGCAGCGCCTTCTTCTCAACCTGCCGCTGCTTGCGCGCCTCGGCTGCCGCTGCCTCCTCGGCCGCCGCCGCCGCTGCCGCCTCCTCTGCCTGCGGGCGGGGGTGAAGGAAGTTGGTGAGAAAGCTGAGGACGTGGTAGGCGAAGCCCAAGCACAGGACGCAGCGGCCGCAGGGACGGCCAGCTCATGCAGGCGCTGGCGCCCACAGCACCCGCAGCATCCACAACACCCACCTTTTGCCGCCTCTCCTCCAGCTGGCGCTGCATCTCCACAGCACCCACAGCACCCACAGCGTGCACGGCAGCCCCAGCCCACCTTGCGCCGCTCCTCTTCCAGCTGCCGCTGCCGCTCCGCCTCCTTCTCCGCCTTGCGCCGCTCGCGCTCCGCACGCTCCTCCTCCTTGCGCCGCAGGATGCTGTATGGATGCGAAAGAGCGGATTGGAAGGAATGAGGATAGGACTATGACCGACGCATGCGCAACACGCTCCTCTTCCTTGCGCCGCAGGATGCTGCACGGATACGAATGGAACAACTACTGCGGATGGTTCAGCACAGGCACAGAAGCTGACAAACGCACAGTTGCATTGGGTTCCCTGATTTGCTGGGGGCAGCACCCCCGGAGAGTGCCTTGTTGTGCTCACCGCGGGTCCTGCTTGTAGGCGCAGTCCACAAAGTCTCGGATGCGGCGGAACTCCTCCTTCTTGCCCTGGCGGGAGGCGCATGGGGGGGAAGGGAGGGAGCAGAATGAAGGGCCAGTGTCACAGCCCGGCATGTGGCCACGTGGCTGATTGAGAAACTTGAGGGCTCGTGATCTTTGCCTGTGATGCTCAGCTGTGCATGGCGCAGAAGCGCGGCGGTAGGGCACAAAGACGGCGGCGCTCTACCGCTAAATACAGTGTGGACAGGAATGCCGCCATCCGCTCGTGCACGTCGCTGCTGTGCAATGTCTAAACCCACCTGCTCCCGCAGCTTGCGGTTGTAGCGCTCAATCCAGCGGCGGTGCTCCCGCGACTCCGCCTGCAGTCAGGGAGGAATGGAGGCTGCATGAGCCCACGAGGGACGTGCAGGGCAAGGTGGCTGCCACAGCACACATGACTGCCCTTGGCACCGCACAGTCGGCCACGTGCGTAATTGCCATCACAGCTACCCAGCTTTTCCCCATGCCCCTCACCTGCTCAATGTCCTCCTCGTCGGGGTGCGGGAACTCGCGCCATGACTTGAAGGCGTACCAGAAGTTGTAAAACGCGTCCACCTGCGGGCGATGGTAGGGAAGTAGCGGAGAGCAAGTGGGCGAAGGGATTAGTGCAACCATGCACGAGGCACTGCGGCACGGTCTATACCGCGCAGGCCTTGCACAGCCTGCAGGTGGGCACGCGCCGTCACAAAAGAAACCCGTCAGTTGCCATCACACCGTGCCAATGGGCGCCTCCCTGTTCCCTAGGCCTGGCAAAGCAGCTTTGCACAGCAGCTATCCACAGCCGCCCTGCACAGTTACCACATAGCCCTCCAAGACTCACCTTGCTCATTGGCGCCTCCGCACCCCCAAGATCTAAAACCTTCCACTACCAACACTCCACAGCTGCCCTGGCCACCACTATTTAAGTAATTCAACCCCACCTTGTCCATGGGTGCGTCAGCATCCCCCAGGTCCGGCACCGGCTGGTTCACCGACCAGCGGCTGTTGCGGCGGAAGGCTGCGCCAAACACCTGCGCATTGGTGGGGCAGCAGTTGGGGCGGCTGGTGATTAAAGGTCGCACGCTCAAGCGTGCCGGCAAGTGGTTAGAAAGAACACGCAACAGGCACATTTCCTGCCGACCTGGCGAATCCCAGCACAGCACAGCACAGCACAGCACAGCACAGCACAGCGCAGCGCGGCAGCCCTTGCCGCACCTTGTAGAAGTCTGCGGGCGCGCATTCGGTGGGCAGCGAGTCGTCAAAGTCGTCGGTGGAGTCGTACTCGCGGCGCTGCGGAGGAGGAAATGAAAAAGGGCAAGGTGTTTCGTTCGGCAAGCCTTGCTGAAGCGCTATTCAGCGCTCTGCGTTGTCCAGGGACAACGTTAGCCTTTGAGGCGCTTGCCTGCTCCCAGCAGCTTGCAGCCTGCCTGCCCCGGGCTCGAGACACTATCCTGGGTGAAACAAACACAGCACTGCAAACCCTCAAACTGCGCCCACCTTTGCGGGGTCGCTCAGCGTCTCGTACGCCTCCTGCAGCTTCTTGAACTTGTCCTCCGCGGCCTTCAGAGCAGCCTCGTCTTGCGCGCCCTGCGGCAACAACAAGAGCAGCAGCAGCAGCAGGAGTGAGTCAGCACTGGTTGGCTGGCAGCACCCCTGCGGGTTGCTTCCCACGCGTTCCACCGCCTGCCTGGGCACGGCTGCCGACCCGGCTCACTCCCTCCCCCTCCAGCCTCCTGTCCTTCCCCCTGCCCTTCCACCCACTAAGACCCGCCTGCTTGTCTGGGTGGTGGATCAGCGCCGCCTTGCGGTACGCCGCCTTGATCTGCGACTCGCTGGCCATCCAGCGCTGCAGAGCAGGGCGGTGCAGGGGAAACGTAGGTGGGGTGCTGTGTGCGTTTTGATCTGCGTTTTACTCGCTGTCCAGTGCTGCCAGAAAGCAAAAGCCAACGCAGCTCTCAGCCCGGTTCGTGCTGCCAACACAGCAGCGCGCATCGACTGTTGACCGGCTCAACCGCGCGCTCAAGCAGGCAAAAACAAAGCAGCTGAAAGCAACAACAGCAGCACATTGGCTTGACCCACCTCGTGCTGCAGGCCCAGCAAGGAATACAGATCATCGTCCTCCGCCCGCCCCTTGCCCTTCCCCTTCTTCTTGCCCTTGCCCTTCCACTTGGCGCTGCGGGACAGAAGGAGTAGGACGGCGCTCCGTGCTCAGCGGCAAAAATGCTGGAGACGGCGGCAGCCGCCGCTGCGATGGGGCATGAAGGCGCATCCGGCTCCAGAATGTGCAATCTGCAGCTGCTCTGCAGGCGTGCAAATGCCCAGTGCATGGGTGCAGCTTCCGTGCCCCTGTTAGCAGCATGCCTGAAAGCATATGAATCCGACCAGTGATGCCAGGCAAACTAGCTGCTAGCCCACAGCCTCACCCAGCCACCGCCTCCTCCTCCAGGCTCGCAAAGTCGGCGGTGCTGCCCTGACGGCCAACCGCATGCAGCAACCGCATGCAACAAGCGCAGACACTTACGCCGCCCTCAGCCTCACCCAGCCACCGCCTCCTCCTCCAGGCTCGCAAAGTCGGCGGTGCTGCCCTGGCGGCTGACATCCGCGCTGGAAGCGCTCTCCACCTCGACTGCCTCCTCAGGCTCAGGCTCCACTGCACACAACGCAGGACAAGGATCAGATAAGAGCCTGGCATGGAGGCGGGAATATACGAATGTTTGCCACCTGCAGCCGCACTGCTGCTCAATCACGAGCGTACAAAACCACGCCACTGCCGCCGCCGCCAGAGCCGCCGCTGGCATCCTCGCCCCACAACGCACCGTACAGCCCCGCCTGCTTGAGCGCAAACAGGTGGAAGAAGTGGCCTGCCGGCTCCTTCCCGTAGCTCAGCGTGAAGGCGGTGGCCTGGGCATAGACGGCAGCACCGCCCTCAGGCACCAGCGCCGCATCGTAGGTCAGCAGGCGCAGGTGGTGGCGGTGGCGGTGCGGCATGGCGGCGGCCCGCGCTGGCGCGCTGCCCGCGTGCTGAAAAGTTTGTGTGGATGCGTAGGAACGCGATGCGGGCGGTTTGCAGCTCGTGGGTTGCTGGGCGGTGCAGACGCCGTAGCAAACGCGAACTGGGTTACCCGCAGCGCCCTGGGAGTGTACCAAACGATAGTTCACTATTGCTAGAACCTATGCAATAGCGCAAAGGGCTCGAAGCATGCAGGAGCCGATGCATGGGGCTCCTCCAGCTCAGCGTGCGCGCAGGCGAGCTTATCACCGGCTCTTGCCCAATTCCGCAGTTTGCATCAATTTCAAAGCTTTCAGCAAAAGGCTCAAGTGCTGCCGTGAGCGTGGCGCCCCGCGGCACGACAGAGACGCGGCCTGGGCCTCCCTGCGGGCTTGAAGGCCACCCTTAAAGCATCATGGTGAGTCGCCACAGCAGTAAACGATGTGATCGCGCACCCTAACCTTCTGTTGGCACATGGCGGCAGGAGGCGTTGGCCGGCGCCGCTGGCCAGCGCCGGCCAGAACTGCCACGATTGCAAGCCTGTCCATCTTGAGCCTGCATGGCACGTTCCCTACAAACGACGCATCCAATGCCAATGCTCCGCAGGCGGCCATCACGGCCACCACGCAGCAGAGCCGGTTCCACACCGAGACGCTCGAGGCGGTAGCGCAGGTATTGCCGAACTGTTGCTTGGGAGGGTGGCTTGCCTGCACAGGCTGCAGCAAGGATGCAGGTATCACACAAGATTGGTCTGCATGTGGTGGTTGTAAACTGCCAACTAGAATCTTGCATTGCAGAGGTATTAACCTGCATCAGCTGCGAGGCCACGGGAGCTGCTGCCACAACCCTCCCTCCTGCCTGCTGCCAATCAGCTCAGGGGTCCGCCCTGTTACATCCCACCCTGCCTCCCGCCAGGATGTCGACCTGCGCCAGCTGCACCTGGCTGTTGGAGACCGGGAGCTGCTGGCGGATGCGCATCTGCGCCTGTTTGCCGGCAGGCGATACGCCCTGGTGGGAAGGTGCGCCGCTGTAACTGTTTGGTGCTGTTTGCTTGGCTCTGCTCTACAGTAGTCCAAACGACACGGCTCTACAGTAGTCCAAAGGATTCAGGCCCGCCCTGGTGGGCAGGTGCGCCGCTGCGATTGTTTGGCTCCAGGAACCCTGGCTTGCAATCAGCCTGGTGGGCAGGTGTGGGTGGCGGCTGGAGCACATGAAACAGCACATGGGCTGCAAGAGCGCAGGCTAAAGGGCGGGGAGGCTGTTTGGAAGCCCGGCAGTCGTTGCATGCCTGGCCAGACGGCTGCTCGCCACCCCACACTGCCGCTGATCCCTCCTGCAGGAACGGCGTGGGCAAGAGCACGCTGCTCAAGGCAATGGGCTGGGGCTTGATGATCGGCTTCCCCAAGAACTTGCGCTGCCTGTGAGTTCCCGGGAGCAAGGTGCCGTGCTGCTGTCGCCTTGCGCATTTGCGTGCTGGGCCCTTGCGACGCAAGAGCTGGCGCTCTCCCTCATAGTCAGGGTTGTACTCTTCTTTTGATCAATGCAAGAGCGTGGAGGCGTGCAGCTGGGGTGTGTTGACCCTCCTGCTGAGGCTGCACTGTTTTCAATGTGTGTTTCCACCCTGGCTGCTGCAGGTATGTGGATCAGCTGGAGGGCGTTGATCCGCAGCAGACCGCCATCCAGGTGGTGGTGCAGGCCGACACAGAGGCGCAGCGTGCACAGCGCGAATCCGAAGCCCTCGAGGCGAGCAAAGGGTCGAGGCGGGTGGCAGGGCCGCATGGCTTGTGTGACTCTGTTGAGAGGGAGGGTGGCAGGTGTGGCTTCGCACGGATTTGGAGAGAGGAGGCGCCTATAGCTTGGCCTGCTTAGGCAGCTGCTGCGCCCCAGACAACACCCAACCCAAAGTGTCATCCTGAGCAGCTGCCACGCCGAGCAAGTCGGCACTGTAAACCTCAGCATTGCGCTGCCCCTTATCAAAGCGCAGGGCGTGCTCGAGAGCGGCGATGCAGCGGACGTGGCGCACGCGCTGCGCCAGCTGAGGGTGGAGCGCCTGCAGGTGGGGCAGCAAGCTGCCGTGCTGGTCAGCAAGCTGCCAATGTGTGTGCCAGCCTAACTTGTTGAGGACAACCGTAGCCAGACCGTCAATGTAGGGCTGGGTTATTGCAGTCTTCCCCTTGTATTTTTGCAGTGCACTCCCAAGCCGCAGGACTTTACACCTGTTGTTACTTGACTTGCCAAGCTGGCTTGAATGCCGTTCTGCTGCTACCAAATGCAGGACGAGGTGCAGGAGGCTCGACAGATCGCGGAGCGGCGCAGCGGCGAGCGAGGTCTGGCGGCGCGGCAGGTGAGGGTTGACGGCAGGCGAAGCACACGCGCAACACGTTCACGGAGCACCACCAGCTGTATATTTACACATACTCTGTGGCATTCTTTATCTCCCCAGGCGCTTGTCGCGGCGGAGGCTGAGCTGGCGGAGGCGCAGCAGGCGTTGGATGCACCCGTCCCCCCCGAAGAGCTGCACCGAGCATTGGAGGCTGCGCAGGTGGGCCGGGGCGGCCAGGAGAGGGTGGGGGCAGGTGGGTAGGCCCTCTGCTGGTGCCTTCCTGCTCAGGCATGTTCACATTCCACCAGCCAAGCTGCCGCCCGTCGCTGTCCCTTCCTCTGTTTGCTGCCTGTCCACCGATCCGGATGTTGCAGGACCTGCTGAACGACCTGTTTGACCGGCTGTCGCTGCACATGCCTTTCCTTTTGTATCGATCCATGCATCCTTATTGATGTTGCAGGACCTGCTGAACGACCTGTTTGACCGGCTGTCGCTGCGAGAGCCGGAGGAGGCTGAGGCCCAGGCTCGGGCCATCCTCACCGGCCTGGGCTTCACCCAGGCGCAGCAGGAGGGGCCGCTGGGCCAGCTGTCAGGTGGGGCTGTGTAGCGGGGGGTCAGGTGGGAGGGGGTTGCAGCCACGCAAGGAACATACGCATGTGCTATGCGACATTTGCCATCAATTTTCCTCTCAACGTGCCAGTTGGCAAGGCTGCGTTGCGCTGCGTCGCGCAGCCCACGCCGCCCAAGCGCCGCCCTGCAACCCTCCGCCTGCCTGCCTGCCTGGCGCAGGCGGCTGGCGCATCCGGGTGTCCCTGGCGCAGGCGTTGTTCCTGCAGCCCGATCTGCTGCTGCTGGACGAGCCCACCAACCACCTGGACCTGCCCGGCATTGTGTGGCTGCAGGTGGGTGGGGGGCTGGGGGATGGCGTGAGCGGATAATTTCCAAGCGCAACTCTGGGTGCACAATGCCGAGTCCTCCTCTTCGCCGTGCAGCACTGTTTAACCCCAGGCACGCCATTGTCTGATTCACCGGAGGCTGCCGTGCGCCCTTGAACTGACACTGCTGACGGCTCCTGCCCTGCAGAGATACCTGCGCAAGCAGGAGCGCTGCGAATGCTGTACATGCTTCGTTTGGCTGCCCACTCTGTTGCCTCGCTCCCTGTGTGCTGCCCTGCAGCGATACCTACGCAAGCTGGAGCGAACCACGCTGGTGGTTGTTTCGCACGACCGCGCCTTCCTCAACGCGGTGGCCCAGGTGCGGGTAGCGGTTGATTTGCAGCACTGGGGCCCACAACGGGGAGGTCTGACCCAGGGGGTGCAGCGGCAGGGAGCCATACACGGTACACTGCATTATCATCATCATCAGCTGAGCCTCGGTTGCCGGCACATGCCAGGCTCCTGTTTGCTGACACCTGGGCTGGCCTGCAGTGCTGTGTGTGCGCTGCTGGGTGGCCCCATGTCGACCTCCGCGTGCCCACCAGCTGTGGCGACACCCTGGCCCCCCCTACAGGAGATTGTTGTGTTCAAGAACTCCCAGCTGAAGTATTACACTGGAAACTACGACGAGTATGTGCAGCAGGTGGGTGGCAGCTGGTGTGCTCCTGTTATGCTTGAAATCACTGTGATGGCAGCAGGCAGAAAATGTGGGTTGGAGACTTGGACGGGTGCCGCAGCAGGCGGTGCCGCAGCAGGCGGGTGCAGCAGCAGGCAGTGCCGCAGCAGGCGGGTGCAGCAGCAGGCGGTGCCTCAGCCATGTGGTAGGGTAGCAGGCTGAGCTGCAGGCCACCAGCAGCCGCCTGGCTGGCGTTGCCGACTCCTGCAGGTGGAGGAGCGGCAGCATTGGAGAGGCAGTGTAGCAGCAGGCTGACTCAATTGCACCCACTTTCAGCAGTCGCTCATTTGCCCCGCCCCACCCCCACAGGTTGAGGAGCGGCAGCTGCACCAGCTGCGCCTGGCGGACGGCATTGAGCGCAAGAAGGAGCACATGGAGAAGAGGTGGGGTGGGGGTGGCTTGATAATCATAACGTTATAACGTCGGCAAAACGGCGCACGCCTGACGAGGGATGGAGGTGGGACAGCGCTGGAAAAGCAAGAACACGTGCCCACTGTGCATCCAACTTACCCGCCGTGGCGGCCTGCATTGCACCTGCAGCATTCAGGAGGGTCTGCGCCAGGCCAAGAAAGCGGGCGACGACAAGAAGTTGGGCATGGTGGCCTCCCGCAAGTGAGCCAGCTTGGTGTGCTTCCCAGCACTCCTCAACGCGATTGTGCTGCACGGCCGTGATTTGCATGTTTGGCGGCAGTATGCGTAGCAGCTGCGGGGTTTGGTTAAGCAGTTCGAGTATTGCACAGGGAGCCTGATGTTTCTGGAATGTTTCTTTCGTGGTGCAGGAAGAAGCTGGAGAACCGGATGGGCATGGAGAAAAACGCGGCAGGACACCGCCTCAAAATCAACAAGGTGCGCACCTCTGCCTCCCAGCACCTAGCCTCGATGCTGAGCATGCGTCTGCATGACGGCAGTTGCCTGTTGAAAGGGCTGTGTGGCTGTGAAGTTGGCTGGCTGCATGCATGCACTACTGCCGCTGTGTATAAGCGAAACTGCAAAGACCGTGGCAGGGTCTAAGGCCGGCACCCGCAAGCGCTTACTGGCCTAGTCTTAGACCATTCTTGCTGCGCCCACGGATGCAAGCTGCTCATGCCTCCTGCAGGACTTCGTTGGCTACTTTGACAGCGCACGACAGCAAGGTGGGACACCAGCCCTGCTTGCATGCCATGCCTCAGCCGCTGAGGCAATGCAGGCCGCTTCCCTGCAGTACAACTCACGGCCCTGAACCGGCGGCACCCCCACAACTTGCATCAACTCATTTTCCAATGCTGCGCCCTGTCGCAGCCGAAATCGAGGAGAAGGAGGTTGTGGCGCCTTGGAAGGTGCCCGAGCCCGACCCTCTGAGGAGCAAGGGGCCCGTGGTGCAGGTGCGCCGGGCTGGTGGCACACTCTTGGGCAGGCATTGCTGCTGCCAAGCCAGGTGTGCAGGACCAGCAGCCTGCGAAGAAACATGATCCTTGCAGAGTGGATGGGCGCGGATGGCGCGCCTTGCAGCAGCTGATGCTGCGTGCTAAGTCTGACCCTCCTCCACCTGCTGCAGCTGGAGGCCGCCTCCTGCGGCTACCGGCGCGGCCAGCCGGTGCTGACGGGAGTCACGCTCTGTGTCGAGCAGGTGCGGCGCTGGCTGTCCTTGGTTCTTCGATCCAAGCACTCTCCTTGCTGAGCAGCCTGCCCTGATCCAAGCGAGATGGCCCCCACACACATGCTGCACTGCAGGGAGAGCGGGCGGGGCTGGTGGCCCCAACTGTGCACCTCAGTACGCTCTAACAACTCACAAACCCCACCTGTCATTAAACCGTGTGCAGGGCGAGCGGGTCGCGCTGGTGGGCCCCAATGGCGAGGGCAAGTCCACGCTGGTGACCACGCTTGTGGGCGATCTGGCGCCGCTGGCGGGCACTGTGCAGACCCACGGGTGGGTGCACAGGGAGGGGGCCACACTGCCACCAGACACTGGTGCTTGTCGCAGATGTAGGGGCGGCAATGTGGATCATGGTTCCCTCCTGCTGGCTACCACCTGCTGTTCCACAGAGCGGAAACATAGGCTGGCAGCTGCAGGGATGCACGGACCAGCGCCACACTCAGTCCAGCTTTCACGCCCTTCTTGGCTGTGGGCCAGCGCTCACCATGGGCCTCGCTTCAACACCGACGTTTCTTGTCGCCGCCCCTCGCCGCCCCGACCCCGCAGCTCCGCTCGGGTGGCCATGTTCAAGCAGACGCAGGTGGAGGAGATGCGGTCCCTGCCAGACGCAACAGCACTGTCCTACATGCAGGTACAGGCTCCAGCTGTGGTGCTACAGTGTCTGGTGCCGTGCGGGCTGCAGGTCTGCTCATCGGCTCTCTGCAACTTGTTGTATTGCACCGCTTGCCAGGCAGTGGGGTCCTACTTGGCAAGCATGGCGGCTCGACTCGACCTGTGCACCGCTCCCGCGCGCTCCTTCTGCCCAGTTCTTTCCTTCTGTTCCTTCTGCCCTGCACAGGAGCGGTGGCCGAGTGAGAGGGAGCAGGCGCTGCGCAACCACCTGGGGTCCTTTGGCATCAAGGGCGCGCTGGCCACGCAGCCGCTGTCCACACTTTCAGGTGCGCCTGCGCATCCATCCTTCTGGTGCTGGTGGGGTTGAACGATGAACCGAATTCGGACCGCCCCCATGCAGCCGCGGTGCACACTCTTCGCTGCATCTTGCTGTACTCAGCAGCGGCTTATCTGTAGCGTAATCTGTTTCTCAGCTGCGGAGGCGAAGAAGCTCATCAGGCTTGCAAGTGGTCGCACGATGCTCTCACTCCCACCGACCTGTTCCTGCAACCAACCCGTGCCCCTCTGCATCCTCCTTCCTCTGCTGCAGGCGGGCAGGCGGTGCGAGTGGCGCTGGCTGCCGCCTTCTTTGCCCGGCCGCACCTGCTGGTGCTGGACGAGCCCTCCAACCACCTGGACCTGGAGGCAAGCTTGTTTGATTTGCTGGATATTGCTGATGCGCAGAGCCCGGGCTCTATGTGGCAACCGGATGATCTCGAGCTGGAGCACACAATTATAGCGGACCCCTGTCGTTTACACGTTTGTGTAATTCGAACAATAGCTGCTCTGCTGGTGTGCTCATCGCCCTGCTATACACGCCCTCTCCCCTCCTCCTCCCTTCGCCACCAGGGCGTGGAGAGCCTGGCGGCTGCGCTGCAGGGCTTTGCGGGCGCAGTGCTGCTGGTGTCTCACGATCAGGTGGGTGGCGCCGCCCCCTTGTGACTGTGATGAGTCATGACCGTTGATGAAGCCTGTTCCCTGCGCCACGATGGTCCGGTTTGGTAACTCTTCCATCCTGCCGTTCTGCCAACCGCATTCTGCCGCCGGTTCGGCTCTTGCCCCCTCCCCAGTTCCTGGTGGCCGAGGCGGCCCAGCGTGTGTTCCTGGTGGCATCTGGCTGCATACAGCTGCTGGAGGGCGGCGTGCAGGAGTATGTGCAGCAGCTGAGCGGCGGCGGCAAGAAAAAAGCGGCAGCAGGCAAGGCAGCGGCAGCGGCAGCGGCGGGAAGCGGCAGCAGCCAGGCGGCAGGGAGCAGCACGAGTGCAGCTGCCGCCGCGGCTGCGGGGCTCAAGCCTGGAGCTATCAAAGCAGCCAAGGCGGCTGCTGCCGCAGCTGCCAGGGGCGGCGGCAAGAAGCGGTGATGGCAGTGTAAGCCTCATGGTCTCGGCACGGCAGGCACATGTTCACAATTCCCAGTCACACGTCACGGTACCTGGACCACGCATCACATTGATCGCCCATCACATTGCACCATTCGTTCATCGCCTTCAAATTTCATTTCGGAACTTGCACCTGTTCAAAGCTTCTTTAAAGCGTCCTCACAGGGCAGCAGTGCCGACATGCTGTTGCTGCCGCCGCGGCGCACCGACTGGAGCCAACTGCCGCCAGATGACTCTCTCAGTTAATGTGCTCTGGACAGAAGCGTTACTACAGTAGTTGAGTGTGCAGGGCGATGGAGAGCTCTGATGCCACTGCATATGGGACCTGCCAAATCAAGAGGAACAGCCACCACACATGTCATGGCGCAGCGCGCGCCGGCGAAGCTGGTGACAAGGACGCCGCGTCCTCAAATCCAAGCCTAATCTTCCATGGCAGAGGAGAATGAGGTCCGCCCAAACCTCGCAAACGCTTGAGCCGCTGCCAGAGGACTCTGCGCAGGAGCTGCCCGCGCCCCTGCAGCAGCTAGGCACCGCGGTTCCCGCAACCCGCCGAGGGCGACGAGTGTCGAGCAGCGCGTCCCGCAGGTGCAGCAGCCGGTGACCTGCTGCCATTTGTGCCGCCGCTGCGCATGTGGCTGCCTCCACCGGGGTGCGGCCTGCGTCCGGGTGAGCCAACCCTGTCGTCTGCCCACCTCGGTCACTCCTCCTCGCCGCTGCCTGCAGGCGAAAAATGGACGAGCAGGCAGAGATCCTGCAGCTGACGAAGGACAAGTTGACGCTGCAGAGTCAGCTGGACGCAGCGCAAGACATCTTCAAGGCGGAGCAGCAGGCGGCAGCGGGCTGGAAGGCCTGTGCAGACGACTACCGCCAGAAGCTGCTGAAGGCCCAAATGGAGATCGCTGAGCTGAAGCAGAAGCTGACGCTGGCGCAGCAGGGTGAGTGCACCTGGCTTGAAAGCGACCGCTCCGCAAGCGCAGCGCGGCATGGCCTTGAATGACGCTGCACCGCTGGTTTTCGAAACTGCGAGTCCTTGCCTGCGATCCTGCCATCTGCAAAGCTTTGCCTGCCGCTCATGCACCTAACCCTCCTTTTCCTTCCACGCCTTGCAGGCTCCCGGGACCTGACCATGGCCAGCGCATCCAAGCAAGACTCACCCTGATGCCAGATCAGGTCAGGTTCAACACCGACATGCATGGGATTCCCTGCGCTTGGCAAGCTTGCACAGCAGCAGCTCACTGGGTTGCTGTGCTGTGCTGTGTTTTCGCCATGCTGTGCAGCAACAGTGCATTTGCGGCACCTTCTTGCAGACCCCCTGCCAACCCATACTTGTATGTGGCTCCCACCCTTGCACTGCAGCACTGGCGTTCATCTTAGCGATGGACGCTGTCCAGCAGAGGCATGCAGTGGGACAGCCCCTGTAGCGAGCGGCGCAACAGCGATAGAGAGCCCACCAGCCAGCCGTTTGGTTTTGCCAGTCAGTCTATGTGCACTGCGTTTTGCATGGCTCCATCTGTTTCTCATGCCGAGCCATCCCTTCCCACCCCTGTCCACCTGGCCATGGTTTGTGCAGCTCGAGCATGTGCGCCCACTGATGCCTGATTGTTTGCTGTGTGTGAGACTGTGCAACCTGTTCAGCATCAAGACCTGAGTCACAAGCAAGCTGGAAACGGCAATGGCCGGGTATCACACACATCTGACTGCCAAAAACTGCATCGCTGCAATGCCCAGCTTCGGCCTGCTCACAAGAAGCCCCTCAGCAGGCGCACGGCCAGGCGGGCGGCCGCCGTGGCGCGGCGGCCTGGGGCGCGAAAGTGCGCCTCACCCAGCACCTCCTGGCAGTGCCCCTTCAGCAGCTCAACTTCCCGGCCCAGCGCCTGTGAGCAGTGGGATCAGGGTGGGGAAAGTGCAGAGGGGAGCTGTTCAAAAGTCGTCCCATTGTTGCACAAAAGTTGTCCTTTTGTTGCACAAGTCAGCAACGCTGCAAGTCAACAACAGCAACTGCCTGGCAACCCAACAGAACAGCACTTGTTACCTGCTGCAGCTGCGGGTTGCGGGTGACCAGCAGGAAGTTGAGCTCAAGGTCTCTCCGCAGCGACCTCCAGCCGTAGTTGCTGCTGCCCACAGAAGTGACAGCTGGAGCCGCCCAGCGGGTTGACTCCCCGCCGCCTGCGCTGCCTGCTGGGGCCGGTGCAGCAGCGGCACCAATGCTGCTGTTGCCACTGTTGCTGAAGAAGCTGCCGCTGCCGCTGCCGCTGCTGCTATCGCCAGCCTCTGCAGCAGGCAGGCTAATCCAGATGCCTTTGGCATGGTACTCCCAGCCCGGCCTGCAGTATTCGAATAGACGACGCTTGCTGCCCAACAGCTGCTCCCCAGCCGCCGCTTTGGCCGCTGCTGCTCCGCTTGGCGTTGACTCCTCCCCTGCCCCCGTTCCTGCAGCTAGCGGTCCCCAGGCGCTGCCGCTGCTGTCGCGGTCTCGCGGCTGTTCCCAGGCCTGGCGCCAGGCCAGCCGGCGCTGCTGCCGAGTAAGGCGCCGCCAGGTGCGCTGCTCCAGCAGTGAGTACGCCAAGGGGATGAGGCCTGTGGGCAGGGAATGCAGCCAGGGGGCATGTTCAGGCCATCAGATGTAGGATACGCAAGGCAGCCAAAACACACCATTGCTGCAGGAGGGAGGTGGCCACGAGGGCACCAAGCAGAGCACGGCAAACAACTGAGAGGGCAAAGGAGGGTCGCTCATTACCCCCGCACCGACCTGAGACGCCTTTCGATCCGAAAAAGCCGTTGGCTTCGGGGGCGGCTGTCACCAGCTCCAGCTCAAGGCCACCCGCCTGCAGGGGCAGGAGGAGGATGCGCACACGGAATCGATTTGGTTGTGCTTATGTTATGCTGGTTTGATATTTATGGCAGCTGCCTGCCGGCACTAAACTGCAAGCTGCTGCATGATGCAGGCACCAGGCAGCAGGCAGGTAACAGACACATGATCAGAGGTCGGGTGCGACTTGGAGCAGCCAGCACGCCAGCATGCGCAGGCGTGCCATAGCCACAGGTGGCCACTCACTCGGCGGGACAAGAAGCGCTCCAGCGGGCGAGCGAGATTCAGATATGGCGAGGTTAGCTGCACCAGTGCGGAGCTACTGCCGCCGCCGGCGCCGCCTCTCCAAGTCCAGGCAGCGGTGCCAGCCGGCCAGCTGGGCATGGCACTGCCCCAGCCCTGTGACCTACTGCTGCCGCCGCTCCCCGTCCTACTGTCTGCAGCGGTATCTTGCACGGATGTCGCCGGCAGCCCGCCCCATGCCGGCTGTGCTGCGGGCAGCTGGGCAGCCCACGCAAGGGTGGCCAACGTCAGCTGCTCCTCCTGCCGCAGGCCCGCAAACCCAGCCTGCACCACGGGCACGAGCCAGGTGTCCGGCTCCTGCTGCTGCTCCGCTGCTGCTGGGCAGTCTCCATCCGCCGCTGCGCCCCCTGCCACCGCGCCTGCGGCCGCTGGCTGCCCTTGGGGCTCTACCTGCCAGCCGCTACTCTGCTGCTGAGGCACACCCTGCTGCTGCTGCTGCTGCTGCTGCTGCCCCGCCTGGCCCTCTCCTGGCCCTGCCACAAACAGCGGCAGCAGCTCGCGCTGCAGGCGCCAGGAAAACAGTGCCGCCTGGCGCACCGGGTCCACCCCTGCGGGACAGGCCTCCAGGCGGTACCGCTGCTGCCGCTGCAGGCGGTGCCGCTTCAAGTGGTGCTCCTGCTGCTGCTGCTGCTGCTGCTGCTGCTGCTGCTGCTGCTGCTGCTGCTGCTGC
>VFQQ010001401.1_pt1 | contig 33811 bp, 29 predicted proteins | sample 3512341 | NCBI WGS metagenome assembly VFQQ01 (sample SAMN10412373, study PRJNA504923) | tailings metagenome | isolation source: Relicate 2 Philex TSF1 revegetated site | place: Philippines: Tuba, Benguet | collected 2017-08-29 | reverse complement strand
AAGTAGTGTAAGAAAGATTGATTTTTTTATTAATGTTTTCATTTTGATTTTTTAACAATTTATAAATTCGGGTTGTTTGGTTTCATTTTATGGCTTTTTAAACGTCAAGTAAAGCCTGCATCACTGTATACAGGGCAGGCGTCAAGGTTTAAATGTGCAAAAAACGGTATTAATAAAAGCTTTATTCTTAATCCAAGATAAGAATAAAGCATTTTTGTTAAAAGCAAATTTAATAAAATGCAAGTGTAAAAAGTAAAATTAATTAACCTATAAAATCTTGTAAATATATAGTGCTGCTTATTAAATGGCATATGAGTTGTTTTTATAACGCAATGATATTTAGCGAATTAAATAAGTTGTATTTTGCTATTTCAGCTGTTTAAATACCATATCAGCAGCCAGTTTATTAATTGTAAAATTTACATTATCAATTTATTTGCAGTAGTTAATTAATTAGATACTATAATGCATACAAAATGCACAAATACGGCAAGAATTTACAAATCAAACAGGGATTTTAAAGCATCATAAACACCATTTGAATGTACTTGGTATTTTGTAATTAAATCGCTTTGCATTTGGCTTTTAACTTCTAACGAGAGTAGCACAAATAGTACAGCCAATAACAGGGTAACAATGGCTAATGCTTTGCGCATTTCTGCTTCGGTTACTTGTGGTTGTTTATTGCCTAACATACCTTATGCATTAACATGTTTTTGAATGGTTTTGTTGTTTAAAAACAACACAACCAGCGATACAGTAATACCTAGCAAAGCAATTAGCGAAAATATTCGTAAGCCATTATACCATTGTATGTTAATAAACAACAGTAACAACGAACATAAAGCTACGCCCAATAACGGCGGACGAAGGTACTGCATGCCAAAATATATTTTATGCTTATTGCCGGTAATTATGCCTTTTAACAGTAAGTTAATGCCCATCCATTGGTTATTAAAAAATACTTTGTATTGGTTAAGTTTTAACTTCCAAAATGCGTCTTGGCTTTCTAAATGTTTGCTAACTTTTGCTTCGGCATGATAGGTTTGCCGTGGTAAAAAGTCGGTTAATTTTGCCTGAACCAACTTGGCATCTTTGGTAAACAAATCGGCGTCTATGGCATTAAATACCCTAAACGATAAGGCATATCCCGTATCGTTAATGCTGGCAGGTAAATTTAATTCCTGTGCCATAGATCGGTCTATAAAATCGTACAATGCCTTATTGCCGGCCAAGTAATTATTGGCCATTCCTGTAGCGGTTCGGTTTAACTCGCTTTGTATTACTTCAAATCCTTCGTTTAGTTTTTTATTTATATGGATTAAAAAAAACGGATTCAGTTCATGTGTAGGTTCAAGCAATACCACTGCATCTGTATCGCTGTCTATTTGCTGCTTTAATTGCTGGGGCACTGTTGTGCCGGCATTCATTTGAAATACCAAATATTTATCAGACCGGTTGTGTTTTAAAAAAGTATCGGTTGCAACAAAATAGGCTTTAAAATTGCTGTAATGTTGTTGCAATAAATTATTAATGGTTTGAATAAAATCTGTTTCGTTTACCGGCCTTGTATATAGTAATGCAATTTTTTGCAAACGTGGCGTTTGGTTGTTTGAAGCAACGGTAGGTTCAACCTTAATTACTTTTTTAGCTTTTTTGCTTATTACAAATACCACCAATAAGTAGGTGGCTGTTAAAACCAATAGCGCCAAAACCACTTGCGCCATTAAAATATATAAAGTTTCCATGGCTTATACTTTAAAAATTTTGGTAATTAATTTTAAAACACCTTTGTTAAACTGGTCTTTGCCGGCATAATATAAATTGTCAAAAGGCGTGTCAACCCCCGGAAATAAATCTACTTGGTAAATATGCTTTAATTCTATTACCGCTACAATTAGCAATGCCAATACTGCAATTACATAGCTAAACTTAGCAAAATCTATTACATGTTGTTTAAACTTGTTTAATTGCAGCCAAATAAAACGGGCACGTGCAAACGAGGTGCTTTGCTTTTGTGTTAAATGCGAAATGTGTAAAACTGTTTTCATGTTTACTGCGTTTATGTAAACACGAATATAAATTATTTAAACTGCTGTATTTGCTATTCTAATGGCTGTTAAAATATATTTCGCTGATTTATAAGCATAAAATTTTCAACAAAAGTTAAAAATTGTATAAAAAAGCGGAAGAAATAGGGAAATAATTCGATTTAATCGGCTGTTATAATTATTTAAATGGCGGTAAAATTATTTAATCTGCTCCATTAAAGTTCTAAATGCTACAACCGAATTGCCAAACTTTGCTTTGGTTTTAGCTTGCAGAGCCGGGGCAAAATTGGTGGTATAATCATCAAAGTCGGCCATGGTATTGGCTTGGTATTGAACAACAAATGTATGTCCGGTTTCGTCTTCTTGTCTTGTTAGCAGCCTGTAAAACGAATATCCAATAAATTTTCCTGTTGCCATTACCTCTGGTAAATGCTCTTGTTTCATCCATTGTTCAAAAGCCGTTGCTACTGCATCGTCGGCATTAACGGTTACATTGTAAACTATCATATTAATTAATATCATCGCCGCGCAAGCGGCGGTAAATTTTTCTTATTTCGGTTAAGTAAAAACTGCCACTGTATTGGTCAATAAACTGCTCACACAGCTTAGTTGCAGTAGCTTTATCTTGCAAATAATTTAAGTGTATTTGAACCAGCTCAAAGAGGGCATTATCGCCAAAAATGCCGCTACCATGCTCTTTATGCACCATATTATAGAACTTTATGGCATTGGCATAGTCTTTTTGTCTTACATAAATTTGAGCTCGTTTGTACAATATATCATCGGTTAATTCGTGTTTTGGATAAAGTGATTCTAAAGAATCTAACGTTTGCATAGCCTGCCCAAACTGCTGTCTGTAAAAATACAAATCGGCACGGGCATAAATGGCCAAAGGTTCTTCGTTGCTATCAACGGTATTGTCTTGTATAAGCAAGCTTAACTCTATGGCATTGTTTGCAATAAGTTGTGTGGTAGCTGTTTTTAATACATCTAACTGAATGCGTGCCCAGTCGAATTCTCCAATAAAATAACTTAAACGAGCATTTCTATACTTTGCTTCACGCCCAATGGGCTCCTCTTTAAAATCGTTATCAACCTGACCATAAAGCAACATGGCCTCCCAAACTTCATTTTTAAACAAATACAAATCGCCTAATTCTAATTTGGCATCGGCAATGGTTTTGGCATCTAAGCGTGGTGTATTAACTAGTTTTTCAAGTGTTTTAACTGCACTGTCGGGTTGGTTTAAATAATAGGCCTGTAAACGTGCCAGCTCTTTAATGGTATTGGCCATAAATGGCACATAACCAAACTCTGCAATTAATTGCCGGTACTCGCTTTTAAGTATTTGTAAATCGGAGGCAGTATATTTATCGTCTAGTAATTTTTTACCACGTACTTCAACCATTGCATTGCGTGCATAGGCATAATACGGCCCGTCTGCCCCAAGCGCTGTTACTTGATTTAAAATGGCAATTGCCGCATCGTACTTTTTATTTGATGAAGCCAATAATCCCAATTCCATGATACGTCGACCTTGCTCGCGGTATTTTTTATCGAGCGCTTTCACATACACCAATGCACCGGTAAAATCTTGCAGCTGTACATGGTACCAAATTAACATTTCGTTGTAGGCTTCGTTGCCCGCATTTTGTTTTATACGTTTTAATAGTGCATTGCGTAATAGCAAAAAGTCGGTTGGTTCAGACAAATAATTTTGCAAATAACCCTGTACATTTTCTTGCTGACTTTCATCTACCAATAACACATTTAAATACTCATCTATGGCATTGGTTTTTTGGTTTAAATCTACATACAAACCTGCCAATTCGTTGGCAAAAAGCAAATCGCTGCGCATTAATTTACGCCCTTGTAAATAGGTTTGAACCGACTGTTCCTTTAGCCCTCTTTTTAAGAAGGCATTGGCCAATTCTTGTACGCGGGGCTCGGCAGGAATAAGTTTATTTATAAGGTTTTGGTAGGCTAAAGTTGCATTTTGCGGCTGGTTTTTTAATTGTAAAATATAGGCTGCATCTACTTGATAGTAATAGCTTGCCTCGTACCTGCGTTGTTGTTTTTTGGCTAATTTTCCGGCCTCGTCTAAGTTGTTAAGTTGCACATAACTTTTAAATAGGTTATCGTAAAAATAAACCGATTTTGGGTTTTTAGCCAGTAGTTTTTCGTACAAATCGGCTGCTTTTGCATATTCTTTTTCAGCCATAAATTGGGCTGCAAGTTCTTCATCAACCTTTTGTGCAAAGGCTAGCGCAGGCAATAACAATAGTATAAAAAACAATTTTCTCAACATGCCAAAAATACACATTTTAACCAGTGTGCATAACGAAAATTTTTACTTCAAATTATTTTGTCATTTTTGCATCAAACTAATTCTTCTGTGGCAAACCTTAAAAACCTGGCATCGCAAACGGCAATATATGGCTTAAGTACCATTGTTGGCAGGTTCTTAAACGTAATGCTTGTGCCACTTTACACACGCATTTTTACACAAGCCGAGTTTGGCATTCAGGTAGAATATTATGCCTATATTGCTTTTGTAAATATTTTACTTACCCACGGCATGGAAACAGCCTTTTTTCGCTATGCCGATAAGGATAACCTACGACAAGTTTATGCTACCGCATTTTTATCGGTTGCCGCAATTTCGGGCATTTTTGCTGTATCCATTTTGCTTTTTTCGCAGCAATTGGCCTCGGTAATGGGGTATGGCAATATTACCCTGTTTATTTGGTTTAGTGCAGGCATTCTTGTTACCGATGCACTATGCGCCATTCCGTTTGCATTGTTGCGCCACCAAAATAAAGCCATACGGTTTGCACTTATAAAAAACATAAATATTGCTGTAAATATTGGTGCTAACTTGTACCTGTTAATCTTGGCTCCTTATGTTAAAAATAGCTATGCCATTGCATTGCCATTTTATACACCTAATTTGGGTGTGCATTTAATATTTGTATCTAACTTGCTTGCCAGTGCTGTAACGTTATTGTTATTATTGCCTCAACTTCTTTATATAGGTAAATGGTATAACTATGCTACCTGGCAAGTATTGTTAAAATATGCATTGCCTATGGTATTGGTTGGTTTTGCAGGCATGATAAACGAAACATTAGACAGGTTAATGCTTAAACACTTTGCTGCAACTACCAACGAAGCAAATGTGTTAAATGGCGTTTATGGCGCTACTTACAAGTTTTCAATTATTATAACGGTTTTTATTCAGGCATTTAAATACGCAGCAGAACCATTCTTTTTTGCACATGCCAAAACAACCGATAAACGCGATTTATATGCGCGGGTTATGGACTATTTTGTATTGGTTTGTTTAGCCATTTTTTTAATGGTAACTCTTTTTATGGATGTATTTAAAATTTACCTGGGCAATAAGTTTCATGAGGGTTTACACATTGTACCCATTTTATTGCTGGCCAATATTTGTTTGGGTATTTATTACAACCTTTCGGTTTGGTATAAACTATCAGACAAAACCGGTAAAGGCGCACAAATAAGTTTAATTGGCGCAGCAATTACCATTGCATTAAATTATATACTAATTCCAAAAATTAGTTATACCGGTTGTGCCATTGCCACATTGGCTTGTTACGCCACAATGATGGTAATAAGTTACATGTGGGGAAATAAGTATTATCCTATTCCTTACAATGTAAGTAAAATAGCCGTGTACAGTTTGTTGGCCATTGGCTTGTTTTTTCTAAATTATTTTTGGGTTGAACCTACATTTACAAATGCCTATTTAAAACATGGTATGGGTTTGTTAATGCTAAGTGCATTTGTGGCATATGCATGGCTTAAAGAACAACCGTTAAAGCAACTAAAATGACAATAACCGTAAAAGTAATAAACCAAAGCAATAACCCCTTGCCGGCTTATCAAACCCAGCATGCAGCCGGAATGGATATTTGTGCCTCGTTAACCGAACCAGTTACTTTGCAACCCATGCAAAGGCAATTAATCTCAACCGGGTTATTTATAGAATTGCCACAAGATTTTGAGGCGCAAATAAGGCCGCGCAGCGGCCTGGCATTAAAACATGGCATAACCGTGTTAAATAGTCCGGGTACAATAGATGCCGATTACCGTGGCGAAATAAAAGTATTGCTTATAAACCTTGGCAATGTAGATTTTACCATCCAAAACGGCGATAGAATTGCACAAATGATTGTTGCGCCTTGCGTGCAAATAAGTTGGCAAAATGCCATTTCATTAAGCGAAACAAACAGAGGCAGCGGCGGCTACGGCAGCACCGGTATAAAATTATAATATAAAATTAAATGCAACAAAGCGAAAACAATACCATTTATGGTATACACTCGGTTACAGAGGCCATAAATAGCGGCAAGGAAATCAATAAAGTGTTGGTTCAAAACGACCTTAAAAGCGAAGCCATAAACAATATTCTTGGTTTGTGTAAAGCCAAATTTATACAAATACAATACGTACCGCGCGAGAAGTTTTTTATGTTTAAAAACAAAAACCACCAAGGTGTATGCGCGTTTGTATCGCCAATTGTGTACCATAGTTTAGAGCAATTGGTGCCTGTTTGGTTTGAGCAAGGAATTGATCCGTTTGTTTTGGTATTAGATAGAATTACCGATGTTAGAAATTTAGGCGCTATAGCGCGCACGGCTTTATGCAGCGGCGTAAATGCCATAGTTGTTCCATTTACAGATTCTGCTCCGGTAAACGACGATGCGGTTAAAACCAGCGCAGGCGCATTACTTAAAATTCCGGTATGTCGCGAAAAGCATTTAAAAACAACCATCGAGTATTTAAATCAAAGTGGATTTGCAACCATAGCCTGTACCGAAAAAGCAGCCAACACCTTATCTCAAACCGATTTTAGAGGTCCGATTGCCATTGTTATGGGCAACGAAGAAAAAGGCATAAGTGCCGATGTAATTAAACGTTGTTTACATTTAGCCAAAATACCTATGGATATGGGCGTAGCGTCTTTAAACGTAAGCGTAGCCGCCGGCATTGCCATGTACGAAGCCATTTGCCAGCGGAATTAATAATACCTTTTTATACCTTTTTTAAAGCTTAAGCGGCAAGATTTTTTATGGTAAAATTTACTGCACTAAAAATGCCAACAACTCTTCTTGTATAGCTTTTTGTTTGTTTTGGGCATACCATTTATGCAACTCTTCGGCATAACTGGAGGCAGTTTCGGGGTTGCTTTTTAATTTTACCACCATTTCTTGTGCTGCGTTAGGACGAGGCCCCCAGGTTTTTACAACCTCATTATTGGTGTTTAATTGAATAAGCTTTGGAATAGAGCGACTGGTGCCTGTTAAATGTGCATCCATTAATTCAAGGTTTTCATCGCGGTACACAATTTTTAAATTAATTTTACCATTGGCAGCGGCAGCAACTTTTGCAATTACCGGCACAATTTGTGCCGCATCGCCGCACCAATGTTCGCTAATTACTAACCAAGTGCAATTTGATTCTAATGCGTTTAAAGCATTTTGTAATTCGGGTAACAATATTAGTTGTTTACTTATGCGCTCGCTGCGTTGTAAGTTTATAGGCAAGTATTCGGCATGTGTTACAGCATTGCCCAACGTAATTTGATGTTGGTGGTTGTTGTGATAGGTTTCATAATCTATACCTTTATCGATATAGGTTTTGTAGTTTATTTGATTTGTTGTTGTCATGTGTTTTAAGAATGAATATAAACCGATGTCATGGTTAATGCACCACCCACTGCTTTATCGTTAAACAAAGTAACCTGGTCTTTGTTGTTTTGCAGCGCCAAAGTGTATAATAAAGGTAAATAATGCTCGGGTGTGGGTATGGCCAATTGCAATGCATTACCTAAACTTTGGTATTGCATTAACGCGTTATGGTTATTGTTTAAAATCAGCGATTTTAACTTAGTACTTGCTTCTTCGGCCCAATCAAAGGCATAGTTGGGTTCATTTAACTTACGCCAATCTACCAGCCTTAAGTTATGAACCATATTGCCACTGCCTACAATTAAAACGCCTTTGTTTCTTAAGCTTTGAAGTTTTTTTGCCAATTCATAATGGTAAGCTGGCGGTTTGGTATAATCTAAACTAAGTTGAATAACAGGCACATCGGCTTTTGGGTATAAGTGTATTAATACGCTCCAAGCCCCATGGTCTAAACCCCAATCCAGGTTTAGTCCAATATTTGTTGGTTCAGCCAATGATTTAACCTCATTTGCCAGTTGCACATTTCCATTTGCAGGGTATTGTACATTAAATAATGCTTGCGGAAAGCCGCCAAAATCGTGAATGGTTTTAGGTTTTGGCATTGCTGTTACAAATGTTCCCTTAGTTTCCCAATGGGCCGAAACACACAGTATTGCAGTTGGTTTTGGCAATTTTGCAGCCAGGTTTTTAAATCCGGTTACAAATTCATTCTGCTCAATGGCATTCATTGGGCTTCCATGCCCCAAAAACAATACGGGCATTTTTATTCCATTATCCGGATTGGCCATTAAATTATTTAAGGCATCGGCATGCAAACTTTTATAAACAAACGGAAAAAAGGCCATGCTTTGTAAAAAGTGTTTTCGGTTCATGCAAAATTAACGTTTATAAGTTAATATTACGTATAGCTTTAATAGGGTTTAATCTGTTTAAATTTATAATTATGCTGCTGCGCTCAAAAATATTGCTTAACCCCCCCATGTTAAATGCATTTTCTATATTGTTGCTTTGAACCAAAGGAATATACCAGCCAATAACATCTTTGCTTATTGAAATATAAAAACCGGCCATATAGCTAAATGTGTTGGTATAACTAACTTGGTTACCATTGGTAATCGATTTTAGGTTGGCATAACTGGCATCGGCGTAAAAGCCAATGGGTAAGCTAATTGGAAATGGCACGGTTAAGTTGGCAGAAAAAATCATTTTATCGGTTGAACCAATATTAACAAAACTTCTAAAACCGGCATCGCGCAGTATGGTTTGACGGCCCCATAAATTGGCTTGTGGGTTATTTTCGGCTCTACCAATCATGGCATAATCGTATAAGTAATCGTTTACGCCTGTTGTGCCGGCACCTTGAAACATGGCACGTTCGTAATAATTTCCGCCAATGGTGTTTCCTGCAGGAGTTTGTGGCGATAAAAATGTACCGCCAAACAACCGAAGGCTGGCTGTTTTTTCTCCGTCTTTGTACAAAATATGTTGGGTAAAATCTGCACCTAACCTGCTTATGGTACTGGTGCTTAAACCTTGCTGAAATGCAGCGCTAAACTGCGATGGATATAATACATTTGGGTTGTTATATAAATAACTTACCTCGGCAACACCAATATGGTTGTTTAAGTTGTTAAAGTAAGTGGCATTGCGCTCGTATTCATTTATGGCAACATAACGTGCTTGTAATTGCTGCACAATCTCAGAGCGCAAGTTTTTTGGCTTTATATGCAGTGTAATAAATGGAGCAAATTTTTCGTAACTTGTTCCGGTATACAATGCCCCAAACTGATTGATATTATTTTGTGTTTCGGCATTTAGACTGTTTGTAATCAGACCATTTGTGGCAAAACGTGCAGCATTAAAACCCAATTGTATGCGATGTATTTTTCCTGTTGGATAAAAATTATGCCAGTATTGTGCGTAGCCATTAATATCGTTTGTGTTAAACGAATACATGGGTAAAATTACAAACTCGTTGCGTTTTTGCGGATAAATACTGTTGTAAATGGCAACGCCTGCCATGTGTTTGTTGTATAAGTTGTAACCATATGCTGGTGCAAAAAATACGTTGGTTCGGGTAGCACTTTCTTTTTGAAACAACAAGTTTAATTTTACAGGTGCTGCCGTACTTTTGTTTTTAAGCAGCAATTGGTTGTTTTGTGGATATAACTCAAGCGGCAGGCTTTGTTGGTAAACGGTTAGTCGCGCGTTTTGCGGCATACTATGGTATTGATTTAAATTTATATAATCGGTAGTGCTATTCTTTATCCAAGTAGTATTAACCAGCGAATCGCCAATTAACAATGATACCGGTATTGGTCCTTTGCCATTTAGTTTGTTAGATACAAACAATTTGTTTTTTTTCTTTTTAAACACAATATCATAGCGACCATCGGCAAGTGCACTGGTAAAAAAATCTTTAACAGTTTCGTCTCTGGTATAAGCAACGCAATGGTTAATTAAATCTTCGGGTTGTGGGTGTTTAAATTTCCATTGGCTATAATAACTGCGCATCATACCAATAAAAACACTATCGCCTAAGTAGCTTTTAAGGTAAAATAATGCCAATGGGTTTTTGGCATAAACTACCGTACCATAATTCATATCGGTATATGCGGTTGAATGCAAATTCCCGGGTTGGTCTACCCGTCTTCTACCCGAATACATATAAGATGTTATGCTTCCATTTATACCTTTTAAATCGAAATTAACATTAAGCCCAAATGCACCGGCGCTGGCATAAGCGGTACTTTCATTATTTTTATGTATTACTTCATCGTGCCAGTTTTCGTAAAATGTATTTATACTTTCATCAAGCCAGGGGTAATTTCTTTCGTTTGAGCCCAAAATGCCATAAAACCAATTATGGCCAACTTCGTGTACAATGGTTTGCTCGTCTAAACTGCCACAATTGGTAATGGTTGGATATTCCATGCCACCGCCGGCTTTAAGTGGCGTAATAACAACGGTGCAAATATCGTATGGGTATTCTCCGGCCCTATCTGAATAAAATACCAAGCCGCTTTGGGTATATTTAATGCCATTGTTATTAATATTTTTGCCAAATAACCAGGTTTGAATTTCTTTACCACTCCTTAATCGTGTTGTATCGTATAGTACATTAAAATCTGCCGATGCAAACCAGGCAAAATCATGCACATTAGATTGAAGGTAGGTAAGTGTTTTGGTATTTGTTTGGCTAGGGTTATTTACTTTTTTTCCATTGGCCAAATCTACAAGCCAATTAAATTCATCTTGGTTTTGTAGCATGCCGGTAGCAGCTACGCGCATGTTGGCAGGTACGGTAATATTTACCTTAAAATCGCCAAATTCACTATAAAACTCCCCCTGATCTAAGTAGGGCATGGGGTGCCATCCGGTTTTATCAAATACAGCCGGCTTAGGATACCATTGTGTAATGCAGTAAATGCCATCTTCATGACCTAATCTGCTAAACACATCGGGTAGTTTAACAAAAAAAGGCGTTTTTATGGTAATTTTCTGGTTAGGATAAAGTGGTTGAGGCAATTGTAACAAAGCAATATCGTAGTGTAATTTACCATCTATGCTGGCATATTGCCAATTAATTGCTGCGCCATTAATGCTAAAAGCCAAGGAATCTATATACCCACGTTCGGTTTTATTGGCAAAATAAAAGTCGGTTTTTCCGTTTTCTAGCTGCTGTTTGGCAAAAGCTGTTTGTCTGTTTTTATACCCATTGGGCCATAAATGCATGTAAATGTGGTTTAAGGTTTGTGGCGAATTGTTTGTGTATTCTATGTCGATTTCGCCTTGTAACGTATGAAAACTTGTATTTAAAGCTACGTTAATTTGGTAATTTACTTGCTGTTGCCAGTAATTTACAGGTTGGGCAAAGCTAATAGGGGCAGCTAAACAAAGCAGCATCGGCAAAAAAAGGTTTATTTTTTTCATAAAACTAGGCAAAAGTAGGTTCAAAACAAAGTAAAAAAACAGGGTTTTAGAAACAATTTTGGCTGTTTTACAAAGTAAATTACACAATTGGCAAAAAACAGCCGATAATTGGCATTGGTTATTTTACTTTTGTATTCGATAAAACACAACATTTTTTTGAAGCCTTATATCTTGCTAATAGGGTCGTTAATGACTATTTGTATTGCGCAGGCGCAAAAATTTGATGCTCCTGTGCTTACAAATGGTTCAGAAGAATTTGTTTTAAGCACACCCAAACAGGCCATTCCGTTTGATTTTTTTACAGCCGACAGTGTTTGGTTACTGTCTGATAATAAGGAATATGCCATACACTCTTTTGTTATAACCATATCTGATAAAGGAACAACCGAGCGGTTTTATGCGCCAAAAGGAGTAATAAAAGGTTCGGCACAAAAAGCCATATTGTCGTTTGGCACATCTGCAACGGTAAGGTTTAGCGAAGTAAAAATCATTTTTCACCAGCAGCAAATGCCGCTGCCTTACGATTACGAGTTAACTATTCGCTAATTCCATATTTTTTTAAGTACTTTAAGTACAATTGGTATTGGTGGTTTTGCGATAAGTCTATGGGTTTTCCTTCTACGTAAACCATTTCGGGTTTGCTGGTTTTCATGTCTAAAATATCGCCATTGCTTACAACAAAGCTGGCTTGTAAGCCTTTTTGCAGACTGCCAATTTTATCGTCTACCCCTAGAATTTTTGCGGCATTATATGTAATACAAGTTAATGCTTGTGCCGGTGTTAAACCATATGCAGCCAAAGTGCCGGCATTAAACATAATATTTCTGGCTTCCCAACTACCATTATGCCCCACAGCTACCAAAATGCCTTCTTCGGTAAGCATGGCAGCGGTTTTAAACGGTTGGTCAACATCAGAAAATCCGTGTTTTGGCAAGCTATGTATATTGGTTAAAATTACCGGAATATTATTGTTTTTAATTAGCGGTATGGTTTGCCATGCATCTTGTGCTCCTACTAAAACCAACTTAATGTCCGGATAATGTTGTTTAAAAAAATTAATGGCAGTAATAATACCTTTTGCACCATTTACATGCAGGTACAAATTAGCTTTGCCATTAAAAACTTTGCGCATGGCCTCAAACCTAAGGTTAACCTCTCTAATATTTGCCAAGTAATCTTGTTTGTAATAGGCAACGCAATGGCTAAAAAACAATTCAATTTCGTTAATGCGTTCTTGTATATGGTCTTCTTTTTTATTGTTACCACGTTTTGCAATAATTTCGGGCCAATTTAAATGTATGCCATCATCTGCTTTAACAACAGCATCTTCCCAATTCCAGCCTTCGGTTTTCATTAAACTGCTGCTGCCACTTAACACGCCACCTTGCGGCACTGCTTGAGTAAACAAAATACCATTAAACGAAAAGGTAGGAAGTATTTTGCTATCGGTATTGTAAGCAATTAATGCACGCGCATGTGGGTTAAATAAACCCGCTTCGCTGTAATCGCGCGTAGCACGCACTGCATCAATCTCGTTTAATCCGGCATAATTATTTAAGGCAATTAAACCCGGGTATATGTGTTTTCCGGCAAAATCAATAACCTTTGCATTTTTATGTTGAACCGACAATACCTCGCCCACATCTATGATTTTATCTTGGCTAATTACCAAGTATCCTTTTTCAATTACTTTGCCATTGCCTGTATGTATGGTGGCATTGCTAAATATGGTAACTGGTTGTGCAAATAAAATGTTTACCATTAAAAAAATGGCTGCAAAAGCAGTATGGCGAAGTGTATTTATCATAAATTATGTTAGCAAGTTTAAGTAATTATCTGTTAATTTTACCAATGGCAGTATTTAAACGGTAAAACAAGTACAAAGAATAAGCGTATTCAATCTGTTTAAAATTAAAATCATAAAAAGGCTCGGCGCGTGCGCTTAGCATTAAGTTTTTATCGATTTCTTTTTCATAAAACAACCTAAAAAACAACAATTGTCGGTTTTGTACAACTTGCAAACCATTATCGTTAGAAAAGCTTTGATAAATGGCTGTTCCATTAAATGCATTAAACTTGTTGCCATAAAAATACGAAAGCATAAAACCAAGGTTTTTACGTTTAAATTCGGCATGCGAAAACAAGGCATTGCCAAATGTATTGGCACTAACATCGCGCTTACTAAATAAAAACAATTGTGTAAAGGTTAACTGTGTTTTACCATTAAAAATCTGGCTAATTTGGGTGCCAAAGGCGCCACTAATGGCCGAATACTGGGGTGTAGAATCTGCAGAAAGTTGCCCGCCTTTGTGTGCCAACATAGCCTGTATTGGTATAGCAACAGTAGGGCCATTGTTAAACTTTTTTTGAGGTTTTACATTTAAACCTACCGTAAAGCGTTCGTGTTTATTGCCACGATAAGGCATAAATTGTTGCCAGTTAATCCAGCTTTCTGCAACAAGCCGGTTGCTTTTAAATTGGTATTGTGCGCCCTCTTCAATACGTTGGTTAATGGCGTTGTCAATATTAAAAATGGGTTCAGCCATTTGATGGGCAGTTGCCCCATTTAGTGTGCCAAAAATAAACCGGTGGTTTTGTTTTTGATGCATTATGCTAAAAATGGGCCTAATTGGATAAACGGTTTCCGTACCAAAAAAATGGTTTAAAAATACACCGGCTTTTATCTTGGTATTTTTATTGGTTTGAACCCACAATACAGGTGCTAACTGTGTGCCAAATAAGGTTTGTCCGCTTTCTATGGCATTAAAGTATTCGGTATTGCGCAAGTAATTAAAATTAGTAATACCAAACCCCCAATTACCAGCCTGGGTAGAATCTACCTGGTCATTATCGCTAATAAATGTATTATCTATTTGAGCAAATAAAAAGTTACCCAACAAGCAAAAACACAACAAAAAAACCAACTGCTTCACCGTGGCAATTTATAAAATAGCTGCTTTTGCGCAATAGGTTTATGCAAAAAACTATTCTACATCGCTATCTGTGCGCATTGAAAAGCCCATACGTTTGCCGGTTGGCATTCCGCTGCTGTAATTCATTTGATTTTTTTGTTCAACGGTAAGCATACTAACCATATTAACCGGAGGCACAATTAAATCAAAGCCCATGCAATATTCCATGGCTTCTAAAATTACATCATTAAGGGTGTCGTCGTTAATATTGCAGCAATCTATATTGCTGTATTTTAGCGCTAAGCTACGCTTACCTTCAGCAATAAAATGATTTTCTGCATTTATAAACAGCCTTGTAATAAGGTAGCCTAAATCGTTTTCGCGGTTGTATTTTAAGCTATCGCTTAAAAAATTATATACTTGAATCATGCCGCAGTATTTTCGGTTATCGTCTGCTTCCATGTATTCCGTTTCAAAAACGTAATGGTTAGGATCAAAACTAAACACATTGGTGTGCATCATAAATACCAAAGTATCGCCACTAAATTTTAAGTGAAACTCAAACTCACCTTTATCGAAAAACGCCACCTTAACATGTGCATTTAACGGTTCAATTTCTTTAGCCAAGGCATTGGCAATGCGCATGGCATGTTGCTTAAGCCTAACAAATTGCTTTAGTGTATTACCATATACCTGCTGCTTAACTGCAGATTTGGTTAATAAGGTATTTTTTATGTTTTCTATATTCATGTTTGTGCCACAAGTTTATAAAACTTTAAGCACAAAACACCTAATGCCTTATATCTGTTTGGGGCATAGCCGATTTTATGACGTTAATTTCAGATTCGCTTATGGGATTATCAATAAAAGCAAGTAATTTTAGCTGATTAAGTTTAAGTATTGATGGCGGTAATGTTTTAATTTTATTGCTGCTAATTATTAACGATTCTAATTGTGTTAATTGCTCAAAAACATCTGGCAAGCCTTGTAGGTTGTTGTTGTTTATTATTAAAATTTTTAAGTTGGTAAGTACGCCTAATTCGTGCGGCATTTCTTCAAGTTGGTTATTGTCTAAAATTAGCACTTCCAACTTCGATAATTTGCCAATATTGTTCGAGATAAAATCAATTTTATTGTTGGCAGCATGTAGTTCTTTAAGTTGTGATAAATTGCCTATGCCATCGGGTAAATTTTTAATGGCATTGTTCGATACATTTAACCGTTGTAATGCGTTTAGTTCAAAAACAGTTTCATCTATTTTATCAAATTTATTGTTAGCCAATTCAAGCACTTGCAACTGTTTTAGTTTTTTAAACGATTTTGGCAAAACGTTTAATTGGTTTTTCTTTAGTTGCAAATCTTTTAAGCGCTTTAGTTTACCAAAGTTTTCGGGCAATGTGGCTAATTGGTTTTGGTCGGCAATTAACTCTTCTAAGTTGCTAAGATTTGCCAGTGTATTGGGTAGTATTGTTAAGCTGTTTTTCATAATGTTTAGCATTTTTAGTTGCTTAAAAACACCAATACTATCCGATAATGTGCTTAGTCTATTGCCCCTTAGGTTCAAAACCTGAACTTTATTTTTTTGTATGTAAGCAACGGCTATGCTGTAATAAACCTTTGGTTGTGGTTTTGTTTTCTTGTTTTGTGCCGTTGCAAATGGCAAGTTAAACAAGCAGAAAAATAGTGCAATAAAAAATTTGTTCATCATAATAACTATACAAATGCCCGCAGCACAAGCCGCGGGCATTTGCATTTTAAAAGTGGTTATTTTATAAGTTTAAAAGTTTCGGTTTGGTTGTTACCTTTGGTTATGGTTAAAGTGTAATATCCGCCCGGTAAATTTGTTGTTTCAATGTTTATTTGGTTCGAACCAATATTTGCAATCACTTGTTTGGTTAATATTAGTTTTCCGTTAATATCGGTAATGCTAATATTTCCTTCAAACGCTTCTGTGGCATTTATGCTTATAGCAATATTGTCGTTAAATGGATTTGGATATACTGCTGCATTTAAACCGCTTCCTGTTCCTAATGTAACGCTTAGTGTTTTTGAGTAAGCAAAATTGCCGTTAAAATCAACTTGCTTTAGCTTGTAATAGTAAGTGCCGGCATTTAAAAAGTAATCTGTATGCAAGTAATTGTTTATTACTGTGCTGTTGCCAGCTCCTTTTATTGTAGCAATTTTTTCAAAGTCTATTGCATTAGTAGAGCGCAATACCTCAAAATGACTGTTGTTGGTTTCTGAGGCGGTTGACCAATTTATGGCTACATTGTTTTTACCTGATAAGGCAAGACTAAAATTGTTAAATGTAACCGGTATAGCCGCCATAGGGCCTAAAAAGGTTTTACGACCAATTGCCACAGTAGTACTAACATTAAAGCGTATTGAATCGCCGGCAGCATCTAAAGCCAACTGTGTATTAGACGATGATTGTCCCATGATTGAAAGAAATCCTTGACGGTAATCAGGCGTAAATGTTAAACCACTGGTTTCGCTACCCGAAGGTGTTGTAGCAAATAAATCTACCTTTGGGTTTGCCGGCGTATGATCAGGTCTAATTACCCATATATGTCCATTACCACCATCTTGTTGTGCCCATAAATTACCTAAATTATCAAATACCAAATTGTCTATACCACTGCCCCAATTTACCGACTGGGTTCCACCACCTTCAACGTTCATAGAATAGTTTACAGATGGGCCACCAACGTAGGTTTCAAAATTAGAAATTGTATTGCCATTGTCGGTAAAGCGGTAAATCATACCGTTGTTTTTCGATGTAAAATAAATCATGCCATTAACCGGATTAATTTCAACATCTTCCGGACCATTAAAGTTGGTTCCACCTAAACCGGTAATTGCATCGCGTAAAGTATTTCTTTGAGCCTGCGTAGTATTTGGCACTTGAATCCAAGTGCCCGCAGAACCGGTGCGTTGCAATACATAAACAATACCCGAGTCCATGCGCATTTTTTGGAATGCTACAAATTTATACAAGCCAGATGTTCCGCCATCTTCAGCATAATAAGCAGTTAAACTGTCGTTGGCAATTACAACATTTTCATGGCTCATTCTGCCCATTGCCCAAAGTTTGTCTTTTACACCATCGTTGTTATAATCCATAATTTCACGCGTCCATGGATTGTACTCTACTAACCAACCCACATCGGTATAACCATCGCTATTAACATCGCCTGTATTATACGATTCCTCCGCTGTAATAATAGTTCCCCATGGTGTAACACCACCAGAGCAGTTCCTTGTAAATTGCACAACTCCCGGAGCTGCTGTATTTACTTTGCCTGATGAATCTCTTCTCCATGCACCGGTAGAATCGTTAAAATTTAAATACAATACGCTAACACCACCCGGGGTAGTTTCTTCATTAATACCTAAAGCACCTCTTTTGCTGCTTCCATTCCAAGAAACAAAACCTGTAAAATCTAAATTATTACCCACTGTTCCACCCAACAAGTGAGGCATGCCATTAAATGCCAAACGTTGAAAGTTATGTGATTGTGGCAATTTTAATATTTGATTTCTTGCTTGTGGCACAGAGGTAAAACAACCAATATGCAATGGATCGGCACATGGATTAAATGGCGTTGGTGCAGGATACAACCAAATATTTACAGAATCGCTAAATAGACCATTTGTGTCTGTAATCCTTAACCAAGTATTTGAGTTGTTTACATTTGGCGTATTCCAAGTAAAACTTTGTGTTGCTGCATTTATATTGGTTGCTATATTGGTCCAGCTGGCACGGTTATCTAACGATACCTGTATATTTACTTGCGATATGCTTGGTAAACTATACCATGTAATATTAAACGGCTGACCGGCAGTAATGCTTTGCCCGTTAGTTGGTGTTAAAAAGTTTAACAAACGCGCATCGTTTTTAACATCCATATCAAAGCTTAAATCGGAGCTTATGCTATCGCGCTGATGTATTTGCACAGCAATGGTATTTATACCTTGTACAAATGCCGATTTAAGTACCTTGTGTTCAAAGTATGTACGCTCGTTTGCGCCATCAACAGTGGTTAAAGATATGGTTCTGTGGTTAATTGGTCCGGCAGGCATATTATCTCTAAAAACCTCTTGGCCATTTATATAAACTACAGCGCCATCGTCGCGTAATAAACCAAAAAACAAAGTATCGGTTAATGCTGCTAAAGAAGGAATATTTACGCGTTTTACAAAGTAGTAAGTAATGTACTTATTATTAGAGGCCGGCCCAAAACTTAATGTAGTAGCACTTGGATCGCCATAGCCTAAAATACCGGGACCATAGTTCCATCTTCCGGTATAAAAGTTTGGAAATCGCCAAGCTGTATCTTGGTCTGTGCCATCATCTAAATAATACCATTCTTGGTTTCTACCAAAAGGTACATTTACAATTGGCATGGCAACGCGTTGTCCTATAATTTCTAAATCAAATATCTTATCATTGCTATTGGCAGTATGCTGATGCACCTCTGCGGCAATGGTATTTAAACCATTAAGCAATGTATTAGGTATTCTAAATTCAGTGTATAAATTCTCTGCTGCACCATGAATTTCGTTTAGGGCAAGTGTGTTAAATGAAATTGTTCCGGCAGGCATATTGTCTCTTAATACTTCATTACCATTAATATAAATAACAGCGCCATCATCACGTCTTAAACGTAAAATAAGTGTATCGAAAGCAGCTGCATTATTTATATTTAATAAGCTTCTAAAATATGTTGTAATATGTCTGTTGCTTGTGTCCGAACCAAACGATATTTGCGTATTAACCGAATCGCCATAGCCAAAGCTGCCCAATTTAAAAGCCCATGCTGAGTCGTTAAATCCAACATTGCGCCATGCAGTACCTTGATTAGAGCCATTGTCTAAAAATTTCCATGCAGCTCCTTTGCTTAGAGGAAAGTTGTTTGGTTCATAATTGTTTAGTGTATAAAAAATAGTAATTTCAGGAGCCAATGTGCCAGAGCTTGTATTAAATGAACGAGCATTACGAACACCTGTGCCGGTTAATATAAATGCCAATGCATTGCCGGCACTCCAGTTGTTTTGGTTAACAATGGTTTGTACAATATTTTTTAAATCGGGTGTGCGTTGGTTTAGCGTTTTAGCATTAGGTTGAGATGTGCCCCAGCTTGCATGCGTGCTACCTGGCCAAACAATTGTATCTGCGGTACGCAACCTGGTATTAAAATCTGCTAATGTGCTATATCTTGCTGCGTTTAACGATAATTCGCCTCTAATAAATGCATTACCATTAACCGGGTTTTTATCGCCTACATTGGTAAATTGAATAAAAGCACTATCTATAACCGCACCCTTTGGTATTTGAATATCGGTAAAACGAATACCAATGGTTTGAGCCGTAGAACCATCAACCATTATTTCTAAATCTGAACTTGTTAAATCAAAAGTAGTACCACGAATTTCTACATCGTCGTTACCATTAATTACCTTTCTAAAAATACTTGTTTGAATTTGCGCTTGTAACGACATAGCGCCCAACATGGCTATTAAAAAGCATGTTGTTTTAATTAGTAATCCTGTTTTCATTTGGGTTTGCTGTAATTTTGAGTTGCAAACAAACCGTAACTATGTTAACAGAAATTATGGTTTAGGTTATCTAATTAAAAGCAAATTGTTAAGGCAATAAATGTATTAAATACAGCCAGATTTTTAATGGTAAAAATTTACGCTGTTTCATGCACACATGCTGCTAAACTAATAAGCCTTTGCAAACAAAACCCTTTGTGCACTTGACTTACCTGTATATACACAAACTCCATTTTCTTGCGGGTTATGTAAAGGAATACAACGAATGGTTGCCTTGGTTTCTTCTTTTATTTTTACTTCGGTTTCCGATGTTCCATCCCAATGTGCAGCAATAAATCCGCCTTTTGTTTCAAGCACTTGTTTAAATTCATCCCAAGTGTTAACGGCAGTTATATGCTCGTCTCTGTAATCTAATGCTTTTTGAAATAGATTTTGTTGAATTGCTTCAAGTAAATGTTCAATTTTATGAGCAAGATCTATCATGCTCATGCTTTGTTTTTCTTTGGTATCTCTACGGGCCACTTCAACAGTTTGGTTTTGCACATCTCTTGGGCCAATGGCAATTCTTACAGGAATACCTTTTAATTCATGGTCGGCATATTTATAACCCGGCGATAAGTGGTCGCGGTTATCTATTTTTACCGTAATGTTTTTGTCAAACAAATCTTTTTTAATGCGCTCAGCATGTTCAAGAACTGCTACTTTTTCGTCATCTTTTCTAAAAATTGGAATAATTACAACTTGTATGGGCGCCAATTTTGGTGGCAGAACCAAACCTTCGTCATCGCTATGACACATAATAAGCGCACCCATTAAACGCGTGCTAACGCCCCAGCTTGTGGCCCAAACGTATTCTTGTTTGTTATCTTTATTTAAAAATTTAACATCAAAAGCTTTTGCAAAATTCTGTCCTAAAAAGTGCGAGGTGCCCATTTGCAGGGCTTTTCCATCTTGCATTAAGCCTTCAATACAATAGGTATCTAAAGCGCCTGCAAATCTTTCATTGGCTGTTTTAACACCTTTTATAACCGGAATGGCCAGTATTTTTTCTGCAAAATCTGCATACACATCAAGCATTTGACGTGTTTCTGCAATAGCCTCATCGGCAGTAGCATGCGCGGTATGGCCTTCTTGCCATAAAAACTCCGAGGTTCTTAAAAACAACCTAGTGCGCATCTCCCAACGCACCACATTGGCCCATTGGTTTAATAAAATAGGTAAATCGCGGTAACTCTGAATCCAGTTTTTATAGGTATTCCAAATAATGGTTTCGCTGGTTGGCCTAACCACCAACTCTTCTTCTAACTTGGCATCCGGATCTACAATAATGTCTTTTCCGTTCTCATCAACTTTTAGTCTGTAATGTGTAACAACAGCGCATTCTTTGGCAAATCCGTCAACATGGCTGGCTTCTTTGCTAAAAAAACTTTTTGGTATAAACAGCGGAAAATAAGCGTTTTGGTGGCCTGTTGCTTTAAATCTTCTGTCTAATTCGGCCTGCATTTGCTCCCAAATGCCGTAACCATAAGGTTTTATTACCATGCAACCTTTTACATCGGCATGTTCTGCCAGGTCGGCCTGCTTCACTAAATTATTGTACCAGGCACTGTAATCTTCGCTGCGTTTTACTTTTTTTATATCCATGTTATGTTTTGGAACGGAAATTGTACGTTATATAAATATTGGGCAAAAATAAATTTTAGTTGTTATTTTGTATGAACCAAATTAAAACCCTGAATATTATGCGTGTAAAACACTTATTCATAGTAGCTTTAGCATTTGCTGCATTTAGCGCTTGCCAATCTTCTATACAACTTGGTGGCCAAGATGATGCTTTTTGGAACAGTAAAACCGCTCCAACTGCGCAACAATTGTTGGTTCAAGACAATGAACGCACGCCTGTTACCCGACAAAATTTGCCTGAAAACAGCAATTTTACGCCAATTGAAGAATACGATAACTACGACCCCAACAGAGCGAATAATGCTTATAACGAATGGAATAACCGTAGAAATTTCGATAATAGCAATCAAACCAATAATAATGTTATTGTTCAAGAACAAGAAGAAGAGCGCGAAGCCCGACGCTTTGGTTCGCAGCGAAATTACTATTACGACGACCCTTATTTTAACAGCTTAAGCAACAATTGGGGTTGGACTAGTTTTTATAATCCTATGGTAAGGCCCGGTTTTTATAATTGGGCACCGGGATGGAATATTGGTTTGGGCTGGAATTCATTTAATGGCTGGAATACCGGAATTGGTTTTAATAGCTGGGGCCCTGCATTTGGTATGGGCTTTGGCATGGGGTGGAATAACTGGGGTTGGAACAATTGGGGTTGGAATCGTTGGGGATTTTACGACCCTTGGTATAACCCCTGGAGCCCTTGGGGGTGGTACGATCCTTTTTGGGGGCCAAATTGGGGATGGCGCTACAACCGTTGGAATAACCCTTGGTATGGCTGGAACAACTTTAATAATACCGGAGATGCAATAACTAACCGACCATTATTACGACCTCGTGCATCTGAAGGGCCAAATACGGGTGGTAGTACTTTACCACCGCGAGGCAGAGTAGGCGATATGGCTAATCCAAATAGCGCTCAACCTGCCATGCCTAACCCCGATAACCAACGCATGCGACCTAACAATAACAATGTTCAACAACAACATACTACGCGCCCGGGTGGCGATTTAAGAATGAACGATAGAGGCGAACCCATTTATGTAAGACCTTCAAACCCGCAACGTCCCAACGATAACAATTTTAACAGGCCTCAAATGCAAAGCCCTAACCAACAACCGGGATTAAGAAATGATAGGGTTACTCCTGATTACAGTGCACCAAACAGATCTGATTTTAATACGCGCCAGGCCGAACCTCCTGCCATGCGCCGTGAAGCGCCTAGCGCACCTAGGTCGGCACCGATGCGAAGCAATGAGTCTATGTCGCCACGTGGTGGTGGTTTCTCTCCTTCGGGTGGTGGAATGCCATCCGGTGGCGGTGGTAGTGCACCAAGAAGCAGACCAAGATAATAACAGCAAATTATAACCCCGTTTATTATGCGTATAACACTAGCAATTATTAGTGCAACAATTGGATTTTATTCCTATGCACAAACAGCAGAAGATCTATTAAGGTACTCGTTTCAACATGTACATGGAACGCCGCGATCATTGGGACTTGCAGGTGCTTGGGGAACAGCAGGAGCAGATGTTTCATCGGCTGCTATTAACCCTGCCGGCTTGGGATTTTATAGAAGAAGTGAATTAATGGGCAGCACTGCCATTACCGCTAATTATAACGATGCAACATATAACGGCTTTAACAATACCGACACCAGAACAAATTTTAATATACCAAATTTTGGCCTGGTGTTTAATAAGGTAAATTCATATAAAGGCAAAGATGCCACACAAGGTGTTGTGGCCGGTAGTTTTGCTTTTGGTTTAAACCGAATTAATAACTTTCAGCACAATCAATTTATATCAGGTAATGCTAATAACTCATCCAGAGCCAATGCATTGGCTCTTGGCGCTACAGGACAAGATAGTGCCGGATTTTGGAATACAAATGAAGATAATAACCTTTCTGCACTGGCTTGGCGTTTAAGCTTAATCGATAATAATGGTGGACCAAGAAATTATGCATCTATATTTAACAGAATTAATGACTCGGCCTATAGTACATCGCAAGAAATTACAAGAAGAACACGCGGTAGAAATAACGAATATTTTGTAGCAGGTGGTGTTAATATTAGCAATTTTATTTACTTGGGCGCTTCTGTTGTTATTAGTGAAATAGAATTTACCAACGATATTTCTTACCAAGAAAATATAACCGCTACCAGTGCCGGCAATCCGGTAAGTGCATTTACAGTAAATGAATTCTATCGCACCACAGGCTCTGGTGTTGGCGCTAAGTTGGGTGTTATAATTAGGCCTGCCGACTTTATCCGCGTTGGGGCATCGTACCATACACCCATAAGACACAATTTGGTAGATTATTATCAAAATACCATGAGTGTGGTTTTTAATGGCATAAGATACACCGAACCGCCAACACCACGAGAAGACTTCTTCGAATACCAACTTATTACACCCGGCAGACTTAATTTAGGTGGTAGTATTTTAATACAGCAGTTTGCAATGATTAATATCGATTACGAAAGGGTTGATTATACCAGTGGCAGATTAACCTCTCAAGGCTTTGCGTTTTCAAATCAGAATGCAATTGCTAAAGCATCGTTTAATAATAATGCCAACAATATTAGAATAGGTACAGAAATTAATTATGCCGACTTAAAATGGCGTGCAGGTTTTGCTTACTACGACTCGCCTTATAATACTACTGTATTTAGAAATAATACAGGCGAACGCATGGCCATTAGCGGGGGTATAGGTGCAATTATAAACAAAGATTTATTTATAGATTTTGCTATTATTAATTGGTTTGGTAAGGCATATTATACACCATACAGCGGTGCAGAAACAGCAACCATAAACCAATCTATGTTAAATTTTAGCCTGGGCGCAGGTTATAGGTTTTAAGCATTAAATAAAAAAACCCGAAAGCGATTGTTTCTTTCGGGTTTTTTGTTGGTTTTTAATAAAGCATTTTTAGCTATTTTGCTTAAAGCCAATAGTAGTTCGTTTTTGTTCAACAGTGGCATCAAACTTAAATTCTTCTACATCTGCCAATACCAACTCATGTATCATTTCTTTTTTACGGTTGGCTGCATCTAGTTTAGCCAAACGCAAATGTTGGTTTTTTATGGCTTGTTCAACTACTTTGCGCACATTGCGTGCATTGCCAAAAAATTTATCGCGCGATTCGTATAATTTGCCAAAATAATCGCTTAAGTGTTTTACTGCTTCTGCTGTTGCCTGAATGCTGTTTGCAGCAAACATTTTAATGGCAATATCGGTAAGTTGTAATACATCATAATCCTCGAAATGAAACTCTCTGTCGAATCTGGACTTTAAACCCGGATTAGATTCAATAAACTTTTTCATGTTATCGGTATATCCCGCAACAATTACTATAAAATCACCACGGTTGTCTTCCATGCGTTTTAAAATGGTTTCAATCGCTTCTTTGCCAAAATCGTTTTCGCCACCTTCTGTTAATGAATAGGCCTCGTCTACAAACAAAACACCTCCCATAGCACGGGTTATTACATCGGTAGTTTTTAAGGCTGTTTGTCCAACATAACCACCTACCAAAGTTTGCCTGTCGCACTCAACCAAATTACCACGTTCTAAAATGCCTAACGCCTTAAATATTTGTGCTAAAATTCTTGCAACAGTTGTTTTTCCGGTACCCGGATTACCTGTAAAAACGGCATGCAACGAAAACGACTGACGAACATCTTTACCAATTTCTTTGTAAAACCTTACCAGTTTTACCAATTCATCGATTTCGTTTTTTACATTGTTTAAACCAATTAAATTATGCAGTGCACCCAATGCATGCTTTAATAAATCTTCATCAATTGGAATATCAGCAACACTTTTTATTTTTCCGGCAAATATCTTTTCTATATCTGCCGCTTCAATGGTAGAAAGTTGTTCGTTTGTTAGTTGTGTTGGATTGGCTTGCTGCATAATGCGCAAACCCATATTCATTTTAGCCTCATCAATTAAATAATTCATATAACGCGCATTGCCAAACGTTTTATCGCGGTTACGATAAGCCTCCACAACACGTTTATATATGGCTTCTCGCGCTTCTTCGCTAAACGAAACATGTCGTTTGGATACCGTATAAGCTGCAATTTGCATTAATTCTTGCGGTGTATAATCCGGAAAATCGTAGTACATGTTAAAACGCGATTTCATACCGGGATTAGATTCTAAAAAGGTATTCATCTCATCCGGATATCCGGCAGCAATAACTGCAATATCACCATCGCCATCGCTCATTTCTTTTAAAATAATTTCAATGGCTTCTTTTCCAAAATCCTTCGAATCGTCGTTTTTTCTGGCCAAAGCATAAGCTTCATCAATAAATAAAATTCCGCCTTTGGCTTTTTTTATGGCTTCTTTTGTTTTTGGTGCGGTTTGACCAATATATTCTGCTACCAAATCGCTTCTGTCTACTTCCAATACATGCCCTTTGCTTAACAAACCCATTTGATGGTAAATTTCGCCAAGCATTTTTGCAACAGTAGTTTTGCCTGTACCCGGGTTGCCGGTAAATACAGCATGCAGGTTTATTTTATCGTTGTCTTCAAATCCTTTTTCTTTTCTTAGATTAATAAAATTAAGGTAAGTGGTGTATTCTTTAACTTTTTTCTTTATAGAGTCAAGGCCAATTAAATCATCTAATTCATGCATTACATGTTCAATATTTTCGGCCTTTGGCAATGTTTGTTTTGAACCCACTTTAGCTACCGGTTTTTGAACTTTTGCTTTGCCCTCTTCAATAAATTTATCGCCCACTTCAAAACTTACCGAAGTAATAATTTGATCCATAAAAACAATTTCAACCGTATAGGCATCTATTCCCCAAGTGCCTTTTACATCGCTACCCCAGCCAATACTGCATTCAAAATCAGTATCGGTTGGTTCAATAAAAAACAACTTGGTAATGCTGCCTTTAAGCTGGCCGGCATGGGTTTTAAAGTTAAATGTTAACTCGCATGGCCAATTTTCGGTTGCTGTAATTAAATTGTGTGCATTTAACTCAACCCAAACATAACGTGTTTCACCACTGTCGAACTCATCTAAATAATGGCGTTCAACAACCTCAATATTTGCGTCGGGTGCTTCGTAAAAACGCACCGATTTTATATTAAAATATGGGTTAACGGTTTCAGTAACCAATCCATAATCTAAGATATAAAATGTACGCTCGGCCACAAATGTGTTGTCTATCCAAGCTTCCCAGCGGTAAATGCCTTTTTTCCAGTAATTTCCAATAGATTTTACGCCCCAGCCTTCTCTAACAAAAACAATATTTTCATCTTTTTTAATAGTGCGATCGGCAGAAAGATTGCAAACATCTTCGCCGGTAATATGGTTTACACATTTTAGGTTTATGCGCACATCCCAATCTTCCTCGTCGAACAATTTATTGTAAAACGACAACTCTGAATATATAAACGAACATTCAAATTCATCATAAACCAGGCGGTATTTTTTTTCATTGTTTGCCAGCCATTCGGTTGATCCAAAGACTTTTAAGTCTCTAAATTTGTAATTTAGCATATTTTCTTGTGCCATGGTTTTATGCGAATTTTAAGGTTATAACTCAAAAACAATGCTAAAAGTATATTTTTAGTAGTTCAAAACATCTTTTTAACATTTTGTAAATAAGACAAAAAATTTGCACAAAAAGCTGTATTTGAACCTATTTTGTATTAAAATTTGACAATTAAAAAAAATAGGCAACATTTATTTTGCGAATTGCAATTAGCCGCTTACATTTGCAGTCCTTTAAACGGTAATACCCGGAGAGATGGGTGAGTGGCTGAAACCAACGGTTTGCTAAACCGTCATACGCTGTTTAGGTGTATCGAGGGTTCGAATCCCTCTCTCTCCGCACTGTTAAAGGGTTGCGATTTTAATCGCTAATCGGGGTGTAGCGTAGCCTGGTATCGCGCCACATTTGGGATGTGGAGGTCGTAGGTTCGAATCCTGCCACCCCGACACACAAAAAACCAAGTTGTTATATTTTACAACTTGGCTTTTTTTATTGGGTAAGTTTACCTCACATCTTACCATCATCGCTAAAGCTGTAAAAGCCATCGTTGGTTAAAATTATATGGTCGTAAACATGAATGTCTAGCAGCTTGCCACCCTCTTTAATTTTTTTTGTTAATTGTACATCTGCCTCGCTGGGGTTTTTATTGCCGCTGGGGTGGTTATGACATAAAATTATATTTGGGGCCTGCTTTTGTATGGCTAGTTTAAAAATCTTTCGCGGATCGGCTAAGGTGGCATTTAAGTTACCCTCGCTTATGCGGTACCTGCCAATATATTTTGCATTCTGACTTAGTAAAACAACCCAAAACTCTTCATGTGGTAAATCGTAAAATACATCTAGCATTAACTCGTATGCGGCCTTGCTGCCTTTAATAAAAACGGTGCGTTCGGCCTCAATCGATTTTCGTCTTCTGCCCAACTCAAGTGCAGCAGCTATGGTAATTGCTTTTGCCATGCCTAAACCTTTAATGCTGCATATCTCATCAATGGTCATGCTGCCTAGTTGGTTTAAACTATTGCCCGATGCATGCAAAAGTTGCTTTGCCAAATCTAATGCAGAAAATTGTTTGGTGCCGGTGTTAATTAATATAGCCAAAAGCTCTGCATCGCTAAGTGCATGCCTGCCTTTGTGTTGCATTTTTTCCCTGGGCCTGTCGTCTTCTGCCCAATGCTTAATGCTTTGCATTTTTTCGGGTTGGGGTATTAAACTCATAGTGCAGCGAATTTATACGTTTGTTAATTTTTTTTAACCCGCTATTTTCTTGTTACTAAAAATTAACAATTTGGGTTGAACCTACACCAATACACAACATTGCTTAACGATTTACAGACTATATTTTCAAAAAAAAGTTTGATAATTGTTTCAATTATGGTTGCAAATGTTAGATATTCTGTTATTTATAACTACCTTTGTGGGCTATACGGATATGAAAAAACCAGGAAAAAGTACCGGTGGCAAGCGTGCTACTGTGGGTTCAAACAGAAACAGCAATACCCCTAAGAAAACATTTTTTACTAAAAAATCAGAACTAAAAGGATGGCGTAAGCCTAAAACCAGCAGCACCGAAGACCCTGCTAAGGAAGACGATAAATTTAGATTTAAAAAACCAGGCACCAGAGGTAAATCTATTAGCTTGTTTAAAGAAAGAAACAGGCAGTTGCCAAAACCTAAAAAGAATAAAAACTCGGCCGAGCAAGACCTAAATGATGGAAATAATATTAGGCTTAACCGCTACTTGTCTAACGCCGGTGTGGCCAGCAGAAGAGAAGCCGATAGGTTAATAAACGCAGGTTTAGTAACCGTAAACGGTAAAGTGGTAACCGAATTAGGTAGTCGCGTAAAGCCAGGTGATGTGGTTAAATTTAACGGAGAAAAGCTATCGGTTGAGCAAAAAATATACATTGTACTTAACAAACCCAAAGATACCATTACAACCTCCGATGACCCGGAAGGTAGAAAAACCGTAATGGATTTGTTTGAAGGTAAAATTGATGAGCGTATTTTTCCGGTGGGTAGATTAGACCGAAATACTACCGGTGTTTTGTTGCTTACCAACGATGGCGAATTGGCTCAACGCTTAACACACCCTAAATACAATATTAAAAAAGTGTACAAAGCTACTTTAGATAAGAATTTTAAAGGAACCGACATGTACAACTTGCTTAATAATGGCATTGAATTGGAAGATGGCTTAATAAAGCCTGATGCCATTGCTATGCCCGATCCAAAGAATAAAAATGTTGTAGGTGTTGAAATTCATAGCGGAAGAAACCGCATTATTCACCGCATGTTTGAAGCTATGGGCTACAATGTAGATAAACTAGACAGGGCCTTATTTGGCAATATAGATAGGCTTAAACTTAAACGTGGCGAACACCGCAACTTAACCGAAAAAGAACTGAAAGAACTTAAACGTTTGGTAAACTTACATTAAAAATATGGCCGGTATAAAGCAATTATTGCCGTTTTTTTTGGTTTTAGCATTATTATTTGCCTGTAACCAAGCCGATAAAACGGCCTGCACCATGGAGTTTAGAATGGTAACCATAAAAGTTACAGGTAAAAAACTTACCGGTTGGGTTACCATTAGAAACAGTAATAACCAACGCTTAACTTTTGCAAGTCAGTTTGAACCTGATTCGCTTGTATATGTTGTATTAGACGACAGCTTCCAAAAGTCTCTAGAAAACCAAACCGAAAAATTTACATTTAAAGGTTATATTAACGATTCGGAGGTTGTTAACGAGGTATTTACCATTGGTGCAGATAAGTGCCATATTAACTATGTAGACGGTAAGCAGGAAGTAACCTTGCAATAAATTATCCTATTTTGTGCATTGTGCATTAAAAGTAGTACATTTGCCTGATTTTAATAAGCAATAACAATGAATACAACCTTTTTATTTATAGGTAACCTTGGCGGTGGCGAGTGGTTATTGATTTTGTTGGCCATTATTTTATTATTTGGTGGTAAAAAAATTCCTGAATTAATGCGTGGCATTGGAAATGGCATAAGGGAGTTTAACGATGCTAAAAAAAGCGTTAAAGACCAAATAGAAGAAGGCATGAAAGCAAAAGATACCGAAAAAAAATAAGCGCCTTAAACCACTGTGTCTGTACCATATAACAACCTGCAAACCATACAGCAGCACCTGTATAGTGGAGCTGTTACCTTGCCACAACTGGTAAACAATTACTTAAGTAATATTGCTGCCAACAAACATTTAAACGCTTTTTTAGAAGTGTATGATGCCGATGCGCGCACTCAGGCCGAGCATGTGCAGCAAAAAATTCAGCAAAAAACAGCCGGCAAATTGGCTGGTATGGTTATTGGCTTAAAAGACAATATTTGTTATAAAAATCATGTTGTTTCGGCATCGAGTAAAATTTTGCAAGGTTTTGTTTCGGTTTACCATGCCACAGTTGTAGAGCGTTTGCTTGCAGAAGATGCCATTATTATTGGTCGTTTAAACTGCGATGAATTTGCTATGGGCGCCAGTAACGAAAACAGTGCTTATGGCCCTGTTTTAAATGCTGCCGACAATAACCGTGTTAGTGGTGGTAGCAGTGGTGGCGCAGCTGTAGCTGTTCAAGCAAATTTATGTTTGGCCGCCCTTGGTAGCGATACGGGTGGTTCTATTAGACAACCTGCTTCTTTTTGCGGCAATTTTGGCCTAAAACCAACTTATGGCAGAATTAGCCGTTGGGGCTTAATTGCATATGCATCAAGCTTTGATATTATTGGGCCAATTACCCAAAATATTTACGATATGCAGGCCATTATGGAAGTAATTGCCGGCGAGTGCGAAAACGATGCTACTTCTGCACAAGTACCTGTTGATGCATACACTCAATCACAGTTACCCGATGGTAAATTAAAGTTTGCATATATTACCGAAACTTTAGAAAGTGAGGGCATTGAACCTGAAGTTAAAGCTAACACACTTAAAGCCATTGAATACATTAAATCATTAGGACATATTGTTGAACCGGTAAGCTTTAATTTATTGCCTCACTTAATTCCAATTTATTATACTTTAACAACTGCCGAGGCTTCTTCTAACTTAGCACGTTTTGCCGGTATGCACTATGGCTACCGCAGCAAAAATGCTACCGATTTAGAAAGCACCATTCGCCTTTCGCGCACAGAAGGTTTTGGACCAGAGGTAAAACGCCGCATCATGCTTGGTACATTTGTGCTTTCTGCTGGTTATTACGATGCATATTACACCAAAGCGCAAAAAGTGCGTAGGTTGGTTCAACAAAAAACCGAAGAAATTTTTAAGCAGTACGACTTTGTGCTGTCTCCAACCTCGCCTACTGTAGCATTTAAGTTTGGCGAAAAATCTGATAACCCACTGGCTATGTACCTTGCCGATATTTTTACCGTGCATGCAAATATTTCAGGAAATCCGGCAATTAGCATTCCAAATGGAACAGGAAAAGATGGCATGCCCGTTGGCTTACAATTAATGGCAAAACCTTTTAACGAGGCGCACCTAATGGCCATTTCTAACCAAATTAGCAAGGGCTTGTTATAGTACACATGCCTTTTTTTATTGTTTAAATCTTAATTTTTACGCATTTTTTGTTTTACCATTTGAACCTACTTTTGACCCCATGCAAGTTATAAAGCAATTATTTTTTACGTTGTTGCTGGTTTTTTCGGCCGGTTTTTTAATGGCAAAAGAAACAGCAACCGACGAAGTATACCTAAACCGCATTAATGCATTAAAGCTACAATTAGACATTACGTACAATCCGGTAGTTAAAACATTTATTGAAGAATACCTTGCAAATCCGGAATTGGTAAAACAATTGGTAATAAAATCTAAGCAACATTTTCCGTTTATAGAAAAGCAATTGCGTATTAAAGGTGTACCAACAGATTTAAAATACTTAGCAGCAACGGCAAGCCAGTTAGATGCAAGTGCAACAAATAGTACTGGCGCTACAGGCATGTGGATGATGGCTTTTCAGGTAAGTAAAATGTACAAGTTAAAAGTTACAACCTACATAGACGAGCGTCGCGATGTGTTAAAATCTACCAATACCGCTGCACAACATTTTAAAGATTTACACAGCATATATAAAAACTGGTCGCTAGCTATTGCCGCATACGGATGTTCGCCGGTAATGTTAAATAAATGCATTAGAATGGCAAACAACAGCTTGTTTTTTTGGGATATTTACCCTGCCATGCCGGCAAACTGCCGCGATTTATTGCCTAAAACCATTGCAACCGCATATATCTTAAACTATTACAAAGAGCACGGCATTAAAATAAATATGGTTGAACCCACTTTTGATGCCGATACCGTAATTATTAATAAATGGATTTCTTTTCAGCAAATTGCCAACGGCTTAAATGTTTCGGTAGATGAAGTAAGGGCTTTAAACCCCGTATTTAAGCGCGATATTATTCCATTTAGTCAGGAAGGCTTTTATGTGCGTTTGCCAAGAGGTAAAGCCAAAGATATTGCAAATATAAAAGACAGTGCATATAAGCCCGATGCATCTATAGCTGCAACAGAGTTTAATCCGGTAGAAATTAGAAAAGACAATACCAGAAATAATACTGAAACAATAACCCCAACCAATGAAGAAGTAAAGAAAGGTAAACCCACACAAAAAGTATCGGTAACTTATGTAGTAAAAAAAGGCGATGTACTTGGCGATATTGCCGATTGGTTTGACACCACTCCGGCCGATATTAAACAAACAAATAAACTTAAGAAAAATCAAGTTAACATAGGCCAAAAATTAGTTATAAAAGTGCCAGGCAATAAGGCAGCTTATTATAAACGAATAAATACCTTAAACAGGGCGCAAAAGAAAAAGCTAAAAAACAAAGATTAAGCGCGTTTACCTTTAAAAATCTGGCTGCATTTTGGCTCAAACCATTGCAAATTTATAGGTTTATAACTTGAATGGTATCTACTTTACTTTGTATACTTTACTATGAAAGTTGCAATTACACAGCACATAACAGCAACCCATAATTAGTTAGCCTTTAAAAAGCCTCTAAAACATTCAATTTTGTTAATCATGTTTCAGGTACAATCTAAATTCCGGTAATATTTTCTTTTTCCACCTTTGCTTCTCCAAAGGTGGAGCCAAAGGAGCCAAGCAAAGCCAAATTTTAATTTTCTCGCGCAACCCAACCCTTCCTAATGCCTGAAAATTAAAATTTCGCTCCTTTGCTTGCCCCCCACCGCACATAGCGTATGCGCCAGGTAGATTTGAGTGGAATTCGAATGCACTCTTCAAGTGGAATTAACATGAAGAATACAATTACAAAAAACATCCTTTTTTCAAGGATGCCCCGTTGCGCGCCAGGGGCCTTGCGCGTGAGAGGGGAAAGAAAGCAGCGGAAAGGGAAAATTTTGCGTGGCTGGTTTGCGCGTTGGCAAAGCGCCTTGCTCATCGA
>VFQQ010001400.1_pt1 | contig 33864 bp, 41 predicted proteins | sample 3512341 | NCBI WGS metagenome assembly VFQQ01 (sample SAMN10412373, study PRJNA504923) | tailings metagenome | isolation source: Relicate 2 Philex TSF1 revegetated site | place: Philippines: Tuba, Benguet | collected 2017-08-29 | reverse complement strand
ACTGACGACCTTCGCATTACAAGTGCGCTGCTCTACCAACTGAGCTAATCCGGCAAGAACCATTATTTTAAACCATGCTGCTACTATTTCACTAGCTTGAGGAAAGGTTTTTTTGCTGCCACCTTATTTTCTTTCCCATCCGCCTTGTCTTTTCCATCCCCCACGTCGCTCGCAACCCCTTCATCCGGACCACCAGAATCTGGTGGATCCGGTTGAAAAAACATCCCTTGCCCATTTTCTCTGGCAAAAATGCCTCTCACTGCTTCAATGGGCACATAAAGGTCATTTGAAACCCCACCGAACCGTGCAGAAAAAGTAATGGCCTCATTTCCAATCAGCAAATTCTTGGTTGCTGCAAAATTGAGATTCAGCACAATCTGCCCATCCTTAACGTAGGCCTGAGGCACTCTGGTTTGCCCATCAACCTCGACCAGCAGATGCGGTGTCAGCCCATTATCCACACACCACTCATGCAATGCACGAATCAAATATGGCTTGGTTGATGTCAGTTCGCTCATGGCAGAGATATGGGCTGCTACTTACGCATGGCTTTTTCAGAGGGTGTCATCGCTTCAATGTACGCCGGGCGAGAGAATATACGTTCTGCGTACTTTAGTAAAGGTGCTGCCTGTTTGGGCAATTCAATTCCATAGTGCCCCAGACGCCAGAGCAGCGGGGCGATGGCCACATCCAGCATGGAAAACTCATCTCCCAGGATGTATTGCTGCTTGCTGAACAACGGCACGATCTGAGTCAGATTATCACGAATGGTGGCTCGTGCCTTGTCTGCCAGCTTCTGGTTACCAGACTCAATATCCTTGATATGACTGAACAACTGCTCTTCGAAATTGTGCAAAAACAGTCTCGCACGTGCACGCATAACAGGATCTGCAGGCATCAGCTGTGGATGTGGGAATCGCTCATCGATATACTCATTAATGATATTGGCCTGCTGCAACACGAGATCACGCTCAACAAGCACTGGCACTTCATTGTGCGGATTGATCACAGCCAGATCCTCCGGCTTATTGGCCAGATCAACATCAATCACCTGGAAATCCATCCCCTTTTCGAACAGCACAATCCGACAACGGTGGCTATAAGGGTCGATAGTGCCAGAATATAAGGTCATCATAATTTTCAGTTTCCTACGGTAAAAACAAAACGGGAGCGCATCCTCTCAATAGGATCGCGCCCCCACCGGGTTAGTTTTAGTGAACGTCTTTCCAGAATTCTTTCTTCAGGTAATAAGACACGACAAATAGTAGGCCCAAGAACAACAGGACAATGATGCCCAATTGCTGACGCTTTACTTGCGCCGGCTCGGCCATGTAGACCAGATAATTAACGAGATCCGCCATCGCAGCATCGTATTCTGCTGGAGAGAGCTTGCCCGGCTGATCAAGCACAAGGCGATTCCGCTCAACCTGCTCACCATGCGCATCGACCACCGTATCTGTTTTCAGCACCTGTTGGCCTTGCAAATCCCACAGCACATGGGGCATCCCAACATTGGCAAATGCAACATTGTTCCAACCAGTGGGACGACTGTCATCACGATAGAACCCACGCAAGTAGGTGTACAGCCAGTCCGCCGTTCTTGCGCGGGCTTCCACTGATAAATCTGGGGGCACGACACCGAACCACTCCTTGGCTTCTGCCTTGGGCATGGCTACTCGCATCGTTTCGCCCACCTTCTCAGCAGCAAATAACAAATTGTCCTTGATCTGCTCGTCGCTCAAGCCAATATCAGCCAATCGGTTGTAACGCATGTAGTTGGCACTGTGGCAATTCAGGCAATAATTCACAAACAATTTTGCCCCACGTTGTAATGAAGCCTGATTGTTCAAATTAATAGGCGCTTTATCAAGTGCCACTGAGCCTTCACTGGCAACGGCCACCGCTGGCAACATGGTAGCCAATAAGGTCACCATGGCCATCGGCACAATTCTCAGGATGGTGCTATATGCCCCGATCATACTGCGACCCTTTCTGGTACTGGTTTTGTCTTGTCCCGCTTCGTATACCACGGCATCAGGATAAAAAATAGGAAGTAGGTCAATGTAAATACCCGCGCCACAACCGTCGCTCGGTCGGCACCACCGACCAGGAAGGTGCTTGAATCAAACACACCCCACACATTGGATGGCTCTGTGCCAAGGTATCCGAGCACTAGCACACTGACCACAAACAGAGCTAGCCAGGACTTATAGAGCGATCCACGGTAGCGGATGGATTTCACTGGGCTACGGTCAAGCCATGGCAGCAATGCAAAAATCACTACAGACAAGCCCATGGCAGCAACCCCAGGAAATTGCGAACTCATGATGGGCGGCACTGCACGCAGAATGGAATAGTAGGGTGTGAAATACCAGACCGGCGCGATGTGCTCAGGCGTCTTGAGGGGATCTGCAGGAATAAAGTTATTCGCCTCCAGGAAGTAACCACCCATCTCAGGCGCAAAAAACACAATCGCCGAGAACACCATCAGAAATACGGAAACTCCGACAATATCCTTGACTGTGTAATAAGGATGAAACGGAATACCGTCGAGCGGCACATGCGTCACTGGATCCTTTTTCTCTTTGATCTCAACACCATCTGGATTATTGGAACCCACCTCATGCAGCGCAACCAAATGCGCCACGACCAGACCCAGCAACACCAGCGGCAGCGCAATTACGTGGAATGCAAAGAAACGGTTCAGCGTGGCATCAGAGACCACATAGTCGCCCCGCAGCCATTCCGACACATCTGGACCAATGACTGGGATTGAAGTAAACAGATTGATAATGACCTGCGCACCCCAGTAGGACATCTGCCCCCATGGCAACAGATAGCCAAAAAAGGCCTCACCCATCAACACCAGCAGTATGGCAACCCCAAATAACCAGATCAACTCACGTGGCGCACGGTAAGAGCCATAGATCAAACCGCGGAACATGTGCAGATAGACCACCACAAAAAACATGGAGGCCCCAGTGGAGTGCATATAGCGGATTAACCACCCCCAGGAGACATCTCGCATGATGTATTCGACGGAACCGAAAGCGAGCTCTGCATCCGGCTTGTAGTGCATGGTAAGAAAGATTCCAGTCACGATCTGTATCACCAGCACCAGCAGCGCCAGCGAGCCAAAGAAATACCAGAAGTTGAAGTTCTTCGGCGCGTAGTACTCTGACAAATGCGCTTTCCAGTTTGCAGTGAGTGGAAAACGCTTATCCACCCAACCTAACAGACCCATTGCACAGGATTCGATTGTGTTCTTCATGATTATGCAACCCCCTCGCCGTGCTCACCGACCAGGAGGATCGTGTCACTTGGATAATGATGCGGTGGAACCACCAGATTGGTAGGTGCTGGCGATCCTTTGTAAACTCGGCCGGCAAGATCAAACTTGGAGCCATGACAAGGACAGAAGAAACCGCCCTGCCAGTCATCCCCCATATCACCACCCGGTTGCAACTTGGGAGAAGGGGAACAACCCAGATGGGTACAAACGCCTTCCATCACCATCATATTGGGGCGAATGGAGCGCGTGGCGTTCTTGCAATAATCGGGCTGCTGACTAGCGACCTCCAGCTTCGGATCGGTCAACTTGTCATCATGCTTACCCAGTGTCTCTGACATTTTATCGGTCAGGCTGACGATCCATACCGGCTTACCGCGCCATTCGACGGTGACCATGGCACCCGGCTCAATCTTGCTGACATCGACCTCTACTGCTGCACCTGCTGCCCGCGCACGCGCACTAGGCGTCATACTGATCACAAATGGTGCTGCAACTGCGACTGCTGCAACCCCACCTACGGCGGTTGTCGCAGCGATCAAGAATCTTCGCTTACCTTGATCAACTGGTTGATTTGCCATTACTTACCCTTAATTTTTACTTGAATCTGTTTCAAGCCTGATACTCAATAGGCCGCTATTTTACAGGTTTGATGTTAAAAATTAAACTTTTATCCTTAACTCACACAGGGTTTTCAATATCAATAAACGCATGTGTCAGGCCATAGCGCTCCGCCAGGTGTGCGCCCAACGCTTGCACTCCATAGCGCTCTGTCGCATGATGTCCTGCTGCAATATAGGCCACACCTGATTCTCGAGCCAGGTGAAATGTCTGCTCTGACACTTCTCCACTGATAAATGCATCCACTCCCAATTCAATGGCGGTTTCAATATACTGTTGAGCAGCCCCTGTGCACCAGGCAATGCGCTGGATCTGTTTTTCTGGCTGGCCAATCAGCAATGGTGCACGGCCCAATCTGGTTTCCACACGCTTACCAAGTACACGCAGACTCAAGGGCTGATCAATGGTGCCATATGCCACCATCCCATCACTGCCCGACCACCCTTCAAGCTGAAGACCGAGCAGCCTTGCCAGCTGGGCATTGTTGCCAAGTTCAGCGTGCTGATCCAATGGCAGGTGGTAAGCCACCAGATTCAGGTCATGTGATAGCAGATAACGGATACGCTGACGCCTTAGCCCGGTAATTTGTGGTGCTTCGTTCCGCCAGAAATAGCCGTGGTGCACAAGGATCATGTCCGCACCAGCGGCTTGGGCAGCTTCAAGTAAGGCCATACTTGCCGAGACCCCACTGACAATATGTCGAATTTCCTGCCGACCCTCAATTTGGAGACCGTTGGGGCAATAGTCACGGAAGCGGTCTATCTGCAGGATTTGTCCGGTATAATCCAGCATCGTTTTGATATTCATGTTTTTACGCCTACCTGAATCTATCTTATGAAGAAACTCTGGCTTATTTTTGCACAGACTGTGACCATCAGTCTTGGTGCATTGTTCGTGGTGCAGACTTTTTATCCGGAATTACTAAGCCGAATTCCTGCAACGACACCTGAACAACCTGTCGTGATCAATCAGGTTGCCAAGGATGAAGCTCAACCCACGCCAGGCTCCTACAGCGTTGCCGCTAAAAAAGCGATGCCTTCCGTAGTCAACATCTTCACCAGCAAGAAGGCTGCACCGCGTGCACGGCACCCATTCATGGACGATCCACTATTCCGGCACTTTTTTGGTGACCAGTTTAACGAGGAAGAGCGCTCGGATAGCAGTCTGGGGTCTGGCGTCATTGTTAGCAGCCAAGGTTATATCATTACCAATCATCATGTCATTGAGGCCGCTGATGAAATCGAAGTCGCACTCGCAGACGGCAGAACATTGCCTGCGCGTGTCGTTGGCACAGACCCGGAAACTGATCTAGCAGTTTTACAAGTCGAGGCTAAGGATTTACCGGCCATCACATTTGCAGACCCTGACCAATCCAGCGTTGGCGACGTTGTGCTGGCCATCGGAAATCCATTCGGCGTCGGTCAAACTGTCACTCAGGGTATCATCAGCGCATTAGGCAGAAGCCATCTCGGCATTAATACCTTTGAAAACTTTATCCAGACAGATGCTTCGATCAATCCTGGCAATTCTGGTGGCGCATTGATTGACGCGCATGGTCATCTGGTCGGCGTGAATAGCGCCATTTACTCACGGAGCGGTGGTTCAATGGGGATAGGCTTTGCCATTCCCGCCAGCCTTGCCAAACAGGTGATGGAACAAATTATCCGCCAAGGTGCAGTCGTGCGCGGCTGGGTTGGTATTGAAGCTCAGGATATTACCCCGCAACTTGCAGAATCATTCCGCTTGGGCAAAACCGAAGGCTCTCTAATTGCAGGCGTCTTGCGTGGCAGCCCAGCAGAAAAGGCAGGTTTGAAACCTGGCGATATTCTGCTGGCAATCAATGGCAATCGTGTCAGCGACAGCTCCAGCATGTTGAATCTGATTGCTGGTTTACAGCCCGAACAAAAGGCAACACTCAGAGTGGCACGCAATCAACAGGAAATGGACATTGAAGTAACGATAGGTGTGCGTCCGCAACCGCAAAATATACGCCGCTAAGCTTGCGACAACCAACTAGGCCAGCCACCTAGTGCTTCAGGTTGTCACTCCAGACTTGGGTTGTCCTTGACTGTCTGCTTCTTGAGAAAGCCGGCAGCGATGATTCCCAGTTCATATAGTATCCAGAGCGGGATTGCCAGCATAAACTGGGAAATCACATCGGGAGGCGTGAATATTGCGCCAAGGACAAATGCGCCTACAATCACGTAAGCTCGGATTTCCTTCAGGGTGGCAATCTCGACAAAACCGAAGAAGACCAGTGCAATGACCGCAATGGGCACTTCAAAAGCCAGACCAAATGCCATGAAAAGTGTGATGATAAAATCCAGATAATTGCCAATATCTGTCATCACGGCAACACCTGCAGGTGCCTGGCTGGTGATGAATCCAAACACCACTGGAAATACCAGAAAATACGCGAATGCCATGCCCAGCAAAAACAACACGGTACTGGCCATCACCAATGGCATCATGAAACGCCGCTCATGCGCATATAGCCCAGGGGCCACAAACGACCAGATCTGATATAGGGTGTGCGGCAGCGCCAGCACAAATGCTGTAATCATCGCCATTTTTAGTGGTACAAAAAAAGGCGTGGTGACCGCCGTGGCGATCATCTGTCCTCCGGCCGGTAAACTGGCCAGCAAAGGTTGGGCCAGCAGACTGTAGATGCGATCTGCAAATGGAAAGAGTGCCAGAAAGACAATGACCAGCCCAATCACAATGCGCAAAAGCCTATCGCGCAATTCGATCAGGTGTGAAATGAAAGTATCGGATGTATTCAATGGTAATCCAAAAGATCAAGGCCGCTCTTGCGGGCGCTGATCATCCATCGCCTTGGGATCGTCTCCTAACGACTGCTCAGCCTCCTCGATGACCTGCTTGACCTCATCAACGCCAGCATGAATGGAGCGGCCTATTTCCTGCTGTAACCCAGCCGCGTCCCGCTGAATGTTCTGCTGTAATTTTTTAATATCTTCCAACGCCAGCTCGCGTTCAATATCCACCTTCACCGCCGACACATAACGCTGCATGCGCCCCACCAGAGATCCCATGGTACGTGCAACCTTGGGGAGCTTTTCAGGGCCGATCACAATCAACGCCACAATTGCGACGATGATCAATTCAGAGAAGGCTATATCAAACAAGGCAGCAATTACTGCTTGGTTTTGTTGGTTACTTCCCCATCGACTGTCGTGGTGCCATCCTCACGGTCAATTTTGGGCGTTGCCTGCTCATCCTTCATGGCGTCCTTGAAACTTTTCACTGCGCCGCCAACATCACTTCCGACATTCCGTAGTTTTTTGGTACCAAAAATCAACACAATCACCAACAACACAATCAACCAATGCCAGATACTCGATAGACCCATCATGATCACTCTCCACAGATTACTTCAGGTTTTGGGTAACGTTTGCCCACCGCCAAACACATGCACATGTAAATGAAAAACTTCTTGACCGCCTTCGCGACCAGTATTGATCATGGTGCGAAATCCTAGCAAGCCTTGCTCTTTAGCCAGTTTGGGCGCCAACATCAACATATGACCAAGCAGCGATTGATGCGCATCGTTGCAAGACGCCAAGCTTTCGATGTGCTCTTTGGGGACTATCAAAAAATGGACAGGGGCAATCGGACGAATATCCTTGAATGCTACCACCAGATCATCTTCATAAATACGACTAGAAGGGATTTCACCTTGGATGATTTTGCAAAAAATGCAATCATCAGTCATGTTGCGGTCTCCTCACGGACGATGGGTGGCTAGGCTCAGCATTAAATCCGCCAGATATCAATGGCTGTCACCGGATCGAGAAGCCTTTTCTTCAAGACCGGACAAACCCTCACGACGCGCCAACTCATTCAGCACATCCTGTGGCTTCAACCCTGCCTGCGCCAGCATCACCAGACAATGAAACCAGAGATCAGCTGTTTCGTAGACAAGTTTGTCCGCATCTCCATCCTTGGCTGCAATGATGGTTTCCGCAGCCTCTTCCCCGACCTTTTTCAGGATACTGTCCATTCCCTTGCTGTAGAGTTTGGCCACATAAGAAGTTTGCGGGTCAGCATGTTTACGTTGCTCCAGTAGTTCAGACAACCGGGCAAGCACATCATTCATGACGATAAATCTCCTGGGGATTTTTCAGTATGGGCTGATCTGTCACCCACGCACCATCGACCAGTTTTTTAAAAAAACAATGATGACGACCAGTATGGCAGGCAATCCCACCCACCTGCTCAACCGTCAGCAGGAGGACATCTTCATCACAATCCAGCCTGATTTCATGAATCTTCTGCACATGTCCGGATTCTTCACCCTTGTGCCAGAGTCGGTTACGCGAACGTGACCAATAGACTGCGCAACCGGTTTCTACGGTCAATTGCAAGGATTCCCGGTTCATGAAGGCAAACATCAGCACCGTCCCACTGCCATATTCCTGCGCAATGACCGGGATCAGGCCATCGTCATTCCATCGCACTTCATCTAGCCAGGTCTGATTCACAGGCGCACCTCAATCCCGTAATTCCGCATGTATTCTTTCGCCTCGCGCACAGTATATTCTCCGTAATGGAAGATACTTGCTGCCAGCACCGCATCTGCGCCACCTTCCTGCACACCTTCCACCAGATGGGTCAGCGTACCAACTCCGCCGGAGGCAATAATCGGCACATCCACTGCGTCGCTGATCGCGCGATTCAAAGGCAAATTGAAACCGGTCTTGGTGCCATCGCGGTCCATACTGGTGACCAGTAATTCACCCGCCCCCAACGCCTCCATTTTACGCGCCCATTCGACAGCATCAATGCCAGTGGCTTTACGCCCGCCATGGGTAAACACTTCCCAGTGATCACCCACTTGTTTGGCATCAATCGCCACCACTATACATTGTGAGCCGAATCGCCCGGACGCATCGGCGACCAATTGAGGATTAATGACCGCAGAGGTATTGATGCTGACCTTATCGGCACCTGCATTCAGCAAGCGTCGAACGTCCTCCACTTCACGCACACCGCCACCCACTGTCAAAGGGATAAATACTTGTGAAGCAACTTCCTCGATGATTTGCAATATCAAACCACGATTGTCAGAACTGGCCGTAATATCCAGAAAGGTGAGCTCATCCGCGCCCTGATCATCATAACGCTTGGCAATTTCCACCGGATCACCGGCATCTCTCAGCTCCAGAAAATTCACCCCTTTAACGACACGGCCATCTGTCACATCCAGACAGGGAATGATACGCTTTGCCAAGCCCATGATATCAGCCCGATCCGTTCAGTGTGTCAGCGAGTTTCTGAGCGGCAGAAAAATCCAGTGAACCTTCATAGATAGCGCGGCCAGTAATCGCACCCATCACACCTTCACTTTCCACTGCACACAGGCTTCTGACGTCATCCAGATTAGTGATGCCCCCACTGGCAATGACGGGAATTCGCAAAGCCTGCGCCAGCGCTACCGTAGCGTCAATGTTAACGCCGCTCAACATGCCATCACGGCCAATGTCGGTATAGATGATGGCTTCAACACCATAATCCTCAAACTTCTTTGCCAGATCAATCACATCATGCCCGGTCAGCTTGGACCAACCATCTACGGCCACCTTGCCATCCTTGGCATCCAGCCCCACCATGATATGCCCCGGGAAGGCATCACAGGCTTCATGCAGAAAACCTGGACTTTTAACGGCTGCAGTGCCGATGATGACATAGCTGACGCCATCATCCAAATAGCGTTCTATCGTCTCCAGATCACGGATACCACCGCCCAGTTGAATCGGAATTTCTCCGCCCACGGCTTCCACAATAGACTTGATCGCCCCTTCATTCACGGGTTTTCCAGCAAAGGCACCGTTCAAATCGACAAGGTGTAAACGTTTACCACCTTGATCAACCCAGTGGCGCGCCATCGCACCCGGGTCTTCTGAGAATACGGTGGCGTCTTCCATGACGCCTTGCTTAAGTCTGACGCAGTGACCGTCCTTAAGGTCGATAGCGGGTATGATCAACATGATAGTAAATACGCTTCAATTCAATGTAAGTTAGGGTCGTCCATCCCATTGGACGAAATTGGACAACAGTTGCAAGCCAGCATGCTGGCTCTTTTCGGGGTGAAACTGTACGGCGAAAATATTATCCTGTGCAACCACGGAGGTAAAGCGGCCGGGATATTCGCTCTCGCCAGCCACCAAGCCTGTGGCCTGTGGCCGAACATGATAGCTATGCACGTAATAAAAGCGCTCGCCATCTGGAATATCTGACCATAGCGGATGCTGCCGGGTCTGATAGACCTGATTCCAACCCATGTGCGGCACTTTGAGCTTATGGCCGGTGGCATCATGCATGTCTTCTCGCCTGAACCGCACCACATCCCCTGTCAGCACAGCCAATCCTGCTGCATCGCCTTCTTCACTATGTTCAAACAGCATTTGCAGGCCTATGCATATGCCCAGAAACGGTTTTTCAGCCGCCGCACGTTTGACAGCATCGCGCAAACCTCGCGATTCCAATTCGCGCATGCAATCAGGCATCGCACCTTGTCCGGGAAAAACCACGCGCGCAGCACGATCAATTTCTTTTGGCAGACTCGTCACCACCACACGCTTATCTGGGGCCACATGTTCCAGCGCCTTGGAAACAGACCGCAAGTTACCCATTCCGTAATCGACAACGGCAATATCAATATTCATGGTGTTTGCTACAGCCCAAAGAACTATAGTGTGCCCTTGGTAGATGGCATGATCCCCGTCATGCGAGGGTCGTGCTGAATCGCCATGCGTAATGCACGGCCAAATGCCTTGAATATGGTTTCGGCCTGATGGTGTGCATTGGTGCCACGCAGGTTATCAATATGCAAGGTGATCAGCGCATGGTTGATGAAGCCCTGGAAAAACTCGTGGAACAGGTCGACATCAAACTCACCGATACGTGCCCGCGTAAAGTCAACACAAAACTCCAGACCAGGACGCCCGGATAAATCAAGGACAACTCGCGAAAGTGCCTCGTCGAGGGGCACATAGGCATGCCCGTAGCGATTGATCCCTTTTTTGTCTCCAACCGCCTTGGCAAAAGCTTGTCCCAGCGTAATGCCAATGTCCTCTACCGTGTGATGCGCATCAATATGCAAATCCCCCTTGGCCTCCACCTTGAGGTCTATCATGCCATGCCGGGCAATTTGATCCAGCATGTGATCAAGGAAGGGAAGGCCCGTAGAAAAGCTGGCTACGCCAGTGCCATCCAGATTGATGGCGACACTAATCTGAGTTTCGAGGGTATTACGACTGACTTCTGCAATGCGCATAAATGGATTTTACTACGTAAGTGAGATTTACAAACAAAAACCGCCACAAAACAATGCTGTTTTGCAGCGGCTTTAAGGTGCCAAGCTTGGTAGATTTAGCTAAACAGCTTCTTCAACCAGCCGAAAAAGCCACCACCTGATGCGCCGTCACGTGCCAGAGAGGTGATTTCAGCAGCTGCAGCTGCTGGATCAGCAGCACCGTAAATCGCAGCACCAGCTACGATGATGTGTGCGCCAGCATCCTTCACTTGCTTCACAGTTGCAGGCTTCACGCCACCAGCAACAGAGATCTTCAGACCCGTATTCAGGCTGGAAACCAGTGCCAGATCGGTGAATGGGGTTTGGCCAGCCGCTTGTTGATCCAGGCCAGTATGCACGCCAATGATGTGCGCGCCCAGCTTGGCCGCTTCTTTGGTACGGGTTGCCTTGTCTTCAACGTTGATCAAGTCAACTTGTGCTTCTTTGCCGTACTTGTTGGCAACATCAACTACGCCCTTGATAGTACCCAGATCAGCGGTACCCAGAACGGTACAGATGTCAGCACCAGCCTTGTAGAAAGGCTCGGCTTCATAGTAACCAGCATCCATAGTCTTCAAGTCAACCAGGATCTTGTTGTTTGGAAACTTGGCGCGCAGGGTTTCCAGCAATTTGATACCGTTGTGCTTGATGCATGGGGTACCAATTTCCAGAATGTCCACATGTGGAGCCACCTTGGTAGCCAGCGCGACAGTTGCGTCAAAATCCAGAGAATCTAATGCCATTTGGGTCAGTGCCACGATAATTCCTCCACTTTTTAATTACAGGTGTATAGCAAAGTTATATTGTAATAACCGCGTTATGATACATTTTTTCTGGATTTTAGGGGAAATTTCGACGAAATCGGCGTTAATTTCCTGATTCGCACATTTTATCCAGCACATCTTGGGTATGCATTAGGTTTTCAGCCATTAAACGCCAATGATTTTCTGCAACGCCCCAATAAGTTGCTGATTTTCGCCCGCTGTGCCAATCGTAATCCGTAGATAGGGTGCGATTCTCATCGGGGACCTGAAATGCCGCACGATGATATTCTGTGTGCGCAACTGGGCTGCCAAATCAGCACCTTCATGGTCTGGATGACATGCAAACACAAAATTGGCACCCGATGGTAGCACCTGAAATCCCATGGCTTGCATTGCAGCGGTCAGAGCATTGCGCGTATCCATGACTTGTTTGCAAGTCTGCTCAAAGTGGTTCTGATCTTCCATGGCAGCAACTGCGCCAGCCTCTGCAAACCGATCCAGTGGATAGGAATTAAAACTATCTTTGACGCGAATCAGCGCTTCAATCAATGCTGGATGGCCAACAGCGTAGCCTACCCGCAACCCAGCTAGTGACCGTGCTTTGGATAAGGTGTGTGTCACCAGCAGATTGGGAAAGCGGTCCACCAGACTGACAACCGATTCTGTACCGAAATCAACATAGGCTTCATCAACCACTACCACAGACGCGGCATTCGCTTCCAGAAGTCGAACAATGTCAGCCTTGGGTAGCGGTATCCCCGTTGGTGCATTGGGATTGGGGAAGATGATCCCACCATTCGGACGCAGATAATCATCGATATTGATTTCAAAGTGCGCGTTGAGTGGAACGGTTTCGTAGTGAATACCATACAAGCCACAATACACCGGATAAAAACTGTAGGTAATATCCGGGAAAAGCAGGGGCAAGTCATGCTTGAGCAGTGCCTGAAAGGTATGTGCGAGCACTTCGTCGGAACCGTTACCGACAAACACTTGAGCAGGCTGCAGACCATGATGACGTGCAATAGCTGATTTCAAGCGATCCGAGTTTGGATCAGGATACAGTCGCAGGGTATCCGCCGCTTCTGCGCGCAAGGCTTCCAACACTTTTGGGCTTGGCCCATAAGGGTTTTCATTGGTATTCAGCTTGACCAGATTGGTCAGTTTTGGCTGCTCACCCGGCACATAAGGCGTCAGCCCGTGCACCACCTTACTCCAGTATTGGCTCACGTTAGTCTTTCAAACGATATTCAGCAGAGCGTGCATGCGCCTGCAAACCTTCACCATAAGCCAGCGTGGCGGCAACTTTTCCCAACACCTGAGCCCCCTCAGAGGACACCATGATCAAACTACTACGCTTTTGAAAGTCGTAAACACCCAATGGTGAGGAAAAACGCGCGGTGCGGGATGTTGGCAACACGTGATTGGGCCCGGCACAATAATCACCCAGCGATTCACACGTATCACGCCCCATAAAGATAGCGCCGGCGTGTTTGATCTGCTTACTGTATGCAAGCGGGTCATCTACCGAAAGCTCCAAATGTTCAGGGGCAATGTAATTGGCAATGCGTGCAGCCTCATCAAGATCGCGAACCTGAATCAAGGCACCCCGATTTTCCAGAGATGTTCGGATGATCTCCTTGCGTGGCATGTCCTCGACCTGCCGGTCAATGCTGGCAGACACCTTGTCCAGAAAATCTGCATCTGGCGAGAGCAGAATGGCCTGTGCCAACTCATCATGCTCAGCTTGGGAGAATAAATCCATCGCCACCCAATCCGGATTGGTTTTGCCATCACAGATCACCAGAATTTCGGAGGGGCCAGCCACCATATCAATCCCGACGACACCAAACACGCGTCGCTTGGCAGCTGCTACATAGGCGTTGCCCGGGCCAACAATCTTGTCCACCTGTGGGACTGTTTCCGTACCATAGGCCAATGCAGCCACTGCCTGGGCGCCACCGATACAAAATACGCGATCCACATCACAAATAGCAGCAGCAGCCAGCACTAACTGATTTTTTTCACCGCCGGGGGTAGGCACCACCATGATCAGTTCTTGTACGCCAGCCACCTTGGCAGGAATGGCATTCATCAAGACCGATGAAGGATAAGCGGCCTTACCACCAGGCACGTACAAACCTACACGGTCTAGTGATGTCACCTGCTGTCCCAGCAAAGTGCCATTGTCCTCAGTGTAGGTCCAGGATGCCATCAGTTGCTTTTCGTGATAGCTACGCACACGGTCCGCAGCCTGCTGCAGGGCTGCACGCTGGTCAGCTGGCAGTTCATCTAGTGCCTGATGCAACTCAGCCTTGGACAGTTCTAATGTACTCATGCCTGCGACATCAAGGCGGTCAAAACGTCGCGTATATTCGAGCACAGCTGCATCACCGCGCAGTTTGACATCTCTTAGAATATCCGCCACCACCCGATCAATGTTGTCATCCTGTGCCGTCTCAAATGCCAGCAGATCTTTCAATTGCTGATCGAACTTGGGGTCGGTCGTACTGTAACGTCTGATTTGCATGTTTCTGTCCTGCGTTTCCTTATTTACCCGCCTGCTGCTTTTGCGTCACTGCATCCGCGAAATCATCCATGATGGGCTGCAGCAACCCACGCTTGAGTTTGAGCGATGCCTGATTGACAATCAGTCTCGAACTGATTTCACCAACCTCCTCCACCGCCTTGAGATTGTTGGCGCGCAAAGTTCCCCCTGTGCTGACCAGATCGACAATGGCATCCGCTAGTCCAACCAAGGGTCCAAGCTCCATGGAGCCATAGAGCTTGATAAGGTCTACATGCATGCCCTTGGCGGCAAAATGCTCACGCGCGGTCTTCACGTATTTTGTCACGACCTTGAGTCGAGCACCTTGACGAATTGATCCAAAATAATCGAAATCCTCTCGCACGGCGACCATCATCCTGCACCGCGCAATCTCCAGGTCCAATGGCTGATAAAGCCCTTCACCACCATGCTCATCCAATACATCCTTGCCAGCCACACCCAGATCGGCCGCGCCGTACTGCACGTAGGTTGGCACATCCGTCGCCCGTACAATGATGAGGCGGACATCTTCGCGATTGGTAGATAGAATCAGCTTGCGTGAGGCTTCCGGATCCTCCGACGCACTGATCCCTGCCGCTGCCAGCAGTGGTGTCGTTTCCTCAAATATGCGGCCTTTGGATAAGGCAATGGTAATCATCTTTTTTCCATTCAATGTACACGGCGCACCTTGGCGCCAAGTGCCGTCAGTTTTTCTTCCAGACGCTCGTAACCTCGATCCAGATGATAGATACGCTCAATGGTCGTTTCTCCACGGGCAACCAATGCCGCCAGCACAAGACTGGCTGATGCGCGGAGATCGGTCGCCATGACAGTTGCGCCATCCAGACCGTCCACGCCGCGCACGATGGCGGTATTGCCCTCCACCTCAATGCTGGCACCCAAACGCTGCATTTCCTGCACATGCATAAAGCGATTTTCAAAAATGGTTTCGGTCACTAGCGCCGTGCCTTGCGCGACCGTATTCAATGCCATGAACTGGGCCTGCATATCAGTCGGGAATGCAGGGTGCGGCGCAGTGCGGACATTCACCGCTTGTAACTTGCCATTGCCTGCCACCGTCACGCTATTGGTATCACAATCCACGTTAGCCCCTGCCTCACGCAGCTTTTCAATCACCGCATCCAGCAAATCCGCACGGACGTTACGCAAAGTGACCCGACCGCCAGTCATGGCAGCCGCTACCATGTAGGTCCCTGCCTCAATACGGTCACAAACAATCCGGTGTTGCGCGCCATGCAGCTTTTCCACCCCGTGCACCGTAATCACGTCAGTGCCTGCGCCTTCAATTCGCGCGCCCATTTTGATCAGGCATTCTGCCATATCTACCACTTCAGGTTCACGCGCAGCATTTTCAAGCACCGTGGTCCCTTGTGCCAAGGCAGCCGCCATCATCAGGTTTTCAGTGCCGGTCACAGTCACCTGATCCATAAAGATACGTGCCCCTTGCAGACGCTTTGCAGGAAGATGCACTGTTGTTGCCTCAATGTAACCATGCTCAATATGAATCTCTGCGCCCATAGCCTTGAGACCCTTGATATGCAAATCCACTGGTCGCGAACCAATAGCACAGCCTCCTGGCAATGAAACCCGTGCATGACCAAAGCGGGCAAGCAGTGGGCCCAGCACCAGGATGGAAGCACGCATGGTTTTCACCATTTCATAGGGCGCTTCGTGCGAGGTAATCACGCTCGCATCCAGCACGACCTGTCCGGGAATTGTGCTGTCGATTTGTACTCCCATGTGCTTCAGCAACAAATAGGTAGTACTGACATCTCGCAGACTCGGTACATCCGTTAATGTTAACGGCGTTTCAGCCAACAATGCGGCACAAATGATGGGCAGGGCTGCATTTTTTGCCCCAGAAATGGTAATTTCACCATGCAGCGGCACGCCCCCCTCGATCACCAGCTTGTCCAATTAGGCAGTCGCTTCCTGCAGCATCTTCTGCAATTCACCTTGCTGATAAAGATCACGCATGATGTCAGCGCCACCCACAAACTCACCCTTGATATAAAGTTGTGGAATTGTCGGCCAATTGGCATATTGCTTGATACCCTCACGAATGGCGGGATCAGCCAGCACATCAATGGCAACCAGATCCTTCACCTCACAGGCCTGTAAAATCTGAATTGCCAGACCAGAGAAGCCGCACTGTGGGAATTTCGGGCTCCCCTTCATATAAAGCACGACCGGATTGGCCGTCACTTGATTCTTGATAATTTCCTGAACATCCATCACTGATCTCCTATTGATAACTTTTACGGCAGGGATTGCTCAGCCTGCCTTGAATTTTGCCCAGGCATCCGGGGTAAAGGTGCGCATCGACAAGGCATGTATTTCCTCACGCATCCGATCACCCAGCGCTTGATATACCAGTTGATGCTGTTGCACCATGTTCTTGCCAACAAATTCGGCACTCACCACAAATGCCTCAAAATGCTGTCCGTCGTTGCCCATGACTTGCACATGATCACAGGCAAGACCATGCCGGATATACCCCTCAACTTCCGCCGCACTCAACATCATGCACCCCTCATCGCTAACCGCGTAATTTGTAACCGGATTTCAGCATTTTCAAAGTCAGCCATGATAGGGCAAAAAAGCTCAGGCCGACAATGCTCAAGCTCACCATCGGTGAGATATCACTCACCCCGAAAAAGCCATAACGGAATCCATCAATCATGTAGAAAAACGGATTAAAGTGCGATACCGTTTGCCAGAATGGTGGCAAGGAGTGTATGGAGTAAAACACCCCTGAAAGGAACGATAGCGGCATGATGATAAAGTTCTGAAACGCTGCCATCTGGTCAAACTTATCTGCCCAGATCCCGGCAATAATGCCAAAAGCGCCAAGCAATGCGCTCCCGGCGATGGCAAATGCCAGCACCAACAGCGGGTGTGCCATCGGCAAATCGACAAACCACACGGTCACCAGATAAATGCCCAGACCAACCACCAGCCCGCGAATCACTGAAGCTGCCAGAAATGCCAGAAAAAATTCCAGGTAGCTGAGTGGCGTCAACAAGATGAACACCAGATTGCCCATGACCTTGGACTGGATCAGGCTGGAAGAACTATTGGCAAAAGCGTTCTGCAATACCGACATCATGATCAGCCCAGGAATCAGAAAAGCCGTGTAATTGACGCCATGCACCTGCACCCGACCCTCCAGTACATGCGAGAACACCAGCAAATAAAGTAGCGCCGTCATCACTGGAGCAGCCACCGTTTGGAAGCTGACGCGCCAAAAGCGGAGCAACTCTTTCTTGAACAGAGTCCATGGACCTCGAAAACGTGCACAATTCAAGGTCATGGCTGGCTCACCAGATCAACAAACACATCTTCCAGATCTGCCTCAATCAGTTGCAAATCCTCCACCAACACATTCGCTTGCCGAAGCTGCTGAAACACCTGCTCAATCTGCGTCACCTCAGTCAGTGCCAGCATATACTCAGTGCCGTCTTCATGACGCAGCAATGGTCGTAAGCTATCAGGTAATGCGTCCCTCAGCTTCAAGCGCAGGTGCTTGCCTGGAATCTGCTTGAGCAGATTTTGCGTGCTGTCCAGCGCGATCAACTGACCTTGTTTCATCATCGCCACACGCGAACACAGGGTTTCCGCCTCTTCGAGATAATGTGTCGTCAGAATAATCGTGTGGCCTTCGCGGTTGAGCCGCTTGATAAACTCCCACATCATCTGGCGCAGTTCAACATCCACACCGGCAGTCGGTTCGTCCAGAACAATCACAGGAGGGCGGTGTGCCAGCGCCTGCGCTATCAAGGCCCGGCGCTTCATGCCACCCGATAATCTGCGCATATTGGTATGTGCCTTGTCTTGCAGGCCCAAGCACTCAATCACTTCATCTACCCAGGCATCGTTCTCTGAACCACAACCGAAATACCCCGCCTGAAACCGCAACATTTCACGCACATTGAAAAAGGGATCAAATACCAGCTCCTGCGGAACCACTCCTAGCGCTCTGCGAGCCTCACGATACTGGGTCTGCACATCATGGCCCATCACCGACAATTTGCCACTGGTTGGGCGCAACAATCCGGCCAGCAAATTAATCAGCGTAGATTTACCGGCACCATTCGGGCCAAGCAAGGCAAAGAATTCGCCCTGATGGATGGTCAGATCGATGCCCTTCAAGGCCTGTACGGCCCCGTAATGCTTGTGCACCTGTTCAATCTTGACTGCAGGATTCATGGCTCAGGGAGGTTCGGGGGAGAACCCGGAAGTTAATGGGGAATGGGGGCTGGTGTGACTGGCAGCAAGTCCTGCACACCATACAGGGTCGCGAGGCTGGTGAGATTCGCTGGCAGATTGGAATAGGTCAGATGACAACCACGCTCGGTTGCCTGCCGTACCCAGTCAAACAATAGACTGATAGCAGCAGAATCCACTTCACCGACCGATACAAGATCAATCTCAAGCACTGGGCCAGATGAAATAACAATACCCTGCGCTAGCAGGGTCTCGATATCGGCCAGCAAAAGATCTCCGCTGATCTGCCACCGACCGTCTTGTTGAATGATGTTTGCCAAAGCTAAAGATTCAGTTTCTGTTAAACACCAGACTGACGGTTTTTCTCCGCCAATCTCTGTATCAAGCCATCCATTCCACCAGACTGTCTAATTTCATTGCTGAATTGACTACGGTAATTGGTCACAAGACTGATACCCTCAATCACAATATCGTATACCTTCCAGCCGTTATCGCCGTTTTCCAGACTGTAATCAATGGCAATAGGCTGTGCACCTGGCTGAATGATCTGGGTTTTCACCGTGACGCGCTTGGCATCAGGCTGCGCACGATACGGCAGGTACTGTATGGTTTGATTACGATATTTTGACAAGGCACTGGCGTAAGTTCTCAACAGCAGAGTACGAAACTCATTCTGAAAATTCGCTTGCTGCTCCTTGCTTGCATTTGCCCAGTTTCTACCCAGAACAAGACGACAAACTCGATCAAAGTCAAAGTTCGGCATAATCTTTTCTTCAGCCAGCGCAAAAATTTTCTGCTGGTTGCCGTTCTGAATTTCCTGATCGTTTCTGACGATTTCCAGAACTTCCTCGGATGTTTTCTTGACCAGTGCATCAGGTGCGGTTTCTGCCACCGCTGTCAAGCCAACTCCCAGCAAGGTAATGGCCAGCCAATTTGCTATTAAGCGTTTCATTGCTTCTCCACCTAGTCTTTATCGCTGCTCTCAGATGCCTTGCTGTAAAGGAACTGACTAATCATTTTTTCCAGCACGACAGCATCCTGCGTTTGTATAATTTTATCACCTTCACTCAAGTGTTCTTCGTCACCACCCGCTTCCAGGCCAATATACTGTTCGCCCAACAAGCCTGCAGTATAAATATTGGCAAATGTATCCTTTGGAAATTGATAACGCTTATCCACCTTAAGAGTGACATTTGCTGCATAAGTTGCGGTGTCAAATTGAATACTGTCTACTCGACCCACGACCACACCTGCACTCTTGACCGGTGCTCGCGGCTTCAAGCCACCGATATTTTCAAAAGAAGCCACCACGCTATAGGTTTCACCTATGGTGCTGGTGGTCAAATTGCCCACCTTCATGGCAAGCCCGAGCAATGCTGCAATGCCGGCTGCTGCAAACAGACCCACCCAAAGGTCGATTGTTGTTCTATCCATATGCGCTCCTCAGAATTCCTTTTTGCTGACCATTAGCTGATCATGAAAGATGTCAGCACAAAATCCAGCCCCAGCACTGCCAATGAAGAGTTCACCACCGTGCGTGTTGTTGCACGGCTGACACCATCGGCCGTTGGCGGGGCGTCATACCCCTCAAATAAAGCGATCAGGCTGCATGCAACACCAAACACGCAGCTTTTGATAAAACCGTTCATCACATCTTCACGAAAATCCACGCTGGCCTGCATCTGTGACCAGAACGCCCCCTCATCGACACCAATCAACGGCACGGCCACCAGATAGCCGCCCAGCACACCGACCATGGAAAATAGCGATGCGAGCAAGGGCATGGCAATGACACCCGCCCAGAAGCGCGGGGCGACCACTCGAGCGATCGGGCTGACGGCCATCATTTCCATCGCGGAGAGTTGCTCAGTGGCTTTCATCAAGCCAATTTGCGCCGTCATCGCTGTGCCCGCACGCCCGGCAAACAGCAAGGCCGTCACCACCGGGCCCAACTCGCGCACCAGCGAGAGCGCGACAAGTACGCCAATCGCCTCCGATGAGCCATATTTCTGCAAGGTATTATAGCCCTGCAAGGCCAGCACCATACCGACAAAGAAGGCTGACACCAGAATGATGATGAGTGAAAGTACGCCGGTGAAATAGATTTCCCGAATAACCAAGCGCGGACGTCGCAGACTCTCACCTGAGTAAATCAGGGTGTAGGCAAAAAAACGCGCTGCCGAACCCAGCCGCCAGAATTGCTCAATCAGTCGATGGCCAAACCCCTGAAAAAACAATCGCAGGCCGGAATAGGATTGTTTAGCCATCATGACCCCTTAACATATCCAGGCGGTAATCCGGCGCGGGATAATGGAAAGGCACTGGCCCATCCACTTCTCCGTGAACAAACTGGTGAACAAACGGCAGCGTGGATTCACGCAATTCTGCTGGCGTGCCTTCAGCCACGACAACGCCTTCTGATACAAAATAAACATAATCGCAGAACGAGAATGCCTCGCGCACATCATGTGTCACCACAATGGAAGTGGCCCCCAGAGCATCATTCAGGCTACGAATCAGATTACAGATCACGCCCATGGAAATGGGATCTAGACCGGCAAAAGGCTCGTCATACATGATAATTGAAGGATCCAACGCCACTGCGCGCGCCAAGGCCACGCGGCGCGCCATGCCCCCGGACAACTCGGTTGGCATGAGATCACGTGCACCACGCAAACCAACCGCATTCAGCTTTAGCATGACCAGATCACGAATCATGGCTTCTGGCAGATTGGTATGCTCGCGCATGGGAAAGGCAACATTCTCGTAGACAGAGAGATCAGTAAACAGGGCACCCATCTGAAACAGCATCCCCATTTTGCGACGAAGCTTTTGCAAGTCACGTCGGTTTTGCTGATGAACCACGGCACCTTCTAAGCGCACCTCACCTTTCACAGGCTTCAGCTGCCCGCCGATGAGTCTGAGCAAGGTGGTCTTGCCACTGCCGCTACCGCCCATGATAGCCACCACACGCCCACGCTTGAAGGACATATTAATGCCCTTGTGTATCATGCGACCCATGTAGCCAAATGAAAGATTATCGATTTCGACGATATTGTCGGTCATTGATTAAAAGCTTTATTCTTAAGCGCAATATTCTAAAGCATATTCACTTCAAGGCATAACTTTAATCAAAATCCGCAGAAAAAGAAAAAGCCCGCCGAAGCGGGCTCCACCTCTCCCCGAGTTGGTTCAGACTGCCAGACAGACGATGTAGGATGTGCCGTCTTCAATATTCAATGTGGGTGTGGCTGCCGCGCCAACACCGTAAGATGCTGTAGGGGTTGCCATCATCGATCCAGTCGCGGTGTCGCCATTATCCATGGTGATATCCAGCTGCTTCACGTACTTACCCAAAATACCACTGGAGCAAATCACATAAGTACCGCGCAGTCCTGCTATAGCGGCATTGGCGGTACGGCCTGCCTCAATACCGATTTGACCGCCATCCGCATTGATTGGATAAAAGTCTGCCGGAACACCAATATTGGTTGAACCCGCTGCCAATCCTGCAAGCCTGACATGCAACCAAAATAGTGATGCCTCATTGCCAGCTCCTGGCGCCTCATTCCAACGCCCCTCCAACTGACCATTGCCGTTGCCCACCATGCCGGCTGGAGCAGCAACATTCACCACCGCCCTGGCATCGTCACCTGGAATCGCCTTAAATTTATCCTGATAGCCGTATAGGTAGACTGGGATGTTTCTGAAATCCGAAGCAAAGTTTTTCACTTTGGCACTATTAATGAGCTCTTGCCCTTTCAGGACACCACCGAGCAGCAGGCCGATAATGACCAGCACAATCGCCAGCTCGATGAGTGTAAAACCTGTTTGTTTTTTCATTATGTTATCCTCGCTTTGCAAGTGGTACCGGTACTTGCAAATCACTATTATGATGATATTTGAGCAAAGCCTGTGCCAACCAGCACCTGCTCCACAAGGCGCGTACTTATTGGAGTTAGGGCTAACTGGCTACTTTTAGCTTAACTAGATTGTCAAAATTTCGACGAAACTGACAAAATCATGACACTTTTGCAAGATCCGAATCGATCTGGAATGCGCCCATATAATGTCCAGCAAACCATCTGAACTGCTGCACCGCTACTCGCTCGGGCTGCTGCTGCTGTCTTTACATGCGGTATTGGTGTGGGGGTATGACAGCCCCTTGCAAAAGGCGTTCCTGATTAGCCATTATGGCTTTTTCCTGCTTTGGCAACCAATCTGGCAAACTAGACAAGCCTTGTCGATTTATGCCGGGCTGTTTTTCATTGTAGGCGGTTTGCTTCTGGTATCTTTTATCAACTGGTGGGTCATGGCGTTCTGGCTCGCCGGTTTATTTGGCCTGCTGGGCGGTCGCGTCTTCTCAAACGTCACGCAAAACCGGATGGTCTATCTTCTGGCCACCTGCTACCTTCTTGCGGTACTACTGCTCTGGGTGGTACCCAAACTGATTGGTGCAGATGTCACAGTCAGCGAATTCCTGATGCATTACATACTCCCCGCGATTCCCGTAGTGATTCTGTTTATCACGCGTGAACGCAAAGACAACAGCCTTCCCCCAACACTCGATTTCTTCTACACGCTACTACTTTTGCTATTGGCGGTCATTCTGATACTAGGCAGCTTTGTGATTGAGGTATCCAGTGGCGGACACTATGCAGAGATCCTGATCCGGGTACTGTTTGGTTTGGCGATAGCGCTGTTTTTCATCAGCTGGCTATGGGACCCTCGCGCTGGCTTTGCCGGGATTGGACATTTATTGTCGCGTTATCTCTTGAGCTTAGGCTTGCCATTTGAGCAGTGGGTCAAAAACATTGCCGAGTTGGCCGAGCACGAGCCCAGCGCCAGTAGCTTTACCGAATCAGCCATGCGAGAAATTGCCACGCTACCGTGGGTCAGCGGCGTGCGCTGGCTCACGCAGGAGAATAGTGGAGAATTGGGTAACATCAGCGAACATCAATCTCAGCTGGATTTTCATGGGGTACAGATGGTGCTGTTCACCAGATTTCCACTGACGCCTGCACTAGCGATGCATGTGAAGTTGCTGACACAAATTCTTGGCGAATTTTATGAGGCCAAACGCCGCGAAGAAACCATGCGTCAGAACACCTATATGCAGGCTGTGTATGAAACCGGTGCCAGACTGACTCACGACATCAAGAATATCGTGCAATCGCTGAGCGGCTTGTGCCGGGCAGCTGAACTCACAAGCGATAACGACAATGAACGACTAGTGGCATTGATCCGTCGTCAGCTTCCACAACTGAACCAACGTCTCTCTCTGACGCTGGATAAGCTGCAAGCTCCCAACAAGGTGCAATCTCGCAGTACCAAGCTGGCGCAGTGGTGGTCGGGGCTTCGTCAGCGCTATCAGCAAACGCCCGTTAATTTTTTGTCGGGACCTTTGCCAGATATTGAGATCGACGATGAGCTGCTGGATAGCGTGGTTGATAATTTATTACAAAATGCCATTGAAAAGGGCCGGAGTGAACCCGGACTGCAGATTGAAGTTGAACTGAGCGTTGGCGAACGTTTTTGCGTGGAAGTCACCGATACGGGCAAAGCCATGCCAAATGATAAAGCGCAATCACTGTTCAAGAAGCATGTACCCTCTGAGAATGGCCTGGGTATTGGTCTTTATCATGCAGGCCGACAGGCTGCTCAGTCGGGCTATACGCTATCACTGGCACACAATACAGACGGCGAGGTGCGCTTCAGATTGATGCAATTAACCCCAGATAGCGACCCTGCTAGCTAATGCTCATTGAGGTTTAAAGCAAATAGCCCAAAGCAACACCCTTGGTGCCTACAAGGGTGTGCGTTTACAGTTCGCCGTAGGAATGCAGGCCTGACAAGAACATGTTGACGCCAAGAAATGCGAACGTCGTCACAAACAGACCGATCACTGCCCACCAAGCCAGAACAGGCCCGCGCAAGCCTTTGATCATGCGAAGATGCAGCCAGGCAGCATAATTCAGCCAGACAATCAGCGCCCAGGTTTCCTTGGGATCCCACGACCAGTATCCACCCCAGGCTTCTGCCGCCCACATGGCACCTAGGATGGTGGCAATTGTGAAGAAGGCAAAACCTATCGCAATCGCCTTGTACATCACATCATCCATGATCTCCAATGCAGGTAACCTGCTGGTCAGAATTCCCTTGTCAGAGAGCAGATACGCAGACCCAACCATGGCGGCCAGTGAAAATGCACCGTAGCCGATAAAATTGGCAGGGACATGGATTTTCATCCAGTAGGATTGCAAAGCAGGCACCAAAGGCTGGATTTCATTCGCCTGCCGATCAAAGGTGTACCACAGGATGAAACCCACGGCCGCACTTACCACCAGCAGGACAAATCCGCCCAGCTGCCGCGTGGCATATTGCACTTCATAATACAAATACAGAATTGCCGTAATCAGACAGAACAGGATAAATACTTCATACAAATTGCTGACCGGGATATGGCCAACATCAGGGGCGATCAAATAGGACTCATACCAACGTACCATCAATCCGACAAACCCCATCAGTACTGCCGACCATGTGATAGCAGTCGCCACTTTTCCCGCAAATTCCGACCGACTAAAGGTGTGCAGCCAGTAAGTCGCCGTGGCCAGAATGAACAACACGTTCATCCACATGACTGCTGATTGGCTGGAGATGAGGTATTTCAGGAAAAATACCTGATTGGCCTGCTCCAGATTGGCGTTGTAGAGCGAGATGGAAAATAGACTGATCACGCCAACGCCGATGACTAGGGCCCGTATTGGCTTCCAAACCCAGCCCAACCAGCTGAATACTATCACCGAGCCAAACAGAAAGCTTTGCTCATAAATATCCATGTGATGATCATATTGGTTGAAGGCATACAGCGCCCCAGACAGCAGCACAATGGCATATATCCAATCCAGCCAGTTCAAGCGTTTGAACAGCGGGATAGGCTCATCACTGATCATGGCGTTATCCATGGGACTCCTCAACTTTATTCAAGGTTTGCGTTGTTAACAATCGCTGCAATTGCTGCTGATATTTAGCAAACTCAATATCCAGATCACGATTCTTGCGATTGGATGACATACTGAACAATACCTGATTGTTGGATTTGACCAGCAGCCATATCCGACGTTCACGCACGTAAATCATCGCAAAAATACCCAGCACCAACAATACGGAGCCAGTGTAAACAAGATTTTTGCCTGGCGAGCGGGTCAGTCGCAATCCACTTGCCTCACGATGCCGATAATCCGTCAACTGCAGGTAGAAGGGTGTGCCATAGAAAAACAGATCACTCAGGCTGTTCAAGCTATCCTGAATAAACAGCAGCGATTCCTCATCCTCTTCAAGGGTCGCTTTTCCAACCTTTTCCCGCGCCAGATTATTGGCCTCAAACGCGGCGCCACTGATAATCTTGATATAGGTCTGAGCGGCCTTTTCCCGCTCCGCTTCAGGCACAGATTCTTCGATCAATCCGGCAATCCGATTGTAACCACCTTTAGCAAACGCACCGAGCAACTGCACCACGCTGCGCTCAAACTTGTCCTTCATGTCTTGTGAACTGGCACTTTCTGGCAAGGCAATATTGGATAAACGGCTGGCAATCAAGGGGTGCGATACCTGATCCATCATGAGTGCACGTAAGCCCATAAAGCCGTTAATCTCAAAGTCATCATCTACTGGGATGCGCAAGTACTTGTAATCTTCCTGCAGGGTTTCGCGCATACCAGAAATAAAATAATGTCGGCCATCGAGCTTGAGCGGCTGCATATAGCTGACGTATTCACGTGCCTGACCTTGGGTGTCGCGCACCTTGAAAGTGACATTCGCACCTACATTATGTGGCTTGCCCTTACCATCTGGCGATAAATTCAGAATATTGAACTTACGAAAATCATCCAATTCGATGGTCAGGGACTCCTCTCCTTCGCCTAGTTTGATTTCCTTATGGACATTCCCAGTGATGGTCACAGGGTCAAAACGCTGACTGAACAAGCCCCACATATTGAAGTTGAGTCCGGAGCCACCATCCTGAAAATCTGATTGATAAATGGCGATGCCTTTGTAGATCAGCGGCTTGTTGACACTGATTGTGCGTTCCAGCGGTTTGTCCAGATCCGGGTCAGTAATGACAAGATCACTTTCAAATGACTTGGGTTGACCCGTCGCGTAGTGTTCAATCCGGAAATCCTTGAGCGCTACGCGAAACGGGAGCTCCTGCACCAGATATCCATCACGCATGCGCATGAATGCAACATCAGCACTCGTGCCTTCCGGCAGCGTCATATTGGCCCTAAATGATAGGTTGGCCACTGACAAACGACTCTCTGGCGGTACTTGTGATGCAGGAATATCTCGGGTCTCTATGGTCTTCTGGCCAAATAATTCCTGCACCTTGAATGGCACATTGCCATCAATGATGCCGCCAACGCAGATAATCACAATGGCGGCATGCGTCAGCACATAGCCTAGTCGCTGATAGCTTCCAGCTTTGGCAGCTATCATCACATCATCATTCGCCTGTGCCACAGTTTTAAACCGAAAGCCGCGCACACTCAGAAATTGCTGGAGCTTGGAGAGCGCTTGGTCAGCAGGAAAATTGGTCGTAAATGTATCGCTATGACTAAAAGCCCTTAAAGATTTTTCGGTGGCATGCTCCCTCCAGGCGCGCATTTCTCGCAGCATCAGCGGTGTATTGCGATAAATGCACAGGCTGGTCGAAATCACCAGAAACAAGAGAATCAGTAGAAACCACGCGCTGTGGTAAACATCAAACAGGCCCAGGACTTCAAAGGTTTCAAACCAGAACTGACCAAACTGAACAATATAGTTGGGATAAGGCTCGTTTTGCTTGATGACGGTACCAATAATCGACGCAATACCGATGATCGTCAGAAGACTGACGGCAAAACGCATGGAACTCAAGAGTTCATAGACACGTTGCGAAATTGTGTGTGGAGGCTTCAAGACTTACTCATTTAGCAGAATCATGGCGGCTCGATTGAGACAACCCAGCATGATATGAGTTGCCAAAAAACTGAAGGGTGGCAAAGCCACCCTTCAAGGTCTCATCAGAATGATTAACGCAGGCCTTGGATATAATCTGCAACTGCGGCCATTTCCTGATCTGTCAGATTAGCAGAGATCGAGCGCATCATTTTGGCAGCATCATTCGCCCGCTCACCCGACCGGAAAGTCTGTAATTGGGCAACGGTATATTCTGCATGCTGACCTGCCAACCTTGGGAATTGAACTGGCACACCAGCACCCGCTGGACCATGACAGGAAGCACAAGCCGGAACACCCTTACCTAAAATCCCTGCCTTGTAGATTTTTTCACCCACTGAACCCTTGCCGTTGGACTTGGCTTGACCATCCTTGGGGGTTTGCGCTGCGTAATAAGCGCCCAGATTATCCATATCTTCTTGAGACAGATTGGTCACCATGCCAGCCATCACTGCGTTCTTACGCTCACCTGACTTGAAGTTGTTCAACTGCTTGGAGATATATTCCGGATGCTGGCCTGCTAGCTTGGGGTACATGGTAATCGCGCTATTGCCGTCAGCACCATGGCAGGCCATGCAAACCTGATTGGCAATGGTGCTACCCTTGCTTGCGTCGCCAGCCGCGTAGGCGGTGACTGCGCTCATCAAACCGACAGCGCATACCGCTACATAACGAAAACTCATACCCAACTCCTCAATGCTTAACTGTTGAACCAACAATAAATAATCGCGCCATTTTATCGAAAATCGCCATATCGTGATAGCATTTTTGGCTCTTTCAGGCTCACGATTGCTATTCACCATGCCGCTGTTTCAAAACGCCGTGTTTCACATCTCCGCACACAACCTCAGCGACTTGCCGCCACCGGTCGGTATTGAGGTGGCCTTTGCCGGGCGTTCTAACGCGGGAAAATCCAGCGCTTTGAATACCTTGGCTAACCATAACCGGCTGGCGTATGTGAGTAAACAGCCCGGTCGCACCCAGCTCATCAACTTTTTTGCACTGGGCCATGACCGTTTTCTGGTAGACCTACCGGGTTATGGTTATGCGAAAGTGCCAGCTGCCATGAAAGCACACTGGCAAATGACGCTTTCAGCCTACTTAAGCCATCGAACCGCGCTGTTTGGGCTAGTGCTGGTCATGGATTGCCGCCACCCACTCACCCCGCTAGACCGCCAAATGCTCGACTGGTTCTGCCCCAGCGGCAAACCGGTGCACGTCTTGCTGACCAAATCAGACAAACTCTCGCGGAATGCGGCTAACCAGACGCTACAGTCCGTCAGAAAAGAACTTAATGCAACTTGGGGCAACTGTACCGTGCAGTTGTTTTCCAGCTTGAAAAAGCAAGGCGTTGAAGAGGCTGAATCAATTATTGGCAAATGGTTATTTACGCCTGAAAATAATATCCCAGACCCCATGACCTAAATTGATCCCCCGCTGCTCAAACTTGGTCAGCGGTCTATAATCGGGTTTTTCGGCAAATCCTGCCGCTGTGTTTTCCAACTGCGGCTCTGCCTGTAGCACTTCCAGCACCCAATCCGCATACTCCTGCCAATCTGTTGCTACATGCAGGTAAGCACCCACTTTCATTTTTTTGCAAAGTAATTGAATGAAACCGGATTGAATCAAGCGCCGCTTGTGATGACGCTTTTTATGCCATGGATCGGGGAAGAAAATATGCACTCCATCGAGAGAGGCATCGGGGATCATATGATTCAACACTTCAACAGCATCGTGCTGAATGACACGCAGGTTCTGTAGATCATTGGCCTGAATCAGCTTAAGCAGATTACCAACGCCAGGTGCATGCACTTCAATGCCGAGATAATCATGTTCTGGATGGGCTGCAGCAATTTGCGCTGTACTGTCGCCCATGCCAAAGCCGATTTCCAGAATCTTGGCGCTGCCATCCCGACCAAACACCTGCTTAAGATCAAGCTCTGACGGCGCATAGGCTATTCCATAACGCGGCATACCCGTCTCGATGGCACGTTGCTGGGCTGGGGTCAACCGCCCTTGCCTCAGCACAAAGCTTCTGATTGGCCGGTGCTTAAGTTGCGTTTGCTCGGCATCATGTTGGTCACTCATGGCATTCACTTGCTAAAAAGGGCTAACATTATAACCGAGCGCTGCTAGCAGCTTGTCGGACTGAGACGCTAGTCCCCAGCATATGCGATTTATCGCCTTGCACGAAGCCAAGAAGTGGGTAGTCACATGCTTTTGAAAAAGCAACCACCTTGAACAATTCACCCATTTCAGCAGGCGACAACAGCTTTTGTGCAGCAGCGGCCAATGGGACATATGCATTCAGATCATGGGGCGAAACCCTGCTCAACACATCCGTAATGCCGCAATTGATTAAAAACTGCGCCTGGCTGACATAGCCCCTGTGTGTCAGACCGGCCTTGATTGCTGCGCGATGTATCGCAGAAAAATTCACATGTGCGGTGATATCCTGCAGGCCCGGATACAGAAAGGGATCACTATGGGCATAGTGCCGATAATGGCAGATCAACGTACCCTGATGGCGCTGTGGATGGTAATACTCATGCTGAGGAAAACCATAATCAATCCACAGCATCACACCTTGCTGCAGCATAGCGCCCAGACTCGCCACTAGTGCGCTTGCGGCTGGGCAAAATTCAGTGATATAGCCCGCAGGTAAGTCCAAGGCCTCGCATTCAGCCATGATCCCAGCGTCTTGTAGCGGCCGATCTTTCCAAACCAACTGATCGGCCTCCACGCCGACGCCTCGTTCCATGACACCACGCGCTGTCATATGGATAAGATGTACAGGCAGGGCATCCAGTACCTCATTGCCCAACACCATGCCGCTAAATGTATCCGGAAGCTGATCTATCCAGCGCACACGCGCCATTAAGTCCGCAGGCAATTGTGCTACCATCTGTTGAGACTGCACTTCACGCAAGTAAGCACTGACTTCCAGAATGAAATAGGACTGTGGCAATTGTCCTAGCGCCTCTAACTCCAACAGCAGCTGAATGGCCAGACTCCCTGTCCCCGCGCCCAACTCCAATATATCCCCCGATGTTTCGCGCAGCACTTGCGCAACCTGACGTGCAAGCGTTTGAGCAAACAAGGGAGAAATTTCCGGCGCCGTGACAAAATCACCTGACTGACCGAACTTTTTCGCACCGCCGCTGTAATAACCAAGGCCTGGCGCATACAATGCCTGATGCATATATCTCGCAAAACTTATCCAGCCGCCTGCTTCGGCAATGTCCGATTGAATGATCTGAACCAGCGCATGACTATGTGCTAGCGCAGCGTCATCAGGTTTGGGTAATGGGGAATTCATCATGCAAGATTATAATGGTTCGTCCACTATTCAGTCGCCATCAACTTCAACCGTTTGGGAAAAAGCGTGAGCACCAACTCTGAAATGTTACTGGAAAACAAAGTCATCCTGATCACCGGGGGTGCCAAGCGCGTTGGGGCTGCCATCTGTCGCTTGTTGCACGCGGGTGGTGCCAATTTGATGATTCATTACCGCCAATCTGCACATGAGGCGCGCGCACTCCAAGCAGAACTGAATTTAAAACGCCCGAACTCGGCCGCCATTATTCAGGGAGACCTGCTGAACATGTCTGTGCTGCCCAAACTCATTAAAGAAACCATTACCCACTTCGGCAAGCTGGATGTACTTATTAACAACGCCTCCAGCTACTATGCTACCGAACTCGGTGAAATTGGCGATGATCAGTGGCAAGACCTGATTGGTTCCAACCTCAAGGCCCCATTGTTTTTATCACAGGCCGCCGCCAGTGAGCTGGCCAAAACCAAGGGCTGTATTGTCAACATTACAGATATGCATGTGGAGCGCCCCAAGAAGGGCTACATTGTCTACAGTGTGGCCAAAGCCGGTCTGGTTACACTCACACGATCCCTGGCCCACGAAATGGCACCTGATGTTCGCGTGAATGCCGTGGCCCCAGGCCCTGTCATGTGGCCGGAAGACAATCCGCAATTTGATGAGGTTTATCGCAAGCGCGTCATCTCGCAAACGCTATTAAAGCGTATTGGTGAAGGTGACGATGTCGCCAAGGCGGTGCGATTCCTGATTCAGGATGCTCCGTTCATGACAGGGCAAGTGATTGCCGTGGATGGTGGTAGGTCACTCAATCTCTAGCTGAAAAATTTAGCCCGAAATCACACTGCGTACCGCAGCGAAATTCCGGGCATTTGTCTTTAATGATCAAGTAAGCTGATTGCTACCTAAGACTCGTCCATAGCATTTGCAACTGATCTTCTCTCCACTCAACAACCAGCTTCGCACTGTTCGACACTGAAATCAGATGTTGCCAGCCCTGCTGATGTCTTTCTAATTCAGAATCACCGAGATGATCATAATTTGAGACCCCAAACACGTAATCACCAGAAGTGATACTCAATAGCTCAGTTAAATCACCTACGCGATTATCTTGCGCCTCCACCATGATGGCATCACCTTCAGCCTCACTTGAAAGTGGTTGCGAAAAACCTTCAAAATCATCCATATCTTGATAGTACGGGACAAACCTCGAAGGACATTGCTCAAATCCAGTAATCAAAAAAGTCTGCGCTAGCGTTTCATAGCATATCGAAAAAACATCTGGATAATCCATCAAGTCAATATCGGGACACGCGCGCGTAAGCTGTTCGCGCTGCAGCGCAATCTTTGGAATCACCCTGACCATGCCTGGACTACTATTCAGCTGCGAAAAAGTGTTCGTCCAGACTTGCAACAACCCGTCAGAATAAGGAAACGTACCAATCTGACCGCTCTGCTTGAATTTTCGTCGTAAGACTTTCAAATCCAGCTGAACTACGGGAGCCATTGGAACCCCGTCAGTCTCCGGCCATGGGTATTGATTGCTGGTAAAAAAATTGCCACCAAGATTGCTGGCAAAGCAATACTTCAGTTGATCATCAACCCTTTTGAATAATGGTCGCCAACTTTTGGGATGGTAGCGAACATACCGCCTGAGCATGTCTAGATATTCGCGCATGCAGTGCCACGCCTTGAGGCGATGTTTTCTGCTTTGTCGAATCTCGGCAATCACGCCTCTGACCGCTTTTTCCACAACACTGACCATCTCATCGCTTGTCAGCGCACCCTTATCACGAAGAAAGTTGATGAGTATTGAATGATCTTGCGCCTTTGCCAAATCCAGCGGTGTCTGCCCAAGCGCATCCAACACATTCACAGACATTCCACCAGCTAACAAGGATTCAAATTTTTTATAGGTATATTTTGTAATGCGCACCTCGTCAATTAGACGGTGCAATGGACGTTGGTTTACATCGTAGTCATGAAATTGCATCTTCGCTACCACTCCATTAGAGGGTGAAGTCCAAAGTTACGCGTTGTAGCTCCCTCTCTCACCCCGGATGAACTACAATTCTGATTCCAGATGCATCAGCTTTGAGCCTGTTGTAGCTCCCTCTCTCACCCCGGATGAACTACAATTTGTCTGGCCATTTGGCTGAATGACATAGGGTTGTAGCTCCCTCTCTCACCCCGGATGAACTACAATGTTGAGAACGATCTATTCGCTGGAAGATGCGTTGTAGCTCCCTCTCTCACCCCGGATGAACTACAATCCTTTCCTTAAGCGTTGCCAGACAGGTAACGTTGTAGCTCCCTCTCTCACCCCGGATGAACTACAATCCGGAGTGATAAATGGCCTATGATTATATAGTTGTAGCTCCCTCTCTCACCCCGGATGAACTACAATAAATAGAAACGGGGGAATTCGTAAAAGCGAGTTGTAGCTCCCTCTCTCACCCCGGATGAACTACAATTCACGCAATGCACGGGCATCACGTTCAACCGTTGTAGCTCCCTCTCTCACCCCGGATGAACTACAATTCAGCGACTTACCTGTGCCGTGCTTGATGCGTTGTAGCTCCCTCTCTCACCCCGGATGAACTACAATAGACGCAGTCTGATGAAGTCCGTATCCCGTGTTGTAGCTCCCTCTCTCACCCCGGATGAACTACAATTGGATGATGTTATTTAAGATTTGGGGCTGTAGTAGATTAGCACTAAATATCAGCCCACTCCTTTAGTGTTTTC
>VFQQ010001399.1_pt1 | contig 33880 bp, 11 predicted proteins | sample 3512341 | NCBI WGS metagenome assembly VFQQ01 (sample SAMN10412373, study PRJNA504923) | tailings metagenome | isolation source: Relicate 2 Philex TSF1 revegetated site | place: Philippines: Tuba, Benguet | collected 2017-08-29 | reverse complement strand
ATCAACACATTAATTTTATCAACAATTATAAAACTCAGAATTAGAAAATTTCAACGTTAATAAACTTTGTTAATAATATTTAATGTATTGATAAAATTTAATTTTATTTCTCTTTGGCGTTCGTTATTGAATTGGCAGTAGCATAGCAACCCTTCGCTTGCTTGCTTGCTCTGGCCCTCCGGTTTGGTTGCACGCGCTTCTTACTCCGCAAAGATTGGTGCGTTGGCTTCGCCAATCCAACGCACGTACGTGCAACTAAGGCGAAAGAAGAGGAATACGTGCATTGGCTGTTGGCAGTAGCAGAGCATTGACTCCGTCAAACCGCAGGTTATTGGTCAGCACGTACGTGCAACCAAACTGCTACAAAGCCAATAACCAACGCTGCTCCCCGCAGGGGGCTGCACGTACGTGCCGGTGCAAGCGAAGACAAATTTATTGAGTAGCGAATTGTCAGGGCATTGGCTTTGCCAACCCCAGGCAAAAACCTTTGGGTTATTGCCCTTTATAAATTTCTTCAGCGCCCTTTATAAATTTGTCAACCTCTTTCGCTGCACGTACGTGCAAGCGAAGCCCCTTCGGGGTAAGAGGTAGGCAAATTTATTGAGTAGCGTATTGCTTCGCAAAAACCTTCGGTTTGACGGAGTCAATGCTACGCTACTGCACTTCTCTGCGTTACCCCTTTGGGGTCAAGGCAAGCGTCAACACCGTAGGTGATTGGTTACCCCTTCGGGGTTACCAACGCCCCTAACCCCTTCGGTACGCTTCGCGCGTAAGGGGTAGGGAAATTTATTGAGTCTTCGCTGCACGTACGTGCGTTACCCCCTCCGGGGGTTAGAGAAGCAGCTTCGCGACTCCGCAAACCCGTAGGGAGCGAAGGGACAACCCCTTACCCCTTCTCTGCACGTACGTGCTGACGCTTTGCGCGTTAGGGGTAACTACTTAATAAAATTTACTTCGTAAATTTTATACGTGCAACTTAATAAAATTGTTCAGCGCTTGCACGTACGTGCAGCGCAGCCCCTTACCCCAAAGGGGTTAGGGGTAGGCAATTTTATAAACCGGAGCTGCACGTACGTGCAAGCCAAACCAAACTTCGAAGGGGTAAGGTTGCTATACTACTAACGAACAGCAGAGGATGAACTAACAGCTTCTTTTGCAGCATACATAATTTCAACAGTAATATTAACAGCGTTAATAGATTGTGCATATTTTTCTGTATTACGTTTTACTTTTGCTCTTACAAAACCGGGCACTTTATTTAACTCATTTAAAGCTTCGGTAGTCCATTTTTGCGTAGCGAGTCCTTCAGTTTGAATTGGTTGCTCTCCGAAAGCCACCCCTTCAAACTTGGCAGCACTCTCGCCTGCAGGTACTCCCGAAGGGAGCAATGGTGTACTGCTCTCTTCGGGTCGCGAAGAAACAAAAATCTCTAATAAATGATCTTCCATACCTAAATTAAATGAATTATAAACTAAATCTGATATTTGATTTGTTCCTTCATAACCTAAAAAAGGTCGATAACCTAATGGAAAATTTTGAATATGAACAGGTGCTGAAATAACTCCACACGGAATATTTAAACGTTTACCTACATGACGTTCCATTTGAGTTCCAAAAATTGCTGCGGGTTCTAATTTTTCAATAATTTCACCTATTTGACTATGATCATCTGTAATTAATACTTTATCACAATAACCTTCCACTTCCTCTCTAAACCAATCTGCATCGTTTTTACAGTATGTTCCTGCACACATTACATGAATACCCATTTCTCTTACTAATATTTTTGTTATACAAGCAGCGTGAGTAGCGTCACCAAATACAACTGTCTTTTTACCTGTCAAATTTTGACAATCAATTGATCTTGAAAACCACGCAGCTTGAGAAACAAAATGAGTTTGTTTGTCAACATATTCGCACCAATCAACTTTATTTAAAATTTTAATATTTGAAAAAGATTTTTCTTTAACTTCTGCGTTATTTTGGTTTGATACAGGTTCAGTTAATGACTTACTTACTTTTTCACAAATTGAAGCAACATCTTTAATAAAAGCGGCTGTATTAACTAACCCCATTGGTGTAATAGACGTATAAGGCATATTAAATTCTTTTTCTAAATAAACAGCTGTCATTAAACCAACTTCACGATATGGAACAATATTAAACCACGCTTTGGGTAAATTTTTTAAATTATTTAAATTCCCCCCTTCTGGAATAATTTCATTTACTTCAATATTTAAATCATTTAATAATTTTTTTAATTCTTTAGAATCATGTTGATTATGAAAACCTAACGTAAAAATTCCTAATATATTAGCAGAAGGCTTCTCAGTTTTACATAAATTTGTACTATTATCAATTAAATAATTTACGTCTTGGTACTTTACACTTTCAAGGTCTTGCTTCGCTTTGGTTTGGCTCCGCCAAGCACGTACGTGCAAGCCAAGCTCTTCCGTAGGGAGCATTGGTTTGGTAACCCCTTCGGGGCTGCACAAAGTGCTGCCAACCACCGAAGGTTTCGCGGAGCGCACCAACGCAGAATGGGGTAACGGTAGTAAAGTACTAACAATCGATTCGCCGTTTTTTAAGTTTTGATGCATATTAGAATCGCTCACTTGATTAATGCTTTTAAAATTATTTCCAAACATTAAAGTTGACTCTTTTTTTGCTTTTTCAATATAAAAACGAACAATTTGTTCTAATGTTCTATCTGCTGCTTGTAACTCATTTACACGATAATGGTTTACGTCAGCCAAAATAACATCACAAACAGCCTGGTTTGAAGCACGATTAACAAAATTTTGTAAATCTTCTTGTAAAATACTTGATGTACAAGTTGGTGTTAAAAGTATAAGATCAGGCCGTTCTTCTTTGTCTTTTCTAACTATATTTTCTACAACTTTTTCTTGAGAACCGCGTGCTAAAACATGGCGATCTACCATACTAGCTGTAACAGGCGTAAAATCGCGCTCACGCTCTAACATTGAACGTAAAACGTTAAAATAATCATCTCCTAACGGAGCATGCATTACTGCATGAACATTTTTAAATGAGCTTGCAACTCTTAATGTACCAATGTGTGCCGGCCCCGCGTACATCCAATATGCTAATTTCATAATAATGAAAAAATAATGTTCTTAGAATTAAAATTCAACTTATATTAAGTATACATATGGCCGCAGCGCTGCCCTTCGTGCAACCCGAAGGGGGCTGCACGGAGTGCCGGGCATTGGTTATTGACAACCCCTTCGGGTTTGGCTACGCCTTACCCCTTCGGGGCATTGGTAACCCTTTCGGGTTTGGCGAGGCCAACAACCAAGCACGTACGTGCAGCGATTTGTCGAAGCCAAGCCCCTTACCCCGTAGGGGTTAGGGGTAAGAAAGGCGTTGACACTTGCACCTACGTGTCCAGGGCATTGACTTCGTCTTACCCCTTTCGCTGCACATTCGTGCAAGCGAAGCCCCTACGGTGTAAGGGGTTAGCCCAGCCCCTTTTACCCCTTCGGGGCATTATAAATTTCCTTCGGAAATCAGCACTTAACTACCGCTTCGCCCTTTGGTAGCATAGCAACCTTCGGGTTGCTATGCTACTAATTTACGAAGTAAATTTTATAGCACGTACGTGCAAGTGCAACCAACGCGTTGGTTTGGCTTCGCCAACCACCGAAGGTGCCACCAATGCGAAAGTGCTGACGCTTCGCGCGTAAGGAGCGAGTGCTGATCAACTTAACTACCGCTTCGCTAATTTACAAAGTAAATTTTATACCAACAGCCAATCCAATGCCAAGGCCAAAAAAAAAACAAAAATAAAAATTTTTATTACAAAATTAATTTATATAAACTTTACATAGTAATAAAATTAATAATAAATTTTTAAAATTAATTTAATTATAAAAGATCAAACTAAAATTTTGAAGTCTCAAAATTTTTATTATATTTTAAGGATTATATATTTATAATTCTTAATATAATTTTAAGTATAACATAATTTTTATTAAATTTTAAACTTAGCATATTATGAGCCTAGCAGGAATCGAACCTACATTAGCGGTTTAGAAGACCGCTGTCTTATCCGTTAGACGATAGGCTCTAAAATATAAAATTACTTATTTTATTTTTTAATTGTATTATAATTTACTATAAACTGAGTATTAATAAAATACAATATTTATAACTTAATAATCTAATATTCAGTTATAAATATTTTTAATTTAAGATTACAAAATAATGCTATAATATCAACTGATTTTTCTTTATAATTTTATAATATAATAATTTTATATTATATTAAAGCGGATAAGTTTTTACTTAATAAAAAGATTTAATATAAATATTTTTAATTATGAATACATTAAAAATACATTTTTATAATAATAAATTTATACCTTTACTAGGTTTGTATGTTAGCAGCACTCGCTCCTTACCCCGAAAAGGGTTAGACACTTCTTCCGTCGCTTTGGATTGGTCCGTTGGCTCTCTCGCACGTACGTGCAGAGCAGCCAAGCCGCTTGTTGGCTTCGCCAAACCCGAAGGGAGGACGTGCAGCCTTCGGTGGTTGGTTGCACCTTCGGTTTGGCGAAGCCAAGCACCAAACCAACGCACGTACGTGCAACCAAGCCAAAAGAAGGGGTTTGGCATTGACTCCGTCAACGCCAAGCGCTACGCGCCGGGCCCTTTGGTTTGGCAAAGCCAACTCGCTGCGCGAAAAAGCAACCAAGGGTTGCTTCGCGACTGCTCTGCACGTACGTGCGAGAGAGCCAACAAGTGCTTGGCAAAGCCAAATCCGCACATTGGATTGGCCCTTTGGTTTGGCAGCGCTTGGCTTTGCCAAACACGTACGTGCAAACGCTTGTTAGTTCGCTACGCGAATTCGAAGGTGGCGCTACGCGAACCAAACCCCCTCGCGGTTTTTGGCTACGCCAACAACTCGCTACACATTCGTGCAAGCAAAAAAGCAACTCTTAATAAATTTGCTTTGCAAATTTATAAGGGTTGCTTTGCTTGCACGTACGTGCAGCCGCCAATTGCGGATCGAACTACTAATGCCAAACTTGCACGTCCGTGCTTGGCATTAGTAGGCAGAACAGAATCAAAGTTAAGTGAATATCGGGGTTTTTTAAAGGGAAAAATTGTAGGGTCGGGGCAGTACCAAAGAGAGGCGAAAAATTTGTTAAAAAATAAAAATCACTATAAAAATTACTATACGTCATATTGCAAATTAAGCGAAATTAAATTGCTAACTATAGGAATAGCATCTCCGTTACGTATATTACAATGGGCGGAAAAAACATTACCTAATGGTAAAATCTACGGAGAAGTTTTAAATGCTAATACTTTACATCATAAAACCTTTAAACCCCAGAAAGGCGGTTTGTTTTGCGAACGAATTTTTGGACCTCTTAAAGATTTTGAATGCGCTTGCGGAAAAATTCAAAAACCTAATAAACAAAACCAAAATTTAACAACACTGCTTCCAGTAGTTGCACATACGTGCACGCCTGGGCAAAACCCTGACGAAAGGGCTACTGGTGCAGAGCTTGAAGAAACTAAGTTAACAGATACTAACCCCACTGCTATACAAAGTGATCTTACAACTAATATCCTAGAGGGTTTTGATTCCCAGAAAGATAACAAAACTTCGTTAATTTTTTCAAATTCTATAAATTCATCCAACAAATCTTATCAAGAAACTCGAAAATTTTGCCCGGATTGTGATGTAGAATACACTTGGTCAGTAATTCGACGTTATCAACTTGGTTATATTAAATTATGTTCGCCTGTAACACACATTTGGTTTTTAAAAGGAACTCCCAGCTATTTATCGCTATTATTAAATATAAAAAAACGTCACTTACAATTAATTACATATTGCTCTGAATTTTTAACAATTGAAAAATCAGCTTTTATTACATCATGTTTTTTATTAATTCCTAATAAAGGTTCAAAAGTTATTCTCTCTTTGGCAGATAAAAATACACAAAAAGACTTTAAAGAACGTAAAACTAATAGTGAAAAACAGCTTAAAGAAATTAAACAGCATCGCGTGTTTAATTTACAGTTAAAATATTTATTTAAAAATACAAAACAAATAGAAACATCGCTTTTATCTAAAAGTATAGTGAAAACACATGGTTACCAAAAACAACACTTGCTGCCTTTACATTTAATTAATGAATTAGGACTAAAAAGAGCACAGGCTGCATTTGCTACACTTAGTAAAATTAACTTATTATTTAGTCTGTTACCTTTTTCGGGGTTTGGCATTGACTCCGTCAACGCCAAGTACGGAGTGCCGGGCGGTGGTTTGGCAAAGCCAACCACCTTCGGTTTGGCATTGACTCCGTCAACGCCAAGCACGTACGTGCAAGCGGCTTGGCTTTGCCAAAGCACCAACGCCAATCATCAGTATGAATTAAATACAAGTTACCTGCCTTATAAATTCTTATGGGTTTTTAATTTAAGTAATAACAAAAATATGTCTGCAGATTTTTTAAGTTTGACTAATACAATTTATATAAAAAATTTTTCTTTATTATATAGTCAATTTAATCAATCATATATTTATGCAAATTTTATTTTAAAAAGTTCAAATCCGGAGTTTGGCTTGCACGTACGTGCAGCTCCGGAAGCCAAGCACGTACGTGCAAGCCAAACCAATGCCCGGCACGGAGTGCAGCCTCGGGTAACTAGAAAAATTCCAACTGATTTATATATTATAAATTTGTTACAGCAAAATTTATGTAAACAATCTTTAAACCAATTAATTGAAACATCATGGAATTATTTATTAAAAAAATCAGCAATTCAATCAAGTAATAAAGCAAAATTAATTTTATTACCTATTTTTATAGATACTTTTGCAAACAACAATAACAGTATATACAATAAAAAGAGCTTTCAAAAAATGGAGAAATCTAAAAACACATTTTTAAACAAGGGGTTTGGCTTCGCCAAGCACGGAGTGCCGGGCATTGGCTCCGCCAACGCCAATCACTTCGTGCCGGGCTACACCTACGGTCTAGGCCAAGCCCCTGGCCTTGGTAACAGAGAAGGCTGCACGTACGTGCAAGCGGCTCAAAGAACACCCAACGCTTGGCGGAGCCAAACCGAAGGGAATTGCTGCTTTTTAAATAAAAAAAATAAAACTACTGCAAAATTTTATACTTCGCAAAATGCAAAGTTTTTAAGTATATTTTTAAATAATTTAAAATCAAAATACCAACAAGTTGGTCATCAACTATTTAAACAAATAAAATGTTCATTACAACTTAATAAATGGTCTTTAAATGTATTAACACGCTTTTATAAAAAAAATAAAATATTTAAGGTAACTCAAATTACAAAAATTGAAAAATTATTTAATAATAGTAATTATATTAATCAAAGTAATAAATTATTAATTTCTCAAATTCCTGCTAATAAAATTCTTAATGAATCAACTTTATTTATACAATATAATGAAATTGAAAAAGCAATTTCTTTAAACATGCAATCTTATTTATTTAATAATTCAATAACCAACAAAATTAGAAAATTATTAACAAAATATTTATTAAACTCATTTCTATTAGATTTTTACTCACTTTTTTATGCCAATATGGATAGATTAAACGTTGCATTGGCTTTGCCAAGCACGTACGTGCAGCGCTTCCCTTCGGTTTGGCAGCGCTGCACGTACGTGCAAGCGCTTGGTAGTTCGCTACGCGAATCCGAAGGTGCAACCAAACCCCTTCGGGGCTTGGCTTCGCCAAACCAAGCGTTGACGGAGTCAATGCCCGGCACTCCGTACAGCCCCGAGGGGGCTTGGCGAAGCCAAACCAATAACCAAACCCGAGGTGGGAAAAGTGCTCCTGTAATATTTACAAAATCTTTAGTTGTACTAAGTTTATTTTCTTTATTTCAAAGTAATAAAATATATAAAAATTTAAAAACTAAAAATAAGCAAGAAATAAAACAAAACGTTTTTTATTTTTATAAACAGTTTTTTATATTACAAAATCAATTATTGTTTTTTGGTTTATTAAGTAAAATATTATTATTTTCCGTAATAAAATGCACACAAAATAATAAATTTTTTAATTCAACTACAAGAAATATTTTTTCAAGTTTAGAAAATACGCTTAGTTTGAGAGCCTACCCTAATCTAGCTCACACTTATGGCCAAAGTCAAACTCTTCCTGGCCCTCTGGTTTGGCAGCGCTTGGCGTTGACGGAGTCAATGCTTGGCAGAGCCAAACCGAAGGGAAACACGTACGTGCAAGCGCTTGGTAGTTCGCTACGCTTGCACGTACGTGCAGCCGAAGGTGCAACCAAACCCCTTCCGCGTTGGCGAAGCCAATGCGCGGGCTTGGCTTTGCCAAACCAATACGCTCGCCTTGGATTGGTTTCTCAGCACAGACTTGGCTTCGGCAAACCGAAGGGTTTTGCTTTTCCAACAAGAGAGTTAAGCACAAAAGAAATGACAAAGCTAACAAAAAACTCCGTTTTTGCTTTTAGTAAGCTGCAAAAAAGTAATCGGGTTACTTATGTAAAAAACAAAAATATATTAAATGTAATAAATAAAAAACGCTTATATAATAATGTGTATACTTTATCACATCGCGAGCGTTGGCAAAATGAAAAAGATTGGCAAGTTTTTACGTTATTTACTTTTACAAACATGGAAGATTTTGATTATAATATGATTAATTATACAAATCGTTTAGTTTCATTTAATACTGAGAGAACAGAAGACCTGGGGGCTACACCTTCGGTGTTGAACATAAACGTATTTACTAATGCAACAAATATGTATCAATCTCTTAAAGCAAATCAAGGTATAGTTAATAAGTCGGCTACGGTTAACAAGCACTTAATGGATTCAAACCCTTTAAATTGGATGAATGATAAAGGAAAAAAACGACCAGCAAGTCTTTTAGAGTCGACATGTTGGCTTCCCTTCGGTTTGGCAGAGCCAAGTATTGACCCTGTCAACGCCAAACAGGAGAACTACCAAACTAATAAAAGCAGAGAGCAGTTTGAAGTAGCAACCCAATCAGATTCATTTTATAAGTTTTCAAAAATAAGCTCATTTTATTCAGGCGCTGGTATTGTTCAACAATTAATTAATGAGTTGAATTTTTATGAAATTGCAAAATTAGATAAACAAAATAGATTAGTTTTATACGCATTAAATAAAGTTATTTTAAAATTAAAAAAACAAGTTCAAATTTTTGTATATAATAAAACAACTCAATTAGAATTAAAAGAATTGTGTAAAAAACGAGATTTATTAATTCGTCGTACAAAATTAGTAAGAAAATTATTTAGAAAAAACTCTAATGTAAATTCAATGATTTTAACTTTAATTCCTGTTTTACCACCAGATTTACGTCCAATTGTTAAAATGGGAAATCAAATAGCCGCTTCTGATTTAAATAGATTATATCAACGAGTAATTTACAGAAATGATCGATTAAAAAAATTTTTAAAAGATCCAGCTACCAGTCAATCTTATGAAATGAAATATGCGCAACGTTTATTACAGGAGTCAGTTGATAATTTATTACAAAATGGAAAAAGTGGAGTTAATTCCGAAAAAGATGCTCGTGGTCGTATGTTAAAATCTTTATCTGATATTTTAAAAGGTAAACAAGGACGTTTTCGACAATTTTTATTAGGAAAACGTGTTGATTATTCAGGACGTTCTGTTATTGTTGTTGGTCCAAAATTAAAACTTCACGAGTGTGGTCTTCCGTTAGAAATGGCAAAAGAATTATATTTACCTTTTTTATTAAAAAGTATTTTAAATAAAAATTATGCAAGAACTGTAATTGGTGCAAAAACACTTATTAAAAATAATGCTTCCTTAACACATGAACTATTACGTGAAATCATGCAAGTTTCACCCGTCCTTTTAAATCGTGCACCTACTTTACACCGTTTAGGTATTCAAGCTTTTAGTCCTAAACTGGTTGAAGGTCGCGCTATTTTATTACACCCTCTTGTTTGTTCTGCTTTTAATGCCGATTTTGATGGTGACCAAATGGCTGTTCATATTCCAATTACTACAGAGGCACGCGCTGAAGCGTGGAAAATGATGTGTGCCCATAATAATATTTTAAGTACTGCAACTGGTGATCCATTAGCAATTCCAAGTCAGGATATGGTTTTAGGTTGTTATTATTTAACAACACAGCCAAATAAACTTAATGGTGTCAACAATAAACAACAACTTCAAGAAACAAAATCCAAAGAAGAACCTAATGTTCAAATTGGTAATAGTTTAAATACATCAAATAGTTTGTATTATAACTCTTTTGACGACGTAATTAAAATTTACGAACAACAACTAATTAATGTACATACACTCGTCTGGGTAAAATGTAGTTTAATAATTGAAAACGGAAGCGATCAAGAAGAACCAATTGAAATTCAAGTAAATTCATTTGGACAATGGCGTGAAATTACTTCAAATTATTATAGAATGTATAATTTGCATAATAATTTAATTAACCAATTCGTACTAACAACACCTGGGCGAATTTTATTTAATTTAATTTTACAAAAAATTGCTTCTGCTTAGCAGCTTCCCTTGTATATTGTCAGCGTTAGCGCTTTTGCGGTTCTAGCCCTCCGCTGGCACGCTCGTGTTTATTTGTTGGATTGGATTGGCTGTTGGCAGCGCACCCCGAAGGGGAGGCGTTGACGGAGTCAATGCTTGGCAGAGCCAAACCGAAGGGAAACACGTACGTGCAAGCGCTTATAAATTTGCAGAGCAAATTTATTGAGTAACCCCGAAGGGGTAACCAAACCCCTTCGGGGTTACCAAACTCCTTTCGCCTTGGATTGACGAAGCCAACGTACCGTCAGCACGTACGTGCTTGGCGAAGCCAAACCCCTTCGGGGCTTGGCTTTGTAGCAGAGCATTATAAATTTCCTTCGGAAATTTATTGAGTCTTCGCCCTTTCGTAGCATAGCAACCTTCGGTTTATAAAATTGTCCAGCGCTGCACTTCGTGCAAGCGCTTGGCGGAGCCAAACCCCTTCGGGTTTGGTTATTGGCTTCGCCAAACCGAAGGTGCTACTCAATAAATTTGTCTTCGCTACGCGAGCCCTTACCCCGAAGGGGTTAGGGGTAGGCAAATTTATAAGCGCGTGCCTTGACCGTTCGCTGCACATACGTGCAAGCGAAAGAAGGGGGTTGGCTTCGCCAAGCACGTACGTGCTTTACCCCCGTAGGGGCTTAGCAGAGAAGTGCAGTAGCATAGCATTGACTCCGTCAAACCGAAGGTTGCTATGCGTTGATAAGCACCCTTTGGTAGCGCAGCAACCTTCGGGTTGCTGCGCTACTACGTGCAACCAATCCAAAGGGCGCCCTTTGGTAGCGTAGCAACCTTCGGTTTGACGGAGTCAATGCTACGCTACTGAACAAATTTATAAAGGGCCAAACCCCTTCAGTGTTACCAATAACCATGCTATGCTACTCAATAAATTTCTTACCCCTAACCCCTACGGGGTAAGGGGTTATCGCTGCACCTACGTTCTTGGCGAAGCGAAAGAGGTTACGAAATTTATAAAGGGCTTTCGCTTCGCGAAGCCCCGAGGGGGTAAAGAACGGTTAAGGCTTACCAACGCCAAGCACGTACGTGCTGATGGCTGCCAAACCCCTTTGGGGTAATAGGTAAATTTCTAAAGAGTGAACTTAATAAAATTTACGAAGTAAATTTTATACCAAAAAACAGCGCTTTTTTAAAATAAAGTTAATTAACTATAGTAACAAAAATAAAAACAGTTTAATTCTAAAATTTATGGTATTATAAAATATAATAACAATTAATAAAAATGTACAAATAAATCGTTTAAATTGTATTTTTCCATTTGAAATTTTTAAATTTTTAAACATTGTTTTATAATATAAAATAATATAAAACAATGTTTAAAAATAAATTACTTTAATTATTATATTTATTATTTTTATAGCGCTTCTTATTAATGATTTAAAAATAAATGCTTATAAGTTATTGTTTTAATAAACTTATTTGTAAACAAAATAAACTTTTTTATTATATAAATTTATTAGGTAAAAATTAACTGTTTTATAAAATTAATCAATAAATTGATCTTTAATTTACGGAGTAGCAGAGTTTATAAATTAGCTTCCGTTTGTTGGCTCTTTCGCCTTACCCCTTCGGGTTTGGCTATAAAATTTACTTCGTAAATTTTATTAAGTTGGCAAAGCCAAACTCCGGTTTGGTTGCACCTACGGTGCTTACTCAATAAATTTCCTTCGGAAATTTATAATGCCAACGCTGTTGGCGAAGCCAAACCCCGTTCTTACCCCTTCGGGGCTTGGCTTCGCCAAACCGCTTTGCGAAGCAATAACCCGTAGGGGCAGGGGGTACGTGCAAGCGAAGCATTGGTTTGGTAACCCCTTCGGGTTTGGCGAAGCCAACAACCAACCACCGAAGGCTGCACGTCCGTGCAAGCGGCTTGGCTTTGCCAAAGCACCAACGCGATCGGGTTTGGCAGCACTACGTGCTTGGCGGAGTCGCGAATTGCTACGCAAAAACCCTTATAAATTTGCAAAGCAAATTTATTAAGTTACTTCTCGCTTCGCGAAGACCAAAGGGCCAAACCCCTTCGGGGTTACCAACAACCCAACACGTACGTGCAAAAAGTTTATTAAGATTTAGCTAGATTTTAAAGCTTTTATTGCTTTTCTATTTGTAATTTTATTAGGTATAATTTAATTTATTATTACAAAAAACTTATTTAAAAATCTTCAATGTCAAAACAATATTTTCTTTTTATTGTAAACATTTTTCATTAACTTTGTTAAAGTTAATAAAGTTTTTATGTAATTGACTAGTTACTATTAGTTAGATAGCAAATGTATTCCATTAGGAGGTCAGGTGGAAACACTTTTTAACGGAACACTTACTGTAGGCGGTCGTGACCAAGAAACTACTGGTTTTGCATGGTGGGCAGGTAACGCACGTTTAATTAATTTATCAGGTAAATTACTAGGTGCACACGTTGCGCACGCTGGTTTAATTGTATTCTGGGCAGGTGCTATGAACTTATTTGAAGTAAGTCACTTTGTTCCAGAAAAACCAATGTACGAACAAGGTTTAATTTTATTACCTCATTTAGCAACTTTAGGTTATGGTGTTGGTCCAGGTGGTGAAGTTATTGATACATTCCCGTACTTTGTATCTGGTGTATTACACTTAATTTCATCAGCTGTTTTAGGCTTTGGTGGTGTATACCACTCTTTAATTGGTCCTGAAACATTAGAAGAATCATACCCATTCTTTGGTTACGTGTGGAAAGACAAAAATAAAATGACAAACATTTTAGGCTACCATTTAATCATGTTAGGTCTTGGTGCTTGGCTTCTTGTTTTAAAAGCATTATACTTCGGTGGTGTTTACGACACTTGGGCACCAGGAGGCGGCGACGTTCGTATTATTTCAAACCCAACAACAAACGCAGCAGTAATTTTTGGTTACTTAGTTAAATCACCTTGGGGTGGCGACGGTTGGATTTGTAGTGTTGATAACCTAGAAGACATTATTGGTGGCCATATTTGGATTGGTACTTTATGTATTTTAGGCGGTATTTGGCACATTTATACAACTCCTTGGCCTTGGGCTCGTCGTGCTTTTGTTTGGTCAGGTGAAGCTTACTTATCTTACAGTTTAGGTGCTATTTCTGTAATGGGCTTTATTGCTTGTTGTTTCTCTTGGTTTAACACAACTGCTTACCCAAGCGAGTTTTACGGCCCAACAGGTCCTGAAGCATCTCAAGCTCAAGCGTTTACTTTCCTAGTTCGTGACCAACGTTTAGGTGCTAACGTAGCATCTGCACAAGGTCCTACTGGTTTAGGTAAATACTTAATGCGTTCACCAACTGGTGAAATTATTTTTGGTGGTGAAACAATGCGTTTCTGGGATTTCCGTGGAAGCTGGCTTGAACCATTAAGAGGTCCAAACGGTTTAGACTTAAACAAATTAAAATATGATATTCAACCATGGCAAGAACGTCGTGCTGCTGAATACATGACACACGCTCCTTTAGGTTCATTAAACTCTGTAGGTGGTGTAGCTACTGAAATTAACGCGGTTAACTTTGTAAGCCCTCGTTCATGGTTAGCATGTTCACACTTCTGTCTAGGTTTCTTCTTCTTTGTTGGACACTTATGGCATGCAGGTCGTGCTCGTGCAGCTGCTGCCGGCTTTGAAAAAGGTATTGACCGTGTTGACGAACCAGTACTTTCAATGCGTCCTTTAGATTAATATTTTTTTAAATTTTATTTTTATAGTAGAAATATTTAAAAATGTTTTTATTTATAAAAATAAAATTTAACTTTTAAAATTTAACTTTTAAAACTTAACTTTTAAAATTTATCAATTTGAAGGTTTAACAACTAATAAACCATACTTAATATAATTTTAAAAATTATTATGTTTTTTTTAATAAAAATTTATTGTGCAGCAAAAGCGAATAGGCAAATCGAAGGTTATTCGCTGCCTTCAGCGCATTTGTTTGACCCTTTTTGGCCCTTTATAAATTTCTTCAGCGCCCTTTGGTAGCATAGCAACCTTCGGTTATTGGCAAAGCCAAAACGGAGTCAATGCTATGCTACTGCACTTCTCTGCGTAGCAGGCACGCGCTTGGCGAAGCCAAACCCCTTCGGGTTTGGTAAGCACTTCGTTTTGGCCCTTTATAAATTTGTTCAGCGCTGCACGTACGTGCAAGCGCAGCCCCTTTCGCTTTGCGAAGCCCCTCCGGTGCGCTTCGCGCGTAAGGGGTAGGCAAATTTATTGAGTAGCGTATTATCAGGGTAAGCACCCTTTGATAGCGTATTGTCAGGGTAAGCACGAAATATCAACACGCGCTTGTTGGTTGTTGGTTGTTGGTCAGCACTACGTGCAACCAAACCCGAAGGGGTTTGGTTACCCCTTCGGGGTTACCAAGCGCTTGTACGTACGTGCAGCGCTGCCAACAACCAATGCTACGCTACCGAAATTTAGGTAAGTGCTGACTCAATAAATTTCCGAAGGAAATTTATAACTTAATAAAATTTACTTCGTAAATTTTATATCAACGAAAAAATGCACGTACCCCCTACGGGGAGCAGCGCTTTTATTTAATTTATTTTATTAACTAAAGTATAAATTTATTATTTTATTAGACAGTGTATAAATTTCAAAAAATAAATGATATAGTAATTTATAAACTATATAGAGTGCTTGAGCCGTATGCGGGTAAATCTGCAAGTACGGTTCTACGGGAGTTAAATTTTAGTTTTCAATATTAACAGTATATAAAACTGTTTTGCAATTTTATTTAAATATTTAAAACTAAAAAATTCTACCCTACAAAACCTGGTCATTTTTCTCGTACATTAGCTAAAGGTCCAAATACAACAACATGGATTTGGAACCTTCACGCTGATGCACATGATTTTGATAGCCATACAAGTGATCTAGAAGAAATTTCTAGAAAAGTATTTAGTGCTCACTTTGGGCAGTTAGGTATTATTTTAATTTGGTTAAGTGGGTGCTACACGATGAAACATAAATTTCACTTTTTATTTAATCCTTAATAGAAACAATTATTACTATACGGATTACAAGTTAATAGAATAAAATGAAATTAAAATATTTATTTTAAAAGCTTTCAAAATAAAATTTCTTTAAAGTATTTTTCTACTCAATAATTTGTTCAGTAGCGTATTGTCAGGGCATTGGATTGGCCCTTTGGTCGCAAGCAACCAAGGGTTTTTGCGTAGCAATTCGCGACTGCTCTCCGATTTGCGTAGCAAGCCAAAGCACCCTTTGGTAGCGCAGCAACCTTCGGGTTGCTGCGCTACTACGTGCAACCAAGTCCAGGCAAAAAGCCAAAGGTTTTTGCGAAGCAATACGCTACTCAATAAATTTCCCTACCCCGAAGGGGTTTGGCTCCGCCAAGCGCTTGCACGTACCTGTTTGGTTACCCCTTCGGGGTTACCAATGCGCTGGAGAAATTTATAAACCAAAGCGCAGCGAGCGCCTACGGTGTTAACGCTCTAAGTTAAAAGAAATTTGCCAAAGAAATTAAAGCGAGAGATTGGTTCCTTTAAAGTTTATTCTGAAAAGTAAAATTAAACTAAAATTAAATTGTTATATTTAATGTTTTTGAATAATTCAAACATTAATTATCAAAATGTTTATAACAAAATCTAGAAAACATTTTATTGTTTTTGGTTTTTAAAAATACTTTAAATTCAATTAAAATATTATTTAAAACCAAAAATAAATGAAATCTACTATTCATTATAAAATGGAAAGAATTTTTAGTTAATTATATACTCAAATAGTAAGGTTACAGTGCAAAACCCAAAGTTATTGAGTCTGCTATTACTGTTTCGCTAAGAGTTTGAAAAAAAGAAAAGCAAACACAGCAACTTACTAGTTTATATTTATGTTTTTATGTTTAACGTGCAAATCTATTAATTAATTACTATTTTTAAAGATATTAATAAATTAATAGTAAAGGATACTCAAAAAAAAAAATAATTTAAGTTAATTAGTAAGACAAACGTCTCAATTTTTATTTTTAAGTTATAAGTTCTATAATAATTAATATATTGTAACTTATTACGCTAAATCTTAAATTTTAAATTTATATTTTTCAAATTTGAGTGGACTCGTTCTTTTCGAAAATTGTTTTTATAACTTACTTTTCAAATATAGGCAGATATTTATTATCTCCCAAAAACCTCAAACTTTTTAACAATTTTGCATATTGATTTAAATTGGTTCGCGTAGTAGCATAGTCAACACCTGCGGTGTTGACTATGCTACCAAAGGCCGATACCTTCAGCATTGGATTGGTTGCCTCAGGCAACCAATCCAATGCTAAAAAGCAAATCTGTGCAATTTGGGTTGGTATTCGCGAAGCGAAAGGCAAAGCCAAGCCCTCCCGTAGGGAGCATTGGTAACCCTTTCGGGGCTTGGCTTTGCCTTTCGCTTCGCGAATACCAACGCGTTACCCTTTCGGGGTTAGGCGTAACCAACCCAAATAAAAGAAATACTTTAATAAATTGTATATTAAGTTTGGACAGCAAAAAAAACAGACTTTTATTTTTGTTACTTCCAAATAATTAAATTTGCAAATTTTTACTCCAATAATCTCAAAATAAAAATTTGGCTTGATTTTTTAACTTGTTGGATTGGTATAAAATTTACGAAGTAAATTTTATTAAGTTATAAATTTCCTTTGGAAATTTATTGAGTAGCACAGCAACCCAAAGGTTGCTACGCTACTGAGCAGGTTAAAATAAAGGTTTATAGATTTGTGGCGTTAATAAAATTAAGTGAAATTGCTTAGTGTTTTTGTACAATTGAAGGTTTTTTTTAATCTTATGTCAAATATTGGAACTACTGGACGTATCCCATTATGGCTTGTTGGTACTGTTGTAGGAACATTAGCTATTGGTTTATTAGCAATCTTCTTTTACGGATCTTATGTTGGTTTAGGATCTTCATTATAATTAGTCAAATAATTGATAATTAATAATAATTAATAATTATTAATTATTAAATAATTTATAATTAAAAATAATTTACCAAATGAAAATAATCAATATTTAAATAATTAATTTGGTAAATTATTTTTAAACTTTAATTGAATTTTTCAACTTCTTTTACAAATTTGTTATATAATTCCTACTATAAATTTTAACACAATGAGCGAGAAATTTATTAATTAAGGCTTATAAAAATCAATTTTATAAATGTAATTGTAAAATTTATTTTAAAATTTATTTTTTATTTTAGAGTGTGAACGTAGTTCACAATTTGTTTCAATTAACATTAACTTATTTTAATCGACTTTAATAACAATCTATTATAGTTAACTATTATATTTATATATTTACTATGTATATTTACTATGTATATTTATATATAAATTTAAATTTATTAAGTTAAAAAGGTTTTTACAATTTCAATAACTTCATATTAAAACAAAAACATTTTTATTATAATAAGGCTCAAACTTAAAAATGCATTAGTTTTTAAGTTTTAAAATTTAAGCTTTAAAAAAGTATTTCTAGAACAACTTTAAAACTTTTTAAAAATATTATAAATAATGAATTTATTGAACAGCTTTTAAATACTATAAATTTACAACCTTTTATAAAATAACCTTTAGAAAATTTCTTCAAAATTTTATATGCTTATTTGGTAATTTTATATATTTTTATACACTTTATACTTAGAAAAGCTGTCTTTACGTTTTTAACGTAGTTAAAAAAATAATAAACTTGAAAATATGATCAATCCTTTATTAGAATTAGCTGAGGTTTCAGTTGGACAACATTATTATTGGCAAATTGGAGATTTTCAATTACATGGTCAAGTATTAATTACAACATGGGTTGTTTTTGCTATTATTTTTATTTTAGCTATTGCTGGTAATAGTAATTTAAAACAAACACCTGATGGTTTACAAAATTTTACTGAGTTAGTAACTGAATTTATTCGCGATTTAGCTAAAACACAAATCGGTGAAGAAGAATATTTAAAATGGGTACCTTTTTTAGGCACTATTTTCTTATTTATCTTTGTTTCTAACTGGTCAGGTGCCTTATTACCGTGGCACGTTATTGAAATTCCAAACGGCGAATTAGCTGCACCAACAAATGATATTAATACAACAGTTGCTTTAGCGTTATTAACTTCAATTTCATATTTTTACGCTGGTATTTCAAAAAAAGGTTTAAGTTATTTTAAACGTTATGTATCACCAGCTGCTTTTTTATTACCAATTAACGTTTTAGAAGATTTTAGTAAACCTTTATCATTAAGCTTCCGTTTATTTGGTAACATTTTAGCTGACGAATTAGTTGTTGGTGTATTAGTTGCGTTAGTTCCATTAATTGTTCCTATTCCAGTAATGCTTTTAGGTGTATTTACAAGTGCAATTCAAGCTCTTGTATTTGCAACATTAGCAGGTGCATATATTGGTGAAGCTATTGAAGATCACCACTAATATAAACTTAGGCAAACAGTAAACATTAAAACTTTATTAAGTAAAAAAACTAAGACTACACAAAAAAACTATCTTCAATTTAATTTACCGCCCACACGCGCATTGGTTATTGGTTTGGCTTCGTTAAGCACGGATCTGCGTTACCCCCTTCGGGTTTGGTTGCACGTAGTGCTGACCAACTTAATAAAATTTACGAAGTAAATTTTATACCAAACCGAAGGGAAGCACGTTCGTGCAGCGATTTGGCGAAGCCAAGCCCCTTACCCCGGAAGGGTTAGGGGTAAGAAAGTGCTGACGCTTCGCACGTAAGGGGTAAGAAACGCGTTGACACTTATAAAATTTACGAAGTAAATTTTATTAAGTGCTTACCAAACTGCTACAAAGCCAATCACAGTGGCGGTAAGAAACCAGATAGAATTTCTCTTAACATATAAAATACTTTTCGTAAAAAATCACTTATTTTTAAACTGTATAATTAAGTATCCTTTTACGTTTTGCTGTATAAATAAGCTAAGGAAAAAAGAAAATTTTATTAATTTTCAATTTTATTATTTTTATAGAATTTAATTGTTTTGGTTTGGTATTATTAATTTTGCTTGGATTGGTTATTGGCTTTGTAGCAGTTTGGTTGCACGTACGTGCTGACCAATAACCCGAAGGTTGTTGGCTTCGCCAAACTGCTACCAAAGGGCCAAAACGTTGGTTATTGACTGTTGGATTGATTACCCCTTCAACGCACCGAAGGTGTCTTTGCTGCACGTACGTGCAAGCAAGGAGTTTGGTTTGGCTTCGCCAAGCCCGCGCATTGGTGGCACCGAAGGTGCAACCAACGCGATCGGGGTAACCAACAATCAAACTCCTTTTGCCTTGGTTGCACGTACGTGCGTTGGTATTCGCGAAGCGAAAGGCAAAGCCAAGCCCCGTGGGGGCTGCGCTTGCACGTACGTGCAGCGCTGCCAATCCAAAGCTTGCCCGTTGACGGAGTCAATGGGCCAGAGCCAACAACCAACCCTAAAACTTATTTCACAGCCTAAAAGTTTTCCCCAAAACGGACACTCAAAAAGGCTAAGTATAATTTCGCAAAGTATAAGCAAACGTCAAATTAAAAATAAAATTTGTTATTTTATTACTTTAATTGTTATATTATGAAAGATTTTACAACTTATTTATCAACAGCTCCTGTAGTTGGATTAGGCTGGGCAATTTTTACTTCAGGTTTATTAATTGAAATTAATAGATTCTTCCCAGATCCGTTAGTTTTTGCTTTTTAATTAAATATATATTATACAACTAAACTTATTTATTTTTATTTTACGTTTAGTTGTATAACCAAATTAGCAAATTTTTTTTTTAACTTAAAAATAAATAAACACATTAATGAATTTACAAATTTTTATAACATTTCAATTTTTTATAAGGTTAAACATAAGTTATTTATAAAAAGTTATGTAATTTTATTTTATAAATGCCTACAATTCAACAATTAATTCGCTCTGCGCGAAAAAAACAAACAGATAAATCAAAAGCTCCAGCTTTAAAACTTTGTCCGCAACGTCGAGGTATTTGTCTTCGAGTTTATACAGTAACTCCTAAAAAACCAAACTCTGCGTTACGTAAAGTAGCTCGTGTTCGTTTAACATCGGGTTATGAAGTTACTGCTTATATTCCAGGGGTTGGTCACAACTTACAAGAACACGCTGTTGTATTAGTACGTGGTGGTCGAGTTAAAGATTTACCAGGTGTTCGTTATCATATTGTACGTGGTAGCTTAGATACAGCTGGGGTAAAAAACCGTGTTCAAAGTCGTAGTAAATATGGTGTAAAAATGGCTTCTAAAAACGCTGCCAAGGCTGGTGCTAAAAAATAATCAAGTAGAAATTTTATTAGCTCTTAAAAATACATGCCAATTTATGAGCGGCCTTTGGTAAACTAACTAAATTATAAAAATAAAAAATGTTGTAGCAAATAACTACCGCTTCGCCCTTTGGTAGCATAGCAACCTTCGGGTTGCTATGCTACTAACATTTTTTATTTTTATAATAAATAAATTTCAGTTAAAAAAATATAGATTTATATGTTGACTTTTTATTTTAAAAATTTTATAATTTATTTAAAAAGCAACTTTTGCTACAAACTCTAAAATAAAATTTTAATTACTTTGACCTACAAAGTAAAAAAAATCTAGATAAGCAAGTATCTAGTAGACGGAGTGTTATTGTAGCTTAGGTAGTCATTAGCAAGGCCCCCATCGTCTAGAGGCCTAGGACATCTCCCTTTCACGGAGGAAACGGGGATTCGAATTCCCCTGGGGGTAATAAATAAAATTAAATATTAAATTTATTAAAAGTTTTTGTAAAATCTATATACAATAATATTAGTAATATTATTGTATATAAATAATTTGAATGGGATTTTTATTAAATTTTGATTCTAAATCGCCTTATTAACCTTGGCGTTGTTTATGTTTTGGGTTTGTACAAATAACCATTACAGTACATTTTCTGCGAATAATACGACAATTATCGCAAATTTTTTTTACAGATGCGCGAACTTTCATTTTTTTTTTATAAATAAATCCTTAATATAACCAAATACTAAAAAGCTCGTTACTCTAATACAATATAAGCCATTTTTAGGCAATTAGGTTATATAGAAGTTAAACAAAAAAGACTTTTTATTAAAAAGATTAATAAAACTTTTTCAATTTTTTATTAGCAAACGTAGTTTTATAAATTTGCCTCCCTTACGGGTTTGCGTAGCAACCAAATTTATAAGGGTCAGTACAAATTTCTAATTAATTTATTATTTTACTAAAATTCCCGGCTGCGTCCGTTATAAATTGAGATTTACTTTACAGGGGGTTTGGCAGTAGCATAGCAACCTGTGGGTTGCCGTAGGGCACAGTGCTACTCAATAAATTTGTCAACCCCGAAGGGGTAGGCAAATTTATAAGCGCTTGCTCCCCGCAAGGGGGTACGTGTTTGGCAGCGCTGCACTTCGTGCAAGCGCTTGGCGGAGCCAAACCCCTTTGGGGCTTGGCTTTGCCTTTCGCTTCGCGAATACCAATGCGCTGAAAAAATTTATAAAGGGCGCCCTTTGGTAGCATATTGCTTCGCAAAAACCTTCGGTTATTGGCAAAGCCAAAACGGAGTCAATGCTATGCTACTGCACTTCTCTGCGTAGCAGGCACGCGCTTGGTATAAAATTTACTTCGTAAATTTTATAAACCCGAAGGGGTTTGGCTTCGTCAAGAGCCAACTTTAGAAAAAAAAAATATATTAATTTATTAAAAGCTGTACACTAATAAAAAAGCCCTAAAACATTTGACGCTTTATAATTATTTTCCTAATTATTAAGTAAACAAAAAATATTAACAAAAAGTACTCAGTTTTGTTAAATGCTGATACCAATTAAATAATTAACAACTCATTATAAACTAAATAAACTTATAAACTTATAAATAAACGTTAAAAAGGTTTATTTAACAATTAAACAGTTATTTTAAATTTTTTAACGTTTATTTATAAGTTTTTAAAATTTATTATCTTTAGACACTCGATTATAGAGGGCCTGAAATACCTTGTTTTCTGATCATTAAGAAGTGAGCTAACATGAAAACTGCTGTTAATAAAGGTAAAACAAATGTATGTAAACTGTAGAAACGAGTTAATGTTGCTTGACCAACACCAACACCACCACGTAATAGTTCTACTAATGGACCACCAATTACAGGAATTGCATCAGGTACACCTGTTACAATTTTAACCGCCCAGTAACCAACTTGGTCCCAAGGAAGTGAGTAACCAGTAACACCAAAAGATACAGTACATACTGCCATAATAACACCACTAACCCAAGTTAATTCACGAGGTCTTTTAAAACCACCCGTTAAGTAAACACGGAAAACGTGTAAAATCATCATAAGTACCATCATACTAGCAGACCAACGGTGAATTGAACGAATTAACCATCCAAAGTTAACATCAGTCATTAAGTATTGTACTGAAGCAAAAGCTTCCGCTACTGTTGGTCTGTAATAAAAAGTCATTGCAAAACCTGTAGCAACTTGTACTAAGAAACAAGTAAATGTAATACCACCTAAACAGTAGAAAATGTTTACATGTGGTGGTACGTATTTACTAGTAATATCATCAGCAATAGCTTGAATTTCTAAACGTTCTTCAAACCAATCATAAATTTTACTCATAAAAATTTTTTATTTTTTTTTTGACATTACCATTAAGCTTATTTTAAAATTTGTTTTTAAATGGGTGAACGACGGGGTTTGAACCCGCGAATGGTGGAGTCACAATCCACTGCCTTACCACTTGGCTACGCCCACCATTTTTTTAAGTATTTTTTAATTATTATAACATTTTTTATAGAATTCACAATATAAATAAATATAGATTTTTTTAATTATTAATAAAACTCTTGCTTATATTACCCCTTGGATTGCTCAGCACTTCTCCTTGGTAATATATTGTCAGGGTAAGCACCCTTTATAAATTTCTTCTCTTCGCCCTTTATAAATTTCTCAACCCCTTCGGGCTCGCGTAGCGAAGGGAAATTTATTGAGTAGCGTATTGCTTCGCAAAAACCTTCGGTTTGACGGAGTCAATGCTACGCTACTGCACATTCGTGCAAGCGATTTGGCGAAGCCAATGCCCTTTATAAATTTGTCAACCTCTTTCGCTGCACGTACGTGCAAGCGAAGCCCCTTCGGGGTAAGAGGTAGGCAAATTTATTGAGTAGCGTATTGTCAGGGCATTGGCTTTGCCAAGCCCAGGCAAAAACCTGCGGTTTGGTTGCACGTAGTAGCGAAGCAACCCAAAGGTTTTTGCGAAGCAATTCGCTACTCAATAAATTTGCTTTGCAAATTTATAAAGGGTGCTGACCAATGCTACGCTACTGCTCGTACGTGCAGCGCCCTTTATAAATTTGTCAACCTCTTTCGCTGCACGTACGTGCAAGCGAAGCCCCTTCGGGGTAAGAGGTAGGCAAATTTATTGAGTAGCAGTTTGGTTGCACGTACGTGCTGACCAATAACCTGCGGTTTGACGGAGTCAATGCTCTGCTACTGCCAAACGTACGCGCGTTGGATTGGCAAAGCCAACGCACCGAAGGTGCAACCAATCTAATAACCTGCGGTTTATAAAATTTACTTCGTAAATTTTATTAAGTTATTGGCTTCGCCAAAACGGAGTGCTTTGGCTTGCTACGCAAATCGGAGAGCAGTCGCGAATTGCTACGCAAAAACCCCTATAAATTTGCTTTGCAAATTTATTAAGTTGCTTCTCGCTTCGCGAAGACTCAATAAATTTCCCTACCCCGAAGGGGCTGCGCTTGCACGTACGTGTTTGGCAAAGCCAATGCGCTGAAGAAATTTATAAAGGGCCAATCCAATGCTCTGCTACTGCCAATAACCAACGCGCCCGAAGGGAAGCACCAAGCGCCGGTGCTACTGTTTACTAAAGCCAATGTCAACAAATGCAATATTTTTTGCTCAAATAAAAAAATATATAAATAAATTTATTTTTTCTTTATATTTTTAATTTATAAAGAAAAAATAAATTTATTAATTTTAATATAAATTATAGTTTATCAATAGTATCAAATTCGAATTTGATTTCTTTCCAAACTTCACAAGCAGCCGCTAATTCTGGAGACCATTTACATGCAGAACGGATAACATCACCGCCCTCACGAGCTAAGTCACGACCTTCGTTACGAGCTTGTGTACATGCTTCAAGAGCAACACGGTTAGCTACAGCACCTGGAGCGTTACCCCAAGGGTGACCTAAAGTACCACCACCGAATTGTAAACAAGCATCATCACCGAAGATTTCAACTAAAGCAGGCATGTGCCATACGTGAATACCACCTGAAGCAACTGGCATTACACCTGGCATAGAACACCAGTCTTGAGTGAAGTAAATACCACGGCTACGGTCTTTTTCAACGTAATCATCACGCATTAAATCAACGAAACCTAAAGTTACTTCACGTTCACCTTCTAATTTACCTACAACAGTACCAGAGTGAAGGTGGTCACCACCAGACATACGTAATGCTTTAGCTAAAACACGGAAGTGAATACCGTGGTTTCTTTGACGGTCAATTACAGCGTGCATTGCACGGTGAATGTGTAATAATAAACCATGATCACGACAGTAAATAGATAATGAAGTATTAGCTGTAAAACCACCTGTTAAGTAGTCATGCATAATAATAGGTACACCTAATTCTTTAGCACACTGAGCACGTTTTAACATTTCTTCAGCAGTACCTGAAGTTACGTTTAAATAGTGACCTTTTACCTCACCAGTTTCCGCTTGTGATTTGTAAATAGCTTCAGCAACGAATAAGAAACGGTCTCTCCAACGCATGAATGGTTGAGATGTAACGTTTTCGTCATCCTTAGTAAAGTCAAGACCACCACGTAAACATTCGTAAACTGCACGACCGTAGTTTTTAGCTGATAAACCTAATTTTGGTTTAATTGTACAACCTAAAAGACCACGACCATATTTGTTAATTTTATCACGTTCTACCTGGATACCGTGTGGAGGACCAGAGAAAGTTTTAACGTAAGCTGGTGGAATACGTAAATCTTCTAAACGTAAAGCACGTAAAGCTTTGAAACCAAATACGTTACCTACAATAGATGTAAACATGTTTGTTACTGAACCTTCTTCAAATAAATCGATTGGGTAAGCTACGTAAGCAATGTACTGGTTATCTTCACCTGGAACTGGTTCGATGTCGTAACAACGGCCTTTGTAACGATCTAAGCTAGTTAAACCGTCAGTCCATACTGTTGTCCAAGTACCTGTTGATGATTCAGCTGCAACCGCTGCACCACACTCTTCAGGTGGTACACCAGCTTGAGGTGTCATACGGAATGCTGCTAAAATATCAGTATCTCTTACAACGTAATCTGGAGTGTAGTAAGTTAAACGGTAATCTTTTACACCGGCTTTAAATCCAGCTCCGGCTCTTGTTTCTGTTTGTGGTGCCATTATTAATATAATGAAATATTTTTGTCGATCCTATAATAATCTATCCTTTTTTTAATTTTGTTATAATTTTGAAACATTTTTTAATTATTTCAATAATTAAGTATAACATAATTTTTTACTTTTTTATAGAATTCATTTAAAGTTAGGGATTTAAATAATTTAGATTAAAATAATCATTTTTAATTAATTTATATTATGTTATATAAGTAACTACAAAATCGGGATGACAGGATTCGAACCTGCGACCCTATGCTCCCAAAGCACATGCGCTACCAAACTGCGCTACATCCCGTTTAAAGTCAAAAAAATAGTGTTGAGTTAATAAAATTTACGAAGTAAATTTTATAAATATTAGATTTTATTATAAGTTAGTTTTGGAATTTTAGAAATCCTAAAATGTCTATCAAAAATGCATTTATTTATTTTTATATATTATTTTTTATATTTAGTATATAAATAGTTATATATTATGACAAGAGTTTAATTATATTTATAGTAATTTTATAATTAAACTCTTGTCATAATATATAAATATAAAACTCAAACGTATTTTTTAGCCGTAAGCTTATTTATAAACCGCCCCTTACCCCCAGCGCCCTTTGGTAGCATAGCAACCTTCGGTTATTGGCAAAGCCAAAACGGAGTCAATGCTATGCTACTGCACGTACGTGCAAGCGCTTGGCGAAGCCAAACCCCTCCTTTACCCCCATAGGGGGCGTTGGCTTTGCCAATCACCTTCGGTGTTGACGCTTCGCGCGTAAGGGGTTAGCATTGGTTTGGCTGCTCTCCGAGAGCCAAGCCCCTTTGGGTTTATAAAATTTACGAAGTAAATTTTATTAAGTAAGCACTTCGTTTTGGCCCTTTATAAATTTGTTCAGCGCTGCACGTACGTGCAAGCGCAGCCCCTTTCGCTTTGCGAAGCCCCTCCGGTGCGCTTCGCGCGTAAGGGGTAGGCAAATTTATTGAGTAGCAGTTTGGTTATTGGTAACCCCGAAGGGGTAACCAAACGTACGTGCGTTGGCTCTCGAAGAGCAGCCAATCCAATGCCAAAGGACGTATGTGCAACCAAACACCTGCGGTCTGGGCTACGCCTAAGGCGTTGGCACGTATAAAATTTACTTCGTAAATTTTATTAAGTGCTTACCCCGGACACTTTGTATAAGGTGAACTTATTCAATCATTGCGTGATATGTTGCAACTGTTGCTGGTGATGAGCGGTTTAAGTGGCGGAAAATTAAGTATTTAAATAATACATCTAATAAAACAGGTAATGTGGCTACCAATAAAAAGACACCTGTTTGGCTTTCTGGTAAACCATAGTGGTGAAATAAAAATTCAAAAAATAATTCCCATAAATTTGAAGAATGATAACCCACTAATAAATCAGTTACAAGTAAAATTAATAAAGATTTTTTACTATCATCTAAACCAAAAAAAACTTCTAATAAAAATGATTTTGTAATATTAATTTGAATTTCGAGTGCATATAATAAATAAAATAACGTTAATAAACTTATTAAATCGGCAAATATATTAGTAATTGCTTCTACACTTTGATCATTGTAACGTTGTGCCAATTCAATAGTTTTTTCTTGATAACGCTGTTGTAAATTTTTATCCGCTTCCTGAGTTTCATAAATAAAAAGACCCGTTGCTTCGTAAGGGCTTCTGCTTGTTGGCGTTGGTTGCTCGTCCCGGTAAGCGCTTGCACGTACGTGCAGCGCAACAGCCCCTTTAGGGAAGGGAGGACTTTGTCTTTCGCTTGTTCCCTCCGGTTTGGCGGCGCTTCGCGCAGCCCCTTCGGGGTTACCAAGCGTTGGTGCTTTGGCGTTGACGGAGTCAATGCCAAGCCGCGACACCGGAGGTGGTTGGCTTTGCCAAACCAATGCCAAACCCGGAGGGAGTACGCGCGGCGTTGTTAGTAGTTCGCTACGCGAATCCGAAGGCTGCACGGACGTGTAGCCTTCGGAGCCAAGTACTCGCGGCGACCGGTTAACAGTCTCTGCATTAACACTTTTTCCCTGAAGAGGCGAAAGCCCAGCACTTTGCACAACCCTAAACACGGAATCCCCAGGCTCATTGGTTTCATTAATTGGGAGTTGTAAATTACTATCAACGTTATTATATGTAAAAACCGATTTGGGAAATATTAATGATTCAAAATAAGTTTTTTCTTCAAATTCCTTCAATTCAGCAAAAGCATGTTTTTGTTGACTTGAGTTTAAAAAAATTTCTGTTTGCTTTGTATTCCAAAAATATTCTGTTAACGGTCTAACAATATAAGTTTTGGCTATAAAATTAACAAAAAAGGGAATAAAAAATAAAATTAAAAGACACTTTAATGTAGTTAAAAACAAGTATCGATAAAAACGATATTCTTGAATTACTAAATTTTCAACATCTGAAAAAACTTGTTTTAAAAATCTATCTAAAACACGACTAAAAGAACGTGGAAATAAGCCAATTTCTTCATATGTAATTGATACTACTTCTTGTTTATTATCAAATTGCTTATTTGAATTAAAATTATTTATATTATTATTGGCACGACTTATAACACTTGTTCTGTCTGATGTAAAGAACTTATTATCTTTTTTCCAATATTTACCTTTTTCCGCTACTTTGCTTGTTGTTATTGGTTGTTGTTTGGCAGCGCATTGGGTTGGCAAAGCCAAGCCCGCGCATTGGCTTCGCCAACGCGGAAGGGGTTTGGCTCCGCCAAGCGCGAAGCGCCGCCAAGCACGTACGTGCAGAAATGTAGTTTTGCTTTTACAAGCAATAAACCCAAATTTATGAATTCCATTTTTATTTTTACCAACAACGGAATATGGCTGATTATTAAAAAATGAAAATTTGTAACTTGCAAAGTACATTGTATTTTATTGAGTTAAAAATAGAAAAATTTTCCAAAAAATTCAAAAGCTTTTTTAATACTAAAAAATTACTTTATTTTAATTTAAACTTTAATTTAATTTAGAAAAATAATCAATTTTATTGGTATTGTTGATGTTTACGCCTTTTATAAACTTGCCCGACAATCTGTGCTTCCCTTCGGTATTCGCAATAACCCCTTACGCGCGAAGCGCCAACACCGAAGGTGATTGGCAAAGCCAACGCCCCCTATGGGGGTAAAGGAGGGGTTTGGCTTCGCCAAGCGCTTGCACGTACGTGCAGTAGCATAGCATTGACTCCGTCAAACCGAAGGTTGCTATGCTACCAAAGGGCGCTGGGGGTAAGAAAAGCATTGGTTTGGTGCTTGGCTTCGCCAAACCGAAGGTGCAACCAACCGCCCTTTATAAATTTGCCTACCCCTTCGGGGTTGACAAATTTATTGAGTAGCTTATTGTCTTACCCCTAACCCCTTTGGGGTAAGGGCTCGCGAAGCGAAGCATTGGATTGGTAAGCACTACGTTTTGGCAGCGCTGCACGTACGTGCAAGCGCAGCTCCTAACCCCTTCGGGGTAAGGGGTTACCAATAACCAAACACGTACGTGCAGCAGTTACCCCTAATAGGGGGTAACTACTGCGAAGAACCAATCCAATAAGCAATTACTTGTAACGAAATTCTTAAGAAAAAATTATAAAGAATAAAAAATGTGAATTATAGTAAAATAAATACTTAAATTAAAAATTTATAATATTAATTACACATTTAATCAATTTATAAAATTTACTTCGTAAATTTTATTAAGTGCAATAAATTTGTTTTAAAATTGATTAAATGTGTAATTAATATTATAAAAATTAGATTTTAAGTTTTAAAATAAAAGTTAAATTTTTTTAAAAAGTAACTCGTTTTATAAATTTGTTCAGTAACGTAGCATTGGTTGCACCTTCGGTTTGGCGAAGCCAACCACCAAACCACAGGTTTTTGCTGCACGTACGTGCAAGCAATTCGCGACTGCTCTGCACTAACCCCGAAGGGGTTTGGCTGCTCGGAGAGAGCCAAGCACGTACGTGCTGGTGCGAGAGAGCCAACGAGCGAGCCAGAAAAGGTTGACAAATTTATAAAGGGAGCAATTATTGATCTAAACCTTTCCCTGGGTTACGAGCAGGGTCATTAGATAAGAATCCAAAAATAAAAAGGCCTACAAAAAAAGTAACTACAGTATAAACGAAAATTTTTAGTGTTAACATTTGATTTTTTTACTATTTAATTTTTTTGACTGTATATATACAAAGTAAAATTTTAACTATAGTACACTGTGCTATAACCTATAATATAACATAATATAATCTAAATTTAGAAAAATTACAGTATACTGTATTGTACAGTGTACTATAGTTAAAATTAAAATAACAAAGAATGTAAACTTATTTCACTTTGTGGCAGAAATAATTAAATTTATTAAATAATTAATTATTTAAATAATTAATTATTTTTGAGTTTTAAATTCTTCAAGATATTGAGTAATAGCTTGTTTTAAAATTGTTTCTGCTTCTGGAGTGAATGTTTGTGTTTTAGCAATAATGTCATTAAATGAAGAATGTTGCTGAGCAATATAACTACGTAAACCACTTACAAACGGACGAACTTGTTCAGCTGGAAGCGAATCTAAGTAACCTTTTGTACCTGCGTAAATACTAGCAGCCATTTCTGCTAAAGATAGTGGAGAGTTTTGAGGTTGTTTTAGTAATTCTCTTAAACGTAAACCTCTTGCTAATTGTTTTTGCGTTGCTTGGTCTAAGTCTGAAGCAAATTGTGAGAACGCTTCAAGTTCAGCAAACTGTGCTAATTCTAATTTAAGAGTACCACTAATTTGTTTCATTGCTTTTGGCTGAGCCGCAGAACCTACACGACTTACAGAAATACCTACGTTAATAGCAGGACGTAAACCAGCATTAAATAAACCAGCAGCTAAGAAAATTTGACCGTCTGTAATAGAAATTACGTTTGTTGGAATATATGCAGATACGTCACCTTCTTGTGTTTCAACAATAGGAAGTGCTGTCATACTACCTTCACCTAATGCATTATTTAATTTAGCAGCACGCTCTAATAAACGAGAGTGTAAGTAGAAAACGTCACCTGGGTAAGCTTCACGTCCTGGTGGACGACGTAATAATAATGACATTTCACGGTAAGCTTGTGCTTGTTTAGATAAATCGTCATAAATTGTTAAAGTAGCACGGCCTGTGTACATAAAGTATTCCGCTAATGTAGCACCTGTGTATGGAGCTAAGTACTGTAATGTTGCAGGTTCATTTGCGTTAGCCATAACAATAATTGTATAGTCTAAAGCACCACGCTCTTTTAATGTATTTAATACTTGAGCTACTGATGAAGCTTTTTGACCAATTGCAACATAAACACAAATAACTCCTTTACCTTTTTGGTTTAAGATTGTATCAACTGCAATAGCTGTTTTACCTGTTTGACGGTCACCAATAATAAGCTCACGTTGACCTCTACCGATTGGAATCATTGCATCAACTGCTACTAAACCAGTTTGTAATGGCTCGTAAACTGAACGACGTGATACAATACCTGGTGCTGGTGATTCAATAGCACGTGTTTCATTTGTGTTAATTGAACCTTTACCATCAATAGGCTGAGCTAAAGAGTTTACAACACGACCTAAGTAAGCTTCACCAACCGGAATTTCCGCAATACGTCCTGTACAACGAACACGGCTACCTTCAGTAATTTTTAAACCATCACCTAATAATACAGCACCTACATTATTAGCTTCTAAGTTTAAAGCAATACCTAAAGTACCATCTTCAAATTCTAGTAATTCACCAGACATTACTCGCTCTAAACCGTAAATACGAGCAATACCATCCCCTACTTGGAAAACAATACCAAAGTCTACCATTTTTACTTCTGGTGTGTATTGTTCAATTAGTTCTTTAATTAAATTGCTTAACTCTTCTGGTGTACGCATTGCCATAATTATTTTTAAAATATTAAATAAAGGCTTCTTTATTTTTAAATAATATATTTTAAATTAAGTTAAAAAATATTAGATACTTAATAAAATTTACTTCGTAAATTTTATATTTAATTTAAAATTTAAACTTTAAACTTTAAATTTTGTTAATTTTAAAGTTACCCTTTTATGAATTGTAGTTTTTAATTAACCTTATAAAACTTTAATCTTGTTGTTTGGTCTTCGCTTCTTACCCCTTACGCGCGAAGCGCCAACACCGAAGGTGTAGCCCCCTGCCCCTGCGGGGAGGGGGGAAAGGAGGGGTTTGGCTCCGCCAAGCGCTTGCACGTACGTGCAGTAGCATAGCATTGACTCCGTCAAACCGAAGGTTGCTATGCTACCAAAGGGCGCTGGGGGTAAGAAAGGGCGTTATAATTTCCCGAAGGAAATTTATTGAGTCAGCATTACATGCAACCAATCACGCGCTTCTTGCTTCGCAAAGAACGGTGTTGACGCTGGAAACGGTCAAGGCTTACCAATCTAACACGAAATCAAAAGATTGAAAAAGCAGTAAATTAATACGGTTTATAAGTTGTGCAATTAAAAACTCTTTATCAATTATGTAAATTTTTTTAAGTGTTAAACTTAATACATTGTTAATGTAAATTATTTTAGTGCCACCTTCTATGAAATGAAATTTTTTAAACAAAAATAAAGTAAAAATAAAGTAAAAATAAAGTAAAATTAATTTATATGAAACCACCTGACTGCTATATAACCCTAGTCATCTTCTTTACTTGCCCTTTATAAATTTCTTCAGCGTCGACACCGTAGGTGTAGCCCTTTCGCTTCGCGAAGCCCCGAAGGGGTAAGGGGAGGCGGAGCCAATGCGCCTTTTGGTAGCGTATTGCTTCGCAAAAACCCGCGGGTTTTTGCGAAGCAATACGCTACTGAAAAAATTTATTGAGTAGCATAGCAACCAAACCCCTTTCGCTTCGCGAAGCCCCTACGGTGCGCTTCGCGCGTAAGGGGTTTATAAAATTTACTTCGTAAATTTTATTAAGTAAGCACTTCGTTTTGGTTGCACGTACGTGCGTTGGCTTGCTACGCAAATCGGAGAGCAGCCAATCCAACAACCAACGCACTTTATAAATTTCTTCTCTTCGCTTCGCCCCATTCCCTGCGAAGCCCTTTATAAATTTCCCTACCCCTTACGCGCGAAGCGCACCGAAGGGGTTAGGGGCTGCGCTTGCACGTACGTGCAGCGCTGAACAAATTTATTGAGTAGCGTAGCAACCTTAGGGTTTTTGCCTGTCGCGAAGCAACCCTTATAAATTTGCAAAGCAAATTTATTAAGTTGCTTTTTCGCGAAGCGAAGACTTAATAAATTTCCTTCGGAAATTTATAAAGGGGGCTTTGGTTGCACCGAAGGTGCTTACCAATGCCCTGACAATACGCTACTGCACGTACGTGCTTGGCAAAGCCAATGCGAAGGGTCGCTATGCTACTGCACGTTCTTGGCGTTGATGCGCTCCTTGTTCAGCGCTGCACGTACGTGCAAGCGCAGCCCCTTCGGGTTTGGCGAAGCCAACGCGTACGCGCAGCCCCTTCGGGTTTGGCGAAGCCAACGCGTAGCGAAGGCAAAGACACCGTTACCCCTTCGGGGTTAGCGAAGCACGTGCCACCAATGCCAATAAGCGAGAAGCAACTCAATAAATTTCCCTACCCCAATCGCGTTGGTTATTGGTAACCCCTTCGGGTTTGGCCCTTTGGTCGCGAAGCAACCCTTATAAATTTGCAAAGCAAATTTATTAAGTTGCTTGCGACCAAAGGGCCAAACCAATGCGCGGGTTTAGTTACCCCTTCGGGGTTACTCAATAAATTTGCTCTGCAAATTTATAAGCGCTTGCACGTACGTGTTTCCCTTCGGTTTGGCTCTGCCAAGCATTGACTCCGTCTTACC
>VFQQ010001398.1_pt1 | contig 33883 bp, 67 predicted proteins | sample 3512341 | NCBI WGS metagenome assembly VFQQ01 (sample SAMN10412373, study PRJNA504923) | tailings metagenome | isolation source: Relicate 2 Philex TSF1 revegetated site | place: Philippines: Tuba, Benguet | collected 2017-08-29 | reverse complement strand
AAATTCAGCCGCATCAAAGACCTCCCTGCGAGAAGTAGGGAAGCAAGCTCGCATGCTTTGCGGCTAGGCCACACCGTACATGCGGCACAGGGTGCAACACTTTTTGAGCTCACAATAATAGCCATGCACTAATGCACGCACCCAAATGGCACAGCATCCGCTCCGCCGCCTGGTAAGAGTTGGGGGAGCACCAACGTGCGCCCCAGCTCTGCCGCCAGGACCAAGCCTGCACAAGGCGGGCAGCGCAAGCAAAAGTAGCTGAATCACGTCTGTGGGCAAACTTGGGCAGTTGAATCAAGCTGCAGTTGGCATCAGGCAATGCCCACCTGACGCTAGCGAGATGCGCTGGTTGGCAAAATCTCCGCAGACGGGGAAGGAAAGCAACAGGTCCTGGGCCTTCTGGTGCTGCTGCTGCTGCTGCCGGGATGCTGTGGCATGGTGCAGCTGCGCCCTGCTGCGGCTTGGCTGATGCGCTTCATTGAGGGGCTTCGCTGGCTGCTCAGCCAGCAGCCTCTCCATCGCAAAGGGGAGGCGCGGCGTGAGGTGCAGGCTGGAAGCAAAGAGGGCAAAGACGAAGAGCAGCGCCACCGCACGGGCGGCGGCGGCGGCGGTCGCCGCCCGCCTGGCCGCCGCCTTGCTCATCGGCAGCAGGCCGCTGGAGGACGATGTCCGCTTCAATTCAACCTGCAAATCAAGCGCGTGAATGCCTGCTCACTGTGCAGGAAGAGGCGGACAAGAAGAAGGAGCGGGGCTCAAACGTGCGCGGCAGGCACGCCAGGCCTTGGCGGCAGCTCACCGAGGCCCGCCACATTGCCGGCGCCTCCTAGGGGCGCCCGCGGGCTTGGCTGCCGCGGCCTGTTGCCGGCTGCCTTCCGGGAGCCGCGGCTGGACAAGGCTGGCGATCAGCGACCAGCAGGAGAGTGCAAACAATTTGGTGTGTGTGCAGAGCGCCGCCTGCCGAAGGGGAGGGCGTCAGTCCCAGTCACCCGCTGCCCGCATTTTCCGCCGCGCGGCGTGGCGTGGCGTGGCGGCAGGCCGAGTTGGCCGTCCTCCAGCTGCAATGCAAGCGTGCCATCCGTTCAGTAGTCAAGATTGATGGCATTCAGTGCAGCTGGGGCAGACCACACTGGGCCAAGAGGGGCCAGTGCTGTGGCAGAGCCTTGTCCCGGACATGGCCTGATTCAAATCCCCACTCCATGCCAGCAAATCAGCCGCATCGACATGCGTGAATGAAACAACTGCCCAATCCTCCAGCCTTGTTGCACATCATGCCTGTTGACTGTCCTGGTTTCTGGTCATGCGTTTAAATGCTGTATTGGAAAGGAGTTGAGCAAGTCTGGGTGCGGTGGTCCAAAGTGCCACCATGCATGCGGTCGGCTAGTTCTTGCTTTTGGCCACCGCAAACACGACTCCCGCCAGCGTGCCGACAAGGATGGACAGCAGGTTGGGCAGGCTCCAGGCCACGTTAAACGCCAGCAGGCCAATCAGGGCCAGCGGCACCTGGCAAGCAGCGGGTGTGAAGAGGGTGAGCAGGGGTAAGCAACCAGGGCTGGCATCAACGGGCACAGCGCAGCACTGTCAAAAGGCAAGTGTTCTCTGGTCTCATAGGCCTGTAGCTTGGCCACTGCCAGCCACACCGCCCACATGCCCACCTTATTGAGGGAGCCGACAAGCGAGTAGATCGAGGGTGTGGTGGTGGACAGGAACCACAGCGAGGTGAAGCTGCACAGGGCAACGAGCAGGGGCAGCAGCATGCAAGGTGGAGGGACATGAGGACAGTCTTATGCTGGGCTGGACAGCTAGGCTTCTTGTTTGGCCTGTCAGCGTTGCAGCAATCATAGCAGTTCACCCGGCCACACCTGCTCGGCAACTCTGCTCCCCCTCCCCCAACCTGATGCCAAAGCCTATCAAGCCGGAGACGCCCGCCACCGCCAGGAACGTGGGGTTGGCCAGGTCGGGCTCTGACCAAATGCTGCGCGACTCCCCCGTGACGAGCATCATGAGCGCGATGAAGGGCAGGGAGAGCATGTTGTTGTAAAAAACCTGCGCAGTGGGGACCGGGGGCAAGCCATCTCAGGGGCACGCGGCACGGCGCATGCAGCAACCAGCCGCGTGAGCCATGCACGGCAATAGCTAGGCGGCAGCGCTCACAAGCAAAGGGTCTCAGCGCAGCTGGGCGCTCTGCTGGCAGGCAGCTGCTCATGTGCCAGGGACTGTCCGCCACTCACCATGGAGAACTCGCTCAGCTTCTTGCCGTCGCTGGTGTGCTGCGCCACACGGTCCATCGCCCCCCGCATGTACAGCGAGTACGCGGCGGTGAACAGGCAATTGATTATCTGCAGCAGGCAGTAGTGTAGCGCAGGTGTGAGCGTGTGTGGGAAGGGGCTGCGGCAGACAGTGTGCAGCAGGCAGATGTGATTAAACACTGGTCAACCATATGCGACCATTTTAACGTGCCGCTCACGAGGCAGGCAGGACACCAGCAGCTCCAGCTGCGCTTTCTGCTCGCACCTGCCAGAAGTAGCCGGTCGCCGAGAAGGAGAGGTCTGTGATGGCGCCGCACAGCGCGGACAGCATCATGAGCGCCACGCACCCCCAGACATTGAGGCGGTACGTCCGCCCGTACAGCAGGTAGTCGCCGCACAGAGTGAACAGGTTGGTCAGGTTTTTCAGCACTGCACACAGGCGGTGCGGAAGCAGGGAGCACACTCGCTTGTGACATAGGGCAGCACGCGCGCAGCCATGGCAAGCAAGGACGCAAGCCAGGGCTCTTGCCCTGCTGCAAAACAATGGCATCGTATGCACGGCTTCTGGCACACAAATGCTTGCTGTGCAACCAATGGTGCACTGCCTCACCTGTGACCATGCCAACATTCAGGCTGCGCAACGCCCAGAAGCTGGTGCCGATCATGCCCACAAAAATGACGTTGACGGGCAGCCACACACGTACGACACCCCAGCTGAAGGGCTCCACCTGCAGGCCAGATGAAGAAGCATTAGTCGCAGGTAGGGCAGACCGAAAGCGGAGCAGCTGTGGACGGGTTGGGGCTAGTTGAGCCAAGCTCGGCAGGCCCGGGAGGCTGTGCTGGCATGTTTCAGGCGGGTGCAAGCGCACACGCATTCCTGCAGTCTGTAGCTGGCAATGTGGTCAACACCGCCGTCCCAGTGCGCCCGCTCCTTGCGCCCCTCAGCAGCGCACCTTGACAAGCTTGGCGGCCTTGCACAGCAGCACCAGCACCATGCAGAGCGCGCACTGGAAGAAGAGCAGCGCATTGGCGGACTTGAAGGAAAACGACGACAGCGCAATCTTGTTCAGCAGCACCTGCAGGCAGGCAGCATCAGCAAGGGCAGTTGGATGGCCTGCAGGTTGATGCACTTGGCGATGCAGCGCGCCCACAGCCACCTGCATCGCAAGCCCAAGCCGGCGGGCAGCAGGAGCAGGGCTGCCAGGCAGCAGTGCGCGTGCCCTGCGCCTTCACCCACGCACCATGGACATGGAGGCCGCACAGTAGGCGCCGCCCGCAAACACGGAGACGGGCAGGCCCAGGATGCGTCGCCCCGCCCGCTCGTGGTGCAGCAGCCCATCCAGTTCCACGCCCTTGAGCGGCTTTCCCTCCTCCTCATCGCCGCCCTGGCCCGAGCGCGGCGGGCTGCCGCCCATGTGCTGCCGCGCTGCAAAGGCCTTGACGCGGATCACGCTCGCCAGGGTGGCTGGTGACTCCGACACGTCACCGGAGCACGCCAGCAGCCGGCGGTGGCAGTCAGCTGCAGATGGTGGCGGTGGCGGTGGCGGCGGCGGCGGGTTCAAGTGCTAGTGGGGTCGATGAACAGGGACGCTGCAGGACAGAGATGCAAGGCAACAACACTGCCCCCACGCGGCCTGGGAGCAGGAGACAACCAGCGGTGAAGCGCGCTCCGATTTGGCGGCCGTGGCAGCGACTTCAGGTCGTCCCCCTCACCCTCAGTGGTCTGCAGAGGCCGGCCAGCGCACCTATGAAGTGCCCCGCTGCGGCTTGACTTTGAAGAGCTTCTGCAGCAGCGCCAGCCCTTTCACTGTCGATCACGATGCTCCACGAGGGTACGAAAAGTCAGTGCTGACGCACTTGTGCCGCGATGCAGCCTCCTCACCCCATGCGGTGCACCGCGCTGCCGCACATGGCCGGCACCGTCGGTGACCCACTGCCGACGATAGTTAAGCCCGGTATGGTGTGTTTGCAACTGGCCCAGATGTATCTAGAAGGAAACGCAGGGTGAAGACGCCATCCTGGACGATCCCAAGCCTTGCAACCTGTCCCGCGTCTGCACAAAGCCGCATGAGGTTGCAAGTCGCCGGCCTTGTTGGGCCATGTTCCCTCAGCAAAAATTTGCAAGCTGCGCAGCAAGCAGGTCAACTGCAGATCTGCACCGCTTATCGCCTGCTGCGCTCCCGGCTGCGGCTGCGGCTGCGGTGCCGGCGTGAGCGCTCGGGTGAGCGCTCTCGCCGCTGCTCCCTCTCCTTGTCATGCCGCCGCCCCCTGCTCCTGCTGCGTGACCGGCTGCGCCGCCTCTCCTTCATGCTGCGCTCTCGCTCCCGCCTATCCCTGCTGCGAGAGCGCGGCCGCTGCCGCTCATCGCGGCCCCGCTCCCGTTCCCGCTCCCGCTCCCGCCTGTCTTCACGGTCACCACCGCCGCGTCCCCGCTCGTGAGGGCTTCTGCTGCGCCGCCGTGGCTGGCCACTGCCATCGCGTGGGCCGCTCTCTGGTGGTGGCCGGGCCTGCAGGGTGGACAATGCAGTGGGTGGGTTGTCAACGGCAGTTGGATACGAGTGCTGAGCTCCGCAAGCGCGCATGTGAACCAACTCTTCCAGGAGCTATGGCTAAGTGCCACCCACACAAGCCTCCCTGCCTCCCTGCGCATGCCCACCTGCCGGGGGCGCTCCTCCTCCTCATCGCCGAGCACCAGGCTGTAGCCGCCCCCGCCACGGCCGCGCCCGCCGCCATAGCCGCCGCCCCGGCCACCCCGGCCGCCCATGGGAAGGAAGCGGTCCTTGATCTCGAACCGACCAGACGTGCCTGTGGGCAGGAATGCAAAGAGGAGGCAGGCGAGCCAATGAGTGTGGGTGCGCACACCCGTAAGGGTTTAACTTGCAGCATATCAGAGCCTCAGGCTGCACGGCTTGGTTTAACGCTGCTGCCGGTACAGCTGGATGCAAATGCAGCAGGATTGTAGCCGCCCAACAAGCCCGCCCACCTGCATCAGCCGTGGGCCGCTGATGGCCCTCCGCCTCGGCCGCCAGGTCTGCATTGCCCTTGCGCCCAAACCGTCGGAACTGCTTCCACAGGTGGCTCACAGACTGCAGGCGGCAGCGGGTGCAGTTGGGCCAACATTAAATGCAATCCATTGTGCCACCTGAGCACGTGGCGCCGCAACACAGCAGGCTAACTGGCTTGCATGGCTAGGCTTGCACAAGCAGCGGCAAACCTGCCTGGCCTGGCCCAGCACCCTGCCCACCTGGGAGAAGTCCACCTTGATGCGCCGGTCGTCAATCAGCACGTTGTTCATCTTGAAGTAGGCCTGATGGAGCACATCAGAACGAAGGTGTTCTTGTAAGCCGCAGGCTGGAGGGGCAATGAGCAGAGGCCAGCCACGCAGTGCCGGGCAGCCACACCCGCAAGCCAGCACATGTGAGCCTGTACCCCTGCTGGCGGCATGTGCACTGGCCTTATTTGCAACAGGCCAGCACACCTGCTCGCACGACTCCTCAGTGTCGAAGCCGATGAAGCCGTAGTTCAGACTCTCTCCCGTCTTCCAGTCCCTGCGGCCCAGCGTAACCAACCAACCAAGCAGGCGCATGGGTCATACACCGCGCACGCGGCTTCAGCTGCCAGGAAAAGCAGCCGCGTGGTGCATGCCCAGGCCAGCGGTTTGCGGACGATGGGCGGCTGGAGAATGCACCGTGAGGCGACGCGTTGCACCCATTGCGCACCGGATGATGTCGCAGGAGGTGATGTTGCCGAAGCGGGAGAAGATGATCTCCAAATCCTCCTCGGTGGTCACCTGCGGATAGGAGGAGATCAGTCAAGCAGGAGGCACAGCGAAAAACTATCAGCTGTGCCGTGCTGCTGCTGGCTGCAAGGCATACGCTAGCCCCATCCATTCCACTTGGTCCGCCTCATCTGGCAATGCCGGCCCCCGCTGCACCCACCGGGTTGAGCTTGCAGATGAAGAGCATGTTGGGCGGCGGCTTGGCCTCCGCCTCGGGCAGGTCCCCAATCATCTCCAGCACCACCGCCCGGTTGTGCGCCTCCTTCTCCCTGCAGCAGGCAGGCAGCTTGAGACAAGCTGGAATGCAGCCGGCCGGCGTCGCAACAGGCGCACAAGAGCGAAACGCCGCGCCTGCTGGACCCCACCGCCTGCTGGGCCCCGCCGCACAGAGGCTCTGCTTCACAGCGAGCTGGGCCGGGGCTCACCGGTTGGCCTTTTCGATTTCCTCAGGGTCCCGTGCCTCCTCATCCGGCACCCAGTCGTCCTCCAGCCGCCCATCGTCCGCAAACTGCGCGACAGAACACGCAGTGTAAAGTAACAACCATGGCATGAGCAGGAAAGGGCACGCGGTGCACTTGTTCAAGCAGCTGGCTGCCGGCCTAAGCTGCCCCATGCGCATGTCGGCAGGCAGTGAAGCGCAGGGAAGCTGGATGGGCTACAAAATCTGGCCTGGCCCCAGGACTAATTTGACCCACCTGCGGTGCGGGCGAGGCGTCTGGGATGTGGTCCTGCAGGCCCCGAGGGTCGGGGATGGGGTCGTCCAGGATGATGGTGTGCCGGATGCGGATGTTCTGCAGCCAGGGGGAGCAGGTCAACAGTTGGGTGGGGCCGGTTAGCAGGGCTAGTGTTGGCCCCAACACCACACTTCCCCCAGGTGCGGGCCGACCGAGCCGATGACTGGTCAGTGCAGGCGCAGGGCTGCTCCCTGCTCTCCTTGTGCGGCCCACCTGCAGCGGGCGGCCCGCATCGTCGCAGGGCGCCTCGTTGATGGCCTCCAGCACGTCCAGCCCCTCGGCCACCTCTCCAAAGATGGTGTGCTGCGCGGGCGGGGTGTAGGAGCATGTAACGTGTGGGTTTCTGATGTGTGCGGCAACGAGAAGTGCAGAATATAAGGGCTGGCAGCTTAAAGTTGCTGTGAACTTCTTCTCTTGGTCATGCGGCATGCGGTGGCCTCTTGGCCCATCCCACTTGTGATGTCATTGCGGCCAGCACCCCACCTTCTCATCCAGGCTGTTCAAGCTCTCTCCCGTCGTGATGTAGAACTGCGACCCATTCATGTCCTCGCCCGCGCCTGTGAGCGTAAAGGGGAAGCAGCGAGTTGGTGCATGGTGGCATCAAGAACCGCAGCAGCCAACAGAGACAAAGGGCACATCTGCAGCACCAGCAGCAATGGCGGCGGCAGACGTGCCGCTGCGGCAGCACAACCCTCAGCAGGCACAGCGCTGCATGCTCTGCCTGCTGTCCACCGCCAGCTCCGCACCTGCCATGCCCAGAAGGCCCTTGTGCTTGTGCTTCAGGTGCGGCCGGATCTCATCCTCAAAGTACCGAGCCTGCATGCGCAGCAGGCGAGAGCACTGATGGGACGGCCAGCAGCCCGGCACTGCCCGGCGCTACTGAGACCACTGCCCCCACTTGGTGCAGCCAGGCAGACCAAAAGCAGCAGCTAAGCCCAAGTAAATGCTGACAATCGTTCACAGCTGCAGGCGCCCGCCAGCCTGGCACTCCAGCCATCGCACCTGCTCGCCGTACAGGACGCCCCACACCGACTCGCCACCCTTGCCGGTGTTGGTGGGGTCGCCGCTCTGGGCGATGAAGTTGCGCTGCACATTGTAGAACAGGCAGTTGTTGTAGTACTTGATCTTGCACAGCCTGCGGGTGGGTGGCAGACAGAGGTTGCTGAGTTGTCGGCAATGCTGCTTACTATTGGATAGCCCAGCGTCAAGTCAAACAGGAGGAGCGCTGACGCCGTCTCTCTTTGCATGTTTTCTTCGTGGCAAGGTCACAGAAAACAGACAGGAGCGCACTTGAGGAAGTTGGTGGCCGCCTTGGGGCAGTCGTCCACATAGAGGTCCACAATGATGTCGCCTTTGCTGGTCTCAATAATGACGCTCATCGTGCCGCTCCCCCGGAGCCCGGCTTGTCAGAGCTATGGGCAGTCCCAACTGCTCAATTTTGAGCAATAGCCAACCGTTGAACCAGCAGCTGCAGCTGCAGCGTTATGTACGGCAAAGCGCCTGCAGAGGGAGGAAGGAGAGAGCGCGACAAAGGCCTTGTGGCACGGGCGGAGGCGGCAGCAACGGCAGCGCTGGTCGTGGCGACCAGGAGCAACCGATGCGCCTGCGCTCAGGCGGATCGGTGTCGCTGCAGCAAAGAGCCGCTACTGAAGCGCGGGTGCTGGCTTGGCAGCGTTGGGCGAGCAGCGGCGAGCAGCCGTTCGCTGGACAGGGCAGCGGCGCCGCTGCAGACCCGTGCTGTCCACTCAAAGTCATGCATGCAGATCACGCACCTGCCGCCCGAGGCTGGCCGCTGCCCGAACGCTGCACTTGGGACCAAGCGCGCCTTTTTGCTGCAAAGACAGCGCCCACAGCCCGGCTGATAACAGCTAGATGCAAGATGGACGCCGAGGCATAGCGATCCGAGCCACCTGCCCTGCCAGCGCTGTGGAAACAGGCACGCTGCCGCAGCACGCTGCTCTCTACGTGGCGTGGGGTCCCATCTGCACCTGGTCCCACCGGCCCCTGCAGCTGCTGACACTGTGTAGGTTACATGATTGTGCACAAGTAGATGGATGTACAGATCAACAGGAACTGGGTGCACATGCGCCCCCACCGCTCACTCCAGCATGTGCTGCAGAGTGAAGCGAGGCTTGCCCGCGACGCGGGGAGGCGGCGGAGGCTGCTCATAAGCTTGCGATGCTCCCTCACGCGCAGATGCAGGCATCGCCGGGCGGGGCGGGGCTGCCTCATGGGCAGGGGCTGAGGCAGGGGTGCGAGGCGCCACCACCTGCTTGCTGCCGCCGCCATCGCCGCCGCTGCCGCCCGTGCTGCCGCTGCCACCCGCCACCTGCTTGTAGATGCTGAGGGCGGAGGCCACCATGCTGGCCGGGTCGTTGGTGGCTGCCGGCAGCAGCATTGTGGTGCCCTGCTTGGCAATCTCGCCAAAGCTGCGGGGCAAGCGAGGGAAGCAGAGAGGTGGACCATCAACAAAAATTGCATGGCCTGGCAGACAGCCGATCATGTCTGGCATGTCTTGCTTCTGGGCTGCCAATCAACTCCTGCTGGGACCTTACATCCTCAAGCCGCTCGCAAGCTATCAGCAGCATCCGTGGGCCAGCACTTCATACACCCCCACCCACTCAGCCACCCACCTGCTGAGGTACTGCTCCGCCACCCGCAGGCTGACCGCCTCGCTGCCGCCGTGCGCCGTGATGGCGTCCGCCAGCAGGCGCAGCCCCTCAGCGCTCGCCTCCGCACGTGCCAGGATGGCTGCCGCCTCACCTGCGGGGCGCGGAGGCAGCCGGCGGAAGGGTTAGGCGTGCACTGCTGGGCAAAGTGCTTCCTCGCAAACGCCCCCTTCTGTGTTGCAGCCGCTGGTTGAGTGGGGACGGTCCGACGTCAGCAAGCCTCAGTTCTAACGCCCTCACGTGCAACAAGAACAAGGCGTGCTCACCCCTAGCACGGTTGATCTGGTCCTGCTGCGCCGCCTCCGAGCCCAGGATAACCTGCAAGCAAGCGCCGCCACAAAGCAAAGGCAGCTGCTCAGCGGGCACGTCCTGCCGCGTGCCCTCCTGTTGGGCAAAGCAGCACCCCTGCCTGCAGCGGAGCTGCATGCTTGCCTGGCACCTTCTCAACCGCTGTGCACTCGAAAGCCCAGCGGGTGCAAGCAGGGCACCCCTGTGCGGCCACCCACCTCGCTCTTGGCTGCCTCAGCTACATTGATCTTAGACTGCCGCTGGCCCTCCGACTCCAGAATCTGAAGGCAAGATGAACAAGCCAACCGGGCAGATTGGACCGCTGGGCATAGGTGGCAAACTGGCAGCGTGCATGGTGTGTTGCAACACAGGCTTCAAGTCACCCCCAGCATGCAACGGGGGACGGGAAGCGCCGCACCTGCGCGCGCTTGCGGCGCTCGGCCTCCGCCTGCAGCTCCATGGCGTTGCGCACGGCAGCAGGGGGCATGATGTCACGAATTTCGTACCTGCAGGTGGGAGCAGAGCAAGCGGCCATTTAAGGCAGCCGGTGGGAGTGTCTCTGCCGTCCACCTCGAACTCCACAGCCTGCCTGCCAAAGCCCAGCAGCTGCGCTGCCTCGTGCCTGCCTGCACGCTCTCTCACCGCAGCACCTCCAGGCCCCAGTTCATGGCGGCGGGCTGGATGGAGGCCACGATGTTCTGGTTGAGCGTGTCGCGCTCGCTGAACACCGAGTCCAGGGGGATCTTGCCCAGCTCGCTGCGCATGGTGGTCTGCACTAGGGAGGCAGACGGAGCGGAAGTGAGCAGGCGTGCAGCTGAGAAGGGAAGGGAAGGGAATGCACACAGCAGTGGCTGCTAGGCAGGGACCTGTGTTGGCCAGCAGGACAGGGGCGCACCTGCGCCAGCTGTGTCACCGCGTACAACGCGTTTTCCACGCCGTACGAGGCGCGGAATGCGTCCACCACCTGTAGCAAGAGGAAGAGTAACATGGTGGGCGACCATGACAACGTAAATTGTCGATTGTATGCTCCCCTGCTCTGCAACCTGCGGTGCTGGCCTGCTCAGAATAGCTGCGCATGCTTGCCCCACACACGGCCCCCTCACCTTGACATACAGCACACCGTCGATGGTCAGGCTGACATTATCCTTGGTGATGGCAGTCTGGTTGGGCACAGCAATCGTCGTCTCCTTGAGGCTGTGCGCGTACGCAATGCGGTCCACCTGGCAGTACGGCATGCAGGCAGTGCGTCAGCAGTGTGGCGCAGAGCTGCCGGTAGCTGCGGGATGTGCAGCATGGATGGTAGCAGCAACACAACGTGGGTGGCCACCATGCACCCCAGCTCAAGCACGCACTATGGGGATGAGGATGTGCAGCCCGGGCGTCAGCGTGCGGCTATACTTGCCAAACCGCTCCACCACATAAGCTGCAGGCAGGGAGGAAGTGAGCATGGCATATACAGCCTGTGAACAGCATGCATTGGCATGCAGCTGGCATTCAAGCACGCTGCACAAGTGGACGCAAGAAAAGAGCGGCAATGCTGGCGCCGGGCCACAGCCCCACCTGTCTGCTGTGGCACAATGCGGATGATTGTGTTGGCGGGCGTAGAGCGTGGCGCAAAGGGGCTGCTGGGGTCAAAGCCGAAGGGTCCGGCCGCGCGTGCAGCACTGGTGGTGAATGCACGGGCGTCTGCGGGCAGGGAGCGGCGGCGGAGAGCGCAGGAGTGGAGGAAGTGTGGAGGGCGCATCGACGGCAGAGGCATCTGATCTCTTCAATTGGCGGCCGTGGCGCTCCCCGAACACCCAGTCAGGGCGGAGCAGAGGTTGCGAGCGGCTTCCGCAGCACTCCCTGCTCACCGGCGCGCGCCAGGGCCTGGCCAGCGGCGAGGGCAGGCGTGATCTCGGTCGCAGCGGTGCGCCGGGAGGCCGCCAGCGCCAGGCTGCTAGCCGCCGACAAGGCCCTTCGCCGCATAGGCACGATCTGGCACCAGACGCACTCTGATTCGTGTATGGCGGAATGAGATCACCAACGCGGCCAGCAGCAGACCAAGAGGCGCAGGGTCTGGGCCGCTGCGCCCGCCCTGCCGCCAGCCGTTGGTGCGTTGCTGACCCTTGACTTGAGTGGGCCTTGACCTGCGGTAGGGCAGGCCAAACAAGGGCAGGAGGGAGATGACGCCTAAAAATGCTGCCTGCAGGGTTTCCCAGAATTGAGGTCCTTCTCGCAAGCAGTCCTGTCGCAAGCACGGGCGTCTCCTGACGTGTGGCCTGGCTCTAGTGACAGCCCGCCTGTCTGTTCCTGTGACAGGTGAGCAGTTGCGTGTATACAATGACGTCCTGACTGGCGATTCGAACCTTACAGATGCCTGAATGCAAGCCCTAGCTCTCGCTTTTTTTTAGCTCGTCGTCAGTGCCGGCGCGGGCGGTGCCAGCGTGGCGGGGGCGAGTGGCATGAAGGACGGCTGCATTCATGCAGTCCTCGCCTTTCCTGCAAGCTTATGCTTGCTAGTTGTCTCGTAGAGCGCGGGCGGCTATCTGACATGCCGCTCGAGCTTGCGCCCGCCCCGAGCCGAGAGGCCTTCGCCAGAGACTATCTGTGTCCACGAAAGCCGGTGGGTGATGAGTGCACGGGGGTTCACGTACTGAAATGCCGCCGCTGCTGCTCCCTCATCGCCGCCGCCGCCGGCAAGGGCGCAGGCGCTAGTGCAGAACACCTGCCGGAGCCCTCCTATGCCCATGCTTCCCACTCTCATGACAGGGACTGTTCCCCGTGTCGCCTGACCTTTCCCACCTGTGCGGCCTGTGGACCGATGAGCATCTGACAGCCGCTGCGGTGCGTCAGCGGGGGCGCGGGGCACCCCACTTCCCTCCGCTTCGCCCCACATGCTTGCTTGATGATCCCGCAGAGGCCCGCTTGATGTCTATCCGCTGCACTGCCTGCAGGGCGAGGCGCAGCTGGAGGTGGAGCAGCGGCGCAGCGCGGGCGAAGGCTTCGGCAAGGGGCACCGCGTCCCGCTGTCGTTTGGGGAGACGCTGCGCCGCATGGCGGCCGGCGATGCCTCGCTGTACCTCACAACCCAGGTAGGAGGCTATGCCAACTTATTTGCTGATGTGACAAGCGGTGTGGTCGCATGTCTGAGCGGCTCACGAGGCACATTGCATGGGAACGTCAGTCCCTTGTTGGTGCAAACCATGGTCAGCCCCAGCCTGCTGCGCCTTGCTGCAGGCTGTGAGCATGGCCGCTGATGGCCACCCCGACCTGTACGCCAGCCCCATTGCTGAGCTGGCAGGTGACATCCCGCTCGTTCCGCACATCATGGTGAGGGCAGAACAGGGCTGGGTGTGTGCGTAGCGTGGTGCTTTGTTGGCATGCCACATGGCTGTAATCGGCTGATGGCTGGGCCGGTGCTGTGCCTCTGTCCAGCCCAGCTTTGAGGCCAACATGCGTTGCTGGCCCCATGCAAGCAGGGCAAGCTGGTGCCGCAGCAAATTAACATTTGGATGGGGGCTGCTCAGGACGGTGAGGCCTGGAGCAGCAGCAGAGGTGCACTCGTGCATGTCATGCATGGCCGTGCCCGCTTGGCATGTGGTCGCTGAACCACCGCTACCACACATGCTGCAGGCTCCAGCACCGGCCTGCACACTGACTTCCACGACAACCTGTGAGGGACGGCCCAGTGAAGGCTTGCTTATTACTGGCTGTGACATGGCACGGCCAGACATGGCAGAGTGCTGGCTGAGTGATGGATCTTCGTTGACACAACAATGCCCTTGCCTTGCTTTGCGCTCCCCCAAACCCAGGTATGTGCTGCTGCGGGGGCGGAAGCGCTTCCGGCTGTACCCGCCCCAGCTGGCCAGCAAGATGTACACTGTGGGCAAAGTGGAGCGGGTCCATCCAAATGGCCGCATCGTGTTCAAGGGGCAGGTGAGAGGCGCCTTGGGAGCTGCATTGCACCGCGCGCAGTCTGGTGCTTCAGCTGCATGTGCGGCAGGGCGTTTTGATGGCAACCGCATGCCCACGGTGGCACCTCGGCTCGTGCTGAGCAGCACGGTTTGCCAAAGTCTGTGATGAAGCGCACTCACTTGCTGCGCTTCCACTGCGCCACGCCTTGCCACCAGGGCGACGTGCTGCCTGATGGCTCGGATGCTGGGGAGGCACGACAGTACCTGGCCCGGCATGATGCGGAGCAGGAGCTGGCGGCGGCGGAGGCAGCTGTGGCGCAGGGCTTGCCGGTGCGCAGGGCGGGAGTGTGGCCACTTGGTTGGAGCACAGCCATCATGAATGCGGATCCATGCGGCATGGGCGGGGAACGGAGTCAAGCCGGCAAGTAGCTGGCCGGCAGGTGCACAGGTGTTGCCACCCCGAGGTGTGTGCCAGTTGTTGCCACCCCGAGCACTGCCACCCGCTGCTCTCCCTCCCAGCAGGGCGCAGCCAAGCGGCTCAAGGCGGCGGAGGAGCAGCTGGACGAAGTGCTGGAGGCGGCGCTGGGCGACGATTTTGATGCGCTGGACGACTTTGATGCGATGGAGGAGGCGGTGCCGCCGCCGCGTCCGGCAGGTGGGCAGGAAGGAGGCTGCGCAGCTAAGAGTGTGCCGGTTGCCATGCAGTGGTCGTCCAACCATGGCAGCCAACGGATTGTTGGCAGGTGTAGCTGCTGAAGGTGCTTGACTGAGGGGCTCAGCCAGCATGAAGCATTGGTCCTCCTCCATGCCCCTTTCTTCAGCTGCTGGTGACCCCGACAGCTTTTGCCGGGTGGATCTCAACTTGACAGATGCGCAGCTGAAGAAGAAGTTCCCACAGTTCCCAGTAAGCCGCTGCTTAGAAGCGTTAGTCTGTGGGGTGGCCCAGCTACCTGTATTGCTGGTCGCTGCTTCAGACCTTGTTGTCGGCACACAGTAGCCATGGAGTTGCGTCTGCGCTGAGTTGATAACTGCCGCCGCTGTGCTGTGTTGCAGGGCAAGGCGGCTGCGCTGGAGTGCATAGTTGACGCCGGCCAGATGCTCTATCTGCCAGCAGGTGCGGGCACAGAGCAGCGGACCGGAAGGCAGGCACCCTGGCTTGCTGGCCAGTGAACAGAATTGTTGCAGGGGGTGACTACGATGTTGCACAGCACAACAGCATGGCCGCATGTTCATGCAATGCGTGCTCACGCCTCTTACGTGGCAGCTCACAAAGGCAAGTCCCGCTCTTGGGCTGCACCTGCCGCAGGCTGGTTCCATGAGGTCACCAGCTACGCCACGGAGGACTGCCCCACCCACCTGGCACTCAACTACTGGTGCGAACCCTGCAGGGCGGCCTGTGCGTAGCAGAGCTGCGTCTGGGTCAGTCGCATGCGATGGCTGCCTCTGATGGAGGGGGCAAGAAGTAATGTGTTTGCTGCAGCACCGTTAAGGCTTTGGCAACTGCTTATGCAGGTCAGAGGTCAGAACACATCCCCCTTGCTCCTCGCTCCTCTGCCAGGTACCACCCGCCTGACAACCTGAAGGATGTCGCAGCCGCGCTGGAGAAGCCATACACGTGAGGCACAAGTGGTGGCATTCTTGTGCACGAATGTGGGCGATTTCGAGCTCGCTGAAGTGCTTCTATACGGTTCCACATGTACGCCCGCGTGTTGCCATGAGTGCAGTTCACATTCGCCCTCGCTGCCGTGCCCAACCCTGCCGCAGTTCGGCCTTCTGGCCAGCAGTGTGGGAGGGACGGCGGGCAGAATATGAGGCGCGGCACCGGCAGCAGCAGCAGGTCAAGCAACCAGACTCGCAGCTGCAGGGCCAGGAGCCGGAGGCGGAAGCAGCGCAGACCAAGAGCAAGAGAGGCAAGGGCGGCAGCAAAGCGGCAGGCAAGCAGGCAGCAGCAGGCAAGCAGGCGGCAGTGGCGGCAGACAGCAAGGCAGGAAAACGCAAGAAACAGAGTCAAGCTGCAGACAGCAAGAAGCGCAAGGCAGCCTAACTCGTTGCCTGCCGACGGACCTGGCCATGCCGGTGCGGCGGTAGCGGCGGGGGCCCGCTGGTGCTGCCGACATGCCCTTGCTGTAATGCTGTTGGCCCTCGATCGCCAAGCAAAGGCCTGCAGTAACTCGTATCTCTCACAACAGACGCACTGCGTTTGCCAGAGAGCAAGAGCGGTCCGCAGCGAGGCAGCAGCGAAACCAGGGGTGGACGGGCAACGCAGGCTTGTAGATCGGTGCGCAGAGATGATCTAACGCACCAGCGAGGCGGTGGAGGCACCACCGCGAGCCAAGCCACTGCCGCTGGCACCAGGGAGGGGCGGGGAGTGCTTTCGGAGCCCGCAGGGCCATCCCGAGCCTGTCCTTGAAGCGATCCAGCAGCCTCGACTCACAGCAGCCCTGCTCACTGTCGCCGCCGCCGTTGCGCCGCTGCCGCCGCCGCCCTGCATGCAGATGACCCACTCCTGGGTTAGCCGATCCAATGCCCTGGCCACCTATGCGGGCACTGTGCTGGCAGTTGTGTGCTTGGCGGTGACAGCAACAGGTGGGGTGCCTGCCGACACACATGCTGCTGCTGCTGCTGCTATGTACCAGTGGAGCGTGCGGCTGCCTGTGCAGTGCCTGGATTTGAAGCCTGTCCTTCCCTCGCTGCCCCTGTTTATTCCCTTGCAGACTACTTCCACAGGGCCACACCCGTGGTGCACTGTGATTTTGTGGGAACGGAGGGCCTGCAAAAGGAGTTCGGGCACGATCGGGTGCGGGCTGCCAGGAGGCGCTGCTCTGCCCCGTGGGGGCGCAGCCTGCCCTGTGGGGGCGCAGCCTGCTGCTGCACTGCTGCGCCCACAGCTGCTAGCGCAGTTCCGCGGGCGCCATTAGCCGTAGGAACAGTTGGCTGGTTGCCAATTTATTTCGTCACAAAGTGCTGCTGCCGACATCACCTAACCGCTCCAACCGGTGCAGGCCTACATCGTGCTGAACCTGACCGCCGATCTGCGCAGCGAGTTCTCCTGGAACACCAAGCAGCTGTTTGTGTATGTTGTGAGTGCTCCTTGCTTTCTGGCGGATGTGACAACATCGGCTGGGCGGCGCATTGGTCTTGCTGCCAATCGCCAGCTTGCCTGCGCAGGGCTGCTGCTGTTGCGCCGGCCCAAGCAGCAGTCCCTTTCTCTCCCTTGCATTTCAGAACGTGGAGTTCGCAACACGAAAGAATGCGCACAACAACATGGTGATGTGGAGCGCAATCATCGAGGACAAGGTGAGCACTGGCCGCTTCTGCACCTGGCTGCTGCGCACCCAAGGTGCAACTTCATGCTGGTTGCCATCACCCCTCAGCCCTCAGCTTTCCACACTAATTTTCGCACGCTCGATCCTGCAGAACGAGGCGGTGCTGCGGCTGCCCACGCTGCGGCCGCAGTACCCATATGCCATCACCGACCAGGGCTTCAACCTGAGGGACCGGGAGTTCAATGTCACGGTGAGAATGCCGGCCAGTTGGCAACCTGAGCGTGCATGTGCAGCAGCGTCGGCTGTTGTGTGCTGTGCAGCAACCCCCAAAGATGTGACTGCCGCTTCAACATCTGCCCATGCAGGTGGCTTATAATGTGATGCCGCGCGTGGGTGCGCTATACACCCGCCACCACAAGTTCACGGGTGCGCGCTTCAGCAGGGACCGAGCAGTGCGGCCGGCTGCAGGGCCTTGCCTGCTACTTCACTGCTGGGCAGGCACTGCGCTTTTCGCTGCTGGGATGCACTGAAAGCATCCTTCGCCCACTTCCGTCCCCTTCTGCCTCCCATCCACATCCCCCAGGCTTCCGCTTCCCGGGCGAGTACCAGGCGCCAGCGCTGGGGCGCGTGCGACGGCCGGGCAGCGATGTGATTGAGGAGGTGCCCGCCAGCCGGGAGGAGGCGGAAGTGGCGGCCTACCTGGAAGGCCTGGAGCAGGAGGAGGCGGAGGCATGACCCCGCCCACCCGCCGCGTTTGCCAGTTATTGCCGCGCAGCTTGCTGCCCTGCTTCCTGTTGTACTGTGCGCTTCCATGTGTAATGCTGATGTACCTGGCATGCGCATGGATGCGGTTGAGGAAGCCCACAAATTTGCAGCACATGGAACAGGGCTTGGTTGATGGCAGAGCGGCTGATGAAGCGCGAGCAAATAAAAGCGCAAAGCGAGAGCTGAGAACAGAGAGCAGCATGAAATTGAAGCACACGGTAAAGCAATGCGAAAGTGTTGTGACAAGTTCGTTTCAGCTTGCAGCAGCATCACGGGTCAGCTGCTGTGTTGTGCAGAAAGCTGAAGTCTTCGTGGAAGAAGCGCGCCAAGTCGGCCTGGCAGTGGGCATGCACGCCCCTGCACAGCAAAGCAGGGTGAACGCTTGTTTAGACCATGCTATGTGGCTCACTACCGAGTAGTCCAGCACAGAATGCACATAATGCAGCAGAGGCACCAAAGCCTCAAGCTGTACCACAGTGCACCACATTACCCCACCTGAAGTGGTCAAGCGGATCACAGGGGTTGAAGATGCCCTCACGCAGCTGCCAGACGGCCGACCCCTGATCGAGGGGTTCACCCAGCAGCTGCCGGCCGCTGGGCGTGCAGGGCGCCTCTGCCGGCTTGTTCACCGCCGACAGGTTGGCGGGAGGCGGCAGCTGCGGCACGCCCGGCCGCGAGTTGAGCAGCTGCAACAGCTCCCTGAAATCCTCCTCAAAGTGCTCCACTCGCCCCAGCCAGTCGACAGCCTGCAAGGAAGACCGGGCGCGCATTAGTTGCTCAGCTGCCGATAAGCATGCCAGCATAGAAAGCTGGGCCACAGGCTGCCACGCTACGCTCAGAACCAGAGAGCCTCACCGACTCGTTGGCGGCGGTGGTGAAGCAGTGCGCCTGCGGCAGCACATGCACATACTGGTGCTCTGGCGACTGCCGACAGCACGAGTTGCCTGCCGCAGCAGCCCTGTGGCACGCGTCGCCCAAGACGAAGGGGTCGGCGCAGAACTCGCCCCAGGGCACCAGCGGGCAGCTGTGCATGAAGTGCGTGAGGTAGCGGTACTGGGAGATCGCCCGGGCCAAGATGTTCCGGGTAAACCCAAACACAAAGTAGTCCTGCCAACGTGCAGGGATGGGCGACTGGGGAGCTCATGTCGGCCAGTGGCAGGTGGGTCAATTGCATGCACCTGGCATGGCAACGTACAGCAAGGCAGCTCTAGTGCCAGCGGGGCGTTGGACCTTCCAGGCTCATGCCACTTGAGCGAACAGCCCACCTGCCAGACGTCTACAAGGCGCTGCAACTCCGTCGCATTGTTGGCATCCAAAAAGGCCAGGCACGTGTCTCTCTGATCCTTGATGCACAGTCCAAAATAGCCCACCTGGGGAGAGGGGGTTGTGGGCGAGGGCAGGGTTTGGAGAGTGGGTTGCAGACGAGGGCAGGGCTCCCATGCACTAGCAGCACACAAAGGCTGCGTGCATGCGCTGTAAGCAAACGGACCACGACGGGAACTGTCATCGATCCGGCGCCACTAGGCCGCCAACTCACCAGTGTATTGCCGGCGGTCTTGGGGCACTTGAGGAAGATCAGCTTGTACTTGTCGTTGAACATAATGGCACACCACTTGGAGGGGAAGGGTGGCTTACTGCCCGCCAGACGCTGCGCTGCCCAGGCACCGCGGTACCCCAGCTCAGCTGCGCTGCGCCCCGCCGCCAGCTCGACAAGTGAGGGCAAGGGGCCCCGCTTGCGCATGCGGCCGTGCACCGGCGTGCCTGCCTCCAGCTGCAGGTCTAAGGCTGGGGGCGCCAAAGGCTTGGCTCTGGGGCCTGCGTCCGCATCCTGCTGTGCCTGTCTGCTCAGTTCCAGCAGAATGGCGCTGTGGATGCCAGCCAGTCGGGGCTGCCATGCCTGGCGGCTGATGTTGGGCAACCGTAGGGCTGCCACAATCAGCGCCAGCGCCGCAGCGGCGAACAGGGCATGCACCCCGCCACGCCCTCTTGCAGGCTGCTTTGTGGTTGCAAGCATCACGCCTGCAAGGAAGACACACAAGTGCAGAGCGCAGCATTGAGGGCAGCTGGTTAGGTGAGGCTGGAGTAGAGGCGAAAGACTAGCAGTGCTGGGCAGCGGCAGCTGGACCAACAACGGGTGGGTCTATGGCGGGCGACGACGGGCGGCGGCAGCAGCGGCGGGGGACCCACCTGCGTAAAGCGGTTCATTTCACTTCATCTAGGTGTACTGTTTGTTACGCGCGCAGCCGCAGCGGCTGGCCGGGCGGGACCGCGAGGCGCGACACCTGCCAGCTCCCTTTCGAGCACTGCGAGCTCCTGGCTATCTAGCGGAGGCTGATACGACAAACACAAAGGCGCACGCCATTCCGGTGCCAGGAATGCGCCATTGCAGCCATGCTGGACAGGTACTGCCGCCATCTGTGCCGTTCGAAACCGCCGGTTGACAATGGATGCCAGCCCCCAGCTTGTGACAGCCAGAAGATCCACAGTCCACTCACGCAGTCCATCTCATGTTGCGGGGCTGGCCAGGTGGACTTGTTGATGCCCAATTGCCCACGGCTTCATCCTCAGCCTCGACATGCAAGCCTTTGTTGCCTTGGCCCTCACACGGAAATGATTCATAACATCATCAACGCGCGTGCATGCCAGCCTGCCGCAACCGACCATGAATCCATCGAATGCTTGCAATCACTGCGTGCGCTGCCGCTTGGCGCCGTCGTCACCGCCGCCAGCGCTGCCGGCGCCATCTGCTGCGCCTGCGCTGCTGGCAAAGGCAAGGCTGCGCGGCACCCTGAACGAGACGCAGACCATGAGCTTCTTGGGCGCCACGTCCCGCACCAGGTGCACCTGCAATCCAGGGAGCCAAAGGTGGTGGAATACTTGCAACTGCTGCCGCCGGGCTGGGGAAACAACTCGAATGCCACAGCTCTGCATAGGCATGCGCTTGGCCCATGCGCGAGGAGCATCTAAATCCGCGCCATGCAGGTGCAGTGCCTGCGTGCCGCCGCACCTGCGGCTCCTCATCCAATGGGCCGCCCAGGTGCGACTCCACGCGCTGCCGCAGGCCTGGCGGGAAGGGGAGTGGATGCAGGTAGGCAGCAAGTAGGTCAGCTCCTGCCTGGCCGGCTTGCACGCTTCTGAGCACGCCCTCAGACGCTGGAGCAATGAACCATCGAATGCCAGCATGAGAAGCTGCACACCCTCCGCTGACACAACAGCAGCCAGCAGTCAGCGTGCCAACCACGGCTGCTGCCGGAGCAGCGCGCCCAGCGTGCGCAACACACCCACCTGCCAGCTCCTCCTCCCCCTTGGCAAACGTGTACACATGCACCAGCGGCAGCGGCTGCCCCTCCCACAGCCGCGGGCAGAAGGAGCCGTTGAGCGCGTCCAGGAACTCAACCGCCGCTGCCGGCAGGTTCATGACAATGTGCTGGAACAGGCCGCTGCCACTGCTGCTGCCATTGCCGTCTGCTGCTGCCGGCGCTGCCGCCGCCGACTCCGGAGCGCCAGCGTGCGCTTCCTGCTGCTGCTGCTGCGGTGGCGGCTGCGGCTGCTGCTGCGGTTGGGACTGCGGCGCCTGCTCTGCATCTGCCTGCTGCTGCTGCTGCTTCTTGGTCTTGCCGCCTTTGGCCGGCTTGGCGGGGGGCGGTGGCACAATTGCTGCCGCAGCCGCCAGGTCCAGGCTGCCTGCAGCTGCCTGCCGCATGAAGGCGCGGCCGTCCATGTTGAAGGGCAGCACCTTGCCGCCCACCCGGTTCAGCTTGATGTTGGTGCACAGGTACTCAAAGCTGGCGGGGTTCAGGTCGTTGGCATACACCTGGGGAGGGAGGAGTTGGCAGAGCGGTGGAGGGGCACGCAGTTGACTGTCAAAGCGGGTGCTGGCGTGTTGTGGCATGTTACCCACCAGCCATCAGTCACCGCAGTGGCGTCATGACTCACCAGGCAGCCCTTTTGCGCGGCGGGGATGGCAAAGGGGCCGATGCCAGCCATGGCGTCTAGCACCACATCCTCCAGGCGGAACAGGCCCACCAGCCGCTGGTGCTCCCGCTCTAGCCGCGAGTTCCAGTACACCTGTGCGGTTGAGGATCAGGGGGCGAGGGCTCAACACAATGTGGGCAACATGGGGCATGAGCGTGTGCCTGCCGGTGCAAGCTGGGCGGCAGGACTGCATTCCTGGCGTCCACAGCCGCGCCACGCACTGGGGCTTGCGCAGCAGCGCTGGGGCCAGCAACAATGCTCATCTGCCGCCGCCCTCACCTTGGCATAGTCGAGGCGGAAGAGGGCGCCGTGCTGGCGCACCTCGGTCTCGCAGCACGGCTCGCCGGCCAGCACCTCGTGTGGGAACACGCGGAACTCGTTCTCAATGGACCCCACCTGCGGGGGTGGCGGGGGAGCAGCCGGGTGACACAAGCTTGCCCAGGACCCAACGCGTTCCTCCAAGCCATCCAACATGTCCTCAGAGCAGGTGCATGGGCCCCGGTGGCTGCCGCACCTTGTTGACCACGGTGCGCAGGCGCGGGTTCTTGTCCAGGATGACCTGAGCAGAACGAGAGCCAGGAGGGTGCACAGGTCACATTGACCTCAGACCTCACGTGTTGATGGCCTGAGCCTGCAGAGCGCCTGCCACAACAGGCCTGCCTGCCTGCCTGCTTGCTGCTCCATGCCGCCACAAATGCTGCAAGTGCCACCAAAGCTGCTGCTGTGCTGTGGCCCCTTACCTGGCCGATGGTGTGCTTGTGCGGCAGCAGCTCCTCACGCAGGTTCAGGTGGGCAATGTGGCCCACAGTCTCAAACGATGATGGCACCTCAATGCCCTCAGGCAGCAGGCGCTGCACGTGCATGGGTTGGCGACCCCAGCATGTTTCACACAAGGCACAGATGGGGATCCAGGGAGGAGGCATCCAACCCTGCAAGCTGCACTGCCTCGCATCGCAGGCGACAACTGCAACAGGCAGCGACATCCATGCGGCTTGGCCACCCACCACCACCCACCAATGCACCTGAAGCACCGTGTGGGCTGGCCAGTACGAGTAGTCGACTTTCACTTGAGTTCGAGCCAGCGACAGGCCCTCGTCACGAAGGAACTGCACCAGGCTGCTGGCCGGCTCGCCGCCCGCGCTAGGCACCTCCCGCCCCTCAAGGTCTGAAGGGGCGAGAGAGAGGAGGTGGGTAGCCTTTTGTATGTATAGACGCTGCCGCGCGTACCGTTTTGCACAGCACAGAGCATCATGAATGTGTAAAAGGTCTGCAGACATAACTGCGGGCATATACGAGCAGCACCATGGGACGCACCTGCTTCGCTGGTCAGGGTTTCATCCAGCAGCAGCAGGCGGCCGTCTGGTGCCTCTGCATCATCCATCACATTCCGCATCCGCGGCTTGTTGAACAAGTGCCTGCAACAATGGGCAGTGAGTGGGGCCCCATTGCCGACAGGAAGCAAACTGGGCAAGCAAGGGGCTGCCACGTGGCATGCACGCTGCTCATGCCCACACCCAGTGCCTGGAACTCACTTGGACAGCTGCTTCATGTACTGGTTGGTGCTCTGCTTGGGCACACGGACCGCCATCAAGTCAATCTGCTGGCTGAACTGCGCCCGCAGCTCCTCTGGCAGCAGGAACGACCGCCGCGAGGCAGCGCTGCCGCCGTTGGCGGCGGCGCCGGCGGCGGCCATCTCCTCGTCGACTGCTGTGCCCGTGCAAGCGACCGCTAAGGCTGACGGGCTAGTTCTGCAGCCAGATGCCGCGCTGCTGAGCCGCAGAGGCGCTGCTAGCGGTGCTGGGCGGGCGGCGCCGAGTGCCCGGTGCAGGGGCGCGGCTGCCGGCCGGATAAAAATGCTCAATTTGCGTGCGCCACGTGCCTGTGTTGCCAGCACGCTGAGGGCTCCTCGCCAAGCCGCACCGGTGGCCATCCACTGCTCTCAAGGCAGCTGGTGCAGGTGCCTGGCAGCCTCTGATGGCACCAAGTGCGCCGCAGGAACAGGAAAGGATGCATGCAAAGCCCGCACAACGCATGCATGCAGCCTGCGACAGCTGCAGTGCTTCCGCAGCAGTGAGGGCGGAGGGTTGAGCAAGCTGTTGAGCGCGCACTGCAGCATTCTTACATTGGGTGAACACAGGGAGGAATGGGGGGAACTGAGGCCTGTGCTATCCAGTGCTGAGAAGCAAAAGGCAAGGGATTCTGATGGCGGGGAACGATATACGGGTAATGAAACGGGCGACCAAATAGAGCAGCATTCATTGTGGGCAGGCGTGGCGTGACGAGCGCCAAATAGCGGTTTGTTGCATGGGGGATCCAGGCCGTTGCAAGATCAAGAAAGGCTTCACTTCTTCTTCTTTGCGGCGGGGTTCTTGCGCATGCGCACCGAGGCGGGGGTCACCTCCACCAGCTGCAGGATTCAGGCAGTGAGGGGCAGGTGGCGGGGTGCTTGTTGCAACCGATTCATGCCAGCTGGCTTGCAAGCAAGCAGCAGGACACTCTGCAACTCATCCTGATGGAGATGGACGGCCATCAACTCCATGCGCATGCCCTGCTGGCCCCGCGGCGCGCGCTGCAAATGCTCCCTTGCCCACCTCATCATCCGCAATGTACTCCAGCGCGTAGTCCAGGGTCACAGGGATGGGCTCGCTGATCACCACGGTGGCGTCCTTGCCCGACGCGCGCATGTTGGTCAGCGCCTTCTTCTTGCAGGGGTTGACCTGCAAGTGCAAGGTTGCGGGCGAGTTGGGTGATGGGACGTACTAACACGCCACCCACCCTCGCCCGCACGGCAGCCAAGCCTGCGGCAGCCCCTGCAGCCTGCATCCCACCACACCCACGACCCACACATCCCCTCTCCACCCGCCCCGCTCCCCACACCTTGAGGTCTCCCTGGCGCTGGTAGATGCCGATGACCTGGCCCTCGTACACCTGGTCGCCGGGGGCCGCAAACAGGCGGCCGCGCTGCTGCACACTGTCGATGGCGTATGCGGTGACCTGCAGGGGGTGGGCGGGCAGGGCAGCCGACATTGAGGAGAGGTCCCTGCTATGCTGCTCGCACTGGGCACCAGCCGAGCTGGCTCAGCAGTGCCCTGGAGCCACCACTGCATGCCAGAGCCACTGCAGTCACTAGCTGCCCAGCGCGCGCACCTGGCCGGTCTCGTGGCACACCAGGCTGCCGTTCTCGCGGGTCAGGATCTCGCCCACAAAGGGAGTGTACCTGTGGCGTGTAACGGCAGGTGAGTGGGTGTTTGGTCTGATGTTTGAATCCACCAGGCAGCAGGGTCGCAGAATCATGAACGCGCTCTGTTGTAGAACCGAGCACCATCTGCTGCCCAGGCTCACCCAATGAGGTTGGTGTTGAGCACTGCCGTGCCCTTGGTGGCGGTCAGCATGGCATTGCGCAGGCCCAGCAGCGCGCGTGTGGGGATCTGGTACTTGAGCCGCGTCGTGCCCTCCGACCCTGCTCTCTCAGGGCAGCATGCAGATGGCTAATCAGCACGCCGTGTGCAGCATGCGAGAGGGCTGCACAGGTGCACCGACACTTTGGAGCATGACGCCCTCCCCGCTTCCACCTCTGCGTGTGCACCCACCTGCCGTCATGTCCACCATCTGCGCCTTGCGCTGGCCCATCAGGTCCACCACCTGGCCCACATGCTCCTCAGGCACCTGCCAGGCAGGGGGCGCACAGGGCGGGCCGGTGTGAGGCCGGGCCGTGCAGGGCGGCACAGAGCAGCGCAGGCAGGCATGTACACAGCGCGCGATCACAAGGAAAAAACGGCAGTGCGCACGAACTGCATATGTGCTGCGGGATGGGCCCAGTGCTGCAGCCGATGCCTCGCATTACACTCCCGCCCTCGCACCTCCACCAGCGCCTCCTCCATCGGCTCCAGCCGGTCGCCGGTGACCTCGTCACGCTTGGTGATGACCTTGGGGGGGCCCACCTGGAGGGCGGACGGGGTTGGCGGGGTTGAGGGAGGGTGTGAGGGGATGGGATGGGCGAAGATGGGAAACAGAAACAGTGCGGACGGAGGTGCTGAGGTGGCAACTGCTTGAGGAGAGGACCAGGACAGTCTACCCAGCGCAGAGCCAGGCGTTGGAGCCACGCTCCAGAGGTGGCGCAGCAGGCGGGTGCGCCGCGCACCTCAAACTCGTAGCCCTCACGGCGCATGTTCTCCATCAGAATGCCCAGGTGCAGCGAGCTGGGGGGAGCAGGAGGGAGGCGGAGCAGGCAGAGATGGAGCAGCCAGGCCAAACGGCAGCTCGCCTGCAAAGCCGCTGCCAACCGCATTGTACAGGCTGGCCATGCATGCGCCAGCATGCTGCACGCCGCGCAATGCTGGGCCGCCACCGCTCTGCCCGCCCTTCCACCCTGCGCTCACCCGCGGCCCGACACCTCGAACGACTCAGCGCCCTCTCCCGGCTCCACCCGCAGGGCCAGGTTGCGCTCCAGCTCGCGCTCCAGGCGGTCCTGAAAAGAGATGTGAAAGAGTAGATTGCCTGTGTCTTATTCATGCGCGTGGGGCGGCGTGGCTTAGCGCTCACAAAGAGTGGCTGTCTCAGAGGCGAGAGCATGTGCTGGTGCCCAGTGCTACACTCCTGACACCGCCGCCACTATCAAGTGGCCCCCTTCCCCCCGCCTGAGCCCAGGCGCCTTGCCTTGAGGTTGCGGCTGGTCACGTACTTGCCCTCCTGGCCCGCAAAGGGCGAGGTGTTGACCGAGAAGGTCATGCGCACGGTCGGCTCCTCCACCTGGAAGGGGGGAAGGGGGGACGCAATAGAGCGCAGCAGTGAGCACGCAGGAAGATAACACTGAATCAATGCCATTCTCATCACCCTTGCCAGCCCCCCATCCAGCTGCATCAGCCCAACCGCCGCCGTCCCCCACCGCTGCTGGCACGCACCTCGATGGTGGGCAGCGGCCGCACGTCTGCGGGGTCGCAGATGGTCTCGCCGATGGACACGGCGCCCAGGCCGGTGAGCGCGCAGATGTCGCCCGCTGCCACCTCATCAACCGGCGTGCGCGCAAAGTTGTCGTACACAAACAGCTCCGCCACGCGCCCCGTCTGCGGCTTGGCGTCGCCTGCGCAGGGTGGCCCGTAGCCAGGCAGGGGGGCAGGACGCTTGCAGCCACGCAAGCAGCAAGGGAGCCTCACGATGCGGGAAGCCAGCCGTAGCCGCTGCTAAGCCAGCCATAGCCGCCGCTGCCCGCCAACCAGCAGCCCTTGCCCCTGCCCTACCAGCCCCAAGGTACCCACCGGGCTTGGTGAAGACCACCGAGTCTCCCTTGCGCAGCGTGCCTGCCTGCACACGACCAATGGCGATGCGGCCCTTGTGCTCGTCGTAGTCCAGGTTGGTCACCAGCATCTGCAGGGGGGCTTCCATCTGCGGCGAGGGCAGGGAACAGGCGGCTGCAGCCTTGGCCAGCATTCGTCTGCAAATATGGCCATCACTCTTTTGCGTTTGCACCCAGTCGGCAATCCCAACGTAGCCCACATGGGGGGCACTGCTGTGCGCACCTGCACCGTGGGCGGCGCCACCTCCCGCACAATCAGGTCGAACAGCGGCTCCAGGTCGTCGGCCAGCTCCTCGGGGGAGGGACCCGCGATGCCCGCAATGCCGCTGGCGTACACCACAGGGAAGTCTGGAGAAGCGGGGCGGGGGCGGGGAGGGAGTAAGTGGCAGCTCGGAAGGCGGTTGGTGGGGCTGGGTGCATGCTGGCCTCCAGAATGCTTCACAACTCGGCCTGCAGCTGCTCTTCACCGTCCTGCTCTTGAGCGCTATGCACCAGCCACGATGGCTCCCTCCCTCACCGCACTGCTCGTCGGTGGCGCCCAGGTCCAGGAAGAGCTCAAAGGTCTGGTCCACCACCCAGTCAACGCGCGCGGCGGGGCGGTCCACCTTGTTCACCACCACCACCACCTGGCAGGAGGGGGATGCATGATGGGGTGGGTGGTGGCAACTCATGCATTGGACAGGCCAGTGGTGTGGCCTGGGCTACTCCCGCTCATGGCTGCACAGCCCCCATACGCTCACTAGCCAACCAGCAGTACACGCATCAGCCACACACCGCAGCTGTCGCCATCAGCAGCCAAGCAGGCACCCTCAGCCACCCACCTTCTTGTTCAACTCCAGCGCCTTGCGGGTCACAAACCGCGTCTGCGGCATTGGCCCCTCCACACTGTCAACCAGCAGCAGCACACCATCCGCCATGTTGAGCACGCTGCGGTGCGCAGCCAGGGGGCAGCGGGGAGGGCTTGCATGTGAGCAACGGCAGCAGCAAGCAACAGGGTGGCATGGCTGGGCGGTCAATGCTGACACGACTGCAAGTGCATGCAAACAAAGTGCTGCAGCACCCCGAACACCGCAGCGCCTCACCGCTCCACCTCCCCGCCAAAGTCGGCGTGGCCGGGCGTGTCGATGATGTTGATCTTGGTGCCCTTGTAGCGCACAGCCGTGTTCTGCAGGGCAGAACGGGGCGAGCAGCAAGCAGCGGGGTTCGGCACTGGTGCATTGTCATCCGCAGCACGAGCTGCGCCAGACCGCCCTGTTGTGCAGTGGTGCTTCAGGTTCTGGACATGACCAGGGCATGCGCCGCTGTGCGTGCATCGCCCTTCCTTCCAGCCCCCCTGGCCCCACCTTGGACAGGATGGTGATGCCGCGCTCGCGCTCCAGGTCGTTGCTGTCCATGATGCGCACCTGGGGGCGGGAAGCAGGGCAGAGATAGGGCAAGCGGGGAGGTCGGCACTTGCAACACACGTCGTGCCCAGTGCACAATGGGTTTGTGTGCCACGGCAGCAGACGCGACAGCCGCGTGCGGACAACCATGTCCGCCCTGCCCCCGCCGCGTCGCGCCCTGCCCCCGCTCTCCACTGCCGCACCTCCACCGACTGGTTGTCGCGGAACACCTTGGCCTGCTTGAGCATGGCGTCCACCAGCGTCGTCTTGCCTGCGCACACCAACAGAACACGCGTCACAGGCCATCGAGTCGAAAGATGGGCAGCAGATGCCTGGGCTGCCTAGAATGGGCCCGACAAGCGTGGCAAGGGCCGCACAGCAGCAGGCGTGCCGAGAGCGCAAGGGCCGACATGCATGCTGCTCCTCTGTCCTTTCTGCGAGCCCTGGCAAGCCCGCAAGTTGTTCAGCAGCAGCAAGCGCCCGTGATGGGAGCAACGCACCGTGGTCGACGTGGGCAATGATGGCCACATTGCGGATGTCGTCGCGGGTGGTGCTCTCGCCGGCGGCAGCGGCGGGCGGTGCTGCAGGAGTGCAGACAGGCGTGCACCATGTTCAGAGTCAACAGCTGCCAATCCCACCACCTATGGCGTGCTTCTGAAAACTCATGATCAGCTGCCGGCAGCACAAGAAGGGGCAGATTGGCAGGCGGCCTCACCTTCGAGCGTGGCGGCGGCGGCGGCGGCAGTCAGGCGGCGGCAGCTCCGCTGCTGCTGGCGCTGCTGCTGCGCGGCGGCGGCTGCCCGGCTCGCATGACGACCCGAGAGCTGGCCTGCGGAGGGGAAGCAAGGCTGCATGTTATCCCTCAGCGACATGGTTGCGGCCACCACCACGGGCGGGAGCTTCCACCCACCCCTTGAATTTGTACGCACCACGGGAGACGAATGCAGCGGTGGGAGCGCCGGGCGCCGGCGCCGGCCGGCCAGCAGTGGCCTGTTGCTGGCGCACAACCGCGCTGAAGGCGGTGCAAGTGGCGGCCATGGCTGCAACTTGCAGTGAAAGAGGCCTGGGCGGGCGTTGTGTGGCTAGTTGGCGGCACGTGATGGGCGGCGCCGCCACGAGGCTGTCCACAGGTCACAGCTCAAACTCTCAAAGCCACAATGTGTGCAAAACGACTTCTGAACTGTGTTGCCAGCGCCTGAGGCCATGTCACAGGGAGCCAGGTCACCATCCACCGCTCGCACCATGTGGTGCACGTGCCCAGGGCGGTGCCAGGGCAAGGAATCGCATCTCACATTTTACAGAATGCGCTGCTTGGGTCAGAGCTGAGTCATGAGCAGGAAAGTCAAGCGGTAGAAAAAAGCAAGCAGATGCAGCGGCACAGAGAGCACACCAGCTGGCGCGTCAGCAGGAACTACTTGCCCTTGCCCTTCTTGCCGCCGCTGCCCCCAGCTTTGCCGCCCTTGCCGCCTTTGCCGCCTCCTCCTGCCGCTGCTGCCGCCTTCTTGCCGCCCTTGCCGCCGCCGCCGCCCTCTAGCCGCCCCTTCTTGTTGAAGCCCTTCTGCTTCAGGCGGTGCCGATCCTCTCGCGCCGCCGCCTGCACAGCAACAAGCGGCAGGCAATGGGTTGCATGGATGTGCATGCAACACAGCCACTGAAGTGCGCAATGAGACACAGGCTTGGTGTGGAGCTGCGCTGCAATTGATTCACATGCTCTGCTGCCAGGCGCAATGAGCAAAGACCACTCCCGTCCCCCGCTGCAAACTGGGCCAGCCCACAGAGGGAAAGAATCTGCACCCGGCGCCTCGCTCACACTTGCCCCGGCCCCTTCGGCTCACCTCAAACTTGCCGATTGCGCGCTTCACATCCACAATGTCGTCTGCGTTGGCCGCCAGGATGCGGTCCACCGCCTTGGACGCCAGCTGCCGCTCCGCGCCGCCCTGCACATGAGGAACCAGAGTGGCGTCCCAATCAATAGTGCGTTCTCCAAGCGAGTTGCTCACACAGCGCTGCGCTGCGGCCAGCCAATCGCAGAAAGAGGGGGCGCCCACCTTGTCCGCAGTGGGCAGGAACTTGCGCTTCTTGCCGCGCGCCGACGCCCGGTCCTCCGCCTTCTCGCCCCGCGCCAGCCGGTCAAACTTGCCCATTGAGGCGGTGGACACTGTGGCCTGCCGCGATGCCGCCTTGAGCTGCAGGCATGGGCGTGGGGGTTGGAGTGCGCCATGGCATGGTCAGGAGGCTGTGGCAGGTGCCTTGGCAGGTGCCCCGGTGTCACGCAAGCAGGCAGCTTGGCCATGGGGCTGCCAAGCAGGCGGAGCCAAGGAAGATGCAGTTTCAAGCCTTGTCAAGCGCCCGCACTGACTGCACCCGTCCAAAAAGCCCTCACCTCGTGTTTGAGCTCTTTGCGCTTTGCGGGCCGCCCCTTGCCGTGCTCCGGCAGCGCTGCCGCCAGCCGCAGCGTGGGTGGTAGTGCGCCGCTGCCGCCCGCCTTGGCCGCCGCCTGCGGGTTTGAAAAGGACCGCAACATGAGCAGCAGCTGCCACCTTCCCACCCATTGACAACTGAAGCACGCTGCGGGCATGCCTCGCATTTGCCTGCTGCTTGTTCCCGCAGCCCACCCCCGCCAGCCAGCGCACTTTGAGGTTGGCCAGCTGCTGCTTCTCCTGCTTCTTCACCCGCTCCCGCTTCTCGGCGCGCTGCTTCGTGAAGGGATCCTCCACGCCCGTCTGCAGTGCGGCACGGCAGGCATATGCATGCAGGTGAACGCACAGGGCAGGCATGCCAAGCTAAGCACTGCACAGACTGGGATGCTGGAATGCGTGCAGCAGCACGGCGCAACAAGGCATGCCATTGCTGTTGCAGCGCAGTGGCAGGGGCGGCCTCGCGCTGGCACACACGCTCCGGCCGCACCTGCTCATCCGGCCGCGCCTCAATGACGGGCACCGCCGCCTCGTCATTGGCGCGCTTGTAGCCGTACCGCCGCTTCCACTCGCCGCTGGCCTCGTCAAACTCCAGCTTGCTGCGCTTCCGCTTCTCAATGCCCTTGCGCTGCGGGCGGAGAGATGGGGGCCACAGTAGGGACAGCCCAGTTATCGCGGCCGTTTATGCAATGACAGCAGTTTGTGCAACCATAATTTTGCGCAGAAACGGCATAGCCGCCCAGGAACACAGCTCGACGGAGCAGCACCATTCCTTCCGCCGCACCTGCGCAAAGACCTCCCACTTGGTGGGCGGCCGCGGCTTGGGGATGGGCTTCTCACGCGGCAGCACCGTGGTGGGTGCCGGCAGGTGCGCGATGCGGCCCACGGGCGCGGCCTCCGAGGGCAGCGCAAACAGGCGGGCCGCCAGCGACTGGAAGATGGTCTGCGCCAGGCGGTGGCACGTGGCGTCGGTGGCGGCAGGCCCGCCCGCAAACGCAGCTGCATCAAGGGCGCTGATGTCGCAGGCCATCAGGTTGCCCAAGTCCAGGGCCAGTGGGCCATCGTGCGCCTCCCTGGCGCAGTTGGCGGAGGGGAGGGCGGCTGGCGGCTAAAATGGCAGTGGTGGCACGGGCGGCGGCGGTGGCAGTGGCAGGGGGTGCTGCTGACGGCCTCCCAAGGCTGTTATCGCCGGTCTGGCAGCATGCTACTGCTATTGGCATGCTCGGCAGCAGCCTGCACGCTGCAGACCGGGAGCATGCTGGCGGCTGGCAGCCCACGGTGCTCCTGCAGTCGGGCCAGCATACATGCATGAACTCAGACGATGCCCGGCGCACCCTGGCTGAAGGCCAAGGTCTGCGGCCGTGACGTGCACCACTTCCGGCGCCTCGCCGTCCATCCTGCAGCCCTATCGAACACTGCGCACGCTCTGCTGCAAGTAAGAATCGCTGGTATTGCGCAAGGCCTGCCAATTCCCGCTGAACGATTGGCGAGGCACGACCGCCACGCCAGCAGGGAGGAGGTGCGCGAATTGCGGGCGATCAACCCCAGATCGGCACTCTGCATTGCCGCTTGCCTCGCAGGGGCGGACAGCAGGACAGGCGCGCTTCTGGACTCGCTCGGATTTCTGTTCTCACCGCAGGGGCGGCTTGCGCTGCTCTGGGGAGGCCTGTAGGACCCCAGATCGGCGGCGATGGCTATGGAGGTCGACGAGCCGCAGCAGGGGGCCGGAGCGGCTATGGAGGTGCGCCAAACAGCGTGGGGGCGGGCCTTGAGGCGCCACAGGGCCTGCTTCGCACGATCAGTGCATCAGGAGGCGCTAGGAGCAGCCGATCGCGGTTTGCCGGCTTGCGGGCTCTGTTGCTGTCGCCGCCGCCGCCGCCGTGGCGACCGCTGCCGCCGATCACTGCCCCTGCAATGATTGCACTGGCTGGCACTTGGGTGTGTGCAGGTGGACGAGAACAACAAGCCTGAGGAAACGACGTCAAATCCGCTGGCGGGAGAACACTCTGTGAGCCTGGGGTGGCTGGAGCAGCAGTGCTGTGCTGTGTGCTGCCAATCGCAACCGGCCATTCCGACCAGCTGTGGCCGCTGAGAGGGGCAGTTTAATACAGCCAATGAATTGGGCCTTGTGTGCTGTCCTAGTTCTGTATACAGCGTGCTTTACTGACTGCGCACCCTGCACACCCTGCCTGGCCGCCGCGCCCGACCTCGGCCGATCTGCCCAGGCCCTGCTCAGCCGCCTGCTGCCTGCCCTGCCTGCCTGCCCACCATGCAGTGGGAGGTGTCCAACGTGTCCACAATCCAAGGCAAGGCGCTGTCCGAGCCGTTTGAAATTGGCGGCTACTCTTGGTGAGTGCGTGGTGCATAAGGCAGGGCAGGGTGGGCCAGCGCATGGCCGCAGCAGTTGGTTGGGCGCTGCCGTGCGCTCATGGAGGCTGGGAGCGGAAGTGCAGTGGCGTGGTGCAGCACGTGTTAGCAGGCTGCAAGGTGGACCGGCCTGCTGACCACGCCACGCCGTGAACTGTGCGGTGTGCGCTGCCCGCCGTGCAGGCAGCTGCTGCTGTACCCACGCGGCAACAACCGCCCCGACTCGCTCTCGCTCTACCTGGCTGTGGCGGAGGAGGAGCAGCAGGCGTTTGGGCTGCAGCGCACCGCGGTTTTCAAGCTCATGCTCCTCAGCAAGGAGGAGGGCGGTGATGTGGTGAAGGACACGCAGCACACGTTCACCGTGCGGGAGACCGACTGGGGTGAGGCAGCAGGGGATGACCGGTTCAGAGAGGGTGGGTGGGTGGGTGGCTGGCTGGCTGGCCAGCTGGCGGACTGTCACTGCCATTTATAGCGGAGTGCATGTGCATGTGCTGATGAAAGGTGGCGGAAGCATGCGGCTGCAGCAGCGGTGGGGGCCAGCATAAGCTTGATAGTGCAATTGCTGCTCGCATTACCCTGCTATGCTTGTTGCATTCATGTGTCTGCCTTCACCCCTGCACCCCCGCCAGGCTTCACCTCGTTTGTGAGCCTGAACGAGCTGCGGGACCCGGTTCGTGGCCTGCTGGTGGACGACAAGCTGCGCATCAAGGTGGCTAACCGCTGCTGTTGCATTATTTCCTGCTGCTGCCGCCGCTGCTGCTGCTGCTGCTGCTGCTGCTGCTGCTGCTGCTGCTGCTGCTGCTGCTG
>VFQQ010001397.1_pt1 | contig 33939 bp, 65 predicted proteins | sample 3512341 | NCBI WGS metagenome assembly VFQQ01 (sample SAMN10412373, study PRJNA504923) | tailings metagenome | isolation source: Relicate 2 Philex TSF1 revegetated site | place: Philippines: Tuba, Benguet | collected 2017-08-29 | reverse complement strand
GGGGGGGGGGGGGGGGGGGGGGGCATGGGCGGCAGGCAGCGTTTTGAGGGGCTAGTGGATGGTGCTGGGTAGCGATAGCTGGCAGGATCTCAAGAGCAGGGCTTCCCCCCTCTGCTTCCAAGTCTCGATCGAGGTGCCCGGGGCGGTGGTCAGGTGTTGGGCTTCGGGTGGCAATAGCAGGGACCACACGAATTTGTTCCGCCCTTCACCCTCTCCCACTGTCCCTCCCCTTGCCCCAGCTTCCAAGCGCCGGTGGAAGTGCCCGGGGTGGCGGTCAGGTACAGCTGCCGGGCATTAACCGTCACTTGTAATCAGAGTCTGTTATACTCCCCCCTCCAATTGGCCCCAGCTTCCAAGCCCCGGTGGAGGTGCCCGGGGTGGCGGTGAGCGACTTCATTTGGGCGGCGGTCAACGCGCGGCGGCGGGCCACAGGCCAGAAGGAGCTTGACATGCTGGAGCTGTACGCGTATGTCACACCAAAGGTTTCTACTTTTGGATCATTGTGGCGTGTTGAGCAAGGAGGGGGGACGGTTGGGCGGAGGGAGCTGGACATGCTGGAGCTGTATGCGTATGTAACCCCGAAAGTACGTGCTTCACTTTGCGATTGCAATGTTATATGAGGCCTACAGCGGGGTTCCGCCTGCTTTCTTGACCCACCCAAGCCTAGTGCCGCTTCACTGCTGTAGCGCTGCTGCTTTGGTTGCTCCTCCCTTGCAGCTGGAGGCCCTTCACCTCGACCCCGCCTTCTTAAACCGCGGCGTGAACCAGGGATTCTCAGGTGTGCACCGTTGCTGCTCATGCGCATTGTTGCTCATGCACCAGTGCTGCTCATGCACATTGAAGCAGCGCCGCTGGCTGCTGGTCTCCCCAATGGAACCGTTCCACACAGGCTTTGCGTGAACCAGGGACCGCGGCACCCTCGGTGCTTAAAAGGCCTACACGACTGCTCGCTTGCCCACCGTCATGTTTGTCTTGTTCCAGGCGGAGGGAACTAGCTGATGGCAGCTGGCCTGCCTTGCCCTCTGCTCCCTGTGGATGTTCTGCAAATGCCGTTGCTTTATTTACCTGCCAATTTTGTTTTGCAGGCGGCGAGCGCAAGCAGATGGAGGTGCTGCAGCTGGCCTGCCTGGAGCCAGACCTTGCCATCCTGGACGAAATCGACTCGGGTGCGTGCAGCCGAGTGAGGTCGCAACAACACATGAACGCCAATTTGAATGCAGTGAATGTGCGGGCTCAATGGTGTGCAGCTGTGGTGCCCCGTATGCGGGCAGTGTGTTCACAAGATTGCTGTCCAGATCGGGTGCATGCCTGCAACATTGCGCCGCATGCAGGGCTGGATGTGGATGCAATGCGCGACGTGGCAGCCGCCATAAACGCGCTGCGGCAGCGGCGGCCGGACATGGCACTTTTGATCATCACACACTACCGGGTGGGTGCCTCGATTTCAGCCCGCATAGGACCTACGCATCGCATCTCACAGCTGCAAATCATAGTGATGCACCAATCATGAGCGGAGGGTGCAAATGCAGTGTCATCTGTGTATCTGGTCGTTTGATGGGCCAATGGCTTGCATGCCTGCCTCGCCCCATGCAGCGCCTGCTGGACATGTTGAGGCCGGACAGCGTGCACATCATGCAGGCAAGCACGTTTTCACTTTCACGCTCATCATGGCATGACGCACTACACCGAGGCTGCATGCGTTATGCGGTGCCTTGCATTTTTTGAAAACTGGGGCAGACAAGCTGGTCAGCACACCAGCAGACCGCAGCACTATCCTTGCCGCCCACATGTGTGCAGGACGGACGCATCGTGCGCAGCGGCGGCATGGAACTTGTGGAGCAGCTGGAAGCGGGCGGGTACGGCACGCTAACTAAGGCACCCCGCGGTGGCGCCAGACATCTGGAGGCAGCCGGTGCTTTTGATGCGGATGCCAGCAGCATCAGACCAGAAGCACGAGCGGGAGCCAGCAGGCCACAGCCGGCAGGAGCGCCAGGCAGCATACCAGGAGACAAGCCGGCAGGCGAGCCAGGGTGACAACATGGGCATGTTGGTGACGCCAGAGCAGGCGCGGTGTCACCAATAATGAAAAGCGCAGTCTGTGCGGCGACACTCGTTGTTCACACGGTGTTGTAAAGAAGGGGCAGGCATTTCACAAGGAAGGGTATCATTCACGCAAGGGCCAAGGGAGCACAGCAGGGGGAACAGTGTGTTGGTTTGCGCATTAGAACTGAATTCAGTGTTGATCGGGTGGCGCGGTGCTGGGTTGGCTCACAAAGTAGGGAACAAATCAGGGCAGGGGCTGGCTGGGTTTGCGCTATCATTGCGGGCTGCTGGCTGCATTCAGCGAGGCGTTGCTGTCTGTTGTTGGCTTGGATTACAGGACTATCTAGTTGCTGCAATGTGTTCTGCCGGCTCGGCCTCACAAGAGCAACTGCGGTTCTGCTGTTGCTGCTGACTCACATGTCGTCACGATTGTGGGGTCTGCGGTGGGTGGCAGCAGCAGCGTGAGTGGCACCAAGCCTGCCTGCAACTGTGGTTTTGATGCAATGGACACAAAAAGGCAAGCCAACCATCCAGCTTCCACTTCCGAACTTGCCTTCATGGTTAGTTCAGATGTGCGCACTGGCCGCACTGCCGCCTCAGAAGAGGAAGCCATCAGAGGCCTGCAGCACGGCTCTGGCCTGCTGCCGCAGCTGCACCTGTTGCAGTGCAGCCAGAATGGCCTGAAGCTTGTCCGGATCACTGCCACCATCGCTCCAGGCAGCGGTGGATGCTGGGGCTGGTGGCGGGGGCTGCACCTTCGTGTACTGCCCGCCCCACTCCTGCCACGTGGCAGTGTACTGGCCGTGCACCGCTGTGCTGCTGCTGCCCGGCGCCACAGCCGGAGGGGGCCGAGCTACCAGCACAGCGTGAGGCAGCGGCAGGGCCTGTGGTGGTGGAGCCAGCGGCCCGCCTGCGTAAGGGCGCCCTGTGGTGCCGCCTGCCACTGCAGCAGCAAGCTGCTGCGCCAGGGCTGTGTAGTCGCTGATGCTGAGCGGGCCGCTGGTGCCACCTGGTGGCAGCAGAGCGGCAAAGCGAGCCAGACGGCTGTGGGACGGCATGGGCGGTGGTGCTGCGGCACGCCGCGGGGGCGGGGGCGGTGGAGGTGGTGGGGGCGCATCCCGTGCCTGCACGCCTGCCGCTGCCTCCAGCCCTGCCAGCCGGCCCAGGGGCCCAGCGCATGCCGCCATCCATGAGGGCAGTGCGCCTGCTACACCCACGCTGAGCGCGGCAGTGGTAGAACGGCTGGGCTGGTTGGTGCTGTCGCACAGGCAGAAGGCCTCCTCAGGCTGCTCCACCAGCGGTGCGCAGGCGGCCTCCTCCTGCTGCTCAGCTGGCGGCGGGCCGGAGGGCAGTGGTGGCGGTGGCGGCGGGACAATGGCAGGCGGGACACCAGCGGGGTTGAAGCGGGCGGGGTAGAGCCCGGCGGCACGCAGTGCGGCGGCCAGCGCCACACCGTCCTGCAGGGTGAGTGAGTAGCGGAGTGGACGAACGAAATTGGTTTGCCGGAAGGCGGGCAGGCATGCAGCGCGGGCAAAGAATATCCCACAGACACCACATCATTCTCAGCTGCTTCTGGCACAGACAGCACTGTGCCGGCCATGCACCAAGCTGCATTCAAAATCAACGCTGGGTGCCGGTGCAGCAAAGGCGCGCCCCACACACCTGGTGCCTGTAGGCGGCGAGCGGCTGTGCCACGGCGTGCGCATCAAAGCCCGCCAGCAGCAGGCGGGTGCGCTCGGCAGACAGCACGCTGGCGCCCAGGTTGGTGAGGGCGAGCGCCATGTTGGCCATCGACTGCTTGCAAGGAAAAGGCAGTGAGATTGAGTTGGAACGGAAGAGAAGCGCTGGGCGGGATGCTGGCCACTTCTCAGCTTGCCATGCATGGCAGGACTGAACACGTGTGTCGGCACGTTGATGCCAATCCACCTGCCAGCTGCATGTCCTCAACAGCGACCTCCCCAGCACCGTGCTGCCCAGCCCACCTGCATGTTGAAGCTGGTGATGCAGTGCAGCGACTGTGCGACCAGGAGGTGCACGATGGGTGTGGCGTACGCGCGGTATGTGAGGCCCAGGTTGCTGCAGCCCACCACGCTGCAGGCGAAGCCCTGCGTGCATGAGATTATGCGGCAAGGTTGATACAAGGTGGGCAGACACGTAGGACATGGCGGCAGGCAGGTGCAGGCATGCATGTGGTGCCGTCGCGCCTGCCTGGTGCCTGCTACACAACTGCAGGGCGGCTGGAGCCGCTTGCTGCACCTGTCACATAGAACTACCTATGCTTGAAGCAATCAAGTTCCACCCACCTGCTCCGTGAAGCCAGAGGCCAGGCGGGCCACCACAAACGCCATGGAAGCCAGCACATCGGTGCGGATGGGGAAGGCGTGGCCGTGCCGCTTGCACAGCAGGCCAAAGGCCCACTGCGAGGGGCGAGGCGGGTAAAAAAATGCGACACGTTGGGAGTTGAGATCATCTCAGTGAGCAGGAAAAAGCATGCCACATCATCTGCCTGAGCCATCCGTGCGCAGTTGGGTTTCATTCGACCACACATGCTGCAAATGCAAGAGAGCATTTATGTGGCTCTGCCGCCCTATCCCCTGGCCCACCCACCAGCATGTTGGAGGCGCCCTGCGGGTCGAAGGCCAGGCTGAGGCGCTTGGTGCGGTCCCACATCAGCTCGATGGCGGCGGGTGAGGGCATGTAGCCATTGTAGGCCGCTCCGGCGATGCGGCCCCAGCTGCAGGGTAGGTGGGCAGAGAGAAGGTGGGGAGTCAGTCGTACGACACGCGCCGCACGGCGTGCATCTGTCACCTGCACAACCCCACCGCTCCTACTGCGGCTCCGTGCCAGCCACATCAGCAGCCATTCTGCCTCCTCACCTCCACCAGAGGGACGAGCAGGCTGTGGAGGTTGAGGGCGTAAAGGGAGAGTGTGCATGTGAGAGGCTTGCTTCCATTGTGAGCAGAGCGCAGCGCTGTGGCATGCAATATTGATCAGATGAATGCATTTTAGCGGCCCACCCTGAGCGTTGGGCCGGTCACACTCGCGCGGTGCGGACAGGCAGCCAATCTGCGGCATTGGTGCACAAGAGTGTGGCATGCCATGTTGGACAGGAGCAACGCTCATGGCAGAATCACATGCTGCATTTGCAATCTACCAATCAGGGAGAAGTCATTTCAGCGGGCATTCCAGCGAGCAAGGGGGCAACCGGTTCGCACCAGCGCGCCCTCCAGCGCAGCCACCAGCTGGGTAGGAGCGGGGTTCACCATGCTGTGCAGCTTGGCCACCGCCCACCTGCATGCTGGTAGCACACATGCACAATTAGCACGGTTGCAGGAAACTGCCGCAACCTTTGGCAAACATTTTGCATGCAGCAGCGCCAACGATTTTTGCTGTTCGGCAAGGCACGTGTCCACCAGCCCGAAGCACCGCTCACCATGCATTGCAGGTGGACTGCGCGTTGAAGTAGCCCGCGGTGCACTGCGCTACGATCAGGCCTGCAGCAGAACAGGTCGTCAGTGTGGCACACCTAGTGAGCATCTGGCATGCTCCAATGGAGCCGAAAATAGCAGGCGAATGCAACACTTGTTGAACCAACGATGATGCCATCCAACTGGCAGCCTGCCCAGCCCCGCTTACCGACCAGCGCGTGGAACACCGGGGAGGACAGGATGGGCTCCGCCTGGCTTGCCTGCTCCCTGCGGGCACGGCAGCCGCGGACAGGGTCCGTGGCAGGCAGCAGCTGCGCAGGAGATGGCAGAAGTATTGTGCAGGAACGTGAGACCAGCTTGAGGTAGAGTGAGCCCGCCCTCAGGCCTCTGCCACGATGCATCACAGGAAACGCAGATGTGCTGCCTGGCTGCAAACGAAACAGGGGCCCTGCCCACCTTGGCCAGGCGCTGCAGAGCCGCTGTGGTGTTGATGCTGCGCAGCAGGGCCGGGTGATACAAGTTTGAAACTAAACCAACTGCTGAGCCAGGAAGCCATTCATCAGACACCTGCCACGCGTGCATACAATTTGTACATGCCACTGCTGTGCTGCGCTGGTGCACACCTGTCCAAGTTCCCCAGGTTGGCGGACACCACGTGCAGCACTTCCTGCATCACATATGATCGGAGAGGGCTTGCTCAGGGGAGGATGAAGCTTATACGCCAAGCTGCCGGCCCTCGGTGCACGCCATGCAGTGCCCGCCCAGCACCCACATGCGGGCTCTGCGCCAGCATGATGCGGGTGTTGATGGCTCGGGCGTCGTGCTTGGTGTAGGGTGCCGGTGCGGGCTGCAGGGGGTCAGGGTATGTAGCGTGGTGAGATGCTCACCACGATGCTTGGAGGGGGTGCCTGCATGGCGGTGCCCGGCTCGAACAAGGCGAACACAATGTGGCATGGCGGCGGCAGCACCCAGCACCACGCTACCGTTCAGACCACCCGCACTGCCCACCTGCCAGTCCAGCGACAGCGACGACTGCTGCGACAGGCTGCTGAGGCTGGGGGTGGACGCGGAGGAGCGAGAGCCACCATCCTGCGAGGTGCAACCCATGGCAAGGCGGTGGGCGGGAGGCGAGAAGACGGCTCGGCGGCAGCGGCAGCGGCGAGCGGTTGCGGCGGTTGCAGCCAATTGGGCAGCCCCCGCCCCACCTGATCGGCTGCACTGGCACTGTCTTCCGTGCCGATGTCTCCAGGCGGCGGCTCCTTCAGCCTTGGCGCCGCCCACAGCTCGCCCGCCCCCGCCTCCATCCTGGAGCCTTGGCGGCGCTGCCGCGGGTCTGGTGAGCAGCTGGCGACGGTCAAGGGCGAGTACAGCTGCGTTGATCGCCCTCCACTCGGCTGACCGCCCTCGCCAACCCGCCGCTCGCTGCCTGGGCTTCGTGCCGATCACGGGCCGATGCCGCTGAGTTGGGGGAGCCGCAAGAACAGAGGGAAGCGGCCGCGGCGAGCTCATTCATCCTAACATGCTGGCGCCGCCGCTGCCGCCGCTCGAGCACATGCACGTGTGCGCCACTTCTCCACACCAGGCATGCGCATGGCCGTGCTGCCGCCTGAAAGTTCAACATTTTTACATGTAGTTCCACAAGATTAATGCATCAGCACACGAAAATTCCAAACAGGCAATGAGCGGGCACTGAGGCAGCCGCTGGGGAGGTACATGGACAGCAGCAGCACAGAATTGGAAGGGGGAAGCGCGGAGGGCCTGGGAAGCAAGAGCTATGGTACAGCAGGCCATGGAGAGGCTGAAAACAAGTTTTGCATGTAGACACAGACGTAGGAACGAAAAGCCCTGGAACAGCCGGGCAGGCTGCCTGCAGATGCAAGGTGCAGCGGCTGAGGGAGCGGCCGCCGCCGCGATTGGCTATGACGAAGCACTCTTCTAAATCACTGCTTCAGCGCTCGCTGGGCGGCGGGGATGCACCTCCCGGCGGACTGGAACCCAGCAGCTGATCATATGAAGAGCTTGCCTCGGAGCTAGCACCCAGCAGGGACGGCGCGCCATTGCCGCCCGCATCACTGTGCGGCGCTTGAGCAGCCATGGGCAGGGCGGGCGGAGCGGCTGGCGTGTCAGGCTGCTCAACTTCCGCCGCCGCAGCTGCCTCCACTGCTGCCGCCGCCGCCGCCTTCACGTCCGCTTTCAGGCCGCCGGCCGCGCCGCCCTCTCCGGCGCTGGCTGCATCCCACCACTCTCCCTCAGCAAACGCAAAGGTGGCGTTGCTGCCCTCTCGGGCAGACGCCCAATCCTCCGCACTGTCGCCGCTGGCGCTGCCTGCCGCCGAGCCGCGGCCGCCCAGCGCCGCACTGCCCTTGCGGCGGTCACCCAGCGAGCGCTGCCCGCCCAGCAGCGGCGCGTGCAGCTCGGGTGCAGCACCCAAATCAGCGGTTGCTGCCGCCTCCTCCTCGTCCAATGCGCCGGCCTCTCTGTCCAGGCGGGCAACCGAGCGGTCCCAGCGCTTGCCGGCGGTCTTGGCAGCGGAGCCCTTCTTCTGGGAGAAGGCCACAAAGAAGGAGGAGAGGCAGATGATGCCAGCACCCACCAGGCTGCGGGGAGGGGGGCAGGGGTGGCGGCAGGGCGATGGCGGTTTAGCACTGGTGGCATCCACGGGAAGCAGGAGGAGAAGGATAGCAGCTGGTTGATGCTGTCGCCTGCCAGGCTACGCAGCGAATGCTGCCACAAGCTTGTGACACAGGACGCGGCCACTAGCTGACGCAGGCTGAAATGCCACACCAGCCAGCAGACTGGGAGGAAGTTTCGGAAACTGTTTCGAAAAGCTCACCTGAGCACCGGCGGCAGGTCATGGAAAAGCAGGATGTCGGCCAGGATGCTCCAGATCACGCTGCGGCAGGGGCGTATAGTAAATATTTTTTGGTGCGTGAGCACGTTGCAGGATGTCGGCCAGGATGCTCCAGATCACGCTGCGGCAGGGGGCCAGAAAGAGAGCATGGTGAGCGAGGCAGTTTGGGGGCAGGATGTCGGCCAGCATGCTCCAGATCACGCTGCGGCAGGAGTGCCAGAAAGAGGTGCATATCATCTGAGAAAGCAGCGGCAGCAACAGCGCCTGGGCACTCCGATGCACACCATACCACCGGCATGCAAGTTGAACACCGCCAAGGCTGACTTATCAGCGGCTGCATAGATCCCAGTCACTGGAACCGGCACACAAAATGGCTCACGAGAGGTAGCTCATGGCCACGGCGGGTGCGGCCCGCGCGCGCTGCAGCCCGCCCGTCAGCGCCAGCTGGTAAAAGTAGCCTGCAGACGGTGGCGGTACAAGAGGCACCTGTGAAGTTCTGCTTGAACAGCAATATTGTGCAAGGCCATTGGGATTGATGCCAGCTGGTAAAAGTAGCCTGTGGAGGGTGGCACTGAACAGGTGCATTCTGTTTGAGCAACACTACAGAGCCAGCAAATTGAAATGCCCGCATGCCACACCTATGCCAACCCCAGCAGCTGGAACCCCAGCCCACTGCACAAAGACACGCGCGCCACTGACAACCGAAAATGCAATGCGCATGCAGCAGCCAGCAGCCAGCAATTAGCAGCAGGTCCACTCACCCAGCAGCCCTCCCGCACAGGAACCGCCAACTGGCAAGGCATTTCAGTGCAGTCAACAGCACCAATCAACAGTCGTTCACAGGTGCACTCACCCAGCAGGCCTCCCGCCAGCAGGGCGCCCCACACAGGGAACTGGGTGGGCACCACAAAGCGGTGGCGCCACACGCCGCACATGATGGCTGCGCATGTGAGGCGGGGCGGAGCAGGGAAGAATAAGCAAACTGGGGTGTGCCAAACTGCAAAAGCCCAGCTCTGTTTGCCAAGCTCTGTCTGGCAAGTGTCACAGCAGTGCTATTGCACATTACTAGAAAGTTGAGCAGTAGAATGTGCATACCTGCGCCCACGCAGCTGATGGCTCCCTGGCCGAAGATGATGGATGACATGCGCTCGCTGGAATTGAGGCTGCGGGGAACGAGCAAACACAGTGTGCCTTGGTGAGCAGCAGCAGGTAGGTTGCGGGGGAAAGGGGACGCTAGACATGCACTCAGGCGAGTCGAGGCAGCGGCACACGGGCGTGGCAGTGGCATGATCGCCCTGCTGCACCTTGCTGTGCAACACATGGGCGCCGCGCAGCCGCACAACCAGCTGAGCCCTGGCATGCACTGGAGCAGCAGCAACAGGAACAACAACTGGCAGGGCAGCCAAACCTGAGCGCACGGACTACCTCCATGCAGGTCAGATTACTGAGCAGCGCCCAGGCAGCGCAAACACCGGAAAGGAAGCACGTGACAGCCGGGTCCTTTGCACAGCCTCACCTGAGCGCACGGACCGCCATGCGGGCCAGGGAGTTGAACAGCGCCTGAGCAATGCCAACTAGCACGCCAATTCCGCTGCACAGGAATTGCAGGCAAAAGCGAGCAGAGTGTTTGCAAGGAGCGCTAAGCAGGACCCGCCGAAAGTTGCAGACGCATGAGCATGGCTGCTGCTGCTGCTGCAAGGCACGCCATCTAGCTACAGCATGCGGCACAAGCTTGACGCCTTGGTGCTGGTGCACTTGCAAATGCTGAAGACATGCAGCCCTTTGAACCCCACCTGATGCCACCGCCACCGTGGAATATGAAGGAAGGCCTGGCCACCAGCACCACGCCTGCCAAAGTTTGTGTGAGTGTTAGCTTGATGAGGAGACGGGCACACAGCTCGAGGAAACAGCTGAAAAGCGGCACGTGTAGGAGCGCCCTGCCACCAGCGGCGCGCCTGCACATCGCCCCTCTGCTTATAGGACTCGCTTACCAATCATGGCCACTGGAATGCCCAGCAGCGTGCCCTTGGATGGCTTCTCCTTGAGAATGATGGGGCTGCGGGGCAGCGGAGGGTAGACACACAGAGCTGAATCGGACACTGCGGTGAACCTTCGGGATCAAACAGTGTTCAATGAATAGACGGCAGCACTCAGTAATAAGTCTGCCAGCGGCAGCAAGTCGCATGGGCACGCTCGCTCGCACCGACTTGTTTCCGACTGAGTGCAGCCTCCCTCACCTAAGTGCTGCCACGAAGATGGGCAACAGGAAGGACAGCACCGATGCGTCTGCCAGCGGCAGCAGTGCGACAAGGAGGAGACAGATGCCCTTCCCCCCTTAACTTTCTTTCTTGCAGCTTCCCGCACCTGAGCGCCGCCACAAATATCGGCGACAGGAAGGACAGCACCGATGCGTCTGCCAGCGGCAGCAGCGCGACAGCCAGGTAGAGGGAGGAGACGGAAGCAAAGCCCAGCACTCCACGCAGCACCAGCAGCCATCGGCGGCTGCGGACAGAGGAGGGGATGAGCGGGGCGGCGCAAGTTGGGTTGGGAGCGGCGGGGCGGGGCGACGCCGCGGACAAGTTTGGTCGCGGCAGGGCGAGGCCTGCCAAGCGGGGCAGCGCTGCAGCAGCTGCCAGCCGGCAGCAACAACCACGAATGCTGGTGTCTGGGTGGAAATGAATGCAAAGCAGAAATGCAGGCACACCAGCCAGCAGAAACGAACGCAAACTACCCGGCAGCGTCTCACTTGCGGTCTCGGAAGGGGTTGACTCGGAAGTAAATCAGCTCGGGGGCGGTGAACAGCACCTGCAGATGGGCGCGCGGCAAGCGGGGTTGATTCTCAACTGACCAGCTCAGCGTCGCCGCCAGGTGCCAGCTGGTGTGGCAGGGCACCTCAGGCTGATGACCCTGCACACTGCCCCCACTGCCATGCCATTGCCATTGACATTCTGGGTTCACAGTCTGCAATAACTGCCTGCCTGCCTGCCTGCAACTGCCGGGCGGGCGGGTACATGCAGGCTGCTTACCAGGATGAGCGAGCGGGTGAGCACAATCTCAAACACGCCGATGCCCTGGCTGCCTGCAGTGAAAAGAAAGGAGGTAAGGAAACAGCCCGGTGTGAAATGGCAACCGTTGCTTGGAGCTGCCCTGGCCGCCTGCCATGCTGATGAGGGGAAGGCAGGCAAGTGAGCAGGAGCAGCGGGATGCCATGCGATGGCAGCGGGCGGGCAGCCTGCCACATGTCTGCAATTCCCACTGGTCCGCTGTACAAACCCAGAAGACAGCGCACTGCTATCTATGAGCACACACCGCTGATCTTGGCGAACAGGCTCATGCCGGTGCCGAACAGCGTGCTCAGCGCATTGAGGGCCAGGCCGCGGAGCTCCCGACGGTGCGCCGCCCGCGCCTCCTTGGCGGCATGGTCGTCGGGGCTGCCTGCCTCGGGATCTAGCTCGACTGCAGGAGTGAGGAGGAGAAACGTCACGCACGAGGGGGTGAGAGGGTGAATGTGGAAAGTGCGGGTGGCAGGGCGATGCATCGGCAGGAGGCAGCGCTGCACGCCGGGGGGAAGAAGATGGCGCGGGAGGCGAGCACGGGCCCAAGCGTGCGATGGCAATGCTGTTCTGTACAGGTGACAGGCTGCCAAAGCCATGCATATGACACGCGAGCGCCAAGCAACAGGTGCAACAATTCTCATTCGCTCCCAAACCACACCCTCCTACGCACCGGCTCCGGCGGGCAGCTCTGAAGCTGCGCCGGCGCCGGAAGGCGGCGGCAGCGGCGCCGCCTTGGGCAGGTGAAGCTGAGGGACGCGCAGCGACCCACCATCGTCATCGGCAGCTAGCAGGGGCTCGTGCAGCGGGTTGCGGCCGAGCGTGGCAGCCTGCAGAGGGCGGGGCGAGGGGGCAGAGGGGCGGGCACTCACGTGCGGCCCATGATTCAACTCGATTGCGCTTCCGATCAGTTGCCGGCGTCCGTGAGAGGCTGCTAACGGGCTATAGCCCTCACCATGCCACTGAACGCGTGTGGGGCTTTCCGCAGCTGAAACCCTGGCTGTGCTGCACTGCCAGACGGCTGCAACACGTTTGTGATCGAATCAACAACCCGCAGGGCAATGCAAGCTCGGCGCACAATGCCCTGCGCGATGCCGCCCGGAAGCCGGCCCAGTGGGCGGGCGATGGGGTCATGCACGCAGAGTCGGCTCGAAGGCACACACAATTTCACCCAGACAGCGCAGCGATGCCTGCCGACGTTGGCAGCAGTGCCGCCGCCGACGGCGGCGCGGGTGGCGGCAGCGCCCTGTCCCAGCCGCTGCTGCAGGACGACCGCAGCGATGGCCAGGGCTCTCAACAAGGCTCCCTGCGCACTGGCCTACGCCAGCAGAAGGGCCAGGTAGGCTGGCGCGAGCCGCCTGCAGGCAGACGGCGCTGCGGCACTGCTTCCCAACCGTTGTGCTGTGCTCCGCTGAGCGGGCTGCTGCTCGAGCTCCCCGTCTGCTGTCGCTGGCATAAAGCCTGCGCCCTGGTTTCACTCCTCCTGCTGGCAGGCGGCTCGAGTGTTCGCCAACCTGACCAACAGCGGCATTGGCAGCTCCACAGGTCCGCACATGCTCGTGGGTAGCGGCATGAGCGGCGGCCAAATGTGTGCCGCCCTCTTCCCCGCTGCTGACGTGCTGCTCACCGCACTGCCACTGCCACTGCCTCTGCCACTGCCCAGCCAGACCTGTTTCTTCGTGTGCCGCGTCGTTCACCTGCCGACTGCCTTGCTCTTCCCTGCCCTGCTGCAGTCGCCATGCCCATGTCATGACGCTGTCAAGACGCTGGGGGTGGGAGTGGCGGTGGGGGCCATGCTGCTGCAGGTGCGTTAGGGAGATCATGTCCCATTGATGGCATTGAGGAGACTGCAGGCAGCAGGCAGCAGGCAGCTATTGGAGGGTGACCCACATCACTATGAATGAGAGCGCTTTTCACGACAGCAGTGCATGTGGCTGTTGGGGATGGCTTTTGCAATGATGCGTCGGCCCTTGAGCGTGATCCTGCCGACCCATTTGATTCGCAGGGCACGCTGGGAGTGATCGCCAACCACATCCTGTCGAGGGGAGGGCAAGCGGCGGATGGGCAGGCATGGCAGAGGTGCAGGTGCCAGCCATGCATTTTGCTGCAGATGCTGCAGCTGCTGTGGCTTCCGCTGCTGCTGCATGCTGAATTGATTCAGGCTGGCAATCCTTGCGTCTGATCACAGCGCTTTGCATGAACCAGCTTGCAGGAAGGACGGGCAGGTCCCTGGCGACTTTTTCCATGGCCTCATGCGCCTGCCGCCATCTGTTGCTTGCCAAACCTGCATGGCCCATGCTCGCTGCAGGGAGGGCGAGCGGGCGGATGCCGACTCCTACCATGACCTCATGCGCTCGCGCTTTGGCAAGTGGGGCGGCCGAGCCGTGGCGCTGGCGCAGGCAAGTTTGCGCAAGATTGCAGGGGGGGGGCTGCGAAAGCATTGGTTCGCACATATGTCAACCCACATGCCATGCTTGGGCATGTCATGGCACGGTCTGCTGCCAGGCCATGCCTGGTTGCATGCAAATTTATGGCGTGTCGAGGCATGAGCACAGCGTGCCATGCCATGCCATGCCATTTTGACTCGCCCAAATGCCATGCCACTTTGACATGCCCACGTGCCATGCCGCTCAGGCGCCATGACATGCAATGGCATGCCATGCGCCGCCATGCGCGCATGGCGGCATGCGGTGCACCAGCCCATGCCCATGCCATGTCACGTCATGCCTTTCATGCGGGCTGCTGTGATGCACGCACCATGCACGTAGCAGCAGCATGCGCCACCCTGCAACGTGTTCCAGCGGCCGCTGCAGCTGCTTGAAATGATCGCCTGTCTACTTTTGTGTGCACTGGCCGCTGCAGATGCTCAACTCCCTGGGCAAGTGCGTGGTGTGGCTCATCATCCTGGCGGACCTGATCGTCGGCAGGTGGGCCATTCATGTTGCATCATTGCATGCTGTTCGGCATGCTACCTGACCTCCGGGTGTGTTCTCATGAGTGGCCGCCAGCACTGGCGACGAGCTGCCATGCCAGCGGTGCATGGCGCACCCCAGTGCAAGCGCCATGATCGCCATGTGTGGTGGTCGGATGACTGCTACACTTCACATTTACGTGGCCACCTGCAAACCACCCACCATTGCAACCTACAGCCACTCATCTGGCGACGGCCTGCTCCCCCTGCTTTCCACCCTCCCCCATGCAACCTCATGTTTGAGTGCCTTTTCTGCCAACTCCCATGCAACTGCAGCCGCTCATCCGGCGACGGTCTGCTCCCCCTGCTTGCCACCCTCTCCCATGCAACCTCATGTTTGAGTGCCTTTTCTGCCAACTCCCATGCAACTGCAGCCGCTCATCCGGCGACGGTCTGCTCCCCCTGCTTGCCACCCTCTCCCATGCAACCTCATGTTTGAGTGCCTTTTCTGCCAACTCCCATGCAACTGCAGCCGCTCATCCGGCGACGGTCTGGTGCCAGAGCTGCTGAAGGCGGCCGGACACAGGGATCTGGCTGAGGGTGGCGCCTGGTGGCTCCGCCGCTGGCCCTGGATCGTGCTGCTTGCGGGGCTGGCCACACCCGTTGTTTCTGGTGAGCAAAGGGGTATGTTTCGGGGTTGTATTCAAGGTGTGCGTGCATGTGCGCCGCTGGCCCTGGATCCTGATGCTGGCGGGGCTGGCCACACCCGTTGTGTCAGGTGGGTGGGCTGCGGGAGCTGCTGCACTACTTGCTTTGCAGATCGTCGGCCCAGCAGCATGGCCAATTGCGGCATGCACTGCTGCCGTGCACTCCTGCCTTTGCAGCGCACTCCCTCAGCAAGCTTAGTTAAATGGTTGCTGTCGTCCAATGAGACTCAGAAACTTCTGCCCATGCAGTGCGCTCGCTGGACAAGCTGTCGGGCATCTCGCTGGTTGGCGATGCCGCTGTGGCGCTCATGACAACAGTTGCACTAGTGATGACAGGTGCGCTTTGTTCGCTGGCCATGCCGCTTTTGCACTGATGACCACGGCTGCGCTGGTGACGACAAGTGAGCAAGCCAGGCCATGGCGGGCGGGTGCAAGCTTGGCAGGGCCCGGCTCGTCAATGCTGCTCCTTGCCTGCTTGACACGTCTCCAAATTTTCTTACCCATGTACCATTCTTTGCTATGCAGTGGTGGCGGGGCGGCAGGGCAAAGCGCACGACATCCACTGGCTGCCCAGCGCAGGTGGGAGGGGATTGGTGGGCAGGCAGTACTCCATCAGGAGCACGAGGACATGCGCTGCCATGCGCGACATGCACTGCAGCATGAGCGGCGTTCAAACCCTACTGGCAACTTGCTGAGGAGGCAGCCAGACACCGGTGGCAGCATCTCTCAAGGCATGCATGGGCGCATGTTGACACATTGACATTGTGCCGTGCGATCGCTGGTTATTTCATGCCTTGCAGAGGAGGCGGGCACCCAAACAAAGGCGGGCCTGTTTCTGGAGGTGGCATCCGTCTTCCCAGTCCTGATGGGAGCGGCCTTCACTCAGAACAACATTAATTCAGTGGTGCGTGTTGTGCTCAGTGCTCTCTGTTCTGATTGATTGCAATGGAATGTAGCCGCGGTAGATGCCGTTTTGTTGTGCAGCCTGCGGCCTGGTGGGCGGCAGATATGCCTGTGTTCATCTGCAGCACACGCATCAGTAAAAATCCTCTCGCAAAGCTCTACTGGAGTGAGAGCTTGTCATGTTTCCCTGTGCACACCCCATGCAGATGCACCAGCTGCGCCCCTACAACCAGCCGGTGCTGGACGCGACCCAGGCGGCAGCGCGCGCCATCACCATTGCCGTGTTCCTGTGCACCGGAGTCGCCAACTACGCCGTGTTCGGAACTAAGCTGCAGGTGGGTGGTTAAAAGCTATTGATTCAAGATGGCCAGCTCAATTGGCATCGCCAACTACGCTGTGTTTGGTGGCAAGCTGCAGGTGGGTGGTTGTTGGCAGACAGACTTAATGATTCAAGATGGGCCAGCTCAATCGGAATCGCCAACGATGCGGTGTTCGGAACCAAGCTGCAGGTGGGCAACTTTTTCACGGCGATTGCATGTGAGGCCGCCAACTCAAGGAACTCATTACCCCCGCAGCATGGTAGCCGGACGTCCTGCTCGACTGGCTACTGGCCAGCGCCACGCTCCTTGCTCAACCCGCGGCACACACGTGCTGCCCCTTGCTCTGCAGCCCGACGTCCTGCTCAACTACACCGTTTGCAACACTCTGTTAAGCAAGCAGGTTCTGTGCTGACCCCATCTTTTTGCAGCCTGATGTGCTTCTGAACTACAGCGGGCACGGCCTGCGCCGCCTGATGCCGCGCCGCCCCGCCCTCGCGCTGGCGGTCGCCGTCAAGCTGTCCTTCCTGGTCAACGGCCTGTTCACCCTGCCGGCCTACCTGTACCCGTATCAGGTGTGGGTGCTGTTACTTTTTTTCCTTCAGCTGCGGCCAAGATGTCCTTCCTGGTCAATGGGCTGCTCACGCTGCCGGCCTACCCGGTAGGCTGTATCCGTATCAGGTGTGGTGTGTGCCTGCCTCAGTCCTTGCACGATCGGGTGCCTGCCTGCCTGCCTTCGCCTTAGCCTTACCCCGCCCGCGAACCAGCGTCAGTGCTGTGGGCCGTGCACTTCCATTGCACTTGTGCAAGCCGGTCCACTGCCCCTGCCCCGTTTGCAGCACAACCTGTGGGCGGCGCTGCCACGCCAGTCGCCGGAGCACCGCATGAACGACCAGCGCTCGTTCGCCGCCACCAACATTGCCTCGCTTGCAGGTGCATTGAGAGAATCTGGGAGATATTCATGTGGATGAGGGAGGGCATGCTTGCGACAGCTGAAGCAAGTGATCAAGCACATTGACTTGCGCTGAACGCCGCTGGTCAAGGGTGCCAGCCAGTGCGTGCTACTCCTGCAACTGCTGAAGTCTGCACTGAATGATTCAATGCAGGCTGCACTCTGGTCGCTGTGCTGGTGCCGTCCATTTGGCAGCCGCTCAAGCTGCTGCTGCATTTGTTCAACCTTCCACCCAAGTCCTTTCTGTGTCAGGCTGCACGCTGGTGGCGGTACTGGTGCCCTCCATTTGGAAGCTGCTCAAGCTGCTGGGCGGTACCGCAGGTCAGCCACAGCTTTGGAAACCTCTGTGAATCTAATGCGTCGCTGTAGCTGCTCGTACTTGGCTCTGCCTGGCACCTGCTTTTCTGGGGCAGCCTTGATGCTGGGCGCACCAGAGTTGCAAGGCATGCTGAGCCAGCCTCATTGCCGACCTTCACTTACTTATTCGTTTGCCCTCCTCTTGCTGCCCCATGCAGTGGGCTGCATGGCCTTTGTGTTCCCGGGAGCCATCGCGCTCAGCACTCGCTGGCCACGCAGCGGCGAGGTGAGCGCCGTTGCTGCTGGTTGATCCGTGTGTGGCTAACACCGGGTCCGTGGTACTTGCAATGGCAGCAGACAAGCAGCACGTCCGGCATCAGCATGCATTTCGCCTGTCGGTTGAGGCGCAATGCTGCCTGCCCTCTGGCTGTCCCCTTCATCCCGCAGGTGCACACCACACGCGACCGCGCGGTTTGGGCGCTGGGCTGGGTGCTGGTGGCTGTGGGGCTGCTGCAGGTGGTGGCCAGCATCGCCTCGCAGTTCATTTGAGAGCGCACTGCGGCTGGGCATGCGGATGGAGGGGCAGCATGGCATACATGCTGGCGCCATGTGATCCCAAGGCAGGCACGAGGGTAGCAGCAGCCGACGGGCAGGCGGCGAGCGGCGGAAGGCGAGAGCGTGAGCCGCGCCCATTCCAGGACAGTTGCATTGCTAATCTTGGTGTTGATTCTGACTGCATGCTTGCTGCACAGCGACGTGGATGTGCACCCAGAGGGAGAGGTACTGTAAATCTGTGAGCTTGCCGTGCCGCTACAGGCGGCGGCGCCGCCCGCTGTGCCGCCGCTGCTGACGCTGGGTCACGGCCTCGCGCCGACCGGCGATCGGACACTAGCTCCTTTCATTCAACTTCAGGCGTCCTCTGATCTCAAGGGCCAGGAGAGGTGAACGAGGCAGAACCCTGGTTTCGCCAGGGCTTGACCGAACTTGAGCGTGGCGGCGATCGCGCAGCACCAAACGAGCCGCAGTGCACTCAGAATGGTTGGCAGCAGCCTGGCGCGCCTGGGCCTCAAGGCCGCGGCGGGGGCCGCGGGCGCCGGGGGCTGGACCTTCGCCGAGATAGCGCAGCGCCTCAGCCCCGCCGTGTCCAAGTTCCAGGTGCGCCGCGCAGCGCGCCCACATGCCGAGCAGCCCTATGTGCTTGCCGCCGCCGCTGCTGCCGGCCGCCGCCCTGCCTGGGAGCGGCGCCCTTCGCCACTCAACAGTAGCAATCACAAACTGCCTGCAGGAAGTTGTGGCGGACCACGGCAGCGGCAGCTACGTGTGGACCACCGACGGGCGGCGGCACCTCGACTTCGCCTGCGGCATCGGTGCGGCGCTCGGCAGGCATTTTAGTTGTGGATTGCGCCGCGCCATGCTTGCTGAGCCTCGTTGCACCCAGCTGCATGTTCATGGCCTTATGTTGATGTTGGTGGCGGCGTGGCATGCAGCGAGATGCCAAGCCATGGCCACATGTTGCCTGCTGCGTGGCACTCTCATTCATGTGGCTGCTGCACGTCCCTCGTGCAGGCGTGCTGTCCACGGGCCACTGCCACCCCAAGGTGGTCGAAGCCATTCAGCGGCAGGCAAGGCAGACAGTGGGGTGCAAGCACGCATGCAAGGCAGCTGGCAATGCAAACCAGCAGTGGTTTTGGCGCAATGCGTGTTCAGAGCGGCTCAGTCTTAAAAGGTAAATCTTTTGCACACATCTCTTCCTCATCCCTGCAGGCCGGCCAGCTGATCATGGCGCAGCAGAACCTGCTGCCCGGCAGCAAGCCCATGGTGCGCCCCTGATTGGCCTGCTCTGACTCTTGCACCCGGGGCGCATGTGCTGCACATGCACATGCACGTCGTGCCTATCTCACGACAAGCCTGCTACGCCTGCAGCATGACCGGCCGCAGCAGCCGGAGCTTTGGCTGATGCATGAGCTGCTTGTTTCTCTGGCCCTTGCATGATGCAGGTGGACCTGCTGCAGCGCCTGGAGCGCGTGATGCCCTCGCAGCTGACCTCCCACTTCTTCTGCAACTCGGGATCAGGTCAGGGGTAAACAACAATGCAACTGCCATGATGCGCTTCAGCAGGGCCGTACCTCCAGTCAGGCCGCTGCGCATATTTTGCTGCTGTTTGCTGCCCAGCCATCAGTGGCAGTTCTGCTGACCACAAACTGCATGTAATCGTGCTGCCTTCATCTGCAGAGGCGGCCGACAACGCCATCAAGATTGCGCGCTCCTACACGGGCCGGCAGAACATCATCGCCTTTGACGTGAGGCACACTTGATTTTGTGTTCAAGTGTGGGACAGGTGTTGCCTGGCATTGTGCCGCCCTGTGTTCATTGCTGCATCCAGAGTGCCCTCCTGCTCCTGCACCTGCTGCGGTTGGTTCGTGCTGGCGCCGTTCAGTAATGTACACCTAACGTTGCGCTTGCAGGGCGCGTACCACGGCCGCACCTACGGTGCAATGTCCCTAACAACCAGCAAGACGGTGTACCGCCAAAACTTTGGGCCCCTGCCCAGCGGTGAGCTTACGGAGGACTCATTGCAGCTTACGGAGGATTCATGCAAATGTGCTCAAGGGGCTAGGTGCCATGCAAAGGAATGCAGGGCAGTCAACCTAGCTCACCGCCGTACTTGCCCACCCTATGCGGTCCCCTGAAGACGTGTTCAGCGCGCTCTGTCCAGATTGCCAGCAAGTTTCCACACCAACCTATCCAACCCAACTTCGTGTATTCATGTGCTCCAAATTGCAGGCGTGGTCAGCGCTCCGTACCCCTACTGCCTGCACTGCAAGGCGCGGCACGCCGCTGGAGGCCTGGGTTACGAGGCAAGTGGATGCCGTCGACTGGCTGGTTCCTGCTCGGCAGGTTGCATGGCTTTGCGGCTGAAGGGCCTGGGTTCTGTGCCGTGTGAGCATGCTAGAACACTTCTGCCTGATCCAACCTGCGCCAAAGAAAAACGTTCCTGCTTTCTCACGCTTGTTATGCACACTTAGTCGCATTCCTGTTCGCCATGTGCTCAAGTTCAGGTTGCCCCCAACGTGCCGCCGCTGGGCAAGCCGTATGCTGAGCGGCGCTGCTGCGGTGGGCCGCTGGAGCAGCTGGAGTGGATGCTGAAGACGCACTCCGCGCCTTCGGTAGGTTACTTTGTTGAGCTGCATTGGCCGGTATCAAAGGTCGCTGCAGCAGCGGGCATATCGATTTAATCATCGCACTTCAATGCGTCTGCACTTGCAGCAGACAGCTGCAATCGTCATCGAGCCCATCCTTGGCGAGGGCGGCTTCCTCATGCTCTCCGATGCTCAGCACCTTCGCTCGCCTCTCACAACCTTTCAACTCTTGTGGTGCATTGCAGGAGACGGCTGCCATCATCATCGAGCCAATCCTTGGCGAGGGCGGCTTCCTCACGCCGCCGCCCGGCTTCCTGTCCGCGCTGCGCGCGCTGTGCGACAAGCACGGCATGCTGCTCATTTTCGACGAGGTGGGCGGTGGCCAGACGTGGTCTGACAGTTTGCAACTGTCTGTGCTGTGCATGCTTTGGGACACTATGAGTGGAGTTGTTGGCGCGTTGATGTGCGCGCTGTGCCGCAAGCACGCCTCACTTGCAAGCACCGCCAACTCAGCCTCTTCCTGACACGGCATTCGATGTTGCTGTCCTGCAGGTTCAGTGTGGCGTGGCACGCACGGGGCGGTGGTGGGGCCACCAGCACCTCACCGAGGCAAGCTGCCTAAGGCAGTCGTTTTGGCTGTGGGGTTTTAGTTTTATTACATACACAAGCAGATGCCCTGCATGCCAGCCCAGGGCACACATCGGTGTCGTCGTATAGCTCACTGGCAGTGCTCATGTGGCCTGCAGGTCCAGCCCGGCATGCTCATGCTTGCCAAGGGCATCGCAAGCTTCCATGCATTGAGTCCCAATCGATCAAGTTGTCTGCATTCTTTCCGCACTGCGCAGGTCCAGCCCGACATGCTCATGTTTGCAAAGGGCATCGCCAGCGGCTTCCCCTTTGCGGGCGTGTCGGCCCGGCCGGAGCTCTACTCAAAGATGAGCCCAGGCATGATGGTGAGATCACCTGCCTTTCTTACCCCGTTGCACGGCACTGGCTGCTTGCCCATGTTTGACAGTCGTGAGACAAAGCTGTATTTCCAAGATGAGCCCCGGCGTGATGGTGAGTGAATGCGGGGGACGAACAGTGTTTGGTTTTGAGGGTGAACAGGATTAGTTGTGGCCCGACAGGGTGTGCTGCACATGAGTAACAAAGTGTGATTTAGAAAGGGTATCTAGCAGAAGGGTCATGTGGTGGGATCTGTGCCAGCCTGCGTGGCCATGCCACGAGCTTAGCCAAGCGGGTCCTCTTACCAGTCTCACTCTTTGCCCTCCCAACCAGGGCGGCACGTACGGTGGCAGCGCGCTGGGCTGCGCGGCGGCGGCGGCCACCATTGACGCCATTGAGGAGGACGGCATGCTGCAGGCAAGGATTCATTGAAAGGCCCTGAAACATTCGACAGGAATTCACTGAACAGATGGCGACGTTGAACTACGATGGCTGTGCAGCTGCTGATTGTTAGTCTACGCCTGGCCATGCCCTGACTTCCCAGCAAGATGATGCTTTACCCAGCCGGAGCTGCCCTTGCCTCACGCTGCTGCACCTCTCACCCAAGCGCCGCAGAATGCCACGGAGCGGGGGCAGCAGCTGACCGAGGGCCTGCTGCGCCTGTCGCAGGTAAGCTTGCAGGGTCTGCACTCTCCTGCTTGCGGTCGGTATGGGCTGAGGTGAGCTGCTCTGTCATGTGTGCGCACACAGTCAAAGCGTGCGCTATCAACGGGTGCGCAGCTGCAATGCCAACCCCCTTTTCACGCATACCTATGGCTCTTGCCTCCCACGTTCTTCTTGCCCACAGAAGTACCCAATCATCGACGTGCGCGGCCGGGGCCTGATGCTGGCAGCCGAGTTTGGAGGCGTGGACGGGCGGCTGACTGCTCGCCCGCACACGGCGGCCGACATCACTCACGCGGCGGCGAAGCGGGGCATGCTGCTCATGGGGGCAGGTGCGCGATTGGCTGCGTTTGGAGACTGTTTGAGCCTGTTTTTGGTGAGGTGTATAGATGTCCCAAGAGGAGTGGGGGGCACTCTTTGGCAGAGGCAGGCGTGCTGCTCATGGGGCCAGGTGGGGGGCTGCTTTTGCAGGCTGATCAAGGCAGCAGGGTTGCAGCGCAAAAAGAGCGGGGAGCACGATTGGATCGTCATGACATGGCACGAACGTTCACTGCTGGCAGATCTACCAATCCTGCCAACTCCCCTCCCAATCTTCCGCACTACTGCCTCCCCCACCTCGCCTGCAGGTGCGCGCGAGACCATCCGTTTCCTGCCGCCCCTCAACATTTCAGCGGCTGAAGTGGACGAGGGGCTGGCTATCTTCGAGCGGTGCCTAGAAGACGTGTTTGCACCTGCGCCCGTCCTCTAGCTGTGGGGCAGCCACGACAGTCAGCCGCCCTGTGACCAAGCAGCCCGCATCCCTGTAGTCGCTCAGCACAGGTAGCTGGCTGATCACCAGCTGGATGCGGCACGGAATCGTGACACAGCTGGCAGCAGCGGCGGCGCCTCCACTCGGCCGCCGTACACACGGCTGTCATTCCAACATTGTTCACCTGGCAACCCTGTGGCCCTGTAACGCCAACCATCCTTGAGCCCTCTGTAGCTCCAGCCTAACACCACTAGGTGCAGCCGGTTCATTACAGCAAACAGTCCGCACCATTGATTAATCAATGCGAGTGGCGAGCTAGTTCCCGATGGGAGGTGGGTTTTGCATGTTGCAGTGTGCGCTTGCAAGCCAGGGCCAGAACAAGTCACGGCCTGGTTGGTGTGCCAACCGGTGTTGGCAGAATCCAAAAAGCCTGGATGAGGAGGCATAGGTGATGAAAAGTCGGCACCATATGGGAGCCTTTGTGAACGTCAAATGCAGGAAACACGCAGGATTGAGAGGGAGCAAACAGCAATGGGGCATTGCACAGACGCCAGCGAAAGCGATACGACAAATGGGAGCGATGACAGTGGGCAATGGAGTCCTGAAAGGGGGCGGCTGGGCGGCCCACAAGGGCCAGCCCCGTTGTTATTGTGACCGCTTATGGTGAAAACAACAGAGATGTGGGTTCAGAGAAGCGCGCTTGGAGCCTGGGAGGAGTGGCAGGCACGTGGTGGAGGGAAGGGCACAGCACAGGGAGCAGATGGGTCAGTCTGAGGCCGGCCGCTGGGAACAAAAGGGGGAACAGCCATCGCACGGGTGGGGCAACAGCAGCTGGTCAGGGCAGACGGGGGCTGGTGGCTGCCAGCAGGTGCCCCACATCGTTGTTGCAGTTGCCCGCAAGGTCAGCAATCAGAAAATCAAGCTCATCGTCGTCCAGCAGGTCCAGCAGAGCATCTGAATCCGGGCCGGGGAAGCCGCCGGGCGTGCCGTCGGCGGCAAACACCACATCAGCATGCGCCAGTGGGTCGGCAGGTGCCGGTGCCAGGTCAGCACCCGCCACATCAGCCACTCCCACCGGCACCACGTCGTGCACGCTGTGCATGCCGTGCATGCTGTGCACGCCGTGCGCCTGGCTGCTGGCAGGCACAGCAGGCACAGCAGGCACAGTCGGCACAGCAGGCACAGCGGGCCCGAACTTCTGGCCGAGCGGCACGAAGATGGGCTGCGCCGGCATGGGCGCAATGAAGTGCCCCGCAGCGGCTGGCAGGTGCTGCTGCTGCTGCTGCTGCTGCAGCGGCTTGGCAAACAGCCAGGGGCAAATGCGAGTCATGTCTGCAGGCAGCGGAGGGAAGGGAACTGGTATTCTCAGCACGCAATGGGCAGCAGCGGCGGCGGCAGCGGCGGGAGCAGCAGGGGCGCAGCGGCAGCGGCGGCGGGAGCAGCTGTGGCCAAACAAGCTGCCCAATTGCGGCAACCTACACAACTTACCTGGATTGTAGGGGTACGAAGCCATGAACACGCGGGCCATTTGGATGGGGGTCAGCGCCCGCATCAGCGCCTCCTGTAGAAGTGGCAAGGCAGAAGCAGCCACAGTGAGTACAGCCGTTCAATAGCATGGTTGCGTGCAGGGTGGGCTGGTGGGTGCGGGCGCCGCCCGTGTGAGCTTGGCACAGGGCAGGTAACCTTGACAACCAAACCTGGGCAATCAACACCGTCATACACTCGTGGGCAACAGTTGCTTGTCAAATCAGGTCACCTGCAGGTCCAGCAGCGCGATCAGCTCCCGCGTTTCCAGCGAGGCCAGGCAACCGGTGCTGTCCGCCATGGTGCAGTAGGCCTGCGACCCATGGGGGGAGGTACATTGCACAGCATAAACTAATAGTTGCAATGTCCGCCTGCGATATCCAGGTGCCAAGTGGTGCCAGCCAACGGCAAGGAAGCGAATGCTGCGCCCCTCGCCCTCATCCTAGCCCCATCCCACACCTGCCGGTGCCTGTGTCAATGCAGTCATATCGCACCTGCGACCGCTCTGCGCTGCAGCCGCCCTTGGGCAGCATGCTCTGCTTCTGCCAGCTCAGCGCCTGCACAGCCGCCGCGTACTGCAGGCGGGCCGAGGCCTGCACCCGCATCTCCACTGCTGCGCCCATGTCCTGCTGGTACTTCCACCAGTCCTTTTCCAGCTGGACCAGCTTGTTGCGGGACAGGTTGGCCTCCAGGTATTGCTGCAGAGGTGGAGGAAGGAGGGCTTCCAGTCATGCCTTTTCCAGCTGGGCCAACTTTCCGGGGCTCAGATCCGCCTCCAGGTATTGCTGCAGGGATGGAAGCAACAGGCAGAAGATTTGTTAAGCCGCTGGTGTGGCCACATGCCGGGTTCTGGCTGGTTTGTTGCTGTCTGGGCTGGGTAGTGGTCCCATCCTAGGCGGGGCAGTTCCATCAGGGCCAGCGCCATTTCACAACATCCACAGTTGCCCGCTCACCGCAATCGGCAGCAGCATGGGGTGCAGCGGCGGCCGGCCGTCGATGCTTGGGGTGCCTGGCGGCGGCGGCGGGCAAGTCACGCCCGCCCACACTTCTAGCAGCGCTTTGGGCCGGTTGTTAGCGAGGTGCCGCATCAGCACTTGCTGCGGGAAAGAAACGGGTCAGGCGACAAGACGTGATGCAAACGCGTTGCTGACCACATGGAATCCGCCAGCGAATGAGGACGCGGCCACGCATGCATATGAAGGCAAGGAGGCATGCGGACAGACGCGCAGCCTCGGCCTGCGGGCCTGCGTATGCGATGCAGGCAAAGCTTGCAGAGCTTACCCGGTCCACCAGCCGCGCCCCCAGGATTTCCTCGATCTGCCGCCGCGAGCCTGGGCACGCCTCCCAGCGCTGCATGGAGGAAAGCATGCACTGAGCACGTGTCAGCCACTGGCTGAAAGCAGGAGGGAGCACTGTGCACAGCGATCCAGCCCAGCAACAAGCACACACCCCAGCATGTGCGCAAAGCTTCTGAGACGCAGCGGCTGGCGCAGCAACGCACAAAGCATGACATCATGCCAGGCCAAGTATTAAATTACCTGCACAGTGTGCTGCAGCTGCGCCATGTACGCCTTGTTGCGCTGGCTGATCACGCTAACCGGCAGCACGCTGAGCGCCATGCTCGCCACGCTGCGAGTGGGTAGAGGGGCAAGTCTTGTGACCAACGGTGGAGACAACATGGCCAAGAGGTGGGCACAGGGAAACAAATGGACAGGCAGCACGAAGCGCCATGCTCGCACCACTGCACCGCAACAGGGTCGGTGGGTGGTTTGGTTTGCGCACTGGAAGGCCGCGAGTTGGCAAAAGCGGGCATGGCACAGCAAAAGAGATGCAGCCAGCAGCTTGCTGGATGGTAGGTGCGCCGCATAGCAATGCTGCAGCCCAACAGCCACTCTCCATGCCCCTTCCATCCATCTCACCGCACTATGGAGGCGCGCACGAGCGAAGAGCCCGCAAAGTACCTGCAGTGGTCCAACAGGGCGGCTTATCCAAATGGTCAGTCAGGCCGTTGTATGCCAGCCCTCGGGTAGGGCAGCAGCGGCGCTGGACCAATCGCTCTGCTCAGCCACACGCCAAGCACATTGTGCTTGACAGATCATCAAGCATTTGATTGATTTGCTTGCGGGCTGCACCAATTCGCCAGTGCACCACCCAGCAGAACTATGCTGAACTACCGCAACAACACTGACATTGTTCCCCTTGCTAATGCCCTCCTGACTTCTGCCGATGCCAGCTCACCAGTGCTTCAACAATAGATCCCCTAACCACACCCTCTCAATCACACCGTGCTTGCTTTGGTAGTGCATCAAGCTCACCAGTGCTTCACCACCCGCTGCTCCTGCATTAGCACATCCATCAGCCCTCGGTCTGCCGGACCCAGCTTCATCCTCTCGATAAACTCCTGGGCTCCCATGGGCGCCTGCTGCCCGCTGCCCTGCGACCGCCAGCCGCCGCCCGCCGCGCCCTCCCCGCTGGGTGCTGCCCTCCTGTCGCCTGCTGCCCTGCTGTCGCCTGCCGCCCTGCTGTCGCCTGCCGCCCTGCTGTCGCCTGCTGCAGTGGTGGCAGCAAACGTGCCAGCCAGGCCGCTCCCTGCTGCGCCATGCTGTGCTGTGCGTGCCGACCAGCCACGGGGGGCAGCTGCCGAGCTGCCGGCCGCCGGGCTGGCCGGCACGGCCGGTCGTGCTGTAGAGGCTGCAGCCGCTGCGGCTGCTCCTGCAGTTGTGGCACCGCCGCTGCCGCCGCTGCCGCCGCTGCCACTGCGGGAGGAGACAAACCAGTCATCGTCTGTCGCCACGCCCTCCGCCACCGCCTGCTGCTGCGCCTGCTGCTGTGCCTGCTGTGCTATGCCTGCTGCGTGCGACGGGGCCACGCCGCTCACGCTGCAGTCCACCTGTTCCGCTGGCACCAGCGTGGCGGCATAAATAGCCACCCAGTCCTTGCTATCAGAGGCCTTGGCTGCTGCCGCGGCAGTGTCGGCTGCAGCGCTGTCGGTCGCCGCCGCGCCGCTGCCGCCTGCTGCGCTCAGATCGGCTGCCGCGGCGGCAGCACCCAAGAACGTAACTTCACCGCCCATCTGGTCTGCGAAGTTTGCAAACTCCAGCACCTGCATCGCCTCCTGCTGGTAAGCCGCCATGCCGTTGAGAGCCGCCTCTTCACAGTGCAGCTCTGCCAACCGCCGCCGCTCAGACTCTAGCTGATGCTGCATGGCGGCCTGCCAGCTGTCGGGGTCGGCTTGCACCGCCTGCACGTGGATTGTTTGGTTGACAATGCGGCATGAGGTGGGCAGCGAGCGCAAGTGGGGGCCTTGGGAGGAGCTGTGCACATGCTGCGATGCTACAGTGCATGTGCGCATCTACAAGCCTCCCCTGCTTCGGCCGGCACAAGCCTCACTCGCATGCTCTAGCCCGGCCCCACCCACCTTCTTTCGGGCGCGGTGCCGCGCATTTGCATCCCGCTTCCGCTGCTTGGCAAATCGCAGCAGCTCTTCCGCCTGAGGCTCGAGCTCGGCCGCATCATGGCTGTTGCTGGCGGCAGCGCCGCCTGCGTCCGTCATGGCTGCCTGCGAGTGATTGACTAGGGAAGTGCAGCTGCTAAGAGTATATGCAAGTATATGCACCACAAGGGCTGAGAGAGTAGCATGGAGCAGGCAAGCACATTGCTGAGGGAGAGCAGGGCTGCCGGGCGGCAGCGGCGCAAGGCGGGTGACGCCCCGACCTGCGCGCAAGCACTCGGCCCGCTAACCGCCGCACGCTGCTGGCGAGTACTGCGCTGCCCCGACCTACCCGCAGCTCCAGGGGCCGCGCGCCGAGCGGCGCAGGGGAGTGTCGCTTGTGAGGACCGAGAGCTCCTCGCTTGGGGCCACTGCAGCGCGTTGTAAGACTCGATGGGGCGCTCACAAGCTGTGCGGCCGCCGTGCAGCCTTGCAAGCGCCTGTTCCTGTGTCGGGGGGTTGGTGTGGGCTTGCTCGCGCTCGCTGAGGCCCAAGCACAGCGCCTGCAGACGTTCGAAGAAGGGGATCGCCAACAGAGACTGGCAAGATAGATGAGGGCCCACCCATGTGCCCCCTGTGGCCCACCGCACATGCTGCCCTTGCTTGCACAAGCTGCTCGCACGGTGTCACCACAGTCGCTTAACAGCAGGTCGTGCTTTTTTGAAACTTATCCCCTGATCTGTAAAAGGTGCAAATGGGCAAAGGTGTGGACGAGTGGTGTGCTGAAAAGGGTTAGACACGGGGTGGAGTGCAGCAGCGGCCAGCGGCAACGAGACCGGCATGCACATTGTTATGCTGCAGAGCGGATACATGGCAAGGAGAAAGAATGAAAGGCGCATCGAGTCACGAGCTGCAGGTGCTCATGAACGTTATGAAGGTTGTGAAAAAAGAGGATGAGAGTGGCGGCAGGGCAACTGCACAACGTAGGTGCTCAATCGCAGGGCGGGAGGGGAGGGTTTGTGCGCCATGCAAGCAGAAAAGAGGGAGTGCATGTACGTTAGTCAAAAAGTACAGACGCGTGGGTCAACAGGGCTCACTGAAAAGGTGTGTCGGGAGGCCGGATGAGCGGCAGGACGTATGAGGGCGCAAAAGCGCGGTAAATCGTGATTATGCAGATTGTGCAGCGGCCTGCGGCCAACAGAGAGTTGGGCGGCCGATAGGAAAATACAATAGTGCAATGACACGCAAGCCGCACAAACACAATGGAAGATCCATCAGAAATGGAAGCTCCATTAGAAGCAGGGCAAGGGCCTGCCGGCAGCCGGGGCAATATGGCATGGCTGATGGCGCTTGCAGCGCTGCGCGGCAAATGGCAGCCAGCTCAGGCCGGCGTTCACGGCAGGCGGGGGCTGGAGGGTGCCAGCAGGTGCCCCGCATCGTTGTTGCGATTCCCGGCCAGGTCAGCAATGAGCATGTCCAGCTCCCGATCACTAAGCAGGTCCATAAAGGCATCTGCCCCAGCGTCCGGCAGCAGCCCAAGCGCATCCATTGCATCCATTGCAAAGGGCGCAGGCGGCGGTGGATGGACCGCCTGCTGCAGCGGCGGTGGAACGCCCGCCTGCTGCTGCGGCGGAGGATGGCCCGCCTGCTGCAGCGGCGGCGGCGCGCCGACAGGTGCGCTGCGCATGCTGGCGTCCGAGGCAGCAGCTGGTGCAGCAGCAGCGGCTGCGGCGGCCTGTGGTGCAGCGGCTGCGGCGGCAGGCGGCAGGATGGCCGCCGCAGCCGGCTGCGCAAACAGCCACTTGCAGATCTGGGTCATGTCTGCAGCGGTTGTGACGGTAGGCAGAGGCAGGGAGCAGCAGTGAGGCTTGGGTGGGTGCGCCAGGAGCCGGGCCGCAGAGGGCTACGGAAATGTCAGTGATCCATGCTAGGACAACACAAGGGCATGTGCACTTGGGCCGCAAGCACACTTTCTGTACGCTATGCCCAGCACATCAGGCTTGCACAACCGTAGGCATGCTAACACATGGCTCGCAAGCAAGCGGCTTGCCTGGGTTGTAGGGGAAGGATGTGAGGAACACGCGGGCCATCTGAATCGGTGTCAGCACCCGGATTAGCGCCTCCTGCACCACAGTGAAATGAATGCGTGCACATGTTGCAGCCCTTGCACATGTTGCTTCAAGCAGACGGCCAGTTAGGGCCAACCACAGCGGGGCCCATTCCAGCACAACCCGTGCTCAGCAGGCAACGGCAGGGCAGGCCAGTGACAACTAATCTCTTCCCCTGAAACGGCCTTATAACCAACTCAACGTTACAGCATCAGCCCCAAAACATGGCAATCACCTGCAGCTCCACCAGCGCTTTCATCTCAGCGTGGCCCAGCGTGCTGAGGCAGCCCGTGCCCTCGGCCATGGCTGCGTATGCCTGCAGGCCGAAAGGGTGGCAGAGTGAAATGTTGTGAGGCAGTGGCGGTGCGAGGACAGCAGGGCGTGCGAGGCACACTGCACCGCCCTTGTGTCAGGATGAAGCTGCACAGCACACACGACCCGGGAACATAATCTGCAACATTGCTCGATCACCGCACCTGCGACCGCTCCGCGGTGCAGCCGCCATTCGGCTGCGTGCTCTGCTTCTGCCAGCTGATGGACTGCAGAGCAGCGGCGTACTGCAGCTGCACTGCCGCTGAGGTGCGTTGCACCCGCGCAGCATCTGTGCTGGCTTGGTAGCGGCCCCAGGCAGCTTCCAGCTCCTTCAGCTGGCTTGAAGCCAGATTGGCTTGCAGGTATTGCTGCAGGGATGGGATGCGAGTGCGGATGAGGCATGGCAGGGTGGCGGTCGGGGCATGCGAGTCTGCTTGCTGTGCAATAGTCACACACCACCCTGCACAGCAAGCAAAATACATGCTTTGCGCGTCCTGCACAGCAAAAACCTACCACCCACTCACTGCAATGGGCAGCAGCACGTGGTGAATGGCCGGCCGCCCGTCCAGGCTGGGGGTGCCGGGCGCCGCCGGCGGGCAGCAGTTGGTGGCCCACAGCTCCATGAGGATTGGCACCCGGTGCTCCGCTAAGTACTTGATGACAGCTTGCTGCAGCACGGCGGGACACAAAGCGCAGGTGGGTCAGATGGACTGACATGTGGCAGGTTGCTGTGGGCACCAGCTAGATACTTGATCACGGCTTGCTGCAAAGTCAATGGAAGGGGTGGGGTGAGGTGCAAGCGCCAGTGCAGTGCAAGCGGGCTGCATGTGGGGTGCAGGCGCCAGAGCTCAATGCACACAAAAGCATAACACAAATAGCTTGAATGGCAATTACCCGCGTGCTGATGCGCCCTGCAATCAGCTCCTCAATTTCGCGCCGCGATCCCGGGCACGCCTCCCAGCGCTGCATGGAGGAGTGCACGGATGCAGCAAATGTGGAAGCTCGGCCTGAGCGGCAGGGCACTCCTTCCCAGCGCCACAGGCAGACAGCACAGATCGAACACAGGGTGGACTGCATGTGCTGGGTGAGCAGGCAAGCCACCCGTCCTTGTGTGGTACCGACACATGTGGAGGGGTGTGTAAGGCAGCACAGCATAGCGACTTTGCCACGCCTTGACGGAGCCCCAGCAGACTGTTCACCCACCTGCACCATGTGCTGCAGCTGCACCGTGAACTCCCGGTTGCGCTGGCTGATCACCGGAGTGGACAGAAAGTTGAAGGCGGCGGCCGCCACGCTGCAAATCGCACATGGCAGGCAGGCGGGGATGCATGCGGTGTTGCACTGTGCAGGTGCAGCGGGGGCAGCCGCAGCAATGCCACACAGTGCAATCCCAAAGCTGCGCGTGGGCAGATCTGTGCAAGCAGCCGTAGCACGAGCATGTAACTACTGCTTGACTCACCGCACAAATGTGTTGCGCACTTCCGGCACCTGCGTGGCCTGCCAGTTGCGTGCAATGCCGTCCAGCTGCGTGAGCCACTCGGACACAAACTGCCGCTGCTCTTGCGAGCTGTCCTCATGCTCTGCGCCGCTGGCGCTCTGAGAGCCAGAGGCCGCAGCTGCCGCACCCGGCTGCGACTTGCAGCTGTTGGAGGGCTCCGTCTTAACAGGTGGCAGCGCCGCCCCAATGCTTGCAGCTGCAGCTGAGCCCGTGTTGCTGCCGGCCGCGGCGCCGCAGCCATTGCCCAGCGCCGCACTGCCGCCGGTGCATGCAGAGGCTGCTGCAGAGCCAGGGTCCCCAGCTGCGGCCGCCTTGCGCCGCGCACCCCGCTGTGCCTGCTGTGCATTCCCGGGCTGCTCCGCCGCCCCCGCCGGCGACGACTGCGCGCCGCTGGCACCGTCCGCTGCCTCGCTGCCGCCGCTGCCGCTGCTGGGCTGATGCTGGGCACGCTGTGCTGCTGCGCGCTGCCGTTCTGCGGTCAGCAGCGCCGCCATGTGGGTGCTGTCCAGGGCAGCAAAGTCCTGGCCATCCAGCAGAGCCACCTCTCCATCCAGGTTTTCGGTCAGCGCGGCAAACTGCAGCACCCGCAGCGCTTCCTCCTGATACTCTTTCAGGCTGGCCAAGGCCGCATGAGCGGCCGCCAGCTCAGCGCCCCGCAGCTTTTCAGCGTCCAGCTGCACCCGAGCCATCGCCTCCTCCAGGCCCTGCATCGCCTGCAGGTTGAATGATGAACAAGAAACGTGCTGAGAAAACAAGGCATCTTGGGCACGTGTGGCAAAGTGCAGCAGCTGGGCTGCATGGCATGCATTTGCGCAGCATGCGCATGGTTGAACCGCACTGTCCCCTGCTTGCCCGGTTCTGCGCCCGCATACCTTTTTGCGGGCGCGATGCCGCGCATTCGCATCCCGCTTGCGCTGCTTGGCCAGTTCGGCGGCCTGCTCGGGCGGCACATCCCGCCGTGCCGTCGCGCAGCCGCCGGCGCGGCCAGCACCCACCAAGTCTCCCGCCATGCCCCAGGTCGCCTGGTCAGCTGCGGTTGGACTGTAATGGGGTGGCAGCGAAGCAACAGGTCACCAACAGCAGGTCGGCAGGGTGGGGACCGAGGTGGCGGCGCACGGGAGCCACAGGCGGGCGGCGGCAGCCGGGGCCGCGGGGCGGGGGCGGGCCGGGCAGCGGAGCACCCTGAGGATGATTGTGTGATGCCCAGGGCGCACCGTGGGGTCGTGCGAGCGCTCGGGCTGCGCAGCAGGCCTTCGACAGGCTGTCACAGCGCCTCGCGGCGGCCCGTGGCCTGCTGGATGCGTTGGCAGGATCACACGGAGCAACTGGAGCCCTAATCCGCGTGTCCCAGCTTGTGCCTCAGCGCGTATCTGTCCGCTGCCCGCACGCAACAACGCCGTGGAGCGGGCGTGCAAGCCGATCGGACGCCGGAAGGCCACAACTACTGCTGGCGGCGCTTCCCACCGGCACGTGAGTTCCATGCTGAGGCCGCCGCTCAGCAGGCGGCGGCCGCCGGCGGGCTTTTCGCCAATCCTTGCACGGGCGCTAAAGCCATGCCTCACTGCCCCCAGCAGCTGCTCCCGTCAGCTCAGCACATACAACAGCACTCCTGCGCCGGCCCTGCACAGTCTTGAGCTGTCTTGGTTGGTTATTCGGCTACTCAAGTGCTCGGCTACTCAAGTGGGATCATGAAACACCTGGGATGGGACCGAGGTCATGTGGGTGGCTGAAACGTCCTGAAAAGCCGAAGGATGAATGGATCCGGTACAGAACCCCAGATACAGTTGGAAAGAAAGGGCGAGTAGTGAAACACATAGGCATGCAGTGGAGCAGAATGGGTGAAGGGGGTTGGGAGGCATCTGGTGGGGAAGGTGTGTAGTAAGATCAAAGGGAGTTGCGGCTTCATCGTTGCAGGGCTTGGTCGGTCGAGTGTGGTTGCTTTTGTGCAAAATGAGGGGAGACTTGTGTTGAAAGAAATGACGGCAGACGTGCGTTATGGGTGGCACAACTGAATGAACGTCCCTGGCGATCGAGTGGATGCAAAAAGCAACAGACAAGTAGAAACAGCCCCGTTACCCAGAGTCATCAAGGCCAGCTTCCAGCACGCCT